>Ga0307378_10000772_pt1 | contig 54138 bp, 99 predicted proteins | sample UN1MG_FD_202238 | JGI IMG/M metagenome (GOLD analysis project Ga0307378, IMG submission 202238) | Soil microbial communities from Risofladan, Vaasa, Finland - UN-1 | ecosystem: Environmental > Terrestrial > Soil > Coastal area > Acid sulfate soil | place: Finland: Risofladan, Vaasa | collected... | reverse complement strand
TTTTTAATATGCTAGTTCCATTTTGTGTAGTAAAGAAAGACATTCTAGCACCATTATTTCCACTACTCCAGTTTTCAGTTGCTTCATATTCTGTTCGTAATGCGGTAAATCTGTTTGAACCGTCATAGTATCCTGAAAATGAATGTCTAGAAATTAAATCTCCACTTTGAATTGCAGCTGGGCTAGCCTCTGTTCCCCTGCCTTTAATAAATAAAAAACCTGCGTTTTGAGTAGCACTATCTGAATATACTTCACCTCGCGCATTAGCTCCGCTTGCTTCGTCTATCCAAGTAAATGCACCGCCTTGTATTTTTAAACCATTTCCAAAAATAGTAACTGCTTGAGAAGTATCATCTCCAAATAATTGAAATCTTTTAGTATCAACGCCACTGTAATTAACATTAAAAATAATATCTTTATCTTGTGTTACATTTTTAATATTAAAGTCATCATTACTATCTACAAAAATCTCTCCATCTTTGCCTGTTCCAAAAATTGCTTTGTAGTTATCATCTTTTAGTGATATATTTCCATCTACTTGTAATTTTTCATCTGCGTCAAAATTACCCACAGAGATATTGTAATTATTTGTTGAAACTCCTAATCTCATTACAGGGGTATCATTAACTAATAAGCGACACTGGTTATCTGTCTGTGTTCCAATAAATCCATAAAGTGAACCTGCTGTGAGTGTAAATATAGTTCCACCTGTTCGTTCCCAGACTGAATTTGCTGTAACTGCATCAGTTATATGCAGTTTTTTAGTAGGATTTGGCTGATTTATTCCTATACTACGGTTAGCATAATCAAGTGTTAATAATTCTGTATCTAATCCCCCGTCATTACCAAAAAATCTAGTAAATTTATCTAAATTTGAATTTCTAAATATCCAATCACTTGCAGTTGCATCATCGTGAGTTATATTGCCAACATTATCTATAGGATTTTCTAATAAATTTAAAATTCCGTCATTTCCTATAATCATTCGTTGTGTTGTTGTAGTAGCCCCATTTGCCACTGTAAAGAAATTTAAATCTGACCCGTGATTTCCCACTGACCAATTTTCTGATGCTCTCCCAATAATTTGAGAACCTGCCCCTATTGCAGTTCCGTCGTGTCCGTTAAATCTAAAACTTCCTAGATTGTCTCCACTTTGTACTGCTGTTGGTGATGCTAGTGTTCCCCTTGCCCTATTAAAATTAAATATACCGTGATTTGTGCCTGTGTTGCTGTGAACTTGAAACCAAATACCACCATTAGCACCTTCTTTGGCTAGATGTAATTGTTGTTGTGGGTCCGAAGTTCCTATTCCAAAATAACCATTACTACCTGATACCCTCACCGCTTCCGTATCAACGCCACCTAAATTAACATTAAAAACTGTGTCCTTATCCTGTAGTAAATTCCTAAAAATAGTATCATTTCCATCGTGGTAAATTTCAAAATCTAAACCAGTTCCAAATATTGCTTTATCATTATCTAAAAATTTAATGTCGTTTGAGTTTGTATCTAAATCACCGCCAAGTTGAGGGGTTGTATCTTCTACTATGTTTTTTAAATATCCTTCAGTAGAATGGTCTCCCCACCCATATGCAGTGTCCCAGTTTGTTATATCTCCGCTTGTAATTCCAAATGCAGGCGATGCGGTAAATATAGGGTCTGTTTCTACAGATAGTTTATTATTAAAAATATTCCAATCGCTTGATAGTAAATAGCCGTCTTGACTTGTAGTAGCCTGCTGTGTTGCGATAGTATGTTGTGCGTTTGTTAAATGAAAATATTGTCCTGCTACTCCACCTTGTTTACCACTTAAATTGTTATGAACTATTTGAGTGTCATCTGTTGTTATTGTATCGCCTGTGCGGGTTAGTCCCGTAGAAAAAGTTAATGCCTTTTCAAATCCAGTATGCCCCGCACTTGCAAAATCTAAATTAATTAAAGTACTATGGTCTTGTCCGCTAATATTTGAAAGTTTATTATTGAAAGTAGTCCAGTCAGCAGAACTCAACGCTCCTCTGTTTACCGCACTAGCAGTCGGTAAATTAAAGGTATGAGTACTTACCGAACTTGAAATATTAAAATCACTTCCTACTATCCCTACTGCAAATGATTGAACTTGTGCGGTTAATCCATTTAAATTTAAAATTCCGTTACCGCTACCGCTTGGTGTGCTTGCAACACTTGTAAATCCGTGTTTAACACTTTCATTTTCATAATCTGATTTATTAAAAGCAGTTGCAGGGGTTACAGGAACGCCACTAACGCCACCACCTGTTTGAACTCCGCTATGAGTATGAGTATCAAATTCGGTTATTAAATCATTTAATTTACCAGTCAAATCTTCTATTTTTATTATACCCTCATAATCACTTCCATTTAATTCAGTAACTCCAGTTTCTCTACATAAAACATAATTTTTAGAAACTGGATTTTCAATTCCAACCTCTGTAAGTTCCGCTTTCTTTCTATTATTTGAGCTAATAGGAATACCAACAGTTTTTTCTTCATTGCCATTAACATTAAATAAAAGAGCCGTTGTTCCAACAGGTGCTCTTGATATAAAACCATAAGGTAATATATTTGTAATTTGTTTAGGATTTTGCCCTATAGATTTAACTTGAGACCTTGAAAAATTATCCTTATCATTATCGGGCAAAGTAACTTCAGCCCATTTAATTATATTGTCTAATTTACTCATTGTGTTAAATCTTTCCCTGTTAAATTTGCCCTAGCCTCAACTTCGTTTAATTGTGCTTCTACTTGATAAGCATCTTTTGGCACTAAAGTTAAAAGTGTCTCACTACCAACATCATTTGATAATCTGTAAACACATTCTCTAATAAGCATTTGAGAGTTAATGTTTGCAAATTCGTCTTCTACTTTTACTAATTTATTAGGTTGCCAAATTTCTGTTTTATCAGGTGCTATCTTAAATCCCTCAACTAAACAAGCATAGCCTGTTCCCCTTGCTCTATTTACATTTACTTGCCAAGTGGCTCTCTCTTTGTTTGTAAAATCACTACTAGAATGTTCTGAAATTATTGTTTGACTTCTGCTTTTGCGTATTTCAGTATCAAATGCAATACCACTTTTACTTACTATGTTTGTATCGTCAAATGCACTAGGATTACCTTGTGATAAAACTGTAACTCTATAAAATCTACCTATCTCATCAAAAAAACTATCGCCATTTTTAATATTATTTGTTTGGTTATTTTTTCTATTTATAAGTTTAATAGGTAATAATTCTTTACTTCCCCTTGTTAAAACTATATTTCCATCTCCATTTGTAGTGCATAAAACTTGTCTTAATCTACAGTAATTTTCTATAAATTCAAATGCGTTTTTATCAGCACTGCCACTAACTAATTCCGACTTATCAAACTTTTTTATATTACCCACATTGTCTATAACACTAATATCAGTTATGCCTAAATCTGCTATTACCTTTTCAATTATTCTTTTTAAAGTAATGCCTGTATTAAATTCAATATTTGAACGCAAAGAACTGTCTATTATATCAGCAGTTTTATCTCTTCCATTTATTATTAAAATATGACTTTGATTATCATAATTAGGAGTTACCCTGTTTACATATCCTGTTATGATAGGGATATCATTTATTAAAACTCTTGCAGATGCACTGCGTTTTATTGGAAATTCGGTTGTATTATTACTAGTAGCATTAAAGGTAAAAGCACCGCTAACCATTTCCATTGATTTGCGGATTTCTATACTTTTAAAATTTTCGTATCTTTTACCTTCTATTTCCAATATAATCATCGTGTTAAAATATTAATTTCTCCCTGTAAAAATGACGGCTCTACACTATTGTTTAAACTCAAAATTTGTTCCCAATTATCTAAATTTTCATAATAATCATAAGTCAAAACAGTAGCAGGTATTAAGTTAGTATTTATTTGCGTTACCCTATACGCTATTGCTCTTTGTCTATCAAAAAATATTCTTGCCTCTTTTCTTAATTCTTGTAAGTTATCATATGTGGTAGTATCTAAAACATTATCTGCAATAGCATCGTATTGCGTTTCTAAAATACTAGATAATTCATCAATCTCATCTGTATTTGTAAAATCTACATTGATAATATTTTGATATGCTAAACTTAAACTATTTACTAAAATATTTTCATTTATTATTTGCTGGTTTTCTTCTCTCTCAATTCTTGCAAAAGTTGAACCTACTATCTCTTCATCCTCACTTCCAAAATCAAAGAAATATTTATACATCTCAATCTGCCCTAAAGCATCTTTAGCAAGTACATTTAAAAAATTAAATAAATCAGTTATTTCACTTGCTAATTCATCAGGTTTATTTATTAACTCAACTAAATTAGCTCTATAATCTATAAGTTTACTATCAAAATCATTTAGTTTTTCTGCAACTTGTTCGGCTTTTGTTTTAGCTATTTCAAAATAATCTGCTACATCTGTAAGTTTATTTTTAACAAAATTAAAATTAGTAAAATTATTTGTTTTAAGTTTTAAATTATTGCTTAAATTTGTCTCCGTATTTGTTACTAATTCATTTGCTTGGTCTACTATTAAGCTGTCATTTTCTACTGTTTCAGTAGGGAATATATTACGGCTTGCTTTACTAAATGACATTGTAAAAGTAGCCACACCTAAATTATTTTTACTTTCATTTATTGTATACGGCTCTGCTAATGCAACTGAAACACTATCTCCAAAAGGATTAATTAATATTCCTATCCCCGCTGTATCTAAAGCGTTTTTTAATGCTTGCTTTTTACTAAAATAATTTGGCTCTGCAATTATGGCTGTTATGCTAAAACTATCTTCAAGCAATCCAATATCTTCCACAAACCTAGTATTGCTATTTGGGTATTCGTGAGTAATAGTTTTTCTACCTCCAGTTGTATCAACTGATTGAACAAAAAACTCTATCCCTCTAAAACTTGCAGGTTTTAAATCTTTTAATATATCTGCCATATTATATTTTTGCTCCTGCTAAATTAACTCCTAAATTTGCAAATTCAGTTCCTGTTGTTTTAGTTTCCACACTACCTACAACGCCTTTTGGTGCGTTAATATTTATGTTTGCATCTAACCCTGCCCGTGTGGTTATGTCCCCACCTGCGGGAAGTGGTGTAAGTTCTGGTCTCTTAACATCAACTAAACCACCTAATCCCAAAGGTCTTAAAGCAGTTTTCAACAGTCCCTTGCCAACTCCCCTAAATCTAGTAATCCTTTCAAAAAATCTATCAATGGCATCTACTGTATCATTTATTGCTTTTGATATTTGTTTCCAATAAATAATTACAGCTCCCACCGCTCCTAATGCAGCAACAACAGCTAATGCAGGTAATGAAAGGGTAGCCAAAACAGCACCTATGGCAATTAATGTTCCCTTAAATGCAACCAATATCCCAATAGCACCCAATAATCCTGCAAATGCACCCACTAATCCAGTAATTAATAAAATAAGTTTTTTTGTGTTTGGAGATAAATCAGCAAATGCTCTTATCAATTTAATCATCTGTAAACCAATAGGTTTTAAAATAGGAAATAATTCTTTACCAAATTCAGCTGATAAATCTTTTACACTACCAACAACAGCTTTAAATATTTGTGTTAAAGTTTTCACATTTTTAGCATAAGCTTCTGTTAAACCAGTTCCCTCTTTATAATCTTTATTTATACTTGCAATTATATTTCTTAAATTACCTACCTCTTTTGTACCTATAGCAGATATTGCAGTTAATGCTCTAATGTTGGGTATCATTAAAGCTAAAGCATCAGGGTTTTTCTTTGCTGCTTTTGCAAGTTTTAAAAGTACTTCTGTGAAATCTGCATTTTGCAAAGCTGATGCACCAATTGGTATACCAAATTTTTTAATTACTTTTGCAGCATCTCCAGTCGGCTTTATAAGACCAGCTATTGCACCTCTTAAAGCAGTGGTAGCTTCTTCTGTACTCAATCCCCCTAAAGTTAATTGTGAAGCGGTTGCAAGTAAAGTCTTAAAGCCAATACCTGCCTGTTTTGCAACGGGGGCAACTCTACCTATACTTGCAGACAATTCCGCAACGGTTGTCTTACCTGCTCTTTGAGCAGAGAAAAAAGCATTTGCCACTTCTGTAGCATCAGTAGTTTCTTTGCCATAAGCATTAACAATAGAAGTCAATCCATCAACCGCTATTCTTAATTCAGTTTGCCCACCAATAGCTAGTTTATTTGCAATATCAAAAGTTTTTAATGCCTGTTTACCTGCACCCAAAGCTGAAACAGTATCAAATAATGCTTTGTTTGCATCTTCAATAGCAAAGCCCATTCTAACCGCATTCCGTTGAGCCATTTCAAGCTGATTACCAAACTGTTGTATCTGCGGTTTATCAAGCAAAGTAAATACATTCGTAATTCCCTTTTCAAATTTAGCAGCACTTACCACACTTGCAGTAAAACCTAAAGCAATAGCACCAGCAAAAGCAGTAAAAGCAAATTTAGCTTTTTCCAAATTAGAAGTAAACTTTTTTATACTCTTTCTGTTTTTTTCTATTTGGTCTGCAAATTTACGATTAACCCTACTAAACTGGTCTACCGCTTTAATTAAAAAACTTTCTTGAAATGCCATTTATCCTTGCCTTTTAGCTTTCTCGTATGCTTTTTTTTCTTCTGCATTCATTTTGATTGCGATATTATTAAATTCAAATATGCTTAATAAATCCATATTTAAAAATTCAGTTAAACTTATACCGCCTTTATAGTAAACTAGCAATCTCGCAATAATCTCATTTAGAAATCCCTCCCCCGAACCGATTAGCTCTCGGGGGATATTTCTAAAAAATGGTTTATATATTTATCAAAAAGAGATTTATAATCTTTTAAATCCATATTAGATAAAATAACTTCTGTTATAGGCTCTTTGTCATCAATTAACGCAGATTTTAGTTGACTATTTTGAGATGTCAAAATTCTATCAAATGCTTTATAGCATTTAGCCATATCCGCACCACCCATAGCCATCATTTTACCAGCATTATCTAAATCTACACTATTATTAGATTGCTCTTTTGATTTTTTGCCTGCTTTTAAATCAGATATAGTTTGATTTAATTTTTCTATTTCTTTATCTTTTTCATTATCTGATTTTGGTGGTAAAAGTTTTTGAGCGTTCATCATTGATTTATATAACTCACCTTCTAATATAGATAAATCATTTAAAACATACCTTGTAGGAGATTTCATAGTAATGTGTTTAGCAAATACCTTTTCGCCTTTATAAGCATATTCAAACGGTTTTTCTAGATTATGTTTAATCTCTTTCATCATAAATACAACTCCTTTTTATTTTAACTTGCTGGGTCGCTTTCCCATTCTAATGATATTTCTCCATCAGCACTTAATCCAATTTCAGGGTCATTAATTAAAACAGCACTTGTAAAAGAGCGGGTAAAATTATTTTCCCCAGTAGCTTGAATTACATTACTTTCAAAGTTATTTTTCCATTCCCTTACCTTGTCTGCATTCTCTGCTAATGGTTCTAATGTGAACTTAATCATTGACTTTGCTGTTTCTATATTTCTTGCTGTAACAGTACTTACACTTCCTCCGCCTGCACTTTCAGTTCGTTTTATAGCCTCACCAAATCCTTCTGTATAGCTAAAAGAATTTGGCTTTATTTTTATATTTTCGTTGTTTATAACTATAGATGGTGTACTAATTAATTCTGCCATATTTTTATACTCCTTTTATTAAATTAACTTGCTTGAAAAGCAACTTTGAAATTGTAGTCAATTTCTCTTAACTGAATAATACTTATTACTTTTCCAGTAATGGTAAATTTACCAGTAGAACCGTCAAGCGTTACTGTTAAATTATCATTAAAATACTTTCTACTTGTTTCACCCTTTTCAACTAAAAGCAAATCACCAAGCTGTTTATAGTAAGTTGTCATTGCAACTCTAACCTTATCTTCATTAGCGATTGCAGCGTTTGCAGTTAAGTCTCCAAATGTAGCTCTGCTTTGGTCAAAATCAGCTTTTAAATTATTGAAAAAATATTCGTTAATTGCATCCGTAGTAAGTTTTATATTTTCAAATTTAAAAGTAGTATCGGGGTTACTTTGAGCATCAGTTTTATAAGTGGTAACAACTTCACCTAAAACAACACTTGTATTTGCAGGATTATTTCCTTCCACAGAAATACCAGTTGCGTTTAATTCTGATATTTCAGTTTGTGAAAATCCTTTGCCTGTGTCTATCAAAGGTAATTCAGCAAATGGCGTGTTGAAAAATGGATATGAATTTTGGCTAACTCCACCAACTCTATCTATTGTCCCGCTTGACCTTGACGAAATTCTGCTTGTTATGTTTGCACCTTCGGTAAGTTTTAATGCTTTCCAACCTGCAAAATAACCAGCTCTAACATAATCAAGTTCAAACATCGCAGAACCTTTATAATATGTTTCGTTAATAAGTTCATTTCCAAATATAACTAGGTTTTGAGAATTTTCTGCATTAGCTGCTGTTTTCAAATTAGCCAGCGTATCAGTTTGTCCGCAATATCCATCCCCAATTAAAAATATATTATCTACACTTAATTTAGGGTCTAAATAATCTGTAACAAAATCAAAACCATATTCACTTGGAAACACTATAGTTTGATATCTATTTTCACCTAAAACATCAAATATATTTGTTAATACAGGGTCGGTAGCTCCACTTGCCATTCCTGTTACTGTAACAGTAATTCCTGCCACACTATTTTGAACTTCCAAACCAATACTATTTCCAATTGTACCTGCGTTTACTGCTGTTAATGCAACTGAACCAGTAGTATTTACCGCTGTTACTTTTGATTTAGTATCGGCAGTTATAGCTGCAACTAAAGCATCGCCTATGTCTGTTGGAGTGTCTCCAATAGCTACCGCTATATCATAACTATGATTTTCTCTTGAGCCTATATTGACTGTATAAGTTCCTGCTACTGTTGCAGAAGTTCCTGTAAATGCAATAGTTCCAGTGGCATCTACTCCCGCTCCATTGTCGTCAAGTGAAATAGCATCTAATCGTGTTTGTTGATTAATTAATTTAACAGCTCTTATACAACCTGCTATTTGTGAAGTTTCGCCAAATAAAGCATTCTCCGCTCCACCATTAGCTATATTTTCAACTAAAGCCCCTGATGTAGCACTACCTGCTGCAACCTTTTGCCCTACCACTAAAATTCTTTGTGGAACGCCTAAAATTGCTCTACTGTCTGATGTGAATACTCCCGTTACTCTTGGTAAACTTACTCTTTGTCCCATAATAATTATTCTCCTTTTTTAAATTTCTTTTTATTTATTTCAAAAGATGTTTTTTTATTTTCCACCATTTCTACGCAATTATCGTGGATACTGTCTCTTACTCTTTTTCGCCAATATATATCTAATGGCATTTTATTTTTTGATTTTAAAGTTATAACTTGTCCTTTTTTACAACCTGCTAAATCAGCATTAATTTTTAACTTTATAAACTCCGTCTTTTCTTTTTCCATCTTTAATCTCCTTGTAATTTTCCTTTTATATTTCTTATTTCTAAATCAGTTTCTATGTTTCTTTGTGAAAACTCAAATTCTTTAAATGCGGTACTCCATTGTGGTTTAACAATGTCATCTGCTGTTAAATCATAAGAGTATTGGAATTGAAAATTATGTATGTAATAAGCATTTACATCTTGCTGTAAATTATCAGATACAAACATAGTTTTTAATTTTTCATTCCCACTTGATAAATTATCAAAGTTATCAATTATACTTCGTTCAAATTTTGTACCTAAAATACATTTAAAAAATATAGCTCTCATATCCTCTGCCCTGTCTCTGCGTTCCGAACTTGCATATGTTGTTTTTGCAGGGTCAAAAGTGTATATATTGAAGTTTTGGTATAAATTAGGTCTATAATCGTCTTGTGAAGTATAAGTTCCAACACCATCATTTCTAACAGAGTTTTGATTTTTACTTGCATTAGTTTCACCTAAAACAACAAAAGTCCATAATTTATCTATTGCTTTTTTAGTATAAGCATCTATAATTCTACCCAAACTTGCACTTCCAGTTACCCTAATATCGCTATGTGCTTTTATAGTTCCACTTGCATTTGCTAATGGTTCTTTTCTTACAACATAAGTAAAAACTGTATCGCTAATTCTAGTTACTGTATACCAGCCGTTGTAAAGGTTTTCTATATCCTCATTTAAAACAGGACTTCCAGTTGCTGGACTTGTTGGATTACCACTAACTTGAAAAGTAAATGATGTACTATCAATAACTGATAATAGTTTTTTAGTTCCGTTATATTCGGTTTGAGTAGCTCCGCTAATTTCTACATATTTATCATTTTTATCAATTCCAATTCTTAAAGTTAAATCAATAGGATTTGTAGTTACAGCAGTTGCTATGTTATCTGTTTGCGTTAAACTAGTTATGGCATTGGGAACTCTAGCACCTTGAATGTTTACATAATCGCCAGTTTTTAAGCCGTGAGCTAATGCAGTAGTGGCAGTAATAGTAGTGGTAGATTTGGTTAAACTATTAACAGTAACCACATCACTAAATAATTCAGTGTATATTGGTAATGTAGCCTGTAATTGTTTAACTATGTCGCTTGCTTTCATTATCTGCCCCTTATCGCTCTTCTTATATTATTTCTTAAATTAGAACGGAGTTTATTTATGTTTTTAGTTATACTTGGTTTTAAAAAAGGTCTAGCTTTCATTTTACTTGTACCTCGTTCTAAAAATGGACTATAATCAACTCCTGCTCCAAATTCTAACTCATCTGCCCCGTGAACTTGAAAATCTAGACTACGCCTATTTGCACCGCTTCTATTAGCTGGGTAATCACCTGCCGCACCAGCCCTTATTCGTCTACCTTTATATTTATAAACTTTGCCTGTCTTTTTTCTCTTAATTTCACTACTTGCTGTTTTAACTAACTCTTTTCCTGTTTCCCAAAAACCTTGCCTTATACCTGTACGAAAGTTACCAGTTAAATTATTAACTTGAACTTTGAAAACTTTATTTTCTGAACTCTCAATAACTTTATACTTTGGCATTATTTAAACCTTATTTGCGTTTATATCCTTATCGCCTTTTTTAATTGCTTTTAAAAGTAAAAACTCATTCCTTTCGTCTAGGTTTTCTACATCAACAATATCGTATTTTTCATTTTTCCATTCTAACCAGTTTTGAGCATCAATCGTAAAATCGCTAGAATATCTAATGTAAAACTCGTGTGTATAAGCATTGGTTAAACTCACACCATCAAATAACTCCGTTCCTCTTACTGTTTTTACCATTGCCCACACTTCTTTTTCATCCGCAAAAGTTAAATCAAAGTCAGTTCCACTTTCAGGGGCGTTAAGAGTTCTAACTTGCACCTTAATTTTTACATCCAAATCACCTATACAAATTCCCCTTTTAACTCCTCTTATGTTTTTACAGATTGTCATTATAATATTTCCCAAATACGATACATAGAATAAGTTTGTTTAGTTTCTGCTGGTAAATTAATGCTAGAACTTATATCGCAAGCCTCTGAATTACCTGCATCACAATCGCCTCTATTTTCAAACACCCTGCTAATGTGTTGTAACATTGCTGTCTTCAAATCCTGTGGTATATCATTCGCAAATAATGTTCCTGTTGCGGGGCTTGTGGGTGTTGCGGTAAGTGGATATGTAAATGTCTTATCCCCTGTTACAGTAATTGTATGTGTGCCGTTATAATTACTCTCAATCGCACCACTAATAACTATTTTTTGTCCGCTTGTAAAATAGTGGTCGTTTACTGTGGTTACCGTTACTGTTCCACCTGCCAATATAGCACTATCTATTTTTACCCCAAAACCTGAATAGAATTGTATTTGAACTGCTTGTCGTCTATTATCTACACTGCTAGGGAAACTACTACCGTCTGTTAATAGAATATCTGCAAAATCATTTTGTTCGTCAGTTAAATAATAAATTGAGCTATCAACCGTAGTTAAAACATTATCCAACAAATATTTAATACTTATAATTTCAAACACTTTATTCCTACGAAGTGTTATAGGTTCAAAGAAACAATCAATATAAGTTAAATATTTTTTAGTTATAAAATCTCGTTTAGTATATTTTTCTGCAAATAAGGTTACACTAGAAATAAGAGAACTTATATAAGCATCAGAACTTGTGTCATCAACTTTTAAATGCTCTTTTGCCTCTACTAAACTAATAGGCAATGTAACTGGTTTAAACAAAACCTTATAACTACTTGGTTGATATTTTTCTACATTATTTCGGTAATAATCATAGCTCATTTATTACTAACCCCTTATTTCCCCTCTGCCATAATAGACAAAGGGGATTTAATTAAGATTAAGATTGCGTTATTTCTATTATCAAAACTGCTTTAACTGCATTGGTAGAACCACCATCTGTTATTAATTCCAATGCACCGCCTGCTGCTAATGTGTTTGCAGCTGTTGGTGTAGAACTATCAACAATGCCTGCTGCAGAACCGCTATTGGCAATTGTTATGCCTCCACCTGTAACCGCAACACCACCAATTTCAAAAGATAATGCAGCATCGCCAGTAGTTATCACTCCATCAATAACTGAATATATTTTGGTTATCGTACCTGCAACTGGACTTACTACCCAGCTTGATGCAGCACTTGAAATATCTGCTATTTCGCCAGTTAAATAAACCTTATTTCCTGTTTCAGTAACTCCACTTTCTTTTTCTAAAGTAGAGCCAGTTTCCATCAATATTTTACCACCGCTTTTAACAAAAAGTAATTCTCCGCCTTGTTCTATACCAACTTTGGTATTTTGATTTTCTCCTGCCATTTAAAATCTCCTATAAAACTAAATTTTTATTTTCCCCCTCTGCCGAAAAAAACTTAAAAAACAGAGGGGGAATTAATTACTTCTTTTGCTTGCCCTTTTTACTAGGTCTGCCTCTTTTCTTTTGCAGTGGAGGTTCTACTGCATTTTTTTGGACTTTTTTTTTGGTAACCAAACCTATATCCCGTTTAGGTTCAGTAAAAGTTTCTTTCTTGTCTTCAATTTCTGCCCGTTTGTTTTCTATTATAATTTCTTTTGGTTTAGCATCAACAGCATAACCCCTTTCAATCATTAATTTACAAAAATCATCTGATATATTTTCGTAAATATGCCCTTCTTTGAAACGAGTTATATTAATGCCATCAAAAGCGTAATCATAATTTTTATTAAACTTAATTTTCATTTAAGTATTCCTTTTAAGCACTATCGCCTACATCTTTTATTTCAGGGTCTTTTAATGCCATTGCAGATAAAAAACCACCCGAAGATGTACTCGCAGAAACTATGCTTAATCTGATATATCTTTTAGTACCAATGTAAGCTAGTTTATGTATTTCGTTATCATCAGTTGCAGCAAAAGCCGCATCAGCTTCCTGTCCGCTTGTTACCCCTTTTCTGTAAAGGTCAGTATCTGCAACAGCTGCTGCATCAGAAAGTGCTGGGTCATCGCCTTCCTCAACTAATGGCGTATAAGTTCCGTCTGTAAGAGTACCGCTATGTATAGCTAAAGTAGCTCCACCATCATAATTTGCAAGGTCTAAAATAGCTCCTACAGTTGTAGTATCAGAAGCTATTTCCTGCGGTGCTAATGCTTCAGCTGTAAATATATTGCTTGATATTTCTCTATTCATTTATATTTCTCCTTTAAATTATTTTTATGCCTGTACTTTTAGAATTTTTATGCTTTCATAATTGGTTACATCTCCACCAACTCTTTTCGTAGTATAAAATTCTATATAAGGCTTGGCAGAATAAGGGTCTCTTAAAACTCTTATTCCTAATCTATCAACAATTGTGTAGCCCATATTGAAATCGCCATATGCAACGGATAATGCACTTCCTGCAATAGCTGGCATATCATCTGCAAAAATTACTGGTTTCCCTAACATTCTCATATCAGTACCATCTTTAAGCAAAGTGAAATCAATCAAGTAATTACCTTGTCCGTCTTTTAATTTTTTTGCATTAGTCCAAGTTGAGCGTTTCATCATCCACACAGCTCTAGGTTGATATATTTCTTGTAAAGAACCTTGAGTATCAATATAATCATCAGCTCCCAAAGTTCCACTTGTAGCAGATGTAATTTGCTCTATTTTGCCTCTTTCGTAAGTTCCTTGAACTGCCCAAGCTGGATAACTTAAAAATCCTTTAGGTTTACCTACTCCATTCCCACTTATGAAAGCAGTGTTTTCAGTTCTTATAAACTTATCCTCAACTTTTCTCATTAGCCAACCTTCAATATCAAAACCAGCATCATCAAGTATTTTTTGAGTGGCTCTAGGTTTGGCAAATTGTTCGTGATTAAATATTGTGAGTTTTCCTATTTCAGGTGTGTCTGTATTAGTTCTTGCCTGCTTTTCTCCAATCCAACCACCACTAGACGCTTCATTATCATCAATGATAAGTTCCACGCTATCGGTAGTTGTTGTTTCTATACTGGCAACTCTTCTTATAGGTGAAGTTTCAAAACTTCTTTCAACCATTTTAGAAAGTCTTTGTGGGCTTACTAAATATCCGCCTTCAGGATTTATAATAACAGAAAGTTCCTTTTTTGCCATTGGAATTTCTTCATCACTTATGCTTTTAATATTTTTTCTTATCATATTTTCAAGCATATTATCTATATTTTCTTGTTTTGGTATAACACCTTTACGCATATATGTTCTAATATCTTTATCATATTCTTTAGACATATTTTTTAATTCTTCTTCAGAACCTACACCAAACCTATATTTAGCTTTTTCAAGTTCATCAACCTGTTTTTTTAAAGCATCTCTAGCTGCAGATTGTTTTTGAATTTTATCTTCTAATTCAGTAGACTTCTTTCCAATCTGTTCCAATTCTGCTTTAGTAACAGCATCGGTACTTTTTTCAAGTTTATCTATTCTTTCCTGCGTGGCTTTTACCATATCGCCAAGAGTAGATAAATTTTTATCTATATCTTTTTGTATTGTTTGCAATTCCATAATTTTAATCTCCTATTTTATTTTTCTTAAACTTTCATTTATCTTTAAGCCAAAAATAACTTCATTTAATTTATTATTAATAGCTTTAAGGTCTATTTTACCAGCATCACGCTGGGTATTTTCTTTACAATCACTGTTAGAAAATTGTTTTACTTTTGATATTACTATCAAAGCCTCTTTATTACTAATTCCTTTCGTTTTTAAATAAGTCTCTAACTCACTTAAAGACTTAATAGTTTCAATTTCTTTTATTTCTACTTCAGATTTTTTAACTTCCTTTTTTTCGTTTAATTCCTTGTACGCCTTTTCAAAAGCAACTGCTAAACTATTAGGGTCGGCAGGTACAGGAACTAAACTAATTTCATAAATTTTTGCTAGTGTTAAATGCTTTGGATTGTCTTCATCTTCATATAGAAATTTACCTGCAATAGATAACGCTTTAGCGTGTCCCTCGCCATAAACAGTTCTAGCGTGTTTTATAAGTGGTAAATCACTTTGGCTAAATTCACTTTCAAAATATAAACCTTTGTCGTCTTCTTCCAATTTAGTAAAACTACCTGCAATATTTTCAACTTTATTTTCGTGATTTATTAACATAACAGGATTTTTCTTAAACTGCGTTAATTCGTAAATAAAATCTCTGTTAAAAACAGTAGGAATATCCCCATATCTATCAGCCGTGCCTTTAGTGTTTGCGTAACCACGAAGGAATAATTTACCGTTTTCTTTTTTTAATTTTAAATCACTTATTGTAGAAATCTTTACATCCAATGTTTCCATATTATTTATCTCCTAAATTTATTTTCATAATTTATTTCCTTAATCCATAAGTAACAGAACATCTGCAATTTATTGTATTACCCACACTTCCCCTACTATCACTTGGATATCGTAATGGCTCACCACCAACGAAAAAAGGTTGATTGGTATCTACAGTCTGTCCGTCTGCCCTTGCGTGTGAAGTTCTTGTTTTGCTATCTAAAACAGTATGCCAAGTTTTTTGCATTAATCCAGCCACCGCAGTTCCTGCCACAACTAATCCACTTACAGAAACCATACTAGCCTCTGTTTGTTTAGATGTTTCACTAACATTATTTACTTCGGTCATTGCTATAGTATCAGCTCTAGTAGGTATTTGTTTTTTATAATCCAGTTTAACTTTAGTGGCAACTTCTGAATTACTTAATTGTTCGCCCTCAATAGATGCATTCACTATAGTTTTTCTTGTAATATCTGTTATTTCATTTTGCGTTGTGCGGTTAATAAATTGTGCCTGTTCTGTAGAATGTTGATTAATATAATTTGCCATAGCCACACTAACTGCATTTTCTAAATTCTTAACTTCTTCTGTTTTATCTAAATTACCTGTAATATTATTTTTAAATTGTTTACTGGTTTTACGATAATGATTTTTCAAAATACCTGTTAAGTCATCTTGATAAGGTTGCATACTAGGTACTTGTCCTGTTACACCATAAAACACTTCATAATCAGTTATAATAGTATTTAAAAGTCTTCTTATGTCTTTTGCAAAGGCAGGTTCAAGTTTAAGTTTTTTAGCTAAATCAATAGCAACCTGTCTATTAGCATCGGCATTTGAGGTAACTAAATCTTTTTTATCTTTGCAAATTTCACACATAATTTTTATTTTTTTTCACACAAAAAAGGGGTATATGGATTTTAACCATACACCCCTAAAAGTGTGCAAACTAGTCAGTGTTTAGGCACTGTAAAGCGGTAATGAACCGCACCTAGAAATTGTTACTTACTTATATTTTTTCTAACCTCTGTCTGTTTTATTTCTATAGGCTTATAAATTTCTATAGTTTTTCCATTATTATTCATAACAAATAATTGATATTTTGTAATTATACATCGCAAGTCATTATTTTTATCCTTGTAACTAATATATCTATAATTCCAATTATCATTTCCACCTGTAATTAAATGATATTGTGGGGGAGAATATTTATCTAATATCTCTTTAGGTGTTTCAAATCCACCTTCCACAATAACTTCTTCTGCACCGTCAATGTACTTACTCCCTTTATTTAGGAAGTCTATTTTTATTATCATTCTTCTACTCCTTCTTCTGTTTTATTTTTGCATATCTGCAAATCTGTTATATCAATTTCTTTTCTACATAACTTACAAAATTTAATTACTTTAGGGCTAAAAGTAAATTGGTCTATTCCCCAATCGTGTTCGCATTCTGCCATTACTCTAACCCCTCCTCATCTGCAATCTCTATTATCTCTACATCGGTAAACTTTCTATTGCCTTTCTCATCTACCTGCTTTTGCATTAAATCAATAAACTTATTTCGGGTAGTTAATTCTTTTACAGGTTTAGGTTTAGTTAAAGCATTTGTTTTGTTTATATCCGTTGCCACAGGGACTAAATTCATAGGCTTATAAATAGCATCAGCACCATCTGTTAACTGTTCCATACCCTCTTCCGTTCTTAATTCATTATCAGTGAAATAACCCGATTTTTGCTTTCTTGCCAATTCCTTATTTCTACGAACTGCTAAATCATCAATGTCATTCTCATCATAAGTAATTATTTTATTTTCAAGTTTAAATCGTGATACCAAAAAACTGGTTAATTCTTGAAACATAGTCTTTGCTAATGGCAATATAGCATTATCCCATAGCTTTACCTGTGCCTCTTCAAAATTATTAAATGTGGATGCCTCTGTGCTTACCAAAGGCAAAGGTATTTTTAGATTATTATAAATCTGCTTTTCTTTATCATTAATTAAATTTCTAAAATCCATATCTCTCATAGATTTACCTAGTTCGGTAAATTCGTGTTTTTTACCAAAGATAGCAACCTTGTTTGAGTTTTCAGTTCCCTTATGTTTAGAATTGAAATCACTTTGCACCTTTTGCATTTGGTCTGCGGATAATTCATCTATTGAAAGTAACCCACCTAAAAAAGCACCATTTTTTAAACTATTAAAATTATGTTTATCTCCTTCTTGTATTTGTAAAGCAGGAGATTTATCTGCATTAAATAATGACATACCTTTTAAATTATCACTACTTCTAAACGGATTAAAAGTTTTTATATGCCAAATTTCCCTACCATCACCACTAAAAAATCTAAATTCTTTTGGAGAGCGTTTAAATATTTCTTTGTGTCCGTAGGATTGTATTGTATACTCAGATGCAAGCCCGTCTAATTTACTACCTTTTACTTCAACATATTGGCTAGGGATAACATTTAATTCTTTTGGAGGTTGTGTAATATTACCAATACCAACTATATATAAATTTCCAGTGGGTATATAATAACTACCCATTTGTTTAAAAAACTCATCTTTTAATGTATCTTTATTAGGTTCTGCTAATAAATCAAATAATGCTTGCTCGTTTTCTTTTATACCTTCCGAACCATTTTTTATAAATTTCTCTTCTTTCTTATCCCATAAGACAGGTTCTAAAGTTTTAAATTTATCTGTAATTAAATTAACCGCCGTATTAATAGCAGTAACCCTAGCGTAAAGAGTTAATGCCTCTTCATCTGTTAAATCCTTACCAAAAGTATCGCCATTACCGCCATAGGTAATTCTTAAAATATCTTCTATACTATAACTCTTTTTTCCAATTAATGTATTAAATGCTCTTTTAAATTGTAGTTTCATTTATCTAAATCCATCCGTAAAAATTACACTTGAAGTCAACCCATTTTTAATTAAATAACTTTCATAACAATCAGGACAAAGCTTTTTTCCTTGCACTATATAGTAAGGATTTCCATACGCTATAAGAGCAGTACAATTACCATTTTCACAATCCCCGTCCCTTTTTTCTAATTTATCTCCGTATTCCATAATTAAATCCTAATTAGCAAATCCGTATACAAAAGGTTTTTCTCTTGTTAAATATATTAGTCCTTGAGTAGTACTATCAACAATGTCATCGTGTTTAGCGTTTGGAAAATTATTAAACTCTTTTAAAAAATCTACTAGCCACTCTGCGTTTTCAGGTAAAAATACCCTACCACTTTCAATTGTACTGCTACATATCCGAACCCGTGCCTGTTTATCTTTATCAGTTTTAAAGTTAATTATTGGCAAATTAGTACCTCTTTGTAAATCTTGTATTATCTGCTGTCCGCTTGATTTATCTTCAATCAAAATAGTATCTGCTTTATGTTTATTGTTACAAGCTTGCACCATTCTTTTCAATTCAGGATATTCCCATTTACCCCTTACGCAATCAATCAAATAATATCCTGTGTCAGTCTCCCCAAATAGTATTCCAACACTATAATCATTTTGAGTTCCAGTTTTTACCGCTGTGTCCCAACTCCATATTTTTCTTTTAGTGTTTGGCAAATTAGTATAATATTTCCACCATTCTTGCTTTATTATGCCACCACCTTCTGGACTTGGAGATTGTAACATTTGCCCGCTGTATCCATATGAACCTAGATTTGATTTATATTCTTGTAAACTTGATAATGGAAATCTTTTAGGAAAAAATAAACCATTCTCATATTTACCTACCAAATATTTAGGCGATATCATTTCAGTATTTTCAACAGGAATACAAATATGCTTATAATAGCTTGCTCTTTTGCCTAATAGATGTCCTGTTAAATCGTTCTCGTGCAATCTCTGCATAATTACAACTCTTAATCCTATATTTTGATTATTTAATCTACTAAATAAAGTCTTGTCATACCACTCTAAACAATTGAGCCTCTCTGCTTCACTATCTGCCATTTGTGGATTTAAAGCATCATCTACACAAATTACATCCGCTCCCATTCCTGTTATACCACTACCAACACCAACTGCTTTACGCATTCCACCTTTATCATTTTCAAACCAACTCTTTGTGTTTTGGTCTGTGGTTAATTTAAAAATATTACCAAAATGCTCCTGATACCAGTTACTTTCAATTAACCGCCTAGTTGACATACTCAATGAATTAGCAAGTTCCTGTGCAAAACTAGCTGCAATAAACTTTAAATGTGGATACTTTATCCAAGCCCAAGCATTTAAAAAAATAGTAGTTATACTTGATTTAAGACTTCTCGGAGGTATATTAATTATGATGTCTTTATCTTTTGGCTTCTTGTTAGCTATCCGTTCTACTTCTGCTTGCAACTTATCGCATAGATACTTTATATGCCAATTTTGTATTAACTCCGTAGTGGGTTCTAATACTTCCCACGCTATATTAAAGAACTCGTAATAACTATCTTTACAAATACTTCTAATTAAATCCTGCTTACTAAAATTAATGTCATTTATTTTCATTACTTCTTTTCATAATTTCTAATATTTCTTTTTTGTCTTTTAAAGGTAAATTATCAAGGTCTGTTTTGTTTTCAATAGAACCTTTCACTTCCGTTTCCGTCTTTAAACTAAATTCGTCTTTTTTCTTTCTTTCCAAATATTTCAAAGCCATTTCAGCATTATCATTTTTTATTGCTTTTAGAACCGTCTGTCTAGCCAATAATATGGGCTTATCTTTTAACTGCTTAACACGCTCTTTTAGTTTAGGGTCTCTATTAAACCAATTATAAATGGTCTTTGTTTCTATATCACAATATAAAGCTATCTCTGCATTAGTACAACCATATGCAGCTGCCTCGTCTATTTTAAGTCTCATTGCTTTTGTTAATTTATCTGATGTTGACATTTTAATGTAAACTACCTTTTTTTAAATTGTTAAAACATTACATATTATTTTTTATTTTTATCACTCATACCATTTATCAATATTATCAAAAGTTTTCATAACTTCTGTATCATCTATATATTCAAGTAAAAGTTTATCAGCTTGTATATGCGCTTCTGGTTTAAGCCCTTTAACATTTTTAAGTTTTTCTATTAATTCTTGTTTAGTCATAATCACTCACTAAAATTCTCAATTACTTCTTTATCCTGCAATACAATACCCTTTACTTTCATAGCAAATTTAATAGCCTCATCTTCGTTGTAAAACTCCGCAGTGGTATACTTACCGTCATTATTATATGTTACTTCAAAATTCATCACTTAAATTCCTTATGGTTTTTTCTTAATATTGATTTTTTTATAATCCAAATATCCGTTATTAAAAATATAATTAAATAAATCTATTGGCTCGTGAGTGGAAAGTATTTTGTTTAATTTTTCTCCGCCTTTTAAAAATATGTTATATTCATACAAATAAACCCACTCATCTTTAAATACAGTCATAGTTCTTTCGCCAACATTATTTATACAAGAAATTTCGGATAATATTATTTCTACATTATCCCCAAATCTAACTGTATTATTGTCTGTTTTTTTAGCAAAAAATCTTTTATAACAATCGCTATTCATTACTTAAGCTCCTTAATCTTTTTTCTATTAAATAAAATTATGCTGGGTTTATTTTTATAAGCAAAAGTATAAGCACTTGTTTTATTATTAAAATAAGTGTAATTTTTAAAATTATCTACCAAATGAATTACTTCGTATTTATTCATTTTTTTAATCCTATATACGCAAAAAGGGGCGTTTATACTAACATAAATATATATGCTAATACAAACACCCCTAGAAAGTGCGTATTTTAACAGGTTCGGTAGGATTTCCAAATGCCGAATAAAGAGCTTGCAAGGCTCAACTGTTACTTTTAATTGATGTGTGTCAAAGTGTTAACCATTTATAAATAGCTATAGATACAAAATAGCACCACAACGCTAACCACACAAATTGTTTAAAGAGCTATACCACAATTAGCTGAAATTTTTGCAGTTTTAGTAAAAGCATCTGCAAGTAATTTAATTTCCTTATCTGTAAATTGTTTTTTTAAGTTTTTAAATTTATTATATTTTTTCATACTTCCAACTCCAATTTTACATTACATTTTTTACAAATGCAATGCAATACTACCTTTTCTATACCATATTTCAATTCAGTTGTAAATTTTATATTTTCACTTCCAATGTAAAAATCTTGCTTGCATTTGGGACAATTTATTTTAAGTCTTTTTATGTATCTCATAAAATAAAAAAAGCAGGCACTAACCTGCTAAAGTTAAATATGTTTTTTTTAAAAATATTTTTATTATAAAAAATATTCATATTAATATTCTAGTAAATTAAAAGGGTTATATCAACTCTTTTAGTTTTTCTATCAAACAATGTATGCAATACTGCTGTTCTACGCATCTGTTGCTTTTGGCATAATTTAATCTTTTGTTTATCCAAGTTCCATTTTCATTTGTAACTGATAAACGAAAAGTATCAGGGTTCTTTATGTTAATATGAGCTTTTGCTATTTTAGGCTCTATACTTTCATCGCTTAAAATATCCCCGCAAATATCGCATTTATATATTATAATTTTCATAATTTAATCCTCCGTTTTATAACTTATTTTATACTTACCGCTTGAAAAATCTAAAGTTCCATCTATGTTATATTTGCAATTAATAACTATAGGATTTATTCTTATAGATAAAAAGATTATATATGTTGCAAAAAAAGTTACCAATGCTACGAGTAAATTAAGCATAATAATTTCTTTTTTAGTTTGTATAAATATTTTCATTTCACTCCCCGTATTTATCTATGCAGGCTTGTGGGCGTTTACTTTTACCATTCTCTGTTTCTAACCAAATTATATTATCTTTAGTACTCAATGCTTTACAAGCCATACCCATTCGCTCCGATGTTTTCCAAAGCATAAGACAAATGCAATCTGTCGTATCTTCCATTTCACAATACTTCGGGTCTTTTAGCTTAAACTTTATTGTTGGCATCTAACACCTCAATCATCATAAGTTCCTTGTGATAAGTTACTTTATTCATTTTCTTATTTGGATTTAATTCTAAAACTTTACGCCAAAATTTAGTGCGTGCTTTTTCTGCATCTATAGCACACTTCCTTGCCTTTCTAAACCCAAAATATTGCTCCACATAGCTTTCTTTCAAAATATTAAGGGATTCGTATTCGCACCAAATATCGTGTACCTCTTCGGGAATACTAAACATATTTTCCTTTTTTTTCATTCCTTACCTCCGTTAACTTTAGTGTGTTTTCTATTTAATGATACAATTCTAGCTTCCTTAAATTTATGCGTTTCAAATACAATTTCAAATAGTGTAGGTTTAACTTTAGAAAATCCAATTATAGTTTCAACTTTTGTAAGTTCAGTTTCAACTGTTTTAGTTGGGATTTTACCATTGGTAATAGTTGCTTTTGGAAAATTTACATCTTTAGCAATAAAAGTAAAATATGGTTCACTATCATTACTACAATCTTTTTTAAATAAATATTCAAAATACTTTTTTATATCTCTAAAAAATTCCTTAAATAATAAAAAATAATTCATTCCTTACCTCCGTTTTTTAAATTTCCCTGACTATCTAAAAAGAAAGTAGTTTGACCAGATATTTTTTTGTTGCTTTTGTTTACAAAATCTAGCTGGATATAACTATATGTATGCCTATAATTTTTAATTATTTCAGCTATGTTTGTTGCTAAATTGTATTCTAGTCCGTTTTTTTTATTGTTGTTTTCGTTTTGCATAAAACCCCTTTCCTTTGCATTTTTCGCAATTATGCTCTATATGTTTTTTATCAAAATATTTCCCCCGCCCATCGCAAATCTCGCATTTAATAGAGCATATTTTATTTTTTGTTTTCATTGATTACCTCAAAATTATTTCTTCCGATATATTCCATATCGTGAAAAGTAGTTAAAAGTCCACTATTTAATTTAATCAAATATTCGTGTTCGGTTTTAATAACAATACCTATTTTATCCCATTTTTTAATTTTATCCCCTACGCAAATAGGGTTATTATTTTTATCTTTATATCCTGTGTCAATCTTTGTTTTCAGTCCCATTTTTAGTCTCCTTTTTAGTTGTTGTGATACCTATTTTAATACCACAACAACAAGTGGCAAGAATATCGTATTTTTCGTTATCATTGCTTGACAACATATTGATAGTTTCTGTTATTGATTTTTTACAACAAAATTTCATCTAACCACCTCCGCCTTATCAGCCATCAGTCCTCCTAAACATAAAATGGTTCAGTCATATAACCACAATTGCAACTATAATAACACATAGGCTCTTCACAATCTCCTTTTAGCATCATTTCATTTTTGCATTTTGGACAAAATTGTATGTTTTTTTCATAATCTTTTTTTATTTTTATACTTTCTTCATTGAAAGCAATTAATTTATCCATAAGTCCTCCGTACAATCATACCTAAAAGCAACCCTCGTTTAAAAACTCTTCAAACTTTTTATGACTGTCAATCAAAGAATGCATATGGTCTTGTGTCATTTAGTTTTATCATCCCAGTTTTTTTCAGTCCCATTGTTTCACTCCTTAATTTTCTTAAATCTTTTTACGACATCAGCATAAAATTCTTCCCCATACATACAATTTTTATTTACAGTCATTTTTTTGCCACATAACTTGCAAATTCTTTTCACTTTATTATCTGAAACATTTACAAATGAACTATAAATCCAAATATGTTTATATTTTTTCATTTTTTCACCTCGCTTAAAAACTCTTCAAACTTTTTATGACTGTCAATCAAAATATATGGCAACCCCTCTTTCTCTACTTCTGATTGGAAGTGCTTTTGCTCGTTTGATTGTACTCCGCCTGCTTTAGCAATTATTCTCTTACCTGTTTTATCGCTTATTTTGTACTCTGTGGGGGTTTTTATCTCAACGAAGTACACTTTGCCATTGCTGACTACAACAAGGTCGCTAGCACCAGTCATAAGTCCTTCTCTTTTAAGATATGCCATAAGAAAAAATCTTTGTTTATAGGGTATTTTTGAAAGTAAACTTTGGCTATTCGGCACTGCAAAAACAAAGATATTCATTCGTTTTAAAGTATTTACTATATTGACTTGAAAATCGTGTTCTGTCATTTTAGTTTATCCTTTGCAAGTTTTCTACACTGCGGGCATATTTCACTGTGTTTGCAAATTTTCGGCACAAAAATATAATCCATTGCAAAATCAAGCTCATTATCGCAAACAGAAGTATGTTTTTTAAAATAATGCCAAATACCGTGTAAACCAACAGACCAGCCAGTATGTTTATTGTTTCCTTTAAATTTAAGTGTTTTTGTCATTTTATCTCTATCCCCTTTGCTATTTTTTCAAATTCCTTGCATTTTTCTAAAAGTTCTTTTGCAATTTTGATATTTTTTAAAATATTAACATAGTTTTTTTTAAAATCTGTAACTAGCATAATTTTAGTTGTGTCTAGCAAATCAATTAAAGACTGCATATGGTCTTGTGTCATTTCAATATTTCTCCCTCTACATTGAATTGCATAACAGTATCACATTTTGGACAGTCAACAATTATAAAATTATCTTGGTCTAACTCCGCTTCTATACTTTCTTGGCAGTTTTCGTTTAAGCATTTCAATATCATTTCGTTTTCTCATCAAAGTTTTTGATGTCTAATGATAATTTACTTGCAATATCAATCAATATATTAACTAATTCTTTTGGTTTAACTTCGCCACTTCCATTTGCAAGCATTTGTATTTTGCTTAAAAAATCTCTTATTTTAATTTCTCGCACATTCTTAAAAGGGTCTTCGTCTGTTACGAAAACAGGAATTTGCTCGTAGTCTTTTATATTATAATTATTGTGATTATCAATAATATATTTATTATAACCCAAATGACTTAGTGTTTTAACCTTAAATTTATTTTTATTCATCACTTTCAAAATCTTTGTGTCAATTTCTCTTATAACCCACATTTTTTTAATCATTTATTCCACCACCTTAAATAAATTAAATTCCCCACAACAATGTCTATCTGCAAACTGTATAGTTGTTCCATCAGGAAAACGACCACACTCAAATTTATTAAATTTTTGATACCAGCAACAATTTAAACAGCATTCTTCTTTCATTTCACTGCCTCCAAAAGTTCGGGGTTTTCAAAGCGGTTTCCAATTATTTCTAAAATTTCAGGAATTGGATACGAGTATCCAAAATGTATGCTATCTACTAAAAATATTTTATAACAGTCCTTTTTTTCTTTTTCAGTGAGTTGCAAATAAATATGATTTTCCACATCATCTATATTAAAATATCCCCTTAAAACATCCCCCTCATAAATCTCATTTCCGTTCTTGTCTGTTAAACCTGTAATATTTACCTTGAAATATCTTTTTAAATCAAGTTCTTTTATTTCTTCATAATGTTTAAAGAATAGTTGCCCAGTATTGTTGCAAAAAATATCTTGCCCAATTCCAGCGTCTACCCATTCTTTTTTTTCATTATCCCAAACCTTAAATCTATTTTTCATTTTCAGCCTCCTTTGCCATATCCATTCCATCAGGTTCGTAGCTATCGTGGCAATTGCAATCACAATCTAAATCAGGCTCTTCTGCGTAAGTACAATTGCATTTATCGCACTCGTAATCGCTTTCAGGCGGGTTTATCATAACACTTGTGTTGCCGAAATTTCCGTAGTTTAAGTATGCCATTTTATTTGTTACCTTTCCACTTAAATTGTTTAAAAAACTTATTGTTTGGAAAAAAACAAAGATTACAAAAATGAATGCCAATCGTTTTTTGTATATATATAAATAAAAATCTAAACTCAATATGACAAAGTCTACATTCGCATACATCACTTGGATGTCCGTAACATCTATCTCTAGGACTGCGATTATCTATCTGTAAACAAAAAAATCTTTTCCAGATATATATATTAAATTTAGGTATACTTTCAATAATATTTTTTTTTAATTTAGTAAGAAAATATCTTATATATCCCCCAGCAAAAATATAAATTTCCTCTTTCCCACATACAGCAATTTCGGGAAAATGTTCGTAACCACAATAAACACAATTCTGTTTAATCATTTTTGGCAAAATGGGAATATTTTTTCCACAATTAATACAAAATAAAGTAACTGCTGGTAATTTTCTAAATTCAAACAAGTATTTTATTTCTTTACCTGTTTTTAAAACAAAACAAATAAGTCTTTTTATCATTTTAAATACCCCTCTTTTTTGCACCATAGCAATAGTTGTGATAAGGCTTGTTCGGGGGATTTTTCAGACCAATAAGGATTTAAAGCACAATCTACTCTATAAAAATTAGCCGAATATTCTGTGCCATTATCTCCATTTTGATGGGATAGTGAAAAATTATATCTAAAATCACCTTTACAAATACTATATGGAATTTTACAAAATATCTCGTTTGTTGTGGGAGCGGGGATTGTTTTACACCTGCTTGCAAATTTTTCGCCACGAATACTTAATTCTTCAGAATTTTTAAATAACGGGTCAACAATCCACACAAAAGCAGTCTCCCCAAAGTCAATACCTGACTTTTGCAATTCTTTTGCCATTTCCAAATCTACTACTATCTTTTCAAGTGCGGTCATTAGTTGTTTTCCTCCATAAATTCGTTATCAAATGGGACAAAAGTATTAATTCTAATCGCAGTGTCTGTTAGTTCAGAATATATCCAACCACTCGCAACCCTTGTAACTACAAATTCACTATGTTTATTTTTAAAAAACAAACTTTCGTGTAATTTTAATCCATAAATGTTTTTTTCAAGTGCGGTCATTTCAATTGCTCCTTTATATAATTGTTTAAACACTTATTACACATATTATCTTTTACTTTAAAACTTTTTCTTATATTGCTAACCTTTCCGCAAATTTTACATCTATAACCAAAAATGAAATTTATAAATATAGTAAAAATCCTTTTCATTCCCCCTCCAGTTCTTTGAGTTTTTGCTCGCAAAATGTATTTATTTTATCCAACGCATTACTAGCACATTTAGCTTCGTTGGAATACAATTTTCGTTCTTTCCAATAAGGGTCTTGATTTTCAAAAATAGCTTCATCAATTTTTACAATTTTTTTCAAAATATCCATATAAAGTATTTTTTCCCTCTGCTTTCCATACTCTTCTAGCTTTTCCTTGAGCCAGTTTCTTAAATTTATACCTACCTTTTTTGAATGCTTTACTTCGTCTATATCAAACGGCACAGAGGTACAACCATACCCATCATCGTCTTCTATTTCAAAATTTTCCTCTAATTCATTAACAATCTCATCTATCGTCATTTTTTATCCTCCTTAATAAATTTTAGTCCATATTTCAGGTAGTTTTTCATCTGTTTTTTTTAGTTTTTCCTTTATTTCGTCTACTTCCATTTTTGAAAAAACTGCAACGCTGTTCGCTAAAGCTTCCACTAAAAGTTCATTTGTCATTTTTCACACTCCCTTTATTTTTAAAGTTTAACTATTCTATATCTAGCAAAATGTTCGCCTTCTTTTTTTAAAACTTCTCTTTTATAACCTGCATATTTACCATTTGCAATATGCCTTAAAATTCTATCGGCATCCGTAAAACCAGTATTCAATATCCACTCTTTTTTAGTCCAAAAATCACCATTGCAAAAATCCCGTAATATTATTTCAGCTTGATTACGATACAGATTTTGGTCTGTTTCATTTTTTATATATTTACCATAAAACTTTACAGGTCTTTCACCGTGATAAGTGTTGTCAAACAAGTTTAACTGATTTAGATTTATTTGTTTTTGCATTTTAAAAGCTCCATACTTTTAGATATGAAATTATCTACTAAATTCTTTATTTTTAATTTATTTAATTCTAACAAAGATAAAATAATATGTTCCGCTAATTTTAAACAAATTAATGTTTCACTAATACCTGCTTTTGTTAATTTAATTTCAAGTATATTTCCATCAGGCAATATTTTTCTTAAATGAAATTCAGGTCTATCTTTTTGTTTTATTTTTATCATTTGTTTATCCGCCCCCATTTTTAAATTAATCGTCAGTTAATGGATTTTTAATTTCATCAGCTTCGGTTATTTTTTCCTCATCTTTTTCTTTCCAATCAGTTGTGTCAGGTAAATCTAAAGCATTATTAATTCCCTGCCTATAATGCCGGCTAGTTTCGTCAACACTAATAGCACGCTGTATTTCTACACTCAACGGCAATAGTTTAGATAACTGTATTAAAACAGTCTTTTTGCACATTGCATCAGGCTCTTTCACCCAAGGGGAAAATGTAGAAAACTCATTACTTTTTTTATTATATGTTTTACTGTGTGTTTTGCCGTGTTTCATACACTCATCTTTTGACATATATTTAAAAACACTAGCCCCGCCTCTCATTTTAGCAACAGCATAGTATCCAATTACTTCGCCACGCTCTTTCATTGTAGGTTTGTGTTTTAAAAAGCTATCAGTGCCATATTCGTAATTAAAATCGTCATTGGCATATACTGCTTGAGTGTCAATACTTAACGCTGCATCATTGCGATAAAACAACTCTATGAGACCCTTATAACCTATAATAGCCTGCACTTCTTTTATTGTTTTCCATTCATTGCCTATTTTTCTTTTGTTGTTAAAAGGCAATAGATAAGCCCGACCGGCAATCGGCTCTATGCCTATCTGTGCCAAAACAAAAAGACTTCCTAAAAAACTTTCAGGAGTACAATTTGAAAGTTCTGGATTTAAACGAATAGAGGTTAAAGCAATCCGTACTATTCTATCTGCATTTAAATGGCTAGGCAAAGCTCGCTCTAATTCTTTTGCCGATTGTTGTATCATTGCTTTCAAACCTATTGGCTTGTCATTTACTGCTAAACTTTTTTCTATTTTTTTTGTTTGTGTTTCGGTCATTTTATTCCTCCCAATTATCTACTTACTATTGTAGATTTTTCGTATATTTTTACACCTTTTATAAAACGAACTCCACTTTTTACTGCATTTTTAATTTTTTCGTGTGAAGGCTCGCAAAATTCAATAGGAACTAAAGCAGAATTTTCAATTTCATACATCCAACTTTTTTTAATTGATGTAGTAGATTTATCACTTTTAACAGTAACATTTATTTTAGGTTGCTCTACTTCTTTTTGCTTTATTTCTGCCTCTTTTTGAACCGCCTTTTGTAAAGTTTCTTCCGATTTGTTTTTTTCTGCCTCTTCTTCTAATTTCTTTTGCTCTTCTCTTGCTTTTGCTATAGCTTCTTGCCTTTCTTTTTCTGCTTCTTCTCTAGCTTTTCGTTCCTGCTCCATTTGATATGGCAATATCTTTTCTTGCTCTAATGTTCTTTTTAAAGTTTCCGCAAATTCCTTATGCGGTTTATATTCCGCCCTTATTTTTTTAATAGTGTCATTCAATGGTTTTGTATATTCTAATTCACGCTCTTTGATTTTTTTTATACCATTTTTTATCTGTTTCAATAAATCAGCTGCCACAATTAAACTTGCGTTATCTGTAACTATCAATGAATTTATTTTTTCTTTTAAAGTATCATTGAAAGTTCCTATTTCTTTTGTGTTTTTTTCTACTAATTCCAGTTCTGTTGTCATTTTTTTATTACCTCCGTTTTTTCTTTAATTTCCTTTATTCTCAAAACCCTGCTTTCTATTGTTTTTAAAAAATTATCGCATATATCAGGGCGTTCATCTTTTATTCTTTTTGTATCAATTCTTTTAGATACTTGTTTTTTCCAAGTTGCTACCCAATTACCAACTTTGCCTATTTCTTTATCTTTTAAAAGTGATTTTATTTCATTGTCTGTTTTTTCAAGCAAACCAACTATATGGTTTTTATCTTGCAACAAAGCCTGCCTTGTCTCAAACAATTGAGCCGAAGTATCATCTAACTCTATTTCACTTTCAGGTTCTGCGTTTGGAAACAGATTATACAATGTGTCAGCATCATTTTTAGTTATCTGCATAGGCATTTCGTTTTTCAAAACAAAATTATTCCAAAATGATACTTCTTTTTTTATGATGTCTGATATTATTTTCTCGTCTCTTTGTACTTCTTTGTATACAAAGTCTTGATTTCCAATTAAAACTGCAATATAAGCAGTTCTAGCTCCAGTTACCGCTAAATAATGTAATACTTGCAATATATATTCTTGCGGGATTTCCTCGCCTTCCCATTCTTTCGCTTTCCAAGCCGAACAAGTTTTGCATTCCAAAATAGTATTTTCGCCAACTAAACGCCTGTCAATATTAGCCCCTAAAAAATTATATTTTGAGTGAAAAATTGTCTCATTAACTCTTCTAACTTTTTTACCTGTTTTTTCGCAAAACATTTCGGCTACAATATCCTCTAACCTATTGCCAAGTTTTACGCAAATTTTATCAGAAATATCTTTTGGTTTAATTTGTCCTGTTTTTTCAGCCCAAATTTTCAACGGAGTAGTCCAACGACTTAATCCTAAAACTCCAGCACAATCAGAACCGCCTAGATATTTAGTTCTATCTTCCATTATTTACCTCCACCACTTTTTTATGCCTTTTTGCAAAATTCTTTCCCTATGTGCTTTGATTTTAGGTTTAGCACCCTTTAGCCATAATCTGTAAGTTGGGGGACTGGTATACAAATCGTTTGATGCCTCCCACAATGTGTCAAAGCTCTTACAATGTTGTTTTATTGTCATTATTTTGCTCCCTTAAAACTTCGTTACATTTTTTCTTATCAAGTTCTGTTTTACCACTATATCTGAAACACCTGCATTCGTGTTCCCAATTTCCAATGCTAAATGCTCCAAATAAAATCTTAAATCCGCCTGTTGTTCTATATCCTTTACATTTTTTACAATACTTTCTCTTATGCCATTTTTTCATCTGATTACCTCTTAATTTTTTTTATTGCAATTAGCACATCTTTGTTTATACTGTTTCAAAACTTTGCCATCGTGTCCTATCTGCCTTACTGTGAAATAACCGTCATTGCAAAATGCACTACATTGTTTTTTTTGTTCTGTTTTTTCGTTTATTTTTTCTTCCATAATATTCCTCCGTTATTTCAGCAAATCTTCATACAATCTTATTATAAATTTAATATTGTCTATTTCGTGCTGTTTTTTATCAATTATATTAATAGAAACATCTATTTTTTTTTCACTAGTAACATCCAATTTAACTAATTCTTTCAATTCTTCTTTTGCTTTAACCAATTGGTCTCTTGCTACTGCTAGTTTTTTTTCAAGGTTTTTCATTTTGCTATCCTCCTAAAATCACTTGTTTTTAAACCGAAAATATTTATTGCTATTTGTTGTAAGTGGTTAATTGACTTGTTGCACTGTTTGCGTGTTTCACTTGGCAAATTACTATTAAACTGCTCTACTCCGTACTCATTTGCCTGCCTGCTAATTTCCTTTGCTACTTCCTGTCTAACTATTTCTTTCATACTACCCCCTCACTTTTAGTTTTCAGTAGAGCACAATTTGTGCTTACCTGAATTTCTACCACTCAAGGTGAGGGGCATACATTTTTTAATTCCGTCGAAATCTACGGAATTAACTTTGGGGAATGACCTGTTTTAAAGAGCCTGTTTTATTTTCTAGTAAGTAATTTTAAAATTTTCTTACTATCTTTTTCCATTTCTTGTGTACAAAAATCTGATGTTGAAATGAATTGTCCGCACTTGTTGCGATTATTATAAACTTCCGTAAAAGCGTCTACTCTGCCACATAGATATGCTTTCTTTGAAATCCAACTTAATATTTTTCTAAACATTAAATCCTCCTGTTGAAATTTGGGGCAGGGGCAGGGATTTGCACCCTACATAGTTATATATCCTTGGGTTACCACAACGCACCTAAAAAGGCGTCATACCGAAATTAAGCGTCAGACAGTCAATAACCTTACCAATGATAAGCGTCTACCTATTCCGCCACCCTGCCAAATTTTTAAAAGAACTTTTATTTTATCCCCCACCCTTACGGCTCCCGAAAGAGCGGGGGTTTCTGAAACCGCCAGAGAATTAGGCGGGTTTTAATTAGTTTACATAAACATCTTTTTTTAAATTTGTTTTTGAAATATCGGATACAAAACATAATTGACATTTTTCCAAAGAGAACCTAACCCTTGCCATCCGTCTGTTTGGCTGTATATATGTAATTCTTCCAATTTTATTGTCAACCATAACCATACATCCTATTGTTAACTCTTTTTCGTTTTGATTTTCCATTTTCTCTCTCCTTTGGTTTCAGTTTTTTTACTTCTTTTCTACTACACTATTATTATAACAACTTTTTTATTTCTTGTCAAGTACTTTTTTATTACTTGCTATTTTCCCTCTTAAAACTACTACATAAAAATTGTAGCATTAATTTAAAAAAATTGTCAAGGGGTTATTTTTCATAAAATAAAGCTAATAACTTTAACCCAAAAAGTCAGGCAAAAAGTTAAGGCTAATATCCAAAATAAAAGTATGTCTAGTTTTATTGTTTTCATAAATCAAATTTTCCTTGTGCTAATTTTTTATAATTGCGATTGTATATTTTTTATATTTTCAAAAAGATATAAAATATTTCTAATTAGTTTTTTATTTGGCGAACGCATTTTTTTTGAAAGTTTTGAAAAAATATTATTTATGTCATCAATATGTATACAGTAGTTTAATATAGAAACACTTATTGCTATCTGATTTTTATGTTTTATATTATCAAAAGTTATAATAAAATTAGTGTATTTTTTGTTATTATAAAATGAAAATACTTTATCATAACTTTTAAATGCAGAATTTTTTTTAAGATTTTGCTCCAAATCAAAACATCTGCTATAACCAAATTCGCTAAAAACTTTTTGTAAAAATTCTATAGTCATAAATCAAATTTTCCTTGTACCTGTTCTTTGGCAATGCGAGCCTCTGCTATACGGCAATACTTTTGTTCCTTTTCAATGCCTATAAAATCAAATCCTAAACTTTTGCAAGCTACCAAAGTGCTACCAGAACCTGAAAAAATATCAAGTACAATTCCGTTAGGTGGTGTAATAAGTTTAATAAGATATTGCATTAGTTTTTTTGGTTTAACACAGGGATGAAAATTTTGTCTTAATTTTGGTTTAGAATTATTTTCTATCCATTCTCCATTTTTAAATGAACGACCTCCACTAACCTTATAATTCGCCCTCTGTTTTTTATCTTCCAAATTTTCACAACCTTTATTCCTTTCTGCCCGTGAACTTTTAGCACAATAAAAAAAGCGGGATGCTGTGCCTATGTCAAAATAAGTATCCATTCTTTTACCACCCATACCTTTTTGATAAATTCCATTAATAGCACCAATTCCACTTCCACTTTCCCCAATTCTTCCGCTACTAGGTCTTAACCCACTCTGCTTATCCAAAATACCAATAGGGCAATCAGGGTGGCATTCGTAATGAGATACTATTTCTTTGCCGTTTTTAGCATAATTAAATGGTTTATGTCCTTGTTTATATTTTCCCATAAAATTATTACCAGTTTTATTTGTTCCACCACTTATACCATTAACCTCTTTAACCCCAATTTCCACACATTCATTGTGATGTGATAATATTACATTTGAGGGAAAGCGTCCTTGTTTTGATATAGTTTTACATAAACCTATTGGAAAATTAGTAACTTCATTTCCAGTTATTCTACTTTTTTTATTTAAATATTTAGTTCCTCTTCTTTTTATATTTTGCTCCAAATCTTCATTTGAAACATTTATACGACAAGCATCTATATTTATTCCCCCAGTGCCATATTTTAAAACATTATCCGCAATTGTTTTTTCTGATAGTGGTTTTCGTGCCATACATATTGGCTCGTGTGCTGGTTTAAGAGCTGAACCCCAACCGTCCCATTGTTTGGCTTCGGGGGTTGATGGTTTACTATCATATCTCATTCCCTTACCAGCATTTATATTATTAGTATTAACAATATAACTTGAATTATTTTTTACAGTTGTGGGATTAGATATACCCCAACAATCACTATCAGGATATGAAACTGATTTTTTAAAAACTTCCCTCTTCGCTCCAAACTTTTTATCTATCGCTTTTGATATATTTAAACTTTTAGGGAAGCCACTGTTTCCTGTAATAAATATTTTTCCCTTACGCCTAGCAACAAATGCGCCACTTTCAGTTTCAATGCACCACATTTTACCTTTATAATTTATTTGTTTAACTTCCGCATTTGTCCTTCGTATATTTTGTGTGCTTTGTTTGTTGGAAATAGCATTAGATTGTTTATTTTGTTGTTGCTCGGATTGTGGTCTATATGATGCACAACTTCCGTTCTTTTTAAAATTTTTTTCAAATGCTGTGCCATTATTAATCTGTGTTGCATAACATATCCGTCTTTGCGTGCCATACTTAAATATTTCTGTGGACACCTGACATAAACTACGCCAGTATAATTGCCTTTTTTTTTGAAATAAGTTACTCCACCTTTCCAAGCTGGATTTTTTGAGCCAGTCATTTTCTTTTTGCAACTTTCCTCTGCTTCTTTGCTCCAAGCAAATCTGCCCTTGTGTGCGTGTTTTTTCCACTCCTGTCCTCTTATCATACCGTTGCATTTGTAAGAACAATATTTTGATATTTTGTCTCGTCTTGCTAAAAATGATGTTCCACATATTAAACATATTTTTTCTACTAAATATTTTATTTTTCTTTTTGGTCTTATTTTTGATACAAGTTTTCCTGCACAATTCTTTGAGCAAGTCTTGTTTCTTAATGCTTGTTCCTTTGTGTAACAAAGGTATGGTTTCAGGCAATTCCTGCAAACTTTCCAAAAAGGGTACGCTCTCTTTGCATTGAAGTGCATCGGCTTTTTTAAATACTTTTTTTCCGTTTCGTTCAATAATACAGTTATGTCCTGTAGAGACAATTTGGTTTGTAAAATCTGATTTAATATGGTATGCGGGATATTTGTTTTCATAATAAAATTTTCTTTTTGGTATTTCAAATTTAAAACTATTATCTTTTATACTATAGCATAATACGGGATTTTTATCAATGTCTTTATAGTAATGCTTCCAACCATTAATGGTTAATATTTCAGTATCCTCACTTATACATCCATACAACCATTGTATTTGGTCTCTTATTTCAAAGCCCGCATCTTCTATAGCACAAGCCATTCTATGATATGTTCTACTTCCCCCAAAAGCAAGTAAATGACCGCCTGATTTAAGTACACGCAAGCATTCACGCCATAAATCTACATTATAAGAAATGCCTGTGCTATCCCATTTTTTATTCATAAATCCTAATTCGTAAGGTGGGTCGGTTACAATACAATCAACACTATTATCAGGCAACTTTTTTAACAGCTCCAAACAATCGCAATTATGCACTTTATTTAGGTATTCTTTCATAGTTTTTTTAACCTAAAATCATTTCCGTCTAATTTGATAATTTTACACATTTCATATAACCTGCTAGAAATTCTATTTTTTCCAAGTTCAAAGTTACTGGTTATAATTAAACCGCCATTTCCTAACTCATATCTTTTATCAATAATTTCATATAAAGTCTGTTTAGTATATTCTGTGGTTTTTTCAACACCGAAATCGTCTATCATTAAAGGAATTTCACTTAAGTTTTTAATTAGTTTTTCTTCTGATAGTGCAGGATTAGCACTACTTTGGGTTTTTCTTAATTCCCGGCAAATTTGTATACTACTAAAGCGATTAAAATTTTCGCACTTTCTTATTAATGCTGTTCCTAAATGAGTTTTACCCGTTCCAACTGCCCCAGTTATATATATATTTATGTTTGGATATCCTAAACAATCTTTTAAAATATTTTTATCATTAAAATTATTAACAGTATACTTCTCATATGCTCTTAAACCGCCCAAACTTGCTATTGTAGCGTTTTTTTTGTCATTAGCCATAACTTGTACCTCTTTTTCAATTTCAACGCATTTTTGACATATATCGCCTGTTTTTGAAAATCCACATTTTTCACACCATACTGGTTCTTTTATTTTTTTTTGTTCAATTTTATTAATATTGTTTTTTTTCTTTTCTAATTCAGCTTGAACCATTTTATTAACAGCAATTTCAATATGGGAGTTTTCCAAAGTCATTTCCGTTTTCTCCTTTTTGTTTGTTTTCATTTTTTAGCTCAAAAAGTCCCGCCCAATTATTAGCCATAGATTGATTAATTATCTTATCAGCAATATCTGCATTATTGCCCGAAAGTTCTAAAATCTTGTTATAAAGTGCTTTTAAACTATGTTCGTTCTTGTATGTTTGATTTTTAGATTTTTTATAATCAAGCCATTTTTTAATAGTAGGTAAAAATTTATCGTCAACAAAAGATAAGTTGTTACTTTTAGCTTTAACATTTATATTAACATTATCTTTATCTTTTATCTTATCCTTATCCTTTTCTTTATCCTTAACCATATCCATAACAGTTGGGGAACTGTTGCCTAACCCTTGCTTAACCCTTGAATTTTCATCTAATAAGTTAAACTCATTTAAGCGTTTAATTACACTACTTTTTATATTATTGTTTCCCTCTGAAAAGTCTTTATATTGATAGTTAGGAAATTTTACTATAAAAAAGTAGTTATCTCTCAAGTGTATTAAACACTTGCCTAACTCTTGCCTAACTCTTGCTGAACCCTTGATTTCTGTTTCAAAATCTATAAGTTTTGCGTTAAAATCAATTATTCCTGCGTGGTCGCAGTTTGTTATTAAATAGATATATAATAGTTTTGCATCTTTTGAAAGGTTAGAAAACCAACTGTCTTTAAATAGTTTTGTGTCAATAAATCTTTTTGCCATTTTCCTTTACCTCTTTTAAAATATCTTCTTTCAGGTAATGGAATTCGGATTTAACTTTATCAGCAATTACAGTATGCAAAGGCATAACTTCCTTGATAGCATCAAGTAGTTTAGCTATGTGTCTATTTGTTAGTTGGTTATATCTGTCGGTTTGCATTACTTGTTATCCTCGTTCCAAATTTACTACCCCACAATTCTAACTTAATTAAAATTGCTTGTCAAATGTTATTTATTTTAATATCGGTAATTTTATTATTCTAAAGCCTTACTTAAATCAGCCGTATAAATATTATCATTTAAATATTCTACCTTAAATCTTTTTTCACACAGAGGTATGTCTATTTGATTTAAAATATTGTTAGCAGATATGAAATAATTCAGACTACTTTTATTAATTTTATAGCTATTTGTATTTTCCTTTTTACTAAATTTTAGTTTAAGAATGTTTCCATTGATAAAAATATCTACATAGTTTTCATATGAAATCAATCTTGAAAAATTAGCATTAAAAGTTAAATACTTGCTAGTTCTATTTTTACAATAAAATGCTATTGACGGTATCGAACTTAAAATCTTACCTTTTATTATTTGTTTTTCTGTCATTTTTCAGTCTCCTTTTTTTCAGTAAGATTAATTATAGTTGCTACTATAACCCATACTATGCCTATAAGTAAAAACAAAATACCTAAAGGGAAAAATAATATTAAAAATATTATTCCTATAAATAAAAAACTACCACCATAAGCAAGTCTTTTATTTTGTTTTCTTAAAACATCAACATTTAAGCCTTTATCAAAAGCCATTCTATCTATGGCATCAAATTTTCTACCACAATGTATACAAGCTTTTGAATTTTTAGAAACCATTTTATTACAGTCTGGACAATTTACAAGTTTTGTTTTTTCTTTCATTTTTTTAAACCTCTCTTAATTTAGTATAATATAACTGCCCGCCCGTTTGTGCGAGCGGACAGGTTCAGACTACCTTACGATAAGTAATACTCCAATTATAACAACTGCTATAACTGTTCCTATCATAAGTTTAAACAACAACTGGACACCTCGCAAAAATAATACATTTTCCCACATTTTAACAAGGTCATAATCCTCTTGTTCTATGCAGGAATTTATCTCATCGTATATTTCACGATGAGACATTTTTGCGATGTTTTTTGTTTTATAGTCTTTTTTTTTCGTTTCACTCATTGAGTTACTCCTTTTTTTTACTTTCTTCCGATGCCTCACTTCATCAGATGCCCCAGTGGAAGATTGTAAAATTGTTAAAAAATATAAGATATTTTAGCAGTCGGTATAATATTATTCTTTATACCACCGCTTTGAAATATATGTTGGTATCTTAAATCAAAACCTATGTATATATTCTCTAACCATTGATACATATACCCTATTCCAAAAATGCCAGTAAAATATCGTTTAGTCATATCATCTATGTCGGGTATAGTAGTATCATCGTCCATATTTATAAAACTAATTCCAAAACCAAAATATGAATATATTAAATGCCTGTTAATAGACAAATTATATTCTACATAAGGAATTAAATTTAATATTTTAATTTCTCTTTTTAGATTATTTTCATACTGTCTATGGTTAAAGTTATAAGATAAATCAAACCCTAAATTAAAATACTTTGAGATACTATAACCTTGCGAAAAACCTGCATAAAAAGCACTTCCGTAATCCCAACTTACAGGGATTGCACCACCTACATTTAAGCTAATTATATTTTTAGCTTGTGAAAAACAAACACAAAATATAATAGCTATTATTATTGTTATTTTTTTCATTTTATTTTCACAATATCCCGTATGAATAGCTTTGGTAATTCCAATATTTTTTTTGGTAGTATTTTAAACAGGTTTATTTGAGTTTCATAGATAGTTTTATACCGACTATTTGTAATAATGCTTTCAAGTTTATAGTAATTCAATTCCAAGTCGCGATATCTATATAAAATTTTTACTTTCATTTTATTTTCTCCTTTTGGTTTCAGTTTTTTTATTACTTTCTTACTACACTAATATTTTAAATGTTTTTTTATTTCTTGTCAAGTGTTATTTTAAAATAACTATACATATATACTACACATATACCTTATATATGTCAAGTGCTAGTTTTATATAAAACAAGGAAACTATATACTTTACAGACCCAGCTAATTAAGATATAATATATTTAGTTAAGAGTAAGGGAGCTATAAAAATGAAAAAATTTAACAGTTTTTTAGAAGTAATAAATACCTTTGATACCGAATTAAAGTGTATAAAATATCTCACTGCAATAATATACAAAGATGGTTTTTACTGTCCGTTTTGTAACAGTAAAAAAATCTATCATTTTTCTAATAATAAAACTCATAAATGTGCGGAGTGTAGAAAAAAGTTTGGTGTTAAAATAGGCACTATATTTGAAGATAGTAAAATTTCATTAAAAAAATGGTTTATGGCAATCTATTTAATGACTTCACATAAAAAGGGTATATCCAGTTTACAGCTTTCAAAAGACATTAAAGTAACACAAAAAACAGCGTGGTATATCTTACAAAGGTTAAGATATGCGGTAGATAGTAATTCATTTAAAAAGCCGTTAAAAGGCATTGTAGAGGTTGACGAAACATATATAGGCGGTAAGGAAACAAACAAGCATAAAAACAAACGCACCAAAGAATATAACACCATATTAGGCGATAAAAAGCCCATACTGGGTATGGTAGAGAAAAAAGGCAGTATTAAATATCAAAGCATAGAGAAAGCCACTAAAGGCAATGTAAAGCCAATTATTGAAAGTAATATATCTGATAATGCTATAATACATACAGACGAAAGCCCTATATATAAGTTCTTACCAAAAGATAAAAGAAAAATAGTTAACCATACCTTTAAAGAGTATGTAGGCAAAGGCGGGATTACTACAAATAATATAGAGGGTTCATTTGCTCATTTTAAAAGAACAATAAATGGAATATATCACTCTGCTAGTAAAAAGCATATACAAAAATATGCCGATATGTTTTGTTTTCGTTGGAATACAAGGGGTTACAGTATACAGGAACGGATAAATGAGTTTTTTAGTTTAACAAGTGGTAAGAGATTACAGTATAAGGAGCTTATAAATGGATAAGAAAAAAAAATTTGAAGAATTTTTAAATCGTGTTGCTAGAGTGAAAAAAAGCGAACTGGGCGCACCCATTGTTTCAGAGGGGAAATTAATTAAAAACACCCGCAAAACACCGAATTTGGGCGCAGGTCAAGACGAGTTTTCTTTTATAGTGGATGTAGAAAAAGATGTAGATGGTATAATAATGGGAGTATTAGAAAATGGAATACCTTATTTAACAGAGACTGGTCTTGCTAAAATTTGTGGAGTACATAGAAAAACTCTATACAGGGTTAATAAAGAATGGGACGGTAGAGATGACAACACTAGAACTATAAAAATTAAACAAATATTGAGAGATACAAATTACAATGGCGAGCATCTTTTTATATCAGTAACAAAAAAAGGTATTAAATATAAGGGATTTATATACTTAACTAGCCAAAGTTTAAATTTACATTACTAAATTGATAAATATCTATTGTCCCTTTTTATTTATAATCCTACTAAAAACATCCCGTCTATGCTCTTTCTCAAATAAATCTTTCGTTGGTAATAAATTTGTAAAAAACTGGTTAAATAACTCATCAAATTCATCTTTGTTATCAGAAACTTTCATAAGATGTGTGAGCATACCAAGATGGCCAAAAAACTTGGCCTCTCCCTTTTCTTGTATAAAAGAATATAAAGTTCTTCCGCTTTTACCTCTTTTTTCTTTTAATTGTTTTCTTAATATATCCCTTGTTTTTATTTTTCCATTAGTAACTATAACATCTAGTGGAGTATATATATATTTGTTTATAAATTTTCCAAAAAAGGAAGGATTTTGCCAAGGTTTATCTTTTTTTCTAATAAGACCATATATTTTATACATACCATCAAAGAAACCAATATATTCAAATTTCCTTTTTTGGCCTGATGGTAATTCTCTGACAAAATTTTCTCTAAAAAATGCCTCGGCAAATTCTCTTGCCTTTGGGTTAAATCCTGTAATTTGTTCTATATGAGTGGTAATGCTTAAATTTAAGAAAGCGTTAACTAATTTTTCCGAATTTTTGGCCTCATAAAAGTAGGTATCTCCCTCTTTTATTTTTTTAGTTAGGTATGCTTTCCAAAAATCCTTTGCCATTTGTGGTAAAGCCGTAGCATCATATCCCCACTCCATTTTCCCTTTTTTTGTGTAAAAATCAATTGGAATACTTAGCTTGTTTCTTAATTCTTCTGATAAAATATTGCACAATGCTTTACTATTTAACAGTCTTTTAAATCTTTGGCCTGATAATTTCTTGTCATCCTCAACCCCTGTTAATGTTCTAATAAAACCACGGCCACGAACTATATATTTACCATTATCTAATATCCAACATTCTGCTTTAATGATAGGAGATATAACACCATCACTAGTTAAAGCTCTTGGATATTTTTTTTCTTCCATTGATTTACCCACATCAACAATAGCTTTTACAACATCTTCAGATGATGCTTTAATTGGTTCTATAATTTTCTTTTTTTTTGTCATTTATTAGCTCCCTATAGGTTAGTTTCTTACCTATACCCTTATTAAATGTGACTTTTATTTTATCAATTCCAGAGGTTTCTATCATATTATGCCTGTTAGAAAACTCATCTATATATCTCTGTAAATGTTTTGAACTCATATGATGATAAATTCCATAATACCCTCTTTTTAACAAAGCCCAAAAACTTTCTATTCCATTTGTATGATATTGGCCATATACATATTCTTTTACTGAATGTTTTACTCTTTTGTGTATAAAACCCTGATTTTTAAGTTGATTATAACTTCTATACTCATCAGTATTAAGTATTGCAGATTTTTTAATATTATTATTAGCAAAGTAATTTATAGTAGTTTCATTTGTATTATTTACTATCTTGGCCTTTATTTTTCCTCGTCTTTCTAGTGCTCCAAGTATAGCCATTTTTGTTTTTGTACTTCTACCCTGTGTATTTAATGTTTTCTTGTTCTGATGTTTATTGCCCTCTTTTCCCCCAATGTATGTTTCGTCAATTTCAATAACTCCATCAAGTTTATCATTTTCTTGCAACCAAGTTTCCCTTATTCTATGAGCTAAAAACCAAGCTGTTTTTTGAGTAGTTTCTAAATACTCGGCCAACTGAATTGAAGAAATACCCTTTTTAGAATTAGTAAGTATGTATATGGCCAATAACCATTTTTGAAGTGGTAATTTTGACTCTGATAGTATAGTTCCAACCCTAACACTAAAATGTTTGCGACAATCACGACATCTATATGGCATTGGCCTTACACATTCTGATATAGACTTGCTTTTACAATAAGGACAAGTAATATCATTTCCCCATCTTAATTTTTCAAAATAAAGTGTGGCATCCTCTTCACTTGGAAACTTCTTAAAAAATTCAATTAGACTAAATTTAATCATAATATGTATCCTCCTAATATAAACATATCGTAACATAAAAATAATGGCTAGTCAAGTGTTTTTTAGTTTTTTTGGCTAGTTAAGTATATAAATCCCAAATATAATGCTTATCCTGAAGCAGTATGTATGGCATTGTTAGAATATTTTGCATATGAGGACGCAGAACCTAGAAAAGAAGAAATACAAAATTACAGAATATTAGCAAGAATATCGTTTAGACAATATATTTACAATAAAGTAGGATATGTATACCAAACTGAAAAATTAAATCAGTGGAAATATTTTTTAGATAGAGTTGATTTAAATTTTGATAAAGTTCCAAACGGATTTTTTAGTGTTTTTAGGGAAATGAATGGCTTGATAGTTACGCTTATAAGGGGAAGTGTAATTGTGAATGACAAAACTATACCAGATTTAAGTGTAGGTATAAATTGGGGTAAATATTGGAAAGAAAAAAAACTAAACTCAAAATATGGAGAAAGAACACCATACGAACATAACTATCCAGAATATTATCCTCAATCAGATAGTAACCCACAACCAGCGTGGGCGTATCCTGATAAATCATTGCCTGAATTTAGAAATTGGTTTTCATTTGAATATATATATAAAAAATTTCCAAAATATTTGATAGAAAAAGTAAAGAGACAAAAAATATCACAAAAGCAACATTTGAATATACTAGAAGCAGTTAAGCCAAAACAAATAGAACACGATAAAAAGGAAAAATAATTATGAATAAGTTTTTGAAAATATACAAAATTATTAAAGAATGCCTAATTTTTATAGCGTTGCTTATGCTTGTATTGGTTTTAATTAAGTTCTACTTCGGTAATTCTTCTATAAACACCTATGGAAATATGGAAGTTAGTGGATATGTTAATACCTATTAATTTTTTTTGGGTCAAATAACTATATAGTTGCCATTTTTTAAATCCCCGTAGGTTTTTTTTATATTCCTACGGGGTTAACTCACTTGACTATGCGTAGAAGTGAGAATGCCAGCAACTATTAAAGCCAGCCAAATACTTTTGGAAACTTTATTTTAAGCCAGTTTCGCAACATATCAAATACTGCTAACGCACCGCCTGCAATTAACGCAAGCAATTGGTCTTCTGTTATATTAGCTGATGTTAAAGAACTTTCAACAATCTTTATTCCAGCAAAAGCAGTAATATAACCTTTCAAAAAACCTTTAATACCCTTCTCAATTAGTTTTTTTATATCAAAAGTTATCATTTATTTTACCTCCTTTATTATTCTTTCTTTTTTGATTTTTCGTAACTTCTACCTATGCCATACGATGTTAAGAATGCAGTATACAAACCCCACTCTGTAGGGCTTATTTCAAACTGTGGTATTTCGGGAAAAAATGCTCTCAAATATGGAGAAATTAATTTTGCATTTACAATTATAAAAACAAAAATTAAAGCGGTTAATGGTCTCCAACTTCTTTGAAACCAATTCCCATTTGTTTCGTTTGCCATAATATCTGTTATTTTGAATTGTAATTCCAATAACTTTTCATTTAATACAGCTTTAAATTGTTCTCTTTTATTTTTGTCAGGTATTAGCTTATCTGCTACTTTTGATACAGCACCAAAAATATCTTTGATTATCGGTAATCCTAAAAACATTAATTTATTCTCCTTAATATTACATTAAATAACCTAAAAATGCGTTTATCTTGTTGTTTTTTGCATATTTTCCGTAAAAAACAGCTAAATATACGCAAAAAATGCGTTTATCACAATCTAGTATACTTCCCATTTTCAAATATCTTTACTTGCATATTTTCTTCCAAAGTTGGAAAACTTAAATGTATAAAATTATCATCGGGATATAAAATCAACTGTCCCCACTTAAAGCATTCTTTTAATTGGATATAATCAAATACTTTTTTGCTTTCGGTTTTTCTAACCCTAAAATCAACTGCCTCGCATTTTGGATGTTGGCTACTATCCTTACTTTTAATAAATCTGTTTAAATCTAAACACCTAAAGCAACTTGTTATATCAATAGGAACGCCATATCTAGCCCGTATAGGCTCTAAATAGAAATAGGAAAGCATACGCATATTTCCTATAAAAGCCTTTCCCTGCTCGTAATTTTGTTGTTTAAATTGAGTGTGGTCTGTATGTACTAATTCTTTATACTTGAAATGTGGGGTTATAATCATACTGTTTTATTATACTATTTTTTGTAGTTTTTCATTTTTTCCATTTATCCGCCAAGTGTTTTTTATACGCATTAAACACTGGTAAATCTTTATATGGAGTGCAGTTTTCAAATCCATTAAAGCCATTTGATTTAATAAAACAATTTCCTGTAAAAGAAAGTAATGGAATATTAGCTTTGCAAGCGTGTTTTAGGTTGTATTTACAAAGTTCGTTCATAAATTCTAAAGCCCACATAAAATTATCTAAACTACTTGCTACCCATTTGCAAATAGGGTGTTTTTCGTGAGTAGGTTTATATCTATCGCCATTTTTCTTATATGGCATAAAACGCTTATCTGCTCCGTTTAAATGCAATGCTGTAGCTAAAATTTGATTGCATTCTAATATTTGCTTATTTAATCTTAATCTATCTTGTGATAAAAATTTAGCAGATTTTTTAGGACTTTTTGAAGTTATAAATAAATTCATAATTTTATTATACTAAATTTTATCTTCTCAAAAGGCTCTTAATATCTTTTTGAATTTCTTTTACATCTTCATACATATTAGTTTGTTGAGTTCCAAAATTTTCTTGTTTTACTTTAACTTCTTTAAAATCTAGTTTTAAGGTGGAAATTTCAGTTTTATTTTCTCTGCTTCTCTTATTAGCTCCTTGAGCGTTAAATATAAAAAAAGCAATTGCCATAAAACAACTTACAACAAAACTACTTATTACAATTAAACTAATTATCGCTTTTATATTAAATCCGTTTTTCTTTACATATTCTTTAGCAGCACACATTTTTATAATCCCCTTAACCATTTTATAATTTCTTTATTAGCCCTTATAAAAATATAAATATAAGGTATAAGTTCTGCAATCAAAAGTATTGCAAAAATCTGTATTTTAAAGTAAGAAAGGATTAAATCCGTATTAGAGAAAATAAAAGAAACAAGCCAAAATTCAAAAGCTAATCTACTTAAATTAACTATTCTTTTTAAATTAAATAAAAAATCAGAATGTATGTTTTTGACTTTTACATCTATATGTTTATTAAATTGCATACAGCGACTATATAAAGCTTTTAGCAAAAGATAAGAAGCTAAAGCTAAAAAAAGTATAATGGTATTTCTATTTATTACCAATAAAAACCATTGTATTCTTGCACCATCAAAAAATGTATGCAAACTTTTTAATATAATCGCTGTAATATGCAATATTAATATCATAATTTTAGTTTGGCGGTGGAGGGGGTTCAGGTGGTTCAGAAATCTTTACATCAAACCCCTTTAATTTAAGAGCTTCAGCAATAGCTTTTATAGCTTTTGTTTGCCATTCTATATGCTCTTTTAATCCTTTTATTTCATCTGCCATTTTCTTATCTCCTTCCCTTACTTTCAGCTCATAACTCAATCAGCAAAAAGCAAGAGTATTTTAATTTTTACTTCTACTGCTAAAAAACTAACTGCCATTCTTATACTCTATTTTTATTTTATAATCCTTTCCTTTAAAAATATTCCCTATATTATCTATGATTATATGGGTATTATCCCAACCATAATTAAATCCATTTGAAGTAGAAGGAACTAAATTATACTCTGATTTACAAAATTTAATGCCGTCATCTATAGCACATTCTACACTCAATATATCTGTTTTATTTATGCCGTGAGGTACTAAAGTAGTAGTACTTGTGCCTGTCATTCCTGTTAAATATTTAGTACAAATTTTATTCCATTGTCCGTTAATATAACATTCCCTACCGCAACTTCTTATAGTGCCGTCTTCTCTAAATCCTACTTTTCTATTAAATAGCCAATTTGTTATACTAGAAAACTTTATCGGTTTTCTTAAAACTCCAATAACATTTTCAAAAGTCATTTTTTTATCCTCACACCCAATAGAAATATTTTATAACTTTAGTAGCTCCAAGTCTATTTTTTAACACCACAGAATTAGCACTACCGAAAATACAAAAGTTAGTATCTGTATCTGAATTTATTACATTAGCAGAACTTGAAAATAATGTTACTGTTGCATTCTGTGAAAATCTAAAATCTGAATACTCCTCGTCATCACCTACCATTAACCACCCTCTGCCTATTTTACTAGGGGGTAAAGTAACACTCTCATCGTCTGCCAATGTAATTGTTATAGCACTATTACTATAACTTGAAGTTAATAATCTTTGTAACATTAGCTAAACTTCCCCATTTTAAATAGAGTATGTTTGATACAAGAATGTAACGGATAAAAACTACCACCATTACTATCGGTTCTTATTACTTCAATTGATAAAATATCAAATGGTTTCATATCCGATATATCAAAATCAGTTGCTAAATTATGACATAAATTTATTGTGTTTCCTGCAGTTATATTTATGTTTTCCGTTTGATTTAAATCAGATGTTTCACCTGCTCCTACGATACTACCTTGTGTTAATTTTTTAATATCAATATTTATATCGGCAGTATTTATAGCAGCATTAGCTATGTAACTAAAGTCAATATCTATAGGAGTTGATGTATCTATACCTACAGGTAATTGCCACCTAAATACAACATTATCATTTAAAGCACTTCTCATATTGTAAACTAATTGTACTTGCGTAGATGTTATATCAATGCTTACAACAGGCGTACCTGAGGGAGTTCTAATATTATCAGTATTAATATTTTTTTGGTCTTGTAATCTAGCATTACCCCAATAAACATCCTGTTGATTATATTCTATTTTAGATAATCCACTACCTCTATACGCAGTATCAATAAGTCTTGGAGTAGTTGTAAGTCCACCGACAGGGACTTCTAACGCCCACCAATATCTATTAACGCCATCATTAGTTGCTGGTATTTTATCTAAAATTCCACTTGGTGTATTTGACATCCAGTCAAGTCTTATTTTTTTATTCATTGTAATGTTATTTGAAACTAAAGCCTCAAATACATTAGTTTTATTTTGATTTAAAAACTCATCCACAACACTCATATATGTAGTTTCTTTTAAATCAGCTAAACTTGAGCTATAATATTTACCTATATATTGCTCGTTACTTTTAGCTGTTAATAATGAACTATATATTCCCCAACATTGTACTGGTGAACCGAATAATATTTGGTCTCCAGCATCTCCTAAAGTTTCATACACAGAGTTTAAATCATTTATTCTTGTAAGTTTTGAACCGCTAACAGCAGAAGCATCTTTAATCCATACTTCTAAATCGTCTTGCACGAACCCATTATTATTAAATCCTGCTGTTGATTTAATATCTTTTGTGCCGATACTAGACCCTACCGATGTATCAGTAGAGTTAAATTTACTCATTGTTTTATCATATTGAGACATTTATTTTTATCTCCTAAAATTAAGAATTTACGCTCCTTGATTGCTCGCACCAATTAGATGTAGTATTATTCCAACGAAAAACTATATAATCATTTTCGCCTAAAACAATATCTACTCCACCGTCCATAAATAAATTACTACCGCCTAAATTAGTTACACTTTGCAATGTAATAGTATTAGTGTTATTACTACCCCTTATAATTACCTGCTGATTATCATAAATTCCATTTGCAATAGTAGGGGTAGATGTCATTGTGGTAGGGCTTGAAACTACTAACTCTATATTTACAAGTGTTGGGTCAATAGTATCGGTAGCACCTGATATACTTTGCTGTGAAAATGGTCTATCCCCACCACCGCATAATAAACAATTTAATAATGGCATATTACATACCTCTCAAAAACAAAGTAAGTTCTCTTTCTGCTGCTTCTGCACTACTTGAAACAAGTTTTATTTTTTGTATACCTGCAAAATCAACAGGCTCTATGCCTATACGCCTATCTACACCTGCTGTTATAGTTACTTTTGCACCCAAAGCATTATAATAATCTACATAAGAAACCCCGTCATCAGATACTTTTACAGTAAATGAAGTGCCTGTTAAAGCAGACGGAGTTTTAATTCCTACTAAAACACCACCCAGACAATCTATTGCTTCACTTTCAGTCTGCCCGCTTAATATTTTAACTCCAGTATATTTAAAAATTCTATCTTGTGTGTAACTACTATCATCTCTTGTTGCCATAATTAATTATCCTCCCTTACCGATTTACGATATTTTTTTAAAGCAGGTATTTCATTTTCTAGTATTTCAAACTGTTTTTCTATATCATAATTTGGTTTTTTAGGTTTTTCATAATCGCCAGTACCATTTAAAAAATCTTGTAACTCTTTTGATTTTTGGTCTATCTTTTCATAGTTTTTATCAGGCACATATTTACCTTTTTTGTCATCAAATATTTTTGGAATGCGTTTTGCAAATCCAGTCATTTTTTTTGTAGTTTTATTTCTAGTTATATACATTATTTTTTGTCTCCTTTTACTATGCTATAAATGGGTCATAAAATCCCAATGTTATTATGACAAAGGCATCTGCAGTGGCTTGACTTGCTCTATAATAAATTTGACCGCTAGTATCAGTTAATAATTGCAATTCGTTATGGTCTCCAGTGGCTAAAGCTTTAATATTTCTAGTTGCAGTTGCTGCTAATGTTCCAATTTCTAAAACTGCAAAATCTTCATAACCGTCGCTTGAAACCATAATAGTTAAACTTCCACTATCATCTATACCTAAATTTACATTAACCATTAATTTTAAACCAGTAGGCAAAGTTAATGGAAGGGCTGTCCTAGCTGTTGAAGGGGTAGTTGTTGACAAATCTATATGTCTAACTTTGTAAGTAAACCAATTCCCAAGTTGTGTATATCCAATCCAATTAGAACTGCCATCAGTTTTTCCGCTCCCAACCCTGCGATATTTAGTATATCCAGTTGCATCGGCTAAAAGATTTGTTGCATTTACAGCAGTATCAAATCCGCAATCGGTAGTGCCATCAGGTTTTGAAATTACAAACATATGATAAGTAGTATCAGCAGATAATGCAACTCCGCTTGCTCTGCCTCCGTTGCCTGTGCCCGCAACCCATACGCTATCAAGTTGTTTAACCATATTTGCAGATAAAACAATATCAAAAGTATCTAATATATCTCTTGCTTTTCCTGCTTTAAATAAAATATCTTTTTGCAAATCACCACTATCATTTTCAGTAAAAATACTTAAATGCAAAGTAGGTAAATTTAATTCTTTTAATGGCAATCTAAAGTTAGCTCCGTCATAAACTAAAACAGTATCACCTCTTACATTTATATCATCTGCATCGGGGTCATTTGAGCCGTCTGCTTTTTTGATATTTTTAACACCTAAAGAATTTACATTAATAGTACTTGCTCCCGTATTTGCGTTGGCAGTTCTAAATCTTACTCGCATCCCTGTAAAATAAGTATGAGGTGCAAGTTTACTTCCAACTGGTGAAGCAATATAAGCATCTGCTATTCCACTCTCTGTATAATAATCTGCTCCACTCGCATAAGTTGCAGTAGCTCTTGAGAGTTGAAAATTATCTCCACCTAAACTATCTCCTGTTGAAGTTACTATATTTTCATTTTCCGTTTGATTAGAGTTCCACTCAACAGCAGATAATTGATTTCCTGTGCTTTTTACTGGTACATTATCCATATTATTATTCTCCTTATTTATTTATATCTATAAATTATTGAAACATTTGCAGGTTTTAACCTATCAAATAAACATCTAACCGCAGTTGTCGGGTCAGCTGTAAAAGTTATAGGAAATGTTAATGGAAAACTATTAGGTAATGGCACTCCTATAAAATCTACTATCATTACAAATCCAGCCTCTTCTAAAGTGCCTATCATAGGTATAGGAAAGGTTAAGGGAAATGTAATCTCTTCTACTCCAGTTTTAACCTTTACAGTTAAACCTAATACACTTGCTAAATTTTCAAAGTCTTCTTTAGTACCATTCATAGAAGCTGTTAATTTAAAAATTAAATTACTTCGCCTCTCATCTATGGTATCAGCTAAAGGAAAACAATCATCAGGTATTCCTACTAATGCCTCCCATTCGCTTAATAAAGCAACTGTTTCAGTTGGGTTCATTTCTTTGTATATTTCATTTTGCAAGTTTTCCATTCTTACAATTTCAACACATAAACCAGCAAGTAAATTTCTAAAATTACTACCTGCTTTTTGCTTTGCCTGCCATATTAAGCCATTTGGCATATACTGTGCTTTTACATTTGTTTGTTGGTCGCTATTTCTTACTTTAAAAAATGCCATTTAATTTATCCCTTTAAAAAGTTACAGTCCCTAAAATACCTAATTGCCCGCCTGTAATACTTATATCTGTTGTAGGGGTAGATAATGTAAAACTTGTAACCTTTTCTCCTGTTTCATTATCTATCGTATTTTGTATCGCAGAGCGATATTTATCCTGTGTAATATTTTCACCCACATTAACTTCTTCTCTAAAAAATTGTTGTAAACTTGTATTAATAGAATTTTGCATACTTGTAGTATTTGGGCTTAAAGCTGTAAAAGTAAAATCAACAGTTACCGCTGTAGGTGCTTGTACTATCACATAACTATCTGGAGTATGAGCTGGTTTAATTTCTAAAATTTTATTCTTTACTTCGGTAACTTCCGCTCCACTTGGTATTGGGTCTACATCATTATATCTAGCAAAATAAATCTCAACTTTACCCGCACTTGGGGTAGCTTCAAATATCCAAACATTTGTAACACCGCTAACTTCTTTTGCTTTTAATGTTATACTTGCAGAGTTAAAATGACTTGTTGGATTTTGTATTTTAAATAAAACTCTATCCTGTAAACTAGCATCTGTTTCAATATCAGTTCCACCTCCTACTTCGCCATATTGCACTACTGCCTCACTAGTCATTCCTACAATTGGGGTAGTTACTGTAACAGTATCGCCATTTAATAAGTTTGCAGACTGCCCGAAGTCATCTGTTTTTACAGATAAATCAGCAATAGTAAATCCTGCTAAAATAGTTCCTGTTGCTGGACTTGTTGGTGTTGCTGTAATTTCATAAGTAAAAGTATTTAATCCATTTACTACTATTTCAAAAGTTCCATTATAATCTGTTTCAACCGCACCCGATATTGTTACCGATACGCCTGTTGCCAAAGGGTGGTTACTTGCACTAGTGGCGGTTACAGTAGTTCCTACTCGTGTTAAACTACTAATAGAAATACTTTGTGCTGTTATCGTAACACTACCTTGAGTTTTTAAAACAATGCCGTCAGTGCTTTGAAATTCGGTATTATCAGGTATTACAGTACTAGCTATACCTGTGGCTGTAATATTACCCTCTGCCTGCGTTGCCGAGTTTCTAACAATGCCGTAAATGTCAGCCCAGCGTTCTATAGTTTCTGTTAAAGTCGCTGTATTTATAAATAAATTTGGAAATAAAAGTTTTTTAATTTGATAATAAATATCGTAAATTCTACCTGCAAAACCCTGTATTAAAGCAGCAATCCAACTATTTTTTAAAAATGGATTAGATTGTGGTAAATTATTTTGCACATCAGTTTTAATTCTATCAGATACTTCTTTTCTGTTTTCAGGTACTTGTATCGCCATTAATTATCTCCCTATATCAAATCTGTATTTTCCCATAAATCAAAAAATAATGTTTCGCTTTTATTGTTAAATCTAATCAAAGTTATTTCTAAAGTAATTCCGTTTGTTTTAAATTCTCCTGTTACATTTATGTCTTGCAAAAGTCCGTTATCAATAAACCACTGTAAACAATCTCTTGCAAAATCTATAGCTTGATTTAAAGTGTTTGTAGTTCTACGCCCATCTAAAGCCCACAGTTTTGAACCTATTTGATAATTTTCATCATTATTTAATAAATTACCCCACCAACCCCCACGATATTGGGGAATAGGTTGTTCGCTTTCGTCAAGCCGTTTATTTTGAAATAGAGACATTAAAATAGCAGTATCAAATCCCTCTTCTAATTCAAAATCACCATTAGCTTGAAATCCAATATCGTAAGTTCCTTCACTATCTTTTGTTAATTTTAAATCAACGCTCATTTTTTATTTTCTTTATCCTTAATATTTTTATCTTTTAATAAAGTTATTTTTGTAGTATTTTGATTTTTTAGAAAAGTATAAATACCATCTGAAATTTCAGAAGGTGCTTTGCCTACTATTCTTAAAACCTTTATATATATTTCTTTTGGTATTATATAAGCATCTACTACTTGTTCGTTTTGTTTATTAACTTCCTGTTTTTTTTCTTTGTTAATCATTTTGTTTGTCTCCTTTTATACATCTATTGCGTTTGTAAAATCAGCGTGAGTTTTTAGTAAGGTGTATGAACTCGCTAAACTTGATATTGCTTGATTTTCAAATATAAATGACTTCCTTTCTATAGGGTTCTTTTCTGCTATTCTATCTGCTTGAGAATTATAAAAACTAACTCTCATATATGTTTTTAAAGTCTCTACATACTCACCAATATCTTCGTCTATTATTTCTTTTTTAGCGATAGTATTTGCCTGCTCTATTTTTGCATAAACCGTTTTTGGTTCGCTTGAAATGTTTAAAACATAATCTAATTGTAATGCCATATTTACTCTCCTTTAAGGTGCTATATTTAAAACTCCGTCAGGTAATGTAGCGTGTCCACTAGTTATCCATAACTCTTTACTTGAAGCTCCAGCTCCTGCTGCCGTTGCTCCTGATTTTAGAGTATGCATAAAAACACCGCCATCATTTTCTATTGTTAGATTATTTTTTAATATGCTAGTTCCATTTTGTGTAGTAAAGAAAGACATTCTAGCACCATTATTTCCACTACTCCAGTTTTCAGTTGCTTCATATTCTGTTCGTAATGCGGTAAATCTGTTTGAACCGTCATA
>Ga0307378_10000769_pt1 | contig 54226 bp, 57 predicted proteins | sample UN1MG_FD_202238 | JGI IMG/M metagenome (GOLD analysis project Ga0307378, IMG submission 202238) | Soil microbial communities from Risofladan, Vaasa, Finland - UN-1 | ecosystem: Environmental > Terrestrial > Soil > Coastal area > Acid sulfate soil | place: Finland: Risofladan, Vaasa | collected... | reverse complement strand
TTGGGTCCCCCTCACCCGAGCACTACGTGCTCGACCTCTCCCCGACGGGGAGAGGTGATGCGCCATATCGATGGTCGTAAGCGATGACATCCCTGGTCCAAAAGAAATTCGGTGAGGCTGCGGCGGATTACGCGGCGTCCGCCGTGCATGCCACCGGCCCGTCGCTGGCGCGGCTCGTTGAGCTGATCGAGACCAAGCCCACCTGGCGCGTGCTCGACATCGCCACCGGCGCCGGACATACCGCGCTCGCCTTCGCGCCCAACGTCGCCAAGGTCACCGCATCCGACATCACCCCTGAGATGTTGCAACAGGTGCGCAAGCTCGCCAAAGAGCGGGGCTTGAGCAATGTGGTCACGGCGCAAGCCCCGGCCGGCGACCTACCCTTCCCCGACACCAGCTTCAACCTGGTCACCTGCCGGCTCGCCGCGCATCACTTTGCAAACCCGAAAGCCTTCGTGCGCGAAGCCGCGCGCGTGCTCATCCCCGGCGGCAGCTTCGCGCTGGTCGACAATGTCTCTCCGGACGACGCAAACCTGGCGGACGCCTACAACGCTTTCGAGAAGCTGCGCGATCCGAGCCACGGAAGATGCCTCGGGCTCCAGGAATGGAGCGATCTCATCGAGAACGCGGGCCTGACGCCCATCGTGACCGAGGTTCTGGATCAGGACATCCCCTTCGACCCCTGGGTCGCGCGCATGCGCTGCACGGAGGCCACCGTCGTCCGCCTGAAACAAATGCTGGAAAGCGAACCGTTGCGCGCGTTCCTGCGCCCGCGCGAGACGGAAGTCGGGCTCACCTTCAGCCTGCGCGAGGCGATCCTCATCGCGCATAAGGCCTGACGCGCATGACCGACTGGCACAGCCACCGCGCGCCGAGCCTCGCCGAGTTCGAGACCATTGCCAACGCGGCCTATAAGCGGCTGCCCGCGATGTTCCGCGACATGACCAAGGACGTGCTGGTCCGCGTCGAGGACTTCCCCACCGACGAGGTGTTGGACTCGCTCGGTATCGACTCGCCCTTCGGCCTGCTCGGCCTCTATCAGGGCGTCGATCTCACCAGGCAGAGTGTGCTCGATCCCTCGCCGCTGCCCGAGATGATCTTTCTCTATCGGCGCCCCATCCTCGACTACTGGACCGAGCATGACGACAAGCTCGGCGACATCATCACCCATGTCTTGGTGCACGAGATCGGCCATCATTTCGGCCTGTCCGACGACGACATGGCGCGCATTGAGGCAGACGCCGCCAACTGACCTAGGTCACTTCCGGTTTGCCGGGGCAGCGGGTGCGGAAATGCAACAGTGTTTTAGCAAAATGGCCGCAATCTCGGCTCAGAGTGTCCCGCGACCTTGCGGTAATTGCACGGATACGAATCCGCCCTTAGACTGAGAATTGCTATGCATTACGGACGGGCCTTCCATCGCTTTGCGGTCTTGATGACCCTTGTGACCGGCTTCGCGCTCTTCAGCGGAAGCGCCGGCGCCCAGGAGTTCGTCTATCGGGGCAGCACGGTCGATGGCCCCACCATCGAGCAATATCTGGAGCAGGTCGGCCCGGTCGGGAAGGAAATCGCGCACGGCCAGCTCAAGATCGACGGCATCTCCGTCAATTGTGGCACGCGACCGACCGTCCTGAACCCGGCCTTCGACTCTTGGGGCGGCGCCTTTCCCGGCTTCCTGATCCTCAACACCAAGAAAATCGCCGGGCTCTCCACCCAGGTGAAACTCTACGTCTACTCCCACGAATGCGGGCACCAGTTCATCGGCGCCAGCGAAACAAAGGCCGATTTGTTCGCCATCCGGCGCGGCGTCAAATGGGGCTGGCTCGACGCAGCGGGCATGGAGGAGATCTGCGTCTTCATCTCCCAGTTGAAGGGCGACGCCGTGCATCCGCCCGGACCGAAGCGCTGCGAGACCATGCGGGACTATTACCGCCAGTTGATCAACGGCGCCCAACGGGCGAGCAGCGGCGGCGGCCAGGGCGTCTTCACGCTCGGGCCATCGAACTAGGTCGTGCGCGCCTAGAAGATCCAGGCGATCATCAGCCAGAAGATCACGAAGAAAATCAGGAAGCCCACGATGGTGAAGGGCAGCTCGCCCAAAATGGCGTCGCCTCCCGAGACCACCGCCATCACCAGGATCGCCACGAACGACACCGCGAACGAGATCAGCGCCGCGTTCTTGAGCCCGAGCCCTTCCGAGAAGGGGTCCGCATCGCCCATCACCTCGGTGAAATAATAGAGCCCCGCAAAGCCTAGTCCCACGAGCAGGATCAGCGCGACCGCCGCCGCCACGAACAACCGCGTGGCCTCTTTCCGGTCCTGCCGGTCTCCATCGCCCATGCTCTCGCTCCCCGCCTAGTCGTCCAGCCGCATTTCCTGCGCCCGGCTGATCGCCTCGCGTACCTCGTGCGGGTCGGGCAGATCCGTGACCGTGAACTCAGGCTCGTCGCCCGCCGTCTTGATCTCGATCGTCCCCACGCCGAGGATGCGGTTGATAAACCCCTGGTTCACCTGCACCGAGCGCACATGCCGCAAGGACACGGCCAGCCGCTCCTTGCTCAAAATGCCCTTCTCGTAGAGCAGCTCATGCTCGCTTACCGTCAGCGACGTGGCCCGGGTCTTGATGTACCAGTAGAGCAGGATCAGGAGGCCGATGCCGAAGGCGGCGATCAGCAGCACGAACACGATGAACCAGAACGGGTGCGCCCGGAACATCGCCGGATGCGCCTTGTAAATCATCGTGCCCACCATGTTTTCTCTCTCCGCCGCTTGGCCCCGGACCTTAAGGCCGACCATGGCCCGAGAAAAGCGCGGATATGTGACGGTGGAAACCCGGCCCACGAGCCGCTATATGGCAGGCAAGTAGAGGATCGATAATGGAAAAGTTTACCACCCTGACGGGCATCGCCGCCCATCTGCCGATGATCAATGTCGATACCGACATGATCATCCCCAAGCAGTACCTGAAGACCATCAAGCGCACCGGGCTGGGCACCGGCCTGTTCGCCGAGCTACGCTATGACGAAGAGGGCAAGCCACTGCCCGATTTCGTGCTGCACCAGAAGCCCTATACGGAGGCGAAAATCCTCATCGCCGGCGAGAATTTCGGCTGCGGGTCGTCGCGCGAGCACGCACCCTGGGCGCTGCTCGATTTCGGCTTCCGCTGCGTCATCGCCCCGTCCTTCGCCGACATCTTCTACAATAACTGCTTCAAGAACGGCATTCTGCCGATTGTCCTGCCCCAAGAAGAGATCGACAAGCTGATCGACGATGCGGCGCGCGGCGACAATGCCCGCCTCACCATCGACCTGGAAGCGCAGGAGATCCGCGGCCCCGACGGCGGCGTCATCAAGTTTGACGTCGACCCGCACCGCAAGCGCTGCCTGATCGAAGGCCTCGACGATATCGGGCTGACGCTGGAGAAGGCGGACGCCATCGACACCTTCGAGCAGCAGAACGCCGTCAGCCGCCCCTGGGCTTAGCCCCTACTCGAACGGAATCGCTTCGCTCTCCTGCTCGGCGATGGTCTCGCCGCCGCGCGTGACCTTCACCTTGGCGGTGTATTGGCCAGCGGGCCAGCCGCCCGCCGGCACGCCGGTCTTGCCGGCTTGCAGCAGCACGTCGGACTCGTCCGAGTCGACCTCCCGTATATTGGTCATCAAGGTCTCGCCGTCCTTCAGAAGCGTCACCTCGATCGCGTCGCCCTTCTTGGGATGGGCGACCCAACCATAGGCCACGCCCGGCGTGTTGAATTTGGGCGTCGCTGGGGCGTCACCCTTGGCCAGCTCATCCTCGGCGACCTTGTGGTCGGCGATGCCCAGCGCCACGACGACGGTATCCTGGGCCCGGGCTGCGCTCGTGGCGGCCAGCGTCAGCACGACGGCAAATAGCACCCTTGTCAGCATGTCTCTCTCCCGTTACCCAAAGCGCCGCCGGTCTTTTCCGGCTTGTCGGGCGATTGCATAGCATAGGGCGGATCGAGATTCATGGCTTCCTACAAACTCCTGCTACTTCCCGGCGACGGCATCGGCACCGAAGTAATGGCCGAGGTGACGCGCCTGATCGACTGGGTGAATGGATCCGGCATCGCCAGCATCGAGACCGAAACGGACCTGGTCGGCGGCTGTGCCTTTGACTCTCATGGCGAGGCCGTGTCCGACGCCACCATGAAGACCGCGCTCGCCGCCGATGCGGTGATGCTAGGCGCCGTCGGCGGCCCCAAATGGGACGGTGTGCCTTACGACAAGCGCCCCGAGGCAGGCCTGCTGCGCTTGCGGAAAGACCTCGAGCTGTTCGCCAATCTCCGGCCCGCCATCTGCTATCCCGCGCTGGCCGACGCCTCGTCCTTGAAGCGGGAACTGGTCGATGGCCTCGACATCATGATTGTCAGGGAATTGACCGGCGGCGTCTATTTCGGCGAGCCCAAGGAGATCACCGATCTCGGCAACGGCCAGAAGCGCGCTGTCGATACCCAAGTCTACGAGACCTACGAAATCGAGCGCATCGCATGCGTCGCTTTTGAGCTGGCGCGCAAGCGCGGCAACCTCGTCCACTCCGCCGAAAAGCGCAACGTGATGAAGACGGGCGTGTTGTGGAACGAGGTGGTTACGCAAGTTCACAAGGACCGCTATTCGGACGTGAAACTCGAGCACATCCTCGCCGACAATTGTGCGATGCAGCTCGTGCGCGCGCCGAAGCAGTTCGACGTCATCGTCACCGACAATCTGTTCGGCGACGTTTTGTCGGACGAAGCCGCCATGGCCACGGGCTCGCTCGGCATGCTGCCGTCGGCGTCGCTCGGCGCCACCGACGACAAGGGCATGCGCCGGGCCATGTACGAGCCGGTGCATGGCTCCGCCCCCGACATCGCTGGCAAAGGCGCGGCCAACCCGATCGCCACCATCGCCAGCTTCGCCATGTGCTTGCGCTATTCCTTCGATCTCGGCGAGGCCGCCGACAAGATCGAGAAGGCGATCTCCGACGTGCTCGATCAGGGCATGCGCACCGGCGACATCCGACAAGACGGCTGCAAGACCGTCGGCACGCGCGAGATGGGCGACGCCATCATTGCGTCGCTAAACTCTGCCACGTGAGAGCCATGACACAGCGATTCGCCCTGCTGGCCGTTGCCCTCCTGCTCGGAACAGGCGCGCCCTGTCTCGCCGAAGACCTCGGGCCGCAGATCAAATCTAACCGCAAGCCTACGGCTGAGGAGCAGGCTCTGAAGCAGGCTCGCGAAGCCTGCCAGATCGAGATCTGCGACGTCCTTGAGACCCAGGAGCAGAGCGGCCCGGAAATCGCGTGCGACGTCGGTTGGAACTGGCGCTCGGAAGAGATTGTCGACACCTTGGGCGGCCGGGTCGATTGGGCGTGGGGCGAAGCCGCGTGCCAGGCGGAGCTACGCCTTGATCGCGCCGCCCTCGCCAAGGCGATGCGTGTCCCCCGCGCCACAATAAAGGTGAAACCACATACGGTCCGCTGCGGCGTCCGTCAGGACGGCAAGCCCTACGTCATCGAGGTCGAGCTCGCGCCACGCATCACCTTCAAGAACGGCGAGGCGATCGACGCCAAGGTGAACTGGGGCGACGTCACCGCGCCGGCGGCGATCTATCCCCTACTCTACGCGGCGACGGGGTTGGACAACTCGACCAATGCGCTCGGACCCGAGGTTGTTCACCAAGTCAACAAGTTCATCCGCGAGGACTGCGCCCACGTCAGGAACGAGCTTCCAGGCCGCCGCGTTAACTGAGGCGTCTTGCGGCATTTCACCCACGCCCAGCCCGAACCAACGGTCATGTTGCGGGCTTATACCTCTCCCAGGTTTTTGGGATGGCATGTTGCGAGACAATGGACCAGCGCACGACGAGAGCCCTTGATGACGCCGAGACAGGCGCGCTGCCCGCGCTCGGCGGCACGGCGTCCAGCCCCGCCGGCGCGCCGCATGCGCCCAATGCGCTCAATGCACCTAACGGACGGCGCACCTCCGATCTACTTCGCGAATTCCTGGAAACCGAGACGTCCGAACGCATCAGCCTCGGCGCCCTCCGCGATGCGCTCGGCGACCGCGGCTTCGGCGTGCTGCTGCTGATCTTCGCTCTGCCGAACCTCGTGCCGCTCAATATCCCACTGCTGTCGGCGGTGCTCGGCCTGCCGCTCGTTTTGCTTGCAGCCCAGCTTACCTATGGGCGGCACCGGCCCTGGTTTCCCGATTGGCTGAAGAACCGCTCGTTCCCGCGCGAGACTTTCAAGGCCGTGGTCATGCGCACCCTGCCGGCGCTCGAACGTGCCGAGAGGCTGTTGAGGCCGCGCCTGACCGGGCTTCTGTCCTGGACCGGCGAGCGCGTGGTCGGCGGCATCGTCCTCTTCCTGGCGCTCATGCTCACTTTGCCGATCCCCTTCGCCAACTTCCTGCCGGCCTTCGCCATTGCTATTTTCGCGCTAGCCATTGTCGAGAAGGACGGCGTGGCGGTGCTAGCCGGCATCGCCGTGGCCATCGCCAGTACGATCGTCGCCAGTGCCGTGGTCCTCGGCTTCGTCAAGGCGGCGCTGCTGATCGTCTCACGCCTCTTCGGCTAGGTTGACGATCGCGTTCTGCGCCAGCGGGTCGACGGCGATCTCCGTGACCACGGGATGCTCGGCGTAATAGCGGCGAAGCTGCACGAACGACCAGCCCGCGCCGAGCAGCGACAGCAGCATCGCCACCGACAAGGGGACACCGGCAGCGGCCAGCAGCGCCGCGATCAGGCAGCCGGCCGCGCCGCCCGCGTCCCAGCCGCCCTCGGTTGCCACGTGAAACCGCAAGGTGCAGGCCGAGCGTTTGGCCTGGTTGTACACCGCCGTCATCATGGTCGGCATATAGAGGCAGATCACCAGTGCGCCGAGCGCATTGGCGACGACGGCGAGCGCCACATGGCCCGGCGCCGCAGCACGCAACACGATCGTGACCATGAGCGCGCCGATGGCGTAGAGCACCGCCTTTCGCCCGTGACCTCTGTCGATCAGCCGGCCCAGCACGAGACCGCCGACGGCACCCACCAGCGCGGCCAAAGCGAGCGCGCCGCCGAACGCGACAAAGCTTTCGCCAAGCGTGACGAACAGCGCGATTTCCCAGACGAAGAAATAGCCGGCGCTGATCCAGCCGTCCGCCGCGAACAGCTTCACGCCCGGCAGCGCCGCGCGGTATGCGCCCTCAACCTGGCGGGGGACGACGACATCAGGCGTGAACAGCAGCGGCAGCGTGCCGAGCAGCAGAAATGCACTGGTCACCCCAAACGCCACCCGCGGCCCGTAGGTGACGAGAATGAGACCCGTGACCAGGGGATTGACGATGCCGACCAGCGCGGCAAGCCCCTCGCGCGCGCCGACTTCCGAGCCGCGATGCTCGTGCGTGCCGAGCGCCGCGTAATAGGCATGAAACCCCGACCAGTAGAACGCGTCTCCCACCGACGCCATGGCGATCAGGCCGAACAGAGCCGGGCCGATCCCGTCCACTTCGGCCAGGATGGGATAGGCCAGCGCCGTAAGCACCGCGCCCGCGATCACGATCGCCCGCATGCCGGTTCGCACCGCGACCGGCACCACCAGGGGCCTGACGACGAAGCGGCCGGCAAGGATCAGCGCGAAGGTGGCGAGCACCCACGGCACCGAGATACCGGACTTCAGCAGATAGACGGCGAAGAACGCCCCGCCGCCACTCAGCGCCAGCGCATGAATGGCGTAATGCAGGTTCAGAAGATTGACGGTCTTGGAGCGGAAGAAGGCCATGGTTGGCTCGAAACTAGGGGGAAGGTGCGGAGCCTCGCCAACGGTTCCCGCAAGCAGCCTCTTCTCTTCGTTAAGGGATGGCCGGGGGGCCCGGCGGGATAGCTTTACTTTCATCCCACTCTGCCTTTATGACGGCCCCCAGCGTCAAGGAGTTAGACCATGGGCTACAAAGTCGCCGTCGTCGGCGCGACCGGCAATGTCGGGCGCGAGATGCTTAATATCCTGGAAGAGCGGGAATTCCCCGCCGATGAGGTCTTCGCTGTCGCCTCGCGCCGCTCGCAGGGCACCGAGGTGTCGTTCGGCGATCACCGGCTCAAATGCCAGGATATCGAGAATTTCGACTTCGCGGGCGTCGACTTCGCGCTGATGTCGGCGGGCTCCACCGTGGCCAAGGAATGGGCGCCGAAGATCGCCGCGAAGGGCTGCGTGGTGATCGACAACTCGTCTTACTGGCGCACCGACCCGGACGTGCCGTTGATCGTGCCCGAGGTGAACCCCGACGCCGTCTTGCTATTCACCAAGAAGAACATCATCGCCAATCCGAACTGCTCCACCGCCCAGCTCGTCGTGGTGCTGAAGCCGCTGCACGACTACGCCAAGATCAAGCGCGTGGTGGTCGACACCTACCAGTCGGTCTCCGGCGCCGGCAAGGAAGCCATTGACGAACTGTGGGATCAGACCAAGGGCATCTTCGTCACCGATACGCCCGAGCCCAAGACCTTCACCAAGCAGATAGCCTTCAACGTCATTCCTCATATCGACGTCTTCATGGACGACGGCTCGACCAAGGAGGAATGGAAGATGATGGTCGAGACCAAGAAGATCCTCGACCCTAAGATCAAGCTCACCGCCACCTGCGTGCGCGTGCCGGTCTTCGTCGGCCATTCGGAAGCCGTCAATATCGAGTTCGAGAACGAGATCTCGGCCAAGGACGCGCGGAGAATCTTGCGCGAGGCGCCGGGCGTGCTGGTCGTCGATAAGCGCGAGCCCGGCGGCTACGTGACGCCGGTCGAATGCGTCGGCGACTACGCGACCTATGTCTCGCGCATCCGCGAGGACCAGACCATCGACAACGGTCTGTCGCTGTGGATCGTCTCCGACAATTTGCGCAAAGGCGCGGCGCTGAACACCATCCAGATCGCCGAGCTCATCATCGAGCGCAACCTGCTCAAGAAGGCCGCTTAGGCTATTACATCCTCGGGCAGCGGCGCGAAGCTGCCGGTCTCCTCGTCGAGCGCCAGCACCAAGCCGCTGCCGATGTCGAAATGCATTCCGTGCAGTGCGAGCAGCCCTTCGGCCTCGCGCTCTTTCAGCGCATCGAAGGTACGCAGGTTCTCAAGGGATTGACGGATGCCGGCGAGCTCAAACGCGGTCTCCTGACCGAACGCCTTTACATCGTTCTCCTTCACGTCGAGCCCGTCCAACAGCGTCAGCCAGCGCCCAATGAAGCTCGTGTCGTCAGCCTTCCCCGCCAGCTTGTCGCGGTAAGCCGCGACGCCGCCGCAGTGCGAATGACCGAGCACGATGATGTTCGGCACGTTGAGCACGGTTGCGGCGTATTCCACCGCCGCGCTGGTGCCGTGGAACTTGCCTTGCGGCTCGAACGGAGGAACGAGATTGGCCACGTTGCGCATAATGAACAGCACGCCCGGCCCGGCGTCGAAGATCGCCGAGACGTCCACGCGAGAATCGCAGCAGGCAATGACCATTCCCGTGGGCGACTGGCCGAGTTCGGCAAGCTGGCGATAGCGCCCTTTTTCGGGTCCATGCCGGTCGCGGCGAAAACGCCAATATCCATCAATCAATGATTTGGGTAGCACCGCAGAATCCTTCCAAAGCGCGGGTACAATTCCAGCCACTCATGCGTTTGTCCAGTGGGAGTTGCCAAACGCGTCGATAGGGAAACTCTATCACGCGTTCCGGTCTACCGCCTTGATTCCGGCGCCCGTCGAGGCGCGTGATGGGACCATCGGCGACCGCCAAGAAGCGCGAAACAATTGCGCCCGCCGGCCCGAGGAAACGCGGTCGAGGCCATGACGCACAAGACGCGGAGCCCCGAACCCTTATTTTGCGGCATGCAACAGCGCGTCGTCGATCTCCGCTTGTGGGCGCCCTCTCCGGCCGCCTGGGAGCGCGGGCATCTCACGGGTCCATCTCACCGGTTCATGGCGCCGCAACCGTCATGTCTCCATCGCATTGCGCGGGGAACGCGCGCAATTCTGGAACGGTGCGCGAGATGCAACCGTTCTCAAGGCCGTTAGGTCTTGCGGTGATGGCGAAGCCCGGCCAGACTACCGGCAACAAAAGCGCAAAGCTTTTCTAGGGGGGAATTGGCGAATGGCAACCGCGGCACAAGCGGACTCTGGCGGCATTTTTCATTGGCTCGACCGCTCGCACACCGTGGCCAAGCCCGGCTTCAGCCGCTGGCTCGTGCCGCCGGCGGCGCTCTGCGTGCATCTTTGCATCGGCCAAGTCTACGCCTTCAGCGTGTTCAACCTGCCGATGACCAGGCTCATCGGCATTACCGAATCCGCCCCTGACGACTGGAAGCTCACCGAGCTCGGCTGGATCTTCTCCATCGCCATCGTGTTTCTAGGGCTGGCCGCGGCCTTTACCGGCACTTGGCTCGACCGCGTCGGCCCGCGCAAGGCCATGTTCACGGCGGCCTTATGTTTCGGCGGCGGCTTTCTCATTTCCGCGCTCGGCGTGCATCTGCACCAGCTCTGGATCGTCTATCTCGGCTATGGCGTGCTCGGCGGCTGCGGGCTCGGCCTCGGCTATATCTCGCCGGTGAAGACGCTCATCACCTGGTTCCCCGACCGGCCCGGCATGGCCACCGGCATGGCCATCATGGGCTTCGGCGGCGGCGCCATGATCGCCTCGCCGCTCTCGGTCTGGCTGATGCAGCAATTCGCGACCCCGACCCATGTCGGCGTGATGGAGACCTTCGTCGTCCTCGGTCTCGTCTACATGTTCTTCATGATGATGGGCGCGGTGATCGTCCGGGTGCCCCCGAAAGGCTGGGCGCCGGCGGGTTATATCGTCCCCACACAGTCCAAGAAGCTCGTCACCACCGCTCATGTCCATGTGGACGAGGCCCTCAAGACCCCGCAATTCTATCTGCTGTGGGGCGTGCTCTGCCTGAACGTCACGGCGGGCATCGGCGTGCTCGGCCAAGCCTCGGCCATGAGCCAGGAGATGTTTCCGGGCCAGATCACCGCGCTCGCCGCCGCGGGCTTTGTCGGCCTCTTAAGCCTGTTCAACATGGTCGGCCGCTTCTTCTGGGCCTCGACCTCGGACTATATCGGCCGGCGCAACACCTACATGATTTTCTTCGCGCTCGGCATGGTGCTCTACGCGATCGTGCCCTGGACCGGCAATATCGGCTCGGTGGCGCTGTTCGTCGCCTGCTACGCGGTCATCCTGTCCATGTATGGCGGCGGCTTCGCCACCATACCCGCTTATCTGAAGGACGTCTTCGGCACCCGCTATGTGGGTGCCATCCATGGGCGCTTGCTGACCGCCTGGTCGGCGGCGGGCGTGTTCGGACCGGTGCTGGTGAACTATATTCGCCAGTACCAGATCGATAGCGGCGTGCCCAAGGCCGACGCCTACTCGGTGACCATGTACATCATGGCCGGGCTGCTGCTGGTCGGCTTCGTCCTGAACTGGTTGATGAGCCCGGTGCATGAGCGCCACCACATGAAGCCTGAAGACGTGGACGCCTGACGGAGGGACCGATGGCCGAACCAAAACACCACGACGACGTCTCGGACGCCAATAAGCTCAAGCTCGTGCTGGCGTGGTCCTTCGTGGGCATCCCGCTCATCTGGGGCGTCTACAACACCCTGATCCAGGCGGCGCTGCTGTTCAAATAGCCGAGGGGAGCATGAAAAGGACCCGTTCGGGGTGGCCAAGACACCGCCGAATCCGGGCCGTTTTGCCCTATCTGATTGCCCTGGCACGTTTTTTTCTGTCAGAATCTCTTAATGTGGCTGTCAGGGTGCGTTCATGGACACTTCATGCAGCTCTCATCCCCCTACCCCATTATCTAGCCTTGAAGTTCACCGAAGGAGACGACCATGAAAGAGTGGCTGAAGCCCGAGATCACCGAGTCCGAAGCTGGTATGGAAGTTACTTCCTATCTCCCGGCCGAGCTCGACCGCGCGTAATTCCGCGCTGATCTAGCAAGTTTTCGAGAATGGCGGTCCCAGCGATAGCGGGGCCGCCATTTTCTTTTGTGCGTCTGCCTTCTGCGCGACGGCCCGCGCCGTTCTGCGCCCGCGCCTTTGGGCCTCCCTTCCCCCCTGCGACATTCTGTCAGACTCCCGTAATCTGGCTGTCAGCCCCTGTTCATGGGCGCTTCATGCGGTTCTCATCCCTGGACCCCATTATCTAGGCTGTAGTCAACCAAAGGAGACGACCATGAAACAGTGGCTGAAACCTGAGATCACCGAGTCCGAAGCTGGCATGGAGGTCACCTCCTATCTTCCGGCCGAGCTCGACCGCGCTTAATTAGCGCGAACCGAACTTTCTAACGTTTTCGCTGAAATGGCGGTCCTTGCGAGATGCGGGGCCGCCATTTTGGTTTTTGCGTTCCAACTTCCCCCTCCGATCGTCCCCGAGAGTGGGGTGACAGCCCGCCTCCGCGAAATTAAGGTCCGCCCGCCAGGCGGCCTCTCGGCCCTTTGACAGACCGCCTCCCCGCTGCTTCTCGAGAGAGGTGCGACCCCATGTCATGGGCTTTACTTGTGCTCGCCGGACTGTTCGAGATCGGCTTCGCCTCGACCCTGAAGCTCACCGATGGCTTCACCAAGCTCTGGCCCACGTTGATTTTCACGGTCTGCATCGTGTTGAGCTTCCTCCTCCTCAACAAGACTCTGAAGGACATCCCCATCGGCACGGCCTATGCCGTGTGGACCGGCATCGGTGCCGCGGGCACTGCCATTGTCGGCATCCTCGTCTATAAGGAGCCCTCCACGGCGCTGCGGCTGTTCTTCATCGCTACGCTGATCGGCTCCATCATCGGCCTCAAGCTCGCAACAAAATGACCGACACCAACCCAGCAAAGATCGACCGGACCGTCACCGGCAACTATTTCGAGGATTTCAAGCTCGGCCAAGAGATCGTGCACGCGACCCCGCGCACGGTCACCGTCGGCGATACCAGCGTCTACACCGCGCTCTATGGCGGCCGCTTCGCCGTGCAGTCGTCCGACGCCTTCGCGCAAGGCATCGGTTATCCGCGTTCGCCCATCGACGACATCTTGGTGTTCCACTTCGTCATCGGCAAGACCGTGCCGGACATCTCGCGCAACGCCATCGCCAATCTCGGTTATGCCGAGTTCCGCTTCGAGACGCCTGTCTATCCTGGCGACACCATCGCCTCGGTGTCGGAGGTGATCGGCGTCAAGCAGAATTCCAACGGCAAGAACGGCACGGTCTATGTACGCACCACGGGGCGCAACCAGAACGGCAAGATCGTGCTGCGCTTCAAGCGCTGGGTGATGGTGCCCAAGCGCGACGTCGACGCGCCGGCGCCGGAGACCGTGATTCCGGACCTCGAGGCGAGCGTCGAGCCGGAATCCCTTGGCCAGGCGCTGCCGCCCTTGAAGCTCAAAGTGTACGACTACGCGCTGGCCGGTAGCCCGCGCCGCTGGGAGGATTACGCGGTCGGCGACAAGATCGACCACGTGGACGGCCAGACCATCGAGGAGGCCGAGCACCAGATGGCCACGCGCCTCTACCAGAACACCGCGCGCGTCCACTTCAACCAGCACCGCGAGGCGCAGGAGCGTTTCGGCCGCCGCCTCGTCTATGGCGGGCACATCATCTCCATCGCCCGCTCGCTGAGCTTCAACGGCCTAGCCAATGCGTTCCACGTTCTCGGGCTGAACGGCGCCCGCCACGCGGCCCCAAGCTTCGCCGGCGACACCATTTACGCCTGGAGCGAGGTGCTCGACAAAGCCGAGCTCCCCGGCCGCTCCGATTTGGGCGCGCTGCGCTTGCGCACTTTCGCCGTAAAGGATCGCAATTGTGCCGACTTCCCCGGCGTGAAGGCGGACGGCAAGCTTGAGGACGAGGTCGTCCTCGACATGGACTATTGGGTCGCCCTGCCCCGATAACCGCAAAAGCGCTATGATCTTTCAGTTGCTAAGCGTGAAAAGTGCAGTAGGAGGCGTATCATGGGACGACTGAGCATCTGGCTCGCAGGCGCACTGACCGTAGCCCTGACGGCACCGGCTTTCGCCACCGACCAAGCGAGTGCCACGTTGTTGGACCCCGAGGGTAAGGAGGTGGGTAAGGTCATCTTGACCGCCGTCCCCACGGGCGTCCTGCTCGCCGCCAACCTCACCGCCCTGCCGCCCGGCGATCACGCCTTCCACATCCATGGCGTCGGCAAATGCGAAGCGCCAGATTTCAAATCGGCCGGCGGCCACTTCAATCCGGAAGAAGACGAGCATGGCCTGATGAACGAGGCGGGCCCGCATGCGGGCGACATGCCCAATATCCATGTGCCCGAGAGCGGCGTCCTGAAGATCGAGATTCTCAACCAGATGGTGAACCTGAAGCAGGGCCTGCTGGACGAGGACGGCTCGGCCATCGTCATCCACCAGGGCCCGGACGACTATGTCTCCGACCCGGCGGGCGACGCCGGCCCCCGCATCGCTTGCGGCGTCATCACCAAATAGAGACCGCAAACCCGCGGAAAACCGGCCCGCGGGGCCGAAATAAACCTTCTGTCAAAGGTTTGCGACCCATCCTGACCCTCACGATTCGTAAAGCGTGGGGGAATTTGCCAATGGCTTGGGAAGGCCCATTCGAGGGTATGATGGGCGGCATCGCCTATATCGTCGGCTCGCATGTGTGGGAGTCGGTCGACGGCGGCCACACCTGGATCATGTCCAAATTCGCCGAAGACGTTGAGGCCTGCTACGAGATCGCGCGCCCGGCCTGAGGCATGGTGATTTTCGGACAACCGGCCGCGGCGAGCGGCCCGCGAGGCCCCGAAGCCCGGACCAAGAGACGCGGGGCCGCCTGATTGCCCCTACCCAACGACTGGGCTATGACAAGGCTCGTCTGGGCAACATTCGCTAATTACCAATGACAAACAAGCTAGAGGCGGAGCGTCCGCTCTCCCCGCATCTGCAGATCTATCGGCCGATGCTGACCATGATGATGTCGATCGCGCATCGCATCACGGGCGCGTCCTTGGCCGTGGGCTTCGCGCTGCTCACCTGGTGGCTCGTGGCCATCAGCATCGGGCCGGAAGCCTACGCCACCGTCGATAGCTTCTTCGGCAGTTTTGTGGGCCGCGCGCTCCTGTTCCTGTTCACCTGGGCGCTGATCCACCACATGCTGGGCGGCATCCGCCATTTGATCTGGGATACAGGCCACGGCCTCGACACGACCAGCATCGAGGTGTTCGCCTGGGCGACCATCATCTCCTCCACTGTGCTGACGGTCCTGATCTGGGTCGTGGGCTACGCGCTGATGGGGACCCACTAGCCATGGCCACACCGCTCAAGCGCGTCCGCGGCCTTGGCGCCGCCCATCGCGGCACGGAGACCTTCTGGCGCCAGCGGGTGACGGCCATCGCCAACGTGCCCTTGGTGATCTTCCTGGTGCTCTCGATCGTCGGCCATATCGGCGCGGACTACGGGCAAGTGAAGGCCTATATCGCCAACCCCATCGTCGCCGTGCTCATGCTGGCGCTGATCGTCTCCGCCGCCATCCACATGCGCATCGGCTTGAGAGAAATCATCGAGGATTATGTCCACGGCGAAGGCTGCAAGATTGCCGCCCTCGTGGCGACCACGTTCTTCGCAGGGATCATCGCCATCGCCTGCACGCTTGCCATTTTGAAAATTAGTCTCGGAAGCTGACGCGTAATGCCTCAAGACGCCACCCCACAAGATACGCCGCACAACGCCGTTCAGATCAACGGCCGCGCCTACGAAATCACCGACCACGCCTATGACGTCCTCGTCGTCGGCGCGGGTGGCTCCGGCTTGCGCGCCGTGGTCGGCGCCAGCGAGGCGGGGCTTCGCACCGCCTGCATCTCCAAGGTGTTCCCCACGCGCTCCCACACCGTGGCGGCCCAAGGCGGCATCGCCGCGGCGCTCGGCAATATGGGTCCCGACGATTGGCGCTGGCACATGTACGACACCGTGAAGGGGTCGGACTGGCTCGGCGATCAGGACGCCATCGAGTATCTCTGCCGCAACGCGCCGCAAGCCGTCTACGAGCTCGAGCATTGGGGCGTGCCGTTCTCGCGCACCGATGACGGCAAGATCCTCCAGCGCGCCTTCGGCGGCATGACCATGGATTACGGCAAGGGCCCGGCCAAGCGCACCTGCGCGGCCGCCGACCGCACCGGCCACGCCATGCTGCACACCATGTACGGCCAGGCGCTGCGCCAATCGGCCGAGTTCTTCATCGAGTATTTCGCCATCGACCTGATCATGGATGACGAAGGCCGCTGCCGCGGCGTCATCGCCCTCAACATGGCCGACGGCTCGATCCACCGCTTCCGCGGGCATCAAACGATCCTCGCCACCGGCGGCTATGGCCGCGCCTATTTCTCCTGCACCTCGGCGCATATCTGCACGGGCGACGGCAACGCCATGGTCTTGCGCGCCGGCCTGCCGCTTCAAGACATGGAGTTCGTGCAGTTCCACCCGACCGGCGTCTACGGCGCCGGCGTGCTGATCACCGAGGGCGCGCGCGGCGAAGGCGGTTACTTGCGCAATTCCGAAGGCGAGAAGTTCATGGAGCGCTATGCGCCATCCGCCAAGGACCTCGCCTCGCGCGACGTCGTGTCCCGCGCCATCACCATCGAGATCCGCGAAGGCCGCGGCCACGGTCCCGAGAAGGACTATATGCATCTGCATCTCGACCATCTCGACGAGGACATGCTGGCCGAGCGCCTGCCGGGCATCACCGACCTGGCCCGTATCTTCGGCGGCGTCGACGTGCGCAATGAGCCGATCCCGATCATCCCGACCTGCCACTACAATATGGGCGGGATCCCCACCAACATGCATGGCGAGGTGATCGCGCCGCGCGGCGACGACAAAGACGCCGTGGTGCCGGGCCTCATGGCGCTGGGCGAGGCGGCCTGCGTGTCCGTGCATGGCGCCAACCGCCTGGGCTCCAACTCGCTGATCGACCTTGTGGTGTTCGGCCGCGCCGCGGCACTGCGCTGCGCCGAAGTCGTGGGCAAGGACAATGCCATCCCCGAACTGCCCAAGGGCGCGGGCGAGGTGGCCATCGCGCGGCTCGACCGCTTCCGCCATGCCGATGGCGGCACACCCACCGCGGAGCTGCGGATGCGCATGCAGAAAACCATGCAGCGCGACTGCTCGGTGTTCCGCACCAAGGAAGTGCTGGCGGAAGGCGTGAACGGCATCAAGCAGGTGTGGGATGACGCCGCCGACATTCAGGTGACCGACCGCTCGCTGATCTGGAATACCGACCTCATCGAGACGCTCGAATTCGACAATCTGATCTCGCAATCCGCGGTCACCGTGCAGGGCGCGCTCGCCCGCGAAGAATCACGCGGCGCGCATGCCCGCGAGGATTTCCCCAAGCGTGACGACACCGACTGGATGAAGCACACTTTGTCTTATGCCGATTACGGGACGCACATGGTGACGCTCGACTTCCGTCCGGTGCACACCTACACGCTGTCCAACGAGGTCGCCTATATCGAGCCCAAGGAGCGGGTGTACTGAGCCACCCGAGCGCATCGCCCGCGCTTTCTTGGGGCCAAATTGGCTACAGCGTCACGGGGTGGCCGCCCCGCCTAGCAGCTTTCCCACCACGTCCTGAACCGAGGCGAAATCGAACGGCTTCATCAGGACCAGAGGGTTCTCGAAGTCAGAGTCCAGGCAGTCGTCCCCTTGTCCCGTGGCGAAGACGAAGGGGATCCCACGGCTGAGAAGGGCGTGGGCCAGCGGGTAGGAATCGCCGTCGCCAAGACGGACATCGAGGATTGCGCCGTCGAGGGCGGCAGCCGTGGCAAATTCGATCCCGTCGGCGACCGACAGCACCGGACCGACGACCTCGCAGCCAAGCTCGGTCAGCCAATCCTCAACCATCATCGAAATAAGCGGCTCGTCGTCGACGACCAAGATGCGCGGCACCGGAAGACCCTTTACATTACTTGCCGGAACCAAATTGTATCAGGAGGATTACCGGTTAGCTACGACCGGCTTTAACCTGCCTTGGCCAACGGGTAATCGAGTGCCTCATCGTCTTATAAAAGCCCACCGCCTCCTCAGAAATTCTACTTCTATGATCTTCGTCGGCCTGGCATTGGTGGCCGCCGCCGTGGTCGCCGTGGCCCTGCTCGTGGTGCGGTCGAGCGAGGCGGATTACTGGCTGGCGCACACCGTCAAAGTCCAGCAGGCCGGCGAGGCCCTGCTGAGCGAAATTCAGTTGGCCGAGAGTGCCAAGCGAGGCTACCTGCTCACGCGGGACAGCGACTATCTGAACGAGTTCAATCAATCTTCCGGCGCCATACCGCGCCTGGTCGAGGAGTTGAGCGTTCTTGTCGCCGACAACAGCGATCAGGCTTTGCGTCTCGAGACTCTCCGGCCGCTGGTCGAGACCAAGCTCACCGAAATGGATGATACCCTGGAGCTCGATCAACGGGGGGAGCGTACCCAGGCGCTCGAAACGATAAAATCCGCCCGCGCCGAGGGGCTTTCGAAATCCATCCGCGATGAACTTTTCGTGTTTCTCAACGCGGAACGCGAACTCCTGAACATGCGCCAGGAAAATGCGTCGACGCTTCGCCGCTGGCTCGCGGCGTTGATTGGCGTGGCGCTGTTCACGGCGATGACGCTCGCCATCCTCCTCGCCATCGCGACACGGCACGCGGTCTCGGACCTCATCGCGCGCACCCGCGAACTCGAAGAGGAGTCCTTGCGCCGCCAGGAAGCCGAAGACTCCTTGCATCAGGTGCAGAAGATGGAAGCCGTGGGGCAGCTCAGCGGCGGCATCGCTCACGACTTCAACAACCTCCTCACGATCATTATGGGCAATCTCGATACGATCAAACGACGCGTCGCCACTGGGCCCAAGGGGCTTGCCGCGAAGCTCGAGAAGCCCGTCGATGCCGCCTTGTATGGCGCGCGCAGCGCAGCCCAACTGACGCAACGTCTGCTGGCCTTTTCACGCCGCCAGGCGCTGGAACCTGATCGCGTCGACATGAACCGGCTCGTGACCGATATGGTGGATCTGCTGAAGCGCAGCCTGGGTGAACAGATCAGTGCCGAGACGGTGCTCGGCGCAGGCCTCTGGCCCACCTTCGTCGATCCCAATCAACTGGAAAACGCACTGCTCAATCTCGCCCTCAATGCCCGTGCCGCCATGCCGGAGGGCGGCTGCCTCACGATTGAGACCGCGAACACCTATCTCGACGACGCCTATGCGCGCCGCTTCGGCGACATCGAGCCCGGACAATATGTCGTGCTCTGCGTGACCGACACCGGAACCGGCATCCCAGCCGATGTTATCGATCACGTCTTCGAGCCGTTCTTCTCGACCAAGTCTGCCGGCGAAGGATCGGGGCTCGGTCTCTCCATGGTCCACGGCTTCGTGAAGCAGTCGGGTGGGCACGTGCGCATCTACAGCGAGGAGCTCCAGGGCACGACCGTGAAACTCTATTTGCCGCGCATGACCGCGGACGAGGAGCAGAGAGCCGCGCCTGCCGCTAAGGCCGAGGAGGTCCCCCCGCCACCACGCGCCCAACCCCAAGAGACGATCCTTCTGGTGGAAGACAATGACGGCGTCCGCGAGTACGCCGCGACCGTGCTCCATGGGCTCGGCTATGCCGTGCTGGAAGCATCCGATACCCCGTCAGCCATCGAACTTCTGGTCAACAAGCCGCCGATCGACCTGTTGTTCACCGACGTGGTCCTGCCGGGCGGCTTGAACGGCCGAACTCTCGCCAACGAGGTCAGGCGAAAATATCCCGGCCTACCTGTGCTGTTCACCACCGGATATACCCGCAACGCCATCGTTCACCAGGGACGCCTCGACCCCGATGTCGAGCTCCTGAGCAAACCCTACACCGAGCAGGATCTCGCTCAGAAAGTCCGCAAATTGCTGGACCAGGCGTGAGCCCGCGACGCAAAGGGGCCTTGCCCGGATCGCCCCCGCTCGTTACCTACTAAGGAAATGGCGGATCAAAACCGGCCTGGGCAGAGGTAGACAGACATGGTCCAATTCACACTTCCCAAGAATTCGAAGATCAAAAAGGGCAAGGCATGGAACCCGCCCGCCAAGGACGCGGAGGCCGGGCGCTGGCGCGAATACCGCATCTACCGCTTCGACCCCGAGACCGGCGAAAACCCGCGCGTCGACACCTATTGGGTCGACATGAACGATTGCGGGCCGATGGTTCTCGACGCGCTGCTGTGGATCAAGAACAAGATCGACCCCACGCTGACCTTCCGCCGCTCCTGCCGCGAAGGTGTGTGCGGCTCCTGCTCCATGAACGTCGCCGGCACAAACACGCTGGCCTGCACCATGCACGCCGACGACGCACATGGCGCCATCGCCGTCTATCCGCTGCCGCATATGCCGGTGATCAAGGACCTGGTCCCCGACATGACGCAGTTCTACGCGCAGCACCGCCAGATCGAGCCTTGGCTTCAGACCGACAGCCCGACCCCGCAAAAGGAATGGCGTCAGTCCCATGACGACCGCGAGAAGCTGGACGGCCTCTACGAGTGTATCTTGTGCGCCTGCTGCTCCACCGCCTGCCCGTCCTATTGGTGGAACAGCGACCGCTATCTCGGCCCGGCCATTCTCTTGCAGGCCAATCGCTGGATCGAAGACTCGCGCGACGAGCATACCGGCGAGCGCCTCGACGATCTGGAGGACCCGTTCCGGCTCTATCGATGCCATACCATCCTCAACTGCACCAAGGCGTGCCCCAAGGGCCTGAACCCGGCGGCGGCCATCGCCAATCTGAAGCGCAAGATGGTGGAGCGGACGTAGCGCTCAAGTAGCGAAGCGGTAGCGCAAAAAAAATGCGCTCAAGCAGCGCGAAGCGCGGTAGCGCATCAAGAAGGCGCTCAAGGTGCGAGCGCTAGCGCGGACAGCGCGGCAGCGAGAAGGTGCAGGAGGGCGTGCCCTCTTTGCGCATCGCTTCCGCCTTCTTATCGTCCTTCTCGCTTTGCCAGTCGTAGGGGCTGCGCACGTTCATATGCGCGTAGCTCACGCGCACCAGCGTGCCCTTCTCGAAGGTGAGGCTCGCCGAGCAGGTGGCGTTTTTCACGCCCCCGGTGGTCGGCACGGGTCCCGCGCCGCTATAGTGATAGATCAGCGTCTCGGCGCTCGTGCCGGCGGGAATGCGCGAGCGCGGCTGGCCGGCGCACTTCAACACCTCCGCCTTGCTCATGCCGACATAGGCCTTGCCGTAATCGACGTACGTGAGCTGCTTATAGGCGTCTTGGGGGCCGGAGCCGCCGGCGCAGCCCGCACAGGCCCCTGCAAGCGCCGCCACGAGCCCGAAGCCCACCAAGCCCTTCCGCCAAAAGTTCCGCAAATCCATGCCTTTTCATACGCCTGAGAAGGCCGTAGCGCCAGATTGCGCGGTTTTGGCGGCAGGCGTGAGCCCCTTTCAGGAGCGCGGGCTAGTTGAGGGTGAGCACCTGGCTGCGGAATCCCTTTTTGGCTTCGTTGGCGCCTTCCAAGTTTTTGCACTCTGTGCCGTCGACCATCACGCCGCCGTCGTCGCTGAGGATCTGAACCTCATTGGTGCCGGGAACGGCAAACAGGGCCTCCGGGTGCAGGTCCGTCAGCAGGGTGGCGGCGTCGATCTGCTGTGGCGTGGCGTCGCTTGCACCAGACCAGCGGAACAGCGCAAACGACCCATCGTCGTTGTAAGGCCCGGCGACAATCAGATAGCCCGCCAGATCGTCCGCGCCGACGCGCTCGATGCTGCGAATGCCTTTGCCGCCGAGGTCGAGCTCCACCGGCGCGCCGAACCTGGCCTTCTCACCCTTGAGCACCTTGTTCGGATTTTTGAGCGGGACGATCAGCGCCTTCCCCTTGGGGATTGGATTGCGGAAACCGATGAGAAGATCGCCATCGGGCGTCGCGGCCAAGCCTTCGATGTTGAGAGCGCCCTCCTGCTCCGGGTCGTTGCGCGCGGCGGCATCCTCGAGATCGTAGGCGGCGAGCCCGGGCGCGGCGATCATCTCCTTCAACAGGTCATTGGAGTATTTTGGGGGTTTCTGGAGTGTGGGCGGCGCGCCCGCGACGATGTCCGTGGCGAAAAAGCGCCGCCGCTTTTTCTTGTCCTTCGAATGCGAGGCGATCCAGTAAATCCGGCCGCCGACACGCGCGGCGCCTTCGAGATCCACTTCCTTCGTGGGCTTGGTTTTGAGGGACTCGCTGAGATCGAGACGGTCGACGATATCCGGCTCGCCCCGGCGATAAATCCAAAGCGTATTGGTCTCATCGTCCGCGACGGCAAAATGATCGCTATCCAAGGCAACCGCCCCCGAGGCGTCGCAAATCCCCCGATAGTCGAAGGCCACGGGGTCCGCGAAGGCGGGCCAAACCAAAGACATGCCGGCGACGATTGCCGATGTGAGGCATATGCAAAATTTGGGTCTTGGCAGCATGCCCAAGCCCTCCCGATCCGACAGTTTAGCGATCGAGAAGGCCGATACAACTTAAACTTGTAACTCTCTGCTATGCTACCGTGACCCGTGTCGCGTAACCTTATCCCCGCCCCGAAAACCTGCGGTACAATCCCTCCACCTCGTCCGTTCAAAGGGCGTTCTCGCGAGGCGTTAGCGTGAGCGGGACGGGGTGCGGCGCCTGCGGGTTTCGTTCGCAAGCGGAACACTCGGGCGGCGCCGGAGCCACCCCCCGGGGCCACTACGAGCCCCCGCCAGAAGCTGGCAGTTAGATCCCGGACAGACAGTCCGGGATTGAAGCGGGGCCCGGCGCTGGAGACGTCGTGTTGGCGCGCCGGAAGGCGCCCGCGCGGTCCTCGGACCGCGAGCCACTAAGATTTGCGCCTCTCGGCGCGCCATCCCCTCTGGATAGAGGGCGAACCTCGGGAGAGGGAGACAAAATCCGGGCGCGTCTCGCGCCGCGGCAACGATGACCTGTGCCCACTCTCCTTCGTCATGCCCGGACTTGTTCCGGGCATCCAATAGGGCGAAGCGGGAGGTCACAAGACTCACTATTGGATCGCCACCCGGGTCCGGCTTCGCCGGCCCGGGCGCAGGCTCAAGACGAGCCCGACGATGACGAGAGCGAGAAATGGAGTGACCTCAGTCCAGCCGCTTGCCGACATTGCTGGAGATCCGCCAGCCCATGGCGCCGAGCTGCGCGGTGGCGCGCTTGCTCGCCTTACCCGTGAGCCACATCTGGCCGCGCGCGTTCGACGCCAGCTGCTCGATCGGCGCGCTCCAATAGATGTAGTCCACCGGCAGGATCGAGACGGTGCCCTGCCCGGTCTTCACCATGGGCGCGGGCCCGGCCTGAATAAAGCCCGTGACCGGCGCGATCTTCTTGTTGTAGCGCGCGATCAGCTCCGACTGGCGGCGGTAGTAGAACGCCATCTCGATGGAGCTCGCGCGCGCCGCGGTCTCGATATAGATCTGCCGCCCGCCGACATTGCCCAAGGTCTTGAGCGCCACCACGATGACCGCCTTGTCGGTCGGCGTCAGATGCGGGTTCCCATAGAAGGCGTTTTGCGCACTCGCCGAGATGCCCATGGCGGTGAGGAATTTGCGGCCTTCCTGCTCGAGCTGCGCCGCCGTCTTGTCGCGCAGCGCCTCGCGCAGCTTCTGGCTGGTGGAGGTCGCGCTGATGGCGATGCCCACGCCGCCGGTCACGAAGCCGAGCCCCACATTCACGCCGGTATTGCCGATGGCGCTGGCCGTTGCGAGCCGCGTAAGTTCATCATGGAGCGGTTTGAAACTCGTATAGGGGTCCACCCCGAGGTCGAAGGCGAGCTTGCGCCGGGCTTCGGCGCCGCCGGTGACCGAGGCGACAAGCCCTTCCTTGCGCGGATCGGTCGCCTTCATCGCCGCGCCGACGCTGCCGAACAGATTGCCGACGCCCTTGAACGTGTCGCCGATCGTCTTGGCCGGCTTGGTGACAAGCCCCTTCGCCGTGCCGAGCGGCTTGAGCGCGGTGCGCCCCGCGGCGTCCACCAGCGTTTCGGCGCCGCCGATCTGCTGCAGCTTCGCCGTGGCTTCCATCTCGCGCGCCCGCACGCGCAGCAAGGTCGTGCCCACGATGCGGAACGTGCCCCATTGGGTGTCGACGTCGAAGACATATTGATAGTTCTGCAGCCCGACCTGGTTCCGGACGGTGTAATAGGGGCTCTTGAGCAGCGAGGGCGGCAGCACCTGCCGCGCCGTGAAGGACGGCGCCCGCTCATAGCCTGCTGCGTGTGCGGTGGTGCCGGCGCCGAACCCGGCGACGGCCAACAGAAACAACAGCGGAAGATGCCTGGCTCCGCGCATGACGAACAACCCCCGTGACGCGACCAACTGAAGGCGCGGCCTGCCTCCCACGCCATCATAGCCGGAAATGACCGGAGCGAGAAGGCGCACACCAGCGATCACACGGCTGCGACATGCTGTCGGGGCTCGGAACTCTGCCCTCCGCTCATCCGTTTATTCGGTATGGAAAAAGCCAACGAAAGGAGGCTTCTGATGAAGAACATTCTTCGCAATGGCGCGCTCGCCCTGTCGCTCGTGGCAGGCGCCGCGCTGATCGCCGCGCCGGCATCGGTCGTTGAAGCCAAGTCTATTCAACGGGATGGCTATTTCGGCGGGACCTGGGCACCCATCGGGCCTAAGGACAATCGCTATGTGAAGCGCCATCACCGGAACCAGGGCTATTATGCCCGTGGTTATCGGGGGCGTTATGCGCCGCGCTACAGCTATGACGCGCCCCGTTATCGCTACGGCTACCGCGCGCCGTATGACTACGGTTATGACCGCGGCCCGGGCTTCAGCATCACCATCCGCTAAAGCCGAAGCCGTAAGACTTGCGAGAGCCCTTCCCACACCGGGAGGGGCTCTCGCACGCTTGGGCGCCTAATAGGCGATGGCGAAATAGATCACATAGAGCCAGCTGAAAAATCCATGGATGATGGCCCACAGGATCGAGTGGTTGTTGTCGTAAGAGATCGCGATAGCCAGCGCCGTGCCGAAGCCGATGCCGTACTGCGCGCCTGTCCAAGTATAGGTCATGATGTCCTCCGCGAAGTCTCGCGCCACTGTAGCGTCATTTGACTATCCTCGGGGCAAGTGGGGTGCGTTAGAGTGCGCCCCATGATCGCAAGCCCATTCAAACCAAAACGCGTCACCGTCTTTGGCGCCCTGGCCGTCATCGGCTTGGTCGGCGCAGGTCTGGTCGGCACAAGTCTGCTCGACACCGGTCTGCTCGAAGCACGGGAAGAGGGCGCGTTGCCCAAGGTCGAGGCCCAACACCTTCTGACCGAGAAGGTGGCCGGCGACCCCGGCAAGGAGGTGGACATCCAGCTCTACACCTTCCCGCCGGGAAGCGCCGTGCCCTGGCATATCCACCCCGGCGCCCAGGAGTTCGAGTACGAACTCGAGGGGACGTTGATGATCGAGGTGGCAGGCGAACCGCCCCGCGCCCTGAAGGCCGGAGAGGCGTTCCACTTGGCGCCGGACGTCGTGCATCGCGGCTGGAACGCCAGCAAGACGGAAGCCGCCAAGGTCTATGTCGTCCGCATCAAGCCCGTGGGAGAGCCGCTGGCCGAGATCGTGAAGCCGCCGGAGGCGGTCGCCTCAGACGGCCCCCCGCCGGAAGCCTATCCGGGGTTGCGGCCCTAGAGGATGTTCGGCGCTATCGGGCAGTCACGCGGCACGCCGGGGCTTCAACAGCGCCCACAAGCCCACCGCCCAGGCGCCGGCCACCACCACCCAATAAAACACCTTGGCGGGTGTCCCCAATTCCATGCCGAGCGCCGATCCCGCGAACGTGCCAAGCCCCGCCACGAGCGTATAGAACGCGGCGAAAGCGAGCACGAAGGCGGTGGCGAAGCGCGGACGGAAGAAGCCGATCAGCGTGCCCACCAGCCCCCAGATGAAGTCGACGCCGGCCTGGAGCGGATTCAGGCGGAAGCCGGGCGGAAAGCTCTGCGGATCGGTCTCGAAGCCATAAAACAGGAAAGACACCAGCATAATGCCGCCCAGCGCCAGGAAATAGGCGCTGCACCGCGCGGCCCACACGACGAGCGGCAGCGCCGGTGTCCGATCCAGCTCCTCGTCCGTTGGCGCTGGCCTCTCATTATTTTTGGCCGACCGCTTCTCCACCATGGGCAACCTCTTATCTCCCGCGCGTCTCGATCAACCCTAGCCGATCGCCCCGGCCCCGGTCCACCAGACCCCTTGAGCTGCCGCCCTGAGAGTTTCACGCGATTCCCCACCTTGCGCGAACGCCCGATTGCATTTAACCAACCCTCAGTTTCACGCGGGGCCGGCATGCGCGGAAAACGGCCCATTTCAGCAAGCCTTTCAGAAGGGGATTTTCATGGCGCGGAGTAAGATTGCACTGATCGGCGCCGGCCAGATCGGCGGAACCATCGCCCACCTTGCCGGAATCAAGGAGCTTGGCGACATCATCCTGTTCGACGTGGTGGACGGCGTCCCTCAAGGCAAGGCGCTGGACCTGTCGCACTCCGCCCCCGTCCATGGCTTCGCCCCCAAGTTCAAGGGCGCTAACGAATATGCCGAGATCAAGGACGCCGACGTGGTGATCGTCACCGCGGGCGTGCCCCGCAAGCCCGGCATGAGCCGCGACGACCTGCTCGAGATCAATCTCAAGGTGATGGAGCAGGTTGGCGCCGGGCTTCGTAAGTACGCGCCGGAAGCCTTCGTCATCTGCGTGACCAATCCCCTCGACGCCATGGTCTGGGCGCTCCAGAAGACCTCCGGTCTGCCGCGCAACAAAGTGGTCGGCATGGCCGGCGTGCTCGACAGCGCCCGCTTCCGCTTCTTCCTTTCGGAGGAGTTCGACGTCAGCCCGCAGGACATCCACACCATGGTGCTTGGCGGCCATGGCGACACCATGGTGCCGCTGATCCGCTATTCGTCGGTTGCGGGCATTCCGCTCGCCGACCTCGTGAAGATGCGCTGGATCACTCAGAAGCGGCTCGATGAAATCGTGCAGCGCACCCGTGACGGCGGCGCCGAGATCGTTGGCCTGCTCAAGACGGGCTCCGCCTATTACGCCCCGGCCACCGCCGCCCTCGACATGGCAGAGTCCTATCTCAACAACGAAAAGCGCGTGCTTCCCGCCGCCGCCTATCTGAACGGCGAGTATGGCGTGAAGGGCATCTACTCCGGCGTTCCCGTCATCATCAGCGACAAGGGCGTCGAGCGCGTTATCGAACTCGACCTGTCCTCCGCCGAGAAGGACGCCTTCATCCATTCGGTTGAATCTGTGAAGGCTCTGGTCGAGCTTTGCCAGAGGATCGCACCTAACCTCGCCTAGAGAGTCTCATGAATATTCACGAATATCAGGCCAAGGATCTGCTCAAGGCCTTTGGTGCACCGGTGGCCAAGGGCTATATCGCCACCACGGCGGAAGAAGCCGCGGAGCACGCCAAGAAACTCGATAGCAAAATCTTCGTCGTCAAGGCGCAGATCCATGCCGGCGGTCGCGGCAAGGGCGGCGGCATCAAGCTGGTCAAGACGCTTCAGGAGCTGCACGCCGAGGCCGACCGCATGCTGGGCAAACCGCTCGTGACGCCCCAGACCGGACCGAAGGGCCGCGTCGTGCGCTCCGTCTATGTGGTCGAGGACACGAGCATCGCCCGGGAGCTCTATCTCTCTCTTCTGGTCGACCGCGCAACGGGCCGCGTGGCTTTCGTCGCCTCCACCGAAGGCGGCGTAAACATCGAAGAGGTCGCGGCCAAGACGCCGGAGCTGATCACCACCATCGACGTGGACCCCGCTTCGGGTTTGAGCGCCTTTCACGGCCGGGTCATCGCCGCGGCGCTGAACCTCAAGGGCGATCTCGCCAAGCAGTGCGCCAAGCTCATCAAGACGCTCTACACGCTGTTCATGGAAAAGGACGCGAGCCTCATCGAGATCAACCCGCTCGTGGTGACGGGAGACGACAGGCTCGTGTGCCTCGACGCCAAGATGGGTTTCGAGGACAACGCCCTGTTCCGCCATCCCGACATCGAGGCCTTGCGTGACATTCACGAAGAGGACCCGGCCGAGGTCGAGGCCTCCAAGCACGACCTCTCCTATGTGAAGCTCGATGGCTCAATCGGCTGCATGGTCAACGGCGCGGGGCTCGCCATGGCCACCATGGACATCATCAAGCTCTATGGCGGCGAGCCGGCGAACTTCCTCGACGTCGGCGGCGGCGCCACCAAGGAGCGCGTCACCGAGGCGTTCAAGATCATCCTGTCCGACCCCAACGTGAAGGGCGTGCTGGTCAACATCTTCGGCGGCATCATGCGCTGCGACACCATCGCCGAGGGCATCATCGCCGCGGCGAAGGAGACGAACATCGCCGTGCCGCTGGTCGTCCGCCTCGAAGGCACCAATGTGGAGCGCGGCAAAGAGCTGCTGCGCGAGTCTGGCCTCGCCATCATCCCCGCCGACGACCTCGACGACGCCGCGAAGAAGGCCGTCGCCGCGATCAAAGCGGCGGCTTGAATTTTGCAGAGCAGGCTTTCCGCCTTTTGTCACCAATCCTTCCGCTAACCGGCTTAACCTCACATCATGTCCGTACTCGTCGATAAGAACACGCGCGTCATCTGCCAGGGCTTTACCGGCTCCCAAGGCACCTTTCACACCGAGCAGGCCATCGCCTACGGCACCAAGATGGTGGGCGGCGTCACGCCGGGCAAAGGCGGCACCACCCATCTCGATCTGCCGGTGTTCGATACGGTCCGCGAGGCGGTCGAGGCGACCGGCGCCGAAGCATCCGCCGTCTATGTGCCGCCGCCATTTGCCGCCGACGCCATTCTAGAGGCGATCGACGCAGGCATCGGCCTTGTGGTCTGCATCACCGAGGGCGTGCCCGTGCTCGACATGGTCAAGGTCAAGCGCGCGCTGAGCGGTTCCGGCACCCGCCTGATTGGGCCGAACTGCCCCGGCATCATCACCCCGGGCCAATGCAAGATCGGCATCATGCCGGGCCATATCCACACGCCAGGCAGGGTCGGCATCGTGTCGCGCTCCGGCACCCTCACCTATGAGGCCGTGGCGCAGACCACCGCCGTGGGCCTGGGCCAGACGACCTGCATCGGCATTGGCGGCGATCCCGTGAACGGCACGAACTTCGTCGACTCGCTATCGCTGTTCCTGGAGGACGACGCCACCGAAGCCATCATCATGATCGGCGAGATCGGCGGCTCGGCCGAGGAAGAGGCCGCCGAGTTCCTCATCGCCGCGGGCAACAAGAAACCGATTGTCGGATTCGTCGCCGGCGCCACCGCCCCGCCTGGTCGCCGCATGGGTCATGCCGGTGCCGTCATCTCAGGCGGCAAAGGCGACGCAAAGAGTAAAATTGAGGCAATGCAACAGGCCGGCATCGTCGTTGCGCAGTCGCCTGCGGCCCTTGGAACGACCCTTGCACGAATTTTCAGGTAAAGGTAAGCCGGGCGCCTAACGCTCGCCTTGATTGCCCGGCACGCCGGTGTTCCAGTAGCGGACCGGCAGGTTGGTGCAATGACACGACACGAACTGAACGAGGTGTTTGCCTACACGTCGTTCCTGGATGGCGCGAACGCCACCTATCTGGCAGAGCTCTACGCGCTCTACGAGACCGACCCCGCCTCACTCGCCCCCGAATGGCAGAGCTTCTTCGCGAGCCTCGGCGATGACGCCATGGACGTGCTGGCCGACGCCAACGGGCCGTCCTGGTCCGCCGGCAAGGCCACGCAGCCCATCACCAAGAGCCTGACCGGCGCCCTGACCCAGCAGCAGGCCCTCGATGCCGCCCGCGATACGCTCGGCGCCCGCATGCTGATCCGCGCCTACCGGACCCGTGGCCATCTCATCGCCGAGCTCGATCCGCTTCAGCTCATCAGCCGCGGCGAGCATCCGGAGCTAAACCCGAAGACCTATGGCTTCACCACGGCCGATTACAGCCGGCCCATCTATATCGGCGGGGCGTTCGGCTTCGAGTTCGCGACCTTGCGGCAGGTCCTCGACATTCTGAAGACGACCTATGCCGGGCCTATCGGCTACGAATACATGCATATTTCCGATCCCGAACAGCGGGCCTGGATGCAGGAGCGCGTCGAAGGCAGCGACAGGGAGGTCCGCTTTACCGATCAGGGCAAGCGCGCGATCCTCGCCAAGCTCATCGAGGCCGAAGGCTCCGAGCGCTTCCTCAACGTCAAATATACCGGCACCAAGCGGTTCGGCCTGGACGGCGGCGAATCCATGGTCCCGGCGCTCGAACAGATCATCAAGCGCGGCGGTCAACTCGGCGTGCGCGAGATCGTCATCGGCATGCCCCATCGCGGGCGGCTCAATGTCCTCGCCAATGTCATGGCCAAGCCATATCGCGCGATCTTCAACGAATTCAGAGGCGGCTCGGCGCAGCCCGACGACGTCGAAGGCTCCGGCGATGTGAAATATCACTTGGGCGCCTCCTCCGACCGCGAGTTCGACGACAACCGCGTGCACCTGTCGCTGACCGCCAACCCCTCGCATCTGGAAAGTGTCGATCCGGTCGTGCTCGGCAAGGTGCGCGCCAAGCAGGACCAGATCGGCGACCGGGAGCGGAAAGAGGTTCTGCCGCTCCTGCTCCACGGCGACGCGGCTTTCGCCGGCCAGGGCGTGGTGGCCGAATGCTTAGGGTTGTCTGGCTTGCGCGGTCACCGCACCGGCGGCCCGATCCATTTCATCGTCAACAACCAGATCGGCTTCACCACCGCGCCGCGCTTCTCGCGCTCCTCGCCCTACCCCTCCGACGTCGCCAAGATGATCGACGCGCCGATCTTCCACGTGAACGGCGACGACCCGGAAGCCGTGGTCTACGTCACCAAGATCGCCACCGAGTTCCGCCAGCGCTTCGGCAAGCCGGTCGTCATTGACATGTTCTGCTATCGGCGGCACGGCCATAACGAGGCGGACGAACCGGCCTTCACCCAGCCCTTGATGTATCAGCGCATCGCCAAGCACCCGGGCGTGGTGGAGACCTATGCCAATCGCCTGATCGAAGAGGGCCTTTTCACCGAGGACGAGGTCGAAAACCTGCAAGCTCAGTTTCGCGCCTTTCTCGAGGAGGAGTTCCTGGCCGGCGAAACCTACCGCCCGAACCGCGCCGACTGGCTCGACGGAAGATGGTCCGGTATCGGCTTCGCCGAAGAAGGCGCCCGCCGGGGCACGACCGGCGTCGACCTCGACGCGCTTCGCCAACTCGGCCGCAAGCTCACCACGATCCCCGAGAGCTTCACGCCGCACAAGACCATCGCGCGCATCATGGCGAGCCGCGGCAAGATGATCGACGAGGGGAAAAGCATCGACTGGGCCACGGCGGAATCGCTCGCTTTCGGCACGCTCCTGGTCGAGGGCTTCAAGGTGCGGCTGTCGGGCCAAGACTCCGAGCGCGGCACCTTCTCGCAACGCCATTCGGTGCTGATGGATCAGGTGACCGAGAATATGTACACGCCGCTCAAGCACCTCTCGCAGGACCAAGCGGAGTTCGAGGTCATCAACACGATGCTTTCGGAGGAAGCCGTGCTCGGCTTCGAATACGGCTACAGCTTGGCCGAACCCAATGCGCTTGTGCTGTGGGAGGCGCAGTTCGGCGATTTCGCCAACGGCGCCCAGGTCATCATCGACCAGTTCATTTCCTCCGGCGAACGCAAATGGCTGCGCATGTCGGGCCTGGTGCTGTTGCTGCCCCACGGCTACGAGGGCCAGGGCCCGGAACACTCCTCGGCGCGCCTTGAGCGCTATCTCCAGTCTTGCGCCGAGGACAATTGGCAGGTCGTCAACTGCACGACGCCGGCAAATTATTTCCACGTACTCCGGCGTCAGTTGCACCGCGAGTTCCGCAAGCCTCTGGTGCTCATGACGCCGAAGTCGCTGCTCCGTCACAAAAAAGTGGTATCCGATCTTGAGGCCTTTGGCCCGGACGCCAGCTTCCACCGTCTGTTATGGGATCATGCCCAGACCCATGATGAGCCGATCAAGCTCGCGCCTGACGATCAGATCAGGCGCGTGGTCATCTGCTCCGGCAAGGTCTATTACGATCTCTACGAGGAGCGCGAAAAGCGCGGCATCAACGACATCTATCTGTTGCGGGTCGAACAGCTCTATCCCTTCCCGGCCCGCGCCCTGATTCATGAGCTCTCCCGATTCAAGGACGCGGAGATGGTGTGGTGTCAGGAAGAGCCGAAAAACATGGGCGGCTGGAGCTTTATCGAGCCGAATCTGTCCTGGGTACTCGATCACATCGATGCCAAAGACAAGCGCCCCCGCTATGCTGGGCGGCCGAATTCAGCAGCCACGGCGACCGGTCTCATGAGTAAGCATTTGCGCGAATTGAAGGCCTTTCTCGACGAGGCGCTGGGCTAGGCCAAAAAGAACAGGCGAAGGAACCGATGCCAACAGAGATCCGCGTGCCGGTCTTGGGAGAGTCCGTCGTCGAGGCGACGGTCGGCCAGTGGTTTAAACAGGCGGGCGACGCGGTCGCCGCCGACGAACCCTTGGTGGAACTCGAGACGGACAAGGTCACCGTCGAAGTTCCGGCGCCCGCCTCCGGCGTGTTGTCGGAGATCGTCGTGAACGCCGGCGACACGGTCGAAGTGGGTGCCTTGCTCGGGGCCATCGTCGACGGCGACGGTAAGGCGAAACCGGCGCCGAAAAAGAAATCGCCGCCCAAGAGCGCCAAGACTGAGACCAAGACTGAGACCAAGACCGAAACCCAGACTGAGACCGAGACGGAGCCGGCCGCCTCGCGGCCCGTAGAGCTGAAGGAACTCGTGCGCGAACCGCATATCCGCGAGGAGGTGAGCGCCACCGAGATGCCGCCTTCGCCCGCCGCCCGCAAACTGCTCGCCGAACGGGGACTGAACCCGGCGGATGTGAAGGGATCAGGCCGCCGCGGTCAGGTGTTGAAGGGCGACATCATCGCGCAGGCCGCGGAGACGCTGCTGGTGCGCGAGCCGAGGCCCAAGCCTCCCGCGCCGCCGCGTGCGCCCATCACCCCCGCGGACGAGGCCCGCGAAGAGCGGGTCCGCATGACGCGGCTCCGCCAGACCATCGCCAAGCGTCTCAAGGAAGCGCAAGACACCGCCGCCATGCTCACCACGTTCAACGACGTGGACATGAGCGCGATCATGAAGATGCGGAAGGACTATCGCGAGGACTTCGAGAAGAAGCACGGCGTCAAGCTCGGCTTCATGGGCTTCTTCGTGAAGGCGTGCGTCCTGGCGCTCAAGGACATCCCGGCGGTGAACGCCGAGATCGACGGCGAGGACATCGTCTATAAGAACTACTACCACGTCGGCGTTGCCGTCGGCACCGAACGCGGCTTGGTGGTGCCGGTGATCCGCGATGCCGACGAGAAGAGCCTCGCCGAGATCGAGGCGGCGATCGCCGATTTCGGCGCCCGTGCCCGCGACGGCAAGCTCGGTCTGCATGAGATGCAAGGCGGCACCTTCACTATCTCCAATGGCGGCATCTACGGCTCGATGCTCTCCACCCCTATTCTGAACGCGCCGCAATCCGGCATTCTCGGCATGCACCGCATTGAGGAACGCGCCGTGGTGCGCGACGGCCAGATCGTGGCCAGGCCTATGATGTATCTTGCGCTGTCCTACGACCACCGCGTGGTGGACGGCAAAGAGGCGGTCACCTTCCTGGTGAACGTCAAAGAGTCCCTCGAAAATCCTGCCCGCCTCGTCCTCGACCTTTGAGACTTCAAGCATGAGCCAATATGATCTGATTATCATCGGCACCGGCCCCGGCGGCTATGTGTGCGCCATCCGCGCCGCGCAGCTTGGCCTGAAGGTCGCCGTGGTGGAAAAACGCGCCACCCATGGCGGCACTTGCCTCAACGTGGGCTGCATTCCCTCCAAGGCGCTGTTGCACGCCAGCGAAGCGTATGCCGACGCGGCGAACCACTTCGCCGATATGGGCATCAAGGTGAAGCCAGAGCTCGATCTTGCCGCCATGCTCGCCTTCAAGGACTCAGGCGTGAAGGGCAATGTGGACGGCGTCGAATTTCTGCTGAAGAAGAACAAGATCGACGCCTATCACGGCACGGGACGCATTCTCGCGGCCCATCAGGTCGAGGTCACGCCGGCGAAGGGCAAGGCGCAGGTTCTCGACACCAAGGCGATCGTCATCGCCACGGGCTCAGACGTGGCACACGTCCCCGGGATCGAGGTCGACGAGAAGCGCATCGTGTCTTCCACTGGCGCGCTCGATCTCCCCAAAGTCCCCAAGCGCATGGTGGTGATCGGCGGCGGCTATATTGGGCTCGAGCTTGGCTCGGTGTGGTCGCGTCTGGGATCCGAAATTACCGTGGTCGAGATGCTGCACACCATCACGCCCGGCCTCGACGGCGAACTCGCCAAGCAGCTGCAGCGCATCCTCGAGAAACAAGGCCTCGTCTTCAAGCTCGGCGCCAAGGTCACCAAGGTCGATTCCAAAGGCAAGCTGGTGAAGCTCACCATCGAGCCGGTCGACGGCGGCAAGGCGGAAGAGCTGGACGCCGACGTGGTGCTGGTGTCCATCGGCCGTGTACCCAATACAGAAGGGCTGGGACTTGCCGATATCGACGTGGAACTGCATAGCGGCGGCCGCGTCGTGGTCGATCACAAGTTCCAGACGAATGTGCCCGGCATCTATGCCATCGGCGATGTGATCGCCGGCCCCATGCTCGCCCACAAGGCCGAGGAAGAGGGCGTGGCCGTGGCCGAGGATCTCGCGGGGCAATCAGGTCACGTGAACTACGGCGTGATCCCGTCCGTGGTTTACACCGCGCCGGAAGTCGCCTCCGTCGGCAAGACCGAGGAGCAACTCAAGCAGGACGGTATCCACTACAAGGTGGGCAAATTCCCCTTCACCGCCAATGGCCGCGCCAAGGTCAACCGCACCACGGACGGCTTCGTGAAAGTGCTGGCCGACGAGGCGACTGACCGCGTGCTCGGCGTGCATATCATCGGGCCGGACGCCGGCACCATGATCGCCGAGGCTGCGGTGCTGATGGAGTTCGGCGGCTCGGCCGAGGATCTGGCGCGCACCTGCCACGCCCATCCCACGCTGAACGAAGCGGTGAAAGAGGCGGCGCTCGCCGTCGACAAACGCGCGCTGCATATGTGAGGCGCACCGTGCCGCTCATTTCCACGCAAGCGGGAATCTAGACCCATCAAGCCCGAGGGTGGGCGCTTTCGTAGGTCTTCAAGAGATGCGCGCGGTCGACCTCGGTATAGCCTTGGGTGGTCGACAGGCTCGCGTGCCCCAACAGTTCCTGGATGGCGCGCAAATCGGCGCCGGCACCCAGCAAATGCGTGGCGAAGGAGTGCCGCAGCGCATGCGGCGTCGCAGTGTCAGGGAGCCCGAGCGCGGCGCGCGCTCTTGCCATACGAAGCTGGATGATGCGGGGGCTAAGCTGCTTACCGCGCGCGCCGATGAACAGTGGATCGTCCGCGCCGAGCTTTGCCGGACAGAGCCTGAGATAGCGCTCGATGGCTTGGCGCGTCACGGGAAGCACCGGCACCACGCGCGTCTTGTTGCCCTTGCCGGTGACCCGCAGCATGTCGCGGCCTTTGATCGGCGCCTCTTTCAGGCGCAGCGACAAGGCCTCGGAGATGCGAAGCCCCGAGCCATAGAGCAACGTCAGCACGGCGGTGTCACGGGCGAGGATCCATTCTTCTGCGTCAGGCTGGGCGATGTCGGTGCCGTCCATCAGCGCGGTGGCCTTCAGTGCGGTGAGCGGCTTCGGCACCGAATGCGGTAGCTTCGGCAGAGACACGGCGCGGATCGCATCGTTCTTGCCGAGCCCGCGGCGCTCCAAGAAGCGGTAGAACATGCGCAGCGCGCTCAAAGTCCGTGACAGGCTGCGGCTGCCCACATCCTGCGCGCGGCGCGCGGCAAGAAACGCGCGCACGTCCCGCGCCGAAAGCGAGAACAGAAGCTTGAGATCGGGCTGAGCCCCGAAATGTCCGGCAAGGAACCCGAGGAATTGCGAGAGATCGCGCCGGTAGGCCTCGACAGTGTGGGCGGCGAGCTGGCGCTCGGTCACGAGGTATACGAACCAGGCGTTGACCGCGCGGTCCACGTCGCGCGCGGCGCCGGTCGATTTGGCTTTCTCAGATTTGGCTTTGGCTGCCATACGTCCCTCGACTTGGCTCCGTGCACGCTACTATGGGTCAGTGAGTCGTTAAGTCCCAATTAACCTCGAAGAGCCCGCCTTGGCCAAGCCTTCCACCAGCCCCCAGACGACCAAGCCGAGCCCGGAGACGGTGCCCGTGACGGTCCCCGTCCTGGTGCCGCTCGCCCTGCCGGCGCCTTACGATTATCTGGTGCCGAAAGGGGAGCATGTGGAGCCGGGCGCGTTCGTGGTCGTGCCGCTGGGGCCGGTCCAGTACATCGCCGCCGTGTGGCGGCGGCCGGAAGGAGACGGCCCTCCCGAGATTTCGCGGAAAAAGCTGCGCGAGATCGTCGCGATCCTCGACGACGTGCCGAGACTTCCGGCGGTCTCCATGGACTTCGCCGACTGGGTCGCGGGCTACACGCTCGCCCCCCTCGGCATGGTGCTCCGGATGATGATGAGCGCGACCGCGGCCTTTCAGCCGCCGGCGCCGCGCTATGGGGTCCGCCTCGAAGGAAATCCCCCAGAGCGCATGACGCCGGCGCGTGCGCGCGTCCTGGAAGCGGCGAAGAATGGGCTCATCTGGGTGAAGTCCAATCTGGCGGAAGCCGCCGGCGTCAGCCCTGGCGTGATCGACGGGCTGGTCGATGCCGGAACCTTAGTCGCCGAGCCGCTGCCCGATTGGCATGCCCTGCCGCTCGACCCCTCGCGCGAACGCGCCACCCTCAACACCGAACAGGCGCAAGCGGCAAAAGAGCTCGTGAAGCACACCAGCGACGGTTTCGCCGTGACCCTGCTCGACGGCGTCACCGGCTCCGGCAAGACGGAAGTCTATTTCGAGGCCATCGCCCAATGTCTGGAGCGCGGCCGCCAAGCGCTGGTGCTGATGCCGGAGATCGCGCTCACCAGTCAGTTCATCGCCCGCTGCGAGGAACGCTTCGGGGCGAAGCCCGCCGAGTGGCATTCAGGCGTCACCCCCTCAGTGCGCGGCCGCGTCTGGCGGGCTGTTGCCGAGAACAAGGCGCAGCTCGTAGTCGGGGCCCGGTCGGCGCTGTTCCTGCCCTTTCCCGATCTCGGCCTCATCGTCGTCGATGAGGAGCACGACCAGGCCTACAAGCAGGAGGACCGCGTCGCCTATCAAGCCCGCGACATGGCGGTTGTGCGGGGGCATCTGGGCCATTGCCCCGTGGTCTTGAGCTCCGCCACGCCGTCGATCGAGAGCCTGGTGAACGCGGAGCAAGGGCGCTACCGGCATATCCGCCTGGGCACCCGCTACAAGGCCGCCGGGCTCCCGGCGCTGGACGCCATCGACATGCGAAAAGCCCCGCCGGAGCGCGGGTCCTGGCTGTCGCCGGTACTGATCGAGGCGATGGGCGAGACCCTGGAGCGCGGCGAGCAGGCTCTGCTGTTCCTCAATCGGCGCGGCTATGCGCCGGTGACGCTGTGCCGCAAATGCGGCTTCCGCTTCGAATGCCCCAACTGTTCCGCCTGGCTGGTCGAGCACCGCTTCCGCCACCGCCTCGAATGTCACCATTGCGGCAAGTTCGTTCCCATCCCGCACGAATGCCCGAGCTGCGGGGCGGAGGAATCGCTCGTGGCCTGCGGTCCCGGCATCGAGCGCATTGCCGAGGAGATCGCCGAGCTGTTTCCAGAGTCGCGCCGCGCCCTACTGTCGAGCGACCTCACGCCGTCCATCGCGGAGTTGCGCGAGACGCTGCGGGAGATCGAGGACCGTGAGGTGGACATCGTCATCGGCACCCAGCTCGTGGCCAAGGGCCATCACTTCCCAGGCCTGGCGCTGGTCGGCGTGGTTGATGCGGATCTCGGTCTCGCCCAAGGCGACCCCCGCGCCGCCGAGCGGACCTTCCAGCTCTTGAGCCAGGTGACGGGCCGCGCCGGGCGCGCCGCCATCGCCGGCCGCGGCCTGCTCCAGACCTATATGCCCGAGCACCCGGTGATCTCAGCGCTGATCGCCGGCGACCGGGACGCCTTCTATGCCCAAGAGATCGAGGCCCGCCGCGAGGCCGGCATGCCGCCCTTCGGACGCTTGGCCGCGATCCTGGTCACGGCAGGCGACCGGGCGGTGGCGGAAGGCTATGCCAGGGAGGTGGCCCGCGCGGCCCCGCCGGCCGACAAAATCCAGGTTCTCGGGCCGGCGGAAGCGCCGCTCTCGGTCATTCGCGGCCGCTACCGCTACCGGCTGCTGGTCAAGGCCCCGCGCGAGATCGATCTTCAGGCCTATTTGCGGTTGTGGCTGGCGCACGTGCCCAAAGCCCGTGGCGACATCCGACTCACGGTCGACATCGACCCCTATAGCTTCCTGTAAGAGCCCTCCGTTCGGACCTATGTCAGCCTGCAAGGAAGCACATGCTGCCGCAGGCGGCGGCCCCGATATTGCGCCCTCTTGCCCCCTGTGTTAGAGCCTCCGCGGGGCTTTCCAGGGGACCGTTTTCGGGGGTTTCGCCCGGGGACGCGGAGGCTCTAATCCCAGCATTTCCGGGGTCCGTGGGTGGGACGGCTTGTTGAAGCGCCCGCCCCTGAGCAAGAGGCGTTTTTTCGAAGTGGCAGCCGAGGACCATATCGTATCAGGCGTTGCGGGCCGCTACGCCAACGCCCTGTTCGAGCTTGGGCTCGAGGAGCAGGCGCTCGAGCAGATCGAGGCCGATCTCAACCGTTTCGGCGAGGCGCTCGACGCCGTCGAGGACCTCCAGCGGCTGGTGAAAAGCCCGATGTTTTCGGCCGAAGAGCAGGGCCAGGCGCTCGCCGCCGTCCTCGATGAGCTCAAGATCGAGGGCCTCACCGAGAACTTCCTGCTGCTACTCGCCAAGAACCGCCGCCTGTTCGCCACCCCCGACATGATCCGCGCCTTCCGTGCCCTGCTCGCCACCCATCGCGGCGAGATGAGCGCCACGGTCACCGCGGCATCGAAACTGACGGATACGCAAGTCACCGCGCTGAAGCAGGCGTTGCAGGCCACATTCGGCAAGGACGTCATGCTCGATCAGCAAGTCGATCCGAGCCTTATCGGTGGCCTCGTGGTCAAAGTGGGCAGCCGCATGATCGACACTTCGCTTCGCACCAAACTCACTAGTCTCAAGCACGCCATGAAAGAGGTTGGCTAATGGATATCAGGGCCGCCGAGATCTCCTCGATTCTCAAGGACCAAATCAAGAATTTCGGGCAGGACGCCGAAGTTGCCGAAGTCGGCCAGGTGCTCTCCGTCGGTGACGGTATCGCCCGCGTCTACGGCCTCGACAAAGTCCAGGCCGGCGAGATGGTCGAGTTCGCCGACGGCACGCAAGGCATGGCGCTGAACCTCGAGGTCGACAATGTCGGCATCGTGATTTTCGGCGACGACCGCCACATCAAGGAAGGCGACATCGTCAAGCGGACCGGCGCCATTGTGGAAGTGCCGGTGGGCAAAGCCCTGCTCGGCCGCGTCGTCGACGCACTCGGCAACCCGATCGATGGCAAGGGCCCGATCAAGTCGGATGAGCAGCGCCGCGTGGACGTTAAGGCGCCGGGCATTATTCCCCGCCAGTCCGTGCATGAGCCCATGCAGACCGGCCTGAAAGCCGTGGACGCGTTGATCCCGATCGGCCGCGGCCAGCGCGAACTCATCATTGGCGACCGCCAGACCGGCAAGACCGCCATCATTCTCGACACCATCCTCAACCAGAAGTCGATCAACGAGAGCGACGACGAGAACGCCAAGCTCTACTGCATCTATGTCGCCATCGGCCAGAAGCGTTCCACCGTGGCGCAGTTCGTGAAGATTCTCGAGGAGAACGGCGCGCTGCCTTACTCCATCGTGGTGGCCGCCACGGCGTCCGATCCCGCGCCCATGCAGTTCCTGGCGCCGTTCACCGGCTGCACCATGGGCGAGTATTTCCGTGACAACGGCATGCACGCGCTCGTCACCTACGACGATCTGTCAAAGCAGGCCGTGGCCTACCGCCAGATGTCGCTGCTGCTCCGTCGTCCTCCCGGACGCGAGGCTTATCCGGGCGACGTGTTCTATCTCCATTCACGGCTTCTGGAGCGCGCGGCGAAGCTCAACAAAGACAGCGGCTCCGGCTCGCTCACCGCGCTTCCCGTCATCGAGACGCAAGCCAACGACGTGTCGGCCTATATCCCGACCAACGTGATCTCCATCACCGACGGTCAGATCTTCCTCGAGACCGACCTGTTCTATCAGGGCATCCGCCCCGCGGTGAACGTGGGTCTGTCGGTGTCGCGCGTGGGCTCCGCCGCCCAGGTCAAGGCCATGAAGCAGGTCGCCGGCAAGATTAAGGGCGAGCTCGCCCAGTATCGCGAGATGGCGGCCTTTGCTCAGTTCGGCTCCGACCTCGACGCCACCACGCAGCGTCTCTTGAATCGCGGCGCGCGCCTCACCGAGCTCTTGAAGCAGCCGCAGTTCTCGCCGCTCAAGGTCGAGGAGCAGGTTGTCGTCATCTACATGGGCGTGAACGGCTATCTCGATGCCGTCAAAGTGCCCGATGTCAGCCGCTTCGAGCAGGAGTTCCTCCGCTACATGCACGCCGAGCATCAGGACATTCTCGACACCATTCGTGATGAGAAAAAGATTTCCGATGAGACCGGTGAGAAGCTGAAGGACGCCGCCGAAAAGTTCGCCAAGGCATTTGCGTGAGTTGATCCATGGCGTCCCTGAAGGAGCTCCGCAACCGTATCGCCTCGGTCAAGGCGACCCAGAAGATCACCAAGGCCATGCAGATGGTGGCCGCGGCGAAGCTGCGCCGGGCGCAGACCGCGGCTGAAGCCGCGCGGCCTTATGCGGAACGGATGGAGTCGGTGCTTGCCAATCTCGCCCAGGCCTTGGAAGGCCGGGAGGGCGGCCCGCCTCTGATGGTCGGCACGGGTAAGGACGAGGTCCACCTGCTTGTCGTATGCACCTCCGAGCGCGGCCTGTGCGGGGGCTTCAATTCCTTGATCGTGCGGCTCGCCAAGGAGCACATCCTGCGTCTGCGTGGGCAGGGCAAAGAGGTGAAGGTCCTCTGCGTCGGCAAGAAGGGCTACGACCAGCTGCGCCGCCAGTACCAAGGGCTCATCATCGACACGATCGAGTTCCGCGGCGTACGCCAGCTCACCTTCGAACATGCCGAGCAGGTGAGCCAGAAAGTTCTGTCCCTGTTCGATGAGGGCGGTTTCGACGTCGCCACGCTGTTCTTCTCACGCTTCAAGTCGGTGATCAGCCAGATCCCGACCGCGCAGCAGGTCGTCCCGGCGTCGATCCCGGCGGAGAGCAACTCGGCCGGTGCGGACCTCGGCGGCGCCGTCTACGAATACGAGCCGGACGAAGACGAAATTCTGACCGACCTTCTGCCGCTCAACATCACCGTGCAGATATTCAAGGCGCTGCTCGAGAACGCGGCTTCCGAACAGGGCGCACGCATGAGCGCCATGGACAGCGCCACCCGCAATGCCGGCGAAATGATCGGCAAGCTAACGCTCAACTACAACCGTACCCGCCAGGCCCAGATCACCAAGGAGTTGATCGAGATCATCTCCGGCGCCGAGGCGCTCTAGTCACTCGAAGGAACGGAACGATGGCAAATAAACCCGTGGTCGCAGAGACGAAGAAACAAGCGAAGAAGGTCGCCGCAGGCAAAGGCGCGACAGGCCACATCCGCCAGGTGACCGGCGCCGTGGTCGACGTACAGTTCGACGACAATCTGCCGGAGATCTTGAACGCGCTTGAGACCGATAATGGCGGCTCCCGTCTTATCCTGGAGGTCGCTCAGCATCTCGGCGAGAACACCGTCCGCGCGGTCGCCATGGACGGCACCGACGGCCTGGTGCGCGGCCAGGACGTGGTCGACACCGGCAAGCCGATCGCCGTGCCGGTTGGCGAGAAGACCTTGGGCCGCATCATGAACGTGGTCGGCGAGGCCGTGGACGAAGCCGGTCCCATCGACAGCAAAGAGACGCGGCCGATCCACGCCCCGGCCCCCGCCTATGTCGATCAGTCGACGGAGTCGGAGATCCTGATTACGGGCATCAAGGTCGTGGACTTGCTCGCGCCTTACGCCAAGGGCGGCAAGATCGGCCTGTTCGGCGGCGCCGGCGTGGGCAAGACCGTGCTCATCATGGAGCTGATCAACAACGTCGCCAAGGCGCACGGCGGTTACTCCGTGTTCGCCGGCGTGGGCGAGCGCACCCGCGAGGGCAACGATCTCTATCACGAGATGATCGAGTCCGGCGTGAACAAGGACCCGAAAAAGGGCTCCGTCGAGGGCTCGAAATGCGCCCTGGTGTACGGCCAGATGAACGAGCCGCCCGGCGCCCGCGCGCGCGTGGCTCTGTCCGGCCTGACCGTAGCCGAATATTTCCGCGACGAAGGCATGGACGTGCTGTTCTTCGTGGACAACATCTTCCGCTTCACCCAGGCCGGCTCGGAACTGTCCGCGCTACTTGGTCGTATCCCCTCGGCGGTGGGCTATCAGCCGACGCTTGCCACCGACATGGGCGCGCTGCAGGAGCGGATCACCACGACCAACAAGGGTTCGATCACCTCGGTGCAGGCGATTTACGTGCCGGCCGACGATCTGACCGACCCGGCCCCGGCCACCTCCTTTGCCCATCTTGACGCGACCACCACCTTGTCGCGGTCGATCGCCGAGAAGGGCATTTACCCGGCCGTGGACCCGCTCGATTCGACCTCGCGCATGCTCTCGCCGCTCGTGGTCGGCGAGGAGCACTATGCGGTGGCCCGCCAGGTGCAGGAAATCCTGCAGCGCTACAAGGCCCTGCAAGACATCATCGCCATTCTCGGCATGGACGAGCTGTCGGAAGAGGACAAGATCGCCGTGGCCCGCGCCCGCAAGATCGAGCGCTTCCTGTCCCAGCCCTTCCACGTGGCCGAAATCTTCACCGGCTCGCCCGGCGTGTTCGTCGACCTCGCCGATACGATCAAGGGCTTCAAGGGCCTATGCGAGGGTGACTACGACCACCTGCCGGAAGCGGCGTTCTACATGGTCGGCACCATCGAAGAGGCCGTGGCCAAGGCCGAGAAGCTTGCCGCCGAGGCCGCCTAGCAATGCCCGATCCGTTCAAATTCGAGCTGGTATCGCCCGAGCGCCTTCTGGTCTCCGGCGATGTGGAACAGGTTCTGGTGCCGGGCGCGGAGGGCGACATGACAGTGCTCGCACACCACGCGCCCGTGCTCACCACCTTGCGTCCCGGCCTGCTCAACATTGGCTTTCCCGGTAGCAAGAACCAGCGCTTCTTCATTCGCGGCGGCTTTGCCGAGGTCAATCCGGACGGCCTCACGGTGCTCGCCGAGACGGCCATCGATCTCGATGAGCTGAAAGCCGAGCAGCTCGCCCAAGCGATCCAGGATGCCGAGGAAGATGTCGCGGATTTGAGCGACGACGCCAAGGATCGCGCCCAGACCAAGCTCGACCATCTGCGCCAAGTTCAGGCCACGCTCAATCTTTAGCTCTGCGGCTCACGGCTTCTCGATGAGCGGTGCGAACTCCGTCACGACGGCGGTGTAGACCTCACGCTTGAAGGGCACCACCAGGTCCGGCAGGGCCGCGACCGGCACCCAACGCCAAGCGTCGAACTCCGCCTTATGGCCGGGATGCGGCCCAAGATCGATCTCGTGTTTCGGCCCCTGGAAGCGCGCGGCGAACCATTTTTGTTTTTGGCCGCGATAGCGCCCTTTCCAGGCAACGCCGACCAAATCCCGCGGTAGGTCATAGAACAGCCAGTCAGCGGTTTGCGCGAAGATGAGCGCGCTGCGAATACCGGTCTCCTCCCAGAGCTCCCGCTTGGCCGCGTCCTCCGGCGTCTCGCCCTCGTCCATGCCCCCTTGCGGCATTTGCCACCATTGTCCCTCCCCCTCCGAGGCGCCCTTGCGCTCGGCGCGCCGGCCGACAAACGCCAGACCTTCCGCGTTGAGCAGCATCACGCCGACACAGGGCCGGTAGGGCAACCGGGATGGGTCTGTCATGGGAGGGAGATCAGCTCTGCCGCGGTGAACGCAGCGCGGTGCTGACGGGGACCAGCACGAGACCTTTGTCTTCAAGCGATCCAGCCCACTCGGCGATCTGCTTCACGGTCGCCGACTCCGCCTTGGCCACGCCGATGGCGGCCCCTTGCGACCTGGCGGCGGCTTCAAGCTCGGCCAGCGCCTTGTCCAACGAGCCGGCCTCAAGCAGGACGTGAACCGTGGCGTGTTCGAGCTCCAACTCTTCGGCGATCTGGCCAGCCACCGAGCCCTCGACGCGACCGTCGTCGAGATAGATCAACCCACGCCGCTTTGCTTCTTCAAGAACCGGCCGCAGAGACGCCGGCACCGTCTCGAACTTCGCGCCCATATAGTTGGTGATACCGATATAGCCGGTATAGCGCGACATCAGCCACTGAAGCCGCTTGATGTTTTCGTCTGTGGGGAGGGTGGTGAGAAGAGTATGGGGGCCGGGATCTTCGGCCGGGTAGTCATTTGGCTCCAGGGGGATCGCCAGTAGGACCTCGTGGCCCTCGGCGCGGGCTTGTGTCACCCACTCCTGAACGCCGCGCCCGTAGGCGCCGAAGGCAATGCTTACAGGCGGCGGCAGGCCCTTGATGACATCGCCGTCAGGGGCGCCGGGCACGCCGAGCCCGCTGAGCAGCACCGCGACCCGCGGCGGGCCACCGGCCACCTTCGCGTAGTCCGACGGGCGGGCATAGACCTCGGCCGCGCGGCGTCCGTCGATCGCGATCTTGGGCAGCGGTCCATAAGGCGACTCTTCCACCAAGGCAGGCACAGGCACTGATGAGAGCGGTACAGAGCCGGTACGGTCGATGCCGGCGGTTAGCGCGGCCATGGCAACCTTTGGCTCAGCACTCGGCGTTTGTGCCGTGCCGAGCCGCTCGGGGCTTTCCAACGCTCCGCTCGGACCCGGCGGTGGAGGCGGTGGCGGCGCGTTGAGCTGGCCCGGCGTAACCGGCATCATGGTCGTGCCCTGGCCCGGAGGCGCAAGGATCGGCGCGCCCGGACGCTGGGGGGGCTTCGGTGCAACAGCGGGTCCTGTCACGGAGAACCCCGGCGGGAGATCTACGCCGCGCGTATTGCCCCGGGGCGCTTCCGAAGGGGGAGGTGATTTGTCGATCTGAACGACGGCGGCGGGCTCGCTGTCCTTACCGCTCGGAAAAAACATGAGCACGGCAACGCCAAGCACCAAGGTCCAGAACACAATCCCAGCAGCGACGGCCAGGGCCTTCATGTCTTCGTCCTCCCCACTTCCCGGCCGTAGTCTGGGGCTAACGCTCCGGGGCCACCGCGATCAGAGCCGACAGGCCTAATTGGCTTCCGCCTTTTTCTTTGTGTCCGTGTCGACCGACTTGATGCCCCTCAACAGATCGAGGGCATAGTTGAGCTGGGTATCTTTCTCCTTGTCCTTCGGCACGTAGGACGAGCTTCCCGATTCTTCCTCGTCGTCTTCCAGCTCGCCCTTGAGGTGCCCACGCAGGTTGGACTCGCCGCGGGTGCCTTGGATCTCTTCCTTCTTCTTGAGCTCCTCGGGGAGTTCTTCCTCGACCTCGAACTCGGGGTCGATGCCCTTGGCCTGGATCGACCGGCCGGACGGCGTGTAGTAGCGCGCCGTGGTCAACCGCAATGCGCCGTTCGACCCGAGCGGGATAATGGTCTGCACCGACCCTTTGCCGAAGGAGCGCGTCCCGACGACGGTTGCGCGATGATGATCCTGAAGCGCACCGGCGACGATCTCCGAGGCCGAGGCCGAACCGCCATTGATCAGCACCACGATCTTCTCGCCATCGGTGATATCGCCCTGGCGAGCATTCGAGCGTTGCGTCTCCTCGAGATTGCGGCCACGCGTCAACACGATGGCACCCTGATCGAGGAAGGCGTCGGACACTGAGATGGCTTGGTCGAGCAATCCGCCCGGATTGTTCCGGAGATCGATGACGTAGCCCTTGAGCTTCGGCCCAAGCTGCTTCTTCAGGTCCTCAACGGCCTGCTGCAAATTCTCGGTTGTCTGTTCGTTGAAGGTCGTCACCCGGATATAGCCGACATCGTCACCCTCGGCGTTGTACTTCACCGGGTTGATATGGATGATGTCGCGGACAACCTTCACTTCGAACGGGTCCTCGACGCCTTTGCGTACGACCGTCAGCGTGATCGGCGAATTGATCGGTCCGCGCATTTTCTCCACCGCTTCCTGCAGCGTGAGACCGAGAATCTGCTCTTTGTCGAGATGGGTGACCAGGTCGCCACTCATAAGACCGGCGCGAGATGCGGGCGTATCGTCGATCGGCGCCACCACCTTGACCACACCGTTCTCCATGGTGACCTCGATACCGAGACCGCCAAATTCACCGCGGGTCTGCACTTGCATGTCGCGAAAGTGCTTAGGGTTGAGATAGCCCGAGTGCGGGTCGAGCGCCGCCAACATGCCGTTGATCGCGGATTCGATCAGCTCGGAGTCCTCGGGCTCTTCGACGTAGTCGGCGCGCACGCGCTCTAGCACCTCCCCAAACAGGTCGAGTTGCTTGTAGATCTCCGAGTTCGCCGCAGATGCTGACTGGCTTCGCGCCAGGCTCACCATGGTCGAACCGGCAGCGAGCACGGCCAACACAAGAAGCGCCCAAAGCGCGTATTCGGATTTCCGCATCATCCTTGCACCTTCTCCGATTCCTCGGCCCACCATGGGCCTGGATCTACTGGCCTGCCGTCCTTCCTGAATTCCACATAGAGGACGGGGCGTAAACTATCGTTGCCGCTGCTGCTCGACCCTGCTGACTCTCCCATAACCGCGATAGGCTCGCCAGCTAGAACAAATTGACCGAGGCTCACATCTATGCGGCTCATCCCCGCAAGCAAAATATGATAGCCCCCGCCTGCATTGATGATCAAGAGTTGCCCATAGGAGCGGAAGGGACCGGAATAGACCACCCAACCGTCGGCAGGCGCCGTAATCCGGGCTTTTCCGCGAGTTTCCAGCGATACCCCTTGGAGCGCGGTTCCAGCGGCGTCCTGATCTCCAAATCCCTGCGTTTTGCGCCCTTGCGCCGGTAGCCTCAGCGTGCCCCGCGCCTGTTCGAACGGCATAGCTGGCTTGAGCCGGTCGGGACTCGCGAACGCCACCTTGGTCGATTCCGGCTTGATCTCGATCACGTTCTCGTTTGCAGGGGTCGCCATGACCTCCTGCTGCAATCGGCTCCGCAGTGCCTTCTCAGCCGCGATCTCCGCATCGTACTGTGCGACTTCGGCCTTGCCGATCTGAACATCGAGACGTTCGATGAGCTCGCTGAAACTCGTGACCTCAGCTGCGAGCTGCTGTGTGGACTGCTTGAGCTGCGTCAGCTCCACTTCGCCTTGCGCCTGCTTCGATTTCTTCTCCGCAAGCAGCTGGTCGAGGCGTCCTTGCTGCGCCGCAAGCTGGTCGGCCTCACGCTTCTGTTCGTCACGTTGCGTCCGGATGCTGTTCTCCAGGGTGACCAACCCTTCCAGCTCCCCGGAGAGGTTATCCGCCTGATCCTTCAACTCCGGGAAGACCTTGGCAAGCAGCATGGCGCCACGCACCACAGCCAGGGCATCGTCGCGCCGCGTCACGATGGCCGGCGGGGGCGTGCGGCCAATCCTCTGCATAGCGCTCAGCATTTTGACGATTGCGGCCTTACGTTCAGTGATCGAGGTCCGAATGACCGTAACCTGCTCGGTGAGCTCGGCGAGCTTGCCTTCGGTCTCCGACAGCTTTGCTTCGCTCGCCTGCACGCGCTCACCGGCCTCGATCAGCGCGCTATTCAGCCGCGCCCGTTCCTCCGCCAGGCTAACGAGGTCCTTGGTGAGGCCCTCCGCCTTAACCCGGCTCGACTTCAGTTCCTGCTCGGTCTCGTCGAGACGCTTTCTGGCCTCGTCGCGCGACAGATCGTCTTGCGCGTTGACCTGCCACGGCGAGACGCAGAGCAGCCCGGCGAGGAGCAGCACCAACCGAAGTCTTTGTCTTGTGGAAGCCAAATGATCGGATTGCGCCATACGCCCTGGCCGTTCAGTCGATGGCACCGGAGTGAAGCGGCAGAATCAAGGCAAAACGCTTACGAATCCTTAACCTTAGGAGCCAGGCATCAAGCCCGGTGATAGGGGTGGCCGGCAAGGATGGTCATGGCCCGGTAGATCTGCTCGGCCAGGACGATACGGGCAAGCCCATGTGGCAGGGTCATGGGCCCCAGGGACAGCACCAAATCGGCCTTTTCCCGCGCGGTCTGGCCGAGCCCATCGGCCCCGCCGATGAGAAAGGCGAGGCCCGTTGCGCCGCCATCTCTGAATTTGGCCAGGGCACCCGCGAGATCCTCGCTGGACAGCATCTTGCCCCTCGGGTCGAGACAGACCAGGGCATGAGCGGCGGGCACCTTGGCGAGCAGGGCCTCGGCCTCGGCCGTTTTTCGCGCGGTGTCGGTTGCGGCCCTGGATTCGGCCAGCTCGATGGTCGCGAGGGGTGACAGGCTCATGCTCCGGCCAAGGGCTTCGGCCCGGGCGAGGTAATGGGCACAGAGCTCGCGCTCAGCACCTTGCTTCAGCTTGCCGACGGCGGCGATCAGGAGCCTCATGGCTCACCTTTGCCGCGCGCCGCCCGTGGCGGTCCAACGTCTCTCAGACCACCATCCGCTCCATGGGCCGGTCAGCAGACCACATCTTTTCGAGGTTGTAGAATTCACGAACCTCGGGACGGAAGAGATGAACGATGACATCGCCGGCATCGATCAGCACCCAGTCGCCCTGAGGCAGTCCTTCGACGCGGGCGCGGCCATAGCCTTCAACCTTCAGCTTCTTGATGAGGTGGTCGGCGACGGCGCCGACATGCCGCTGCGAACGACCCGAGGCGAGCACCATGTGATCGCCAATCGAGGTCTTTCCTTTCAAGTCGATGGTGACAACGTCCGCGGCTTTGGCGCCATCGAGCGTGTCGAGCACGATCTTGAGCAGTCTATTCGGATCGGCGCGGAATGACGCAAATCCGGCTGGAGGCGTACCGTGTTCGGTACCCTCTCTAGGTGAGCGCATGTTTGCGTGGGTATCCTTCTACCATTGCTCCCGGAAGCGGCCTCAGCATCTCATGCATGTGCTTGAGAGAGCCCCTAGGTTGCCGCTCCACCCCTCAAAGATAGTATGCCGGCTCACCTGGTTTCAATAGCTAGTATTGGCCGACCTTTTCTTGCTCTTATTTGGGGGTCTAACCTGATTTCAAGACACTTTCGCGAAGGGCGGTGGAAGAGAGCCCCGACAGCTTGTGGCTGAGAATGGTCCAGGCCGGCGGCTCGAGCAGAGCGAGCCCGACGGCGTCTGTCTCGTCCACATAGTGGTTGGCGAAGCGCTTGGCGGCCTGGCTGGCCTTGGCTTTCAGCCGAAAACCAGGCCGGTCCAGCACGGCGATGGGGACCAGGCCGAAGATTTCGGGCCAGGCCTTCCAGCGATGAAAATCCGCGAGATTGTCCGCCCCCATGAGCCACACGAACTTTACGCTCGGGTGCCGCTCTTTCAGATCGATCAGGACATCGATTGTATATTCGGATGCGCTCCCGCCATCGAATCCGGTGACGACGATTCGGGGATGCCGGGCAACCTTCTCGGCCGCCGTCACGCGCTCCATCAGGTCCGGCAGCTTCGAGACGTCCTTCAGCGGATTGCCCGGCGTCACCAGCCACCACACCTGATCGAGCCCGAGCCGCTTCAACGCCGTCAGGCTGATCTCACGATGCGCCGCGTGGGCGGGATTGAACGAGCCGCCAAGCAGCCCGATGCTCATGCCGGGCGCGGCAGCGGGGACTCTCAGCTGCGCAGGACGTGTCGCGTTCAAGGTCGGGTCTGGCCCTGCCCGCGCACCACATATTTGAACGTGGTGAGTTGCTCGACGCCGACGGGCCCGCGCGCGTGGAAGCGGCCCGTGGCGATGCCGATCTCCGCCCCCATGCCGAACTCGCCGCCGTCGGCGAACTGGGTCGAGGCGTTGTGCAGCACAATGGCACTATCGACACGCGCCAGGAATGTGTCTGCTGTACCCTGATCGTTGGTGACGATGGCATCGGTATGCTGGGATCCGTACGCGGCGATATGCGCGATCGCTTCGTCGAGCCCGTCGACGACTTTCACGGCTATGATCGGCGCAAGATACTCCGCCCCCCAATCCTCGTCGGTCGCCGGCTTTACGCGGCTATCGGTGCGCTGCGTCTCCGGATCGCCACGAACCTCGCAGCCCGCCTCGATCAGCGCATCGACAATCGGTATCAGATGCGTGTCGACGGCTTTATGCGACACGAGCAGCGTCTCCGCGGCACCGCAGATTCCGGTCCGCCGCATCTTGGCGTTGACGACGATGTTCTTCGCCATGTCGAGATCGGCGTGCTCGTCCACATAGACGTGACAGACGCCTTCGAGATGCGCGAACACCGGCACGCGCGCTTCTTCCTGCACGCGTTCAACCAGGCTCTTGCCGCCGCGCGGCACGATCACGTCGATGGCACCATCGAGACCGCCGAGCATGAAGCCCACCGCCGAACGATCTACCGTCGGTACGAGCTGGATCGCCGATCCAGGCAGCCCCGACGCGGTGATGGCCTCGGTTAGAAGATTGGAGATGACCAGCGACGTCAGAAAACTTTCCGAACCTGAGCGCAAGATCACCGCGTTTCCGGCCTTCAAGCACAGCCCCGAAGCATCGGCCGTCACGTTAGGGCGGCTCTCGTAGATCATGCCGATCACGCCGAGCGGCACGCGCACGCGGCTGATCTCAAGCCCGTTCGGCCGCGTCCATGACGCCATGGTGGCGCCGACGGGATCGGGCAGCGCCGCGATCTCGTGCAGCCCGCGCGCCATGGCGGCCACCCGCAAGCCGTCGAGCCGAAGCCGGTCGAGAAAGGCGGCATCGCGCCCCTTCTTCTCCGCGGCTTCCAGATCCTGCTGGTTCGCTCCGATAATGGTCTCGGTGCCGGCTTCGAGCCGCGCCGCCATCCGCCCTAACGCGTCGTTCTTCGCATCGGTCGATGCAAGCGCCAGCTCTGCCGCCGCCTCGCGCGCAAGCCGCCCCATATAGAGCATCATCGGCTCCAGGCTGACGGCGGGATCTTGGGCGGGAAGGGGCACGGTTACTGGCCTTTGCGGTTCAACGCCATGTCGTCGCGATGGATCAATTCGGGGCGGCCAAGGTAGCCGAGAATGTCGGCGATTTCACTGCTCTTGCGGCCGATAATGGCCTCGGCTTCAGCATGCCCATAGGCCGTCAATCCGCGGCCGATTTCCACCCCGTCGCCAGTCTTGATGAACACGGCATCGCCGCGCTCGAAATGTCCCTCGACCCTCGTGACGCCGGCCGGCAGGAGACTCTTGCCGGAACCGAGCGCGGTCGCGGCACCCGTATCCACGATGTAGGCGCCGCGGGGCACAAGCGAACCGCCGATCCAGCGCTTGCGAGCCGTCATCGGGTCCGAATGCGCCAGGAACCAAGTACACACACCCTTCTCCGCCAGCGCCTTGAGCGGATGCATCACCTTACCGCTGGCGATCACCATGTCGGTCCCCGCCTGGACGGCGATCTTCGCCGCCTCGATCTTGGTGACCATCCCGCCGCGAGAGAGCTCCGAACCGACATCGCCGGCCATGGCCTCGATCTCAGGCGTGATCTCGGGCACCGCGTCGAGACGCCGGGCGTCGGCGCAAGACCCCGGCGGGGCCGTGTAGAAGCCGTCCACATCCGACAAGAGCACAAGGCAGTCAGCGCTCATCATCGAGGACACGCGCGCGGCAAGCCGATCATTGTCGCCATAGCGGATCTCGTTTGTTGCGACCGTATCGTTCTCATTGACCACCGGCACGGCGCCGAGCTTCAAGAGTGTCGTCACGGTACTGCGCGCGTTGAGATAGCGCCGGCGCTCTTCGGTGTCGCCGAGGGTCACCAAGACTTGCGCGGCAACGAGTCCCCGCGCACGGAACGCATCCTCGTAAGCGTGCGCGAGATAGATCTGGCCGACGGCGGCGGCGGCCTGGCTGTCCTCGAGCTTGAGCGGACCCTTGGGAAGTTTGAGCACGTTGCGGCCAAGCGCGATGGCGCCGGAGGAAACGACGATCACCTCCCGCCCCTGCGCGCGCAGCACCGCAATGTCGTCAGCGAGCGCATTGAGCCATTCGCTTTTCAGCGTGCCCGCGGTGCTGTCGACGAGCAGCGACGAGCCGATCTTCACGACGATACGGCGCGCTTCCGTCCATTCCGTCCTCATGGCCGCCACCCTGGGCCATTGCGCAAAGGCTCGGCCTTCACCGCCTTCCGCGCCGCTTCGATCTCTACGGCCAGCGCGCGCAAGGCCTCTTGCACGCCTTCGCCCGTGGCGGCCGAAACGATCAGCGGCGCGATCCCGGTCGCCTTCTTCAAGGCACGCGCCTTCTTCTTGAGCTCGTCTTTCGACACCGCATCCGCCTTCGACAGAGCCAGGATCTCCGGCTTCTCATCGAGCCCGGCGCCGTAGGCCTCCATCTCGCCGCGCACGATCTCGTAAGCCTCAAGCGGGTCGTCTGCCGTCGCGTCGACGAGATGGAGCAGCACGGCGGTGCGCTCCACATGGCCGAGAAACCGGTCGCCAATACCGGCGCCCTCATGCGCGCCTTCGATTAGGCCGGGAATATCGGCGAGCACGAAGTCGACCCCAGCGGTCCGCACCACGCCGAGATTGGGATGGAGCGTGGTGAACGGATAGTCGGCAACCTTCGGCTTGGCGGCGCTGACCGTGGCGAGGAAGGTGGACTTGCCCGCATTGGGCAGGCCGACAATGCCGGCATCGCCGATCAGCTTGAGCCGGAGCCAGATATACAGCTCCTCGCCTTCCTGGCCGGGATTGGCGTTGCGCGGCGCCCGATTGGTCGAGGTCTTGAAGCGGGCATTGCCGAACCCGCCATTGCCGCCTTTGAGCAGCACGATGCGATCGCCAGGCTCGGTCAGGTCGGCGATCAGGGTCTCGCCGTCCTCTTCGAAGATTTGCGTGCCCGGGGGCACTTTCAGGACCACGTCGGCGCCGCCCGCGCCGGTGCGGTTCTGGCCCATGCCGTTGCCGCCCTTCTTGGCCTTGAAGTGTTGCTGGTAGCGGAAGTCGAGCAGCGTGTTGAGGTTCGCCACACACTCAACGATCACGTCACCGCCCCTGCCCCCGTCCCCGCCGTTCGGGCCGCCGAATTCGACGAACTTCTCCCGCCGGAAGCCCACGCACCCGTTGCCGCCGTTGCCGGACCGGACATAGACCTTGGCTTCATCGAGGAACTGCATGGGAAGGGCTTAGCACCAGAGGCCTTACCGTTGCACTAGCCACGGCGAGGGAGTGAGGGGCGGATCGCGGGGCTACAGCTGGCTGAACTTGGCGAGCGCCTGGGTCCGGTCGAGCCGGTAAGTCATACATTGGGTGGTGGCGCCGCGCGCCACACAATCGCGCACCTCTTCCCCTTCGGCCACGAAGCCAAGCTTGCGGAGGACGCGCTCGGAGGCGTGATTGTCCTCGAAGTGCCCGGCCTTGAGGTAAGCGAACCCGTCCGCATCGAAGGCGTGGGCCATCACTGCCGTCACGGCCTCCGTCGCGTAGCCCTGAGCCCAATAGGGCTTGCCGATCCAGTAGCCCAGCTCGGCGTGATCGGGCCTGAAAGCCCGGTAGCCGGTACAGCCGATCACTAGGCGGTCTCGCTCGATCATGAAGACCACGCCCTCTTCGCCGCCCACCGCCGCCTTGAGCCACTCGGCCGCCATTTGCTCGCTATAGGGGTACGGGATTGTGCCGGTCATGCACGCGACGTCGTAATCGCCGGCGAGCAGGCTGATACGCGCTGCATCGGCGAGCGCCGGCGGCCGCAGGAGCAGTCTTTGGGTTCTGATCTGCACGGAATGAGAGGCTATACGCGCGCGCGCATGGGGGAGACGGTTTGAACGCAGGGTGACGTGAAAGGCGGCTTACGCCTCGTTCGGCTTCACCGATACGAAGACCCGGCCCTTCTGCTTGGTCGCAAACTCCACCTGACCGTCACGCACCGCGAAGATCGTATGATCCTTGCCGATGCCAACGCCCTCGCCCGGGTGCCATTTGGTGCCCCGCTGGCGGATGATGATGTTGCCCGGAATGACGCTCTGGCCGCCGGACTTCTTCAC
>Ga0307378_10000767_pt1 | contig 54288 bp, 42 predicted proteins | sample UN1MG_FD_202238 | JGI IMG/M metagenome (GOLD analysis project Ga0307378, IMG submission 202238) | Soil microbial communities from Risofladan, Vaasa, Finland - UN-1 | ecosystem: Environmental > Terrestrial > Soil > Coastal area > Acid sulfate soil | place: Finland: Risofladan, Vaasa | collected... | reverse complement strand
TCGTCCCATTCTGTTATTAAAAAAGCGCATTCTGAATCCTTAAGGGCTTCTTCAATCGAATCGGTATACTTTATCTTATCTCCAAATTCTACCTTTGCCGTCTCTTTAGCTTTAGGATCGTATCCATTTATGTTCTTGATACCCCGATTCATTAGTTCGTCAACGATTCTTAAGCTAGGTGATTCTCTCATGTCGTCAGTACCGGGTTTGAATGAAAGACCTAATAGGGTAACCCTTTTACCAGTTAGTTTACCAGCAAGTTCTTCTGCCATGTCGACAATTTTAATAGCTTGATCGTCGATTAGAAGGACTATGGAAAACGATATACCAAGATTTTTCTAATATGCCACAACTGAAAATACCCTTAAAAGCTGCTATAGTTAATGCAGTAACATATTACAAGAATCTTAAGCAAGTATGATTCACCTTTTATTATATTAAACAGAAAGAGAAACATATTAAAATTAAAGACTCATAAATATACATAAACTATTTAATTAAAAAATTGACAAAAAAAATATTTTAAAAAATTGATGAGAAATGGTAAGAACAAAAGAACAGTACATGAAAGATTTAGGTAGAATGAAACCAAATCTGTATTGCGATGGAAAAGAACTCGATAGGTTAGACGACCTTCAAATGGATTGCCTAAATACGATTGGAACTACTTACGATGCTTTCGACGATCCTGAATACAAAGATTTAATTCAAGTAAAATCTCATCTTACGGGTGAGATTATTAATAGATTTAACCATATTCATCATAGTACTGATGATCTTCATAAAAAGCAAGACATGATACGTAAATTATGTCAAAAAACTGGTGGATGTATTCAACGATGTATGGGGTGTGATGCAGCTAATGCTATTTACAATGTTTCTTATGAAGCTGATAAATCAAATAATGGAGAATCTCATTACCATGAAAATTTTAAAAAATGGTTACTACGATTTCAGCAAGAAGATCTAGTTGCTGCTGGTGCACAAACTGATGTAAAGGGAGATCGAATAAAACGCCCCGCTGATCAAGCAGATCCTGATATGTATGTCCATGTAGTAGAAAAGAAAAAAGATGGAATTATTGTTCGCGGCTGTAAGCTTAACATTTCTGAAGCATCAGTTTCAGACGAACTTCTAGTTATGCCTACAAGAGCATTACGACCGGAAGATAAAGACTATGCAGTTTCATTTGCTGTCCCTGCGGATTATGAAGGAGTAACCCACGTAGTGACAGTTCATAATCTTCGTCAGAGGGAACATTTCCCACGTGGCTTCACACCGGGAGCAACTGACTCGTACTTAATATTTGACGATGTATTTGTCCCTTGGGAAAGAGTATTTTTATGCGGTGAATACATGCATGGGGGAGCCCTTGCTTTACTCTTTGGTCTTTTTCACCGCCATAGTTACTCAGGGTGTAAACCCGCAATTGGAGATGTAACAATCGGGACTGCCGCTTTAGCAGCTGAGTATAACAACATTGCTAGGGCTTCACATGTTCGGCATAAATTGGCAGAACTAATCCTTGTGACAGAACTTGGTTACGCGGCAGGTTATACAGCATCTGACTTAGGTAAATCAGAATTATACATGCCAGGTGTGGGCCTTATACCATACGGTCCCGGAAGTTATATTCCAGACTCCATTTATTGTAATGTTGGAAGGTGCATATCGGGAGAAAGTGTATTCCGTGAAGCAGAGATTATCGTCGATCTGTGTGGTGGTATTCCGGCTACTTTTCCACACGAACGAGATTTTGTTAATCCCAAATTGAAAGATAAACTCTATAAATATATTACTCGAAATCCTAATATTGACCCATATAACGCAGCTCAATTCTGGAGATATGTTGGGGATTGTTTCGTCTCTGCAACTTCTGGAGTCAACGCTTTTGGTAGCTACCATGGTGGTGGGAGCCCAGTTATGGAAGAAATCGCCATTACTACCCAGTATGACATAGAAACGCGAAAAGAGATGGTAAAAAAAATCGCTGGAATTGACGATGAGTTAAATAAGAAACGATTAAAATTCAAAGAAACAAATTCTACTAAATTAATTCATCACGATGTACACAAAACCGTGTCTGAAAAGTAAAGCAAATTCAAAATAAAATTACTCATTTTTCTTTTTTAAAATTAGATTTAAAAGCTCTTCTGAGATTCTAAAAGTATCTCTGAATGAAAAAAATTAACTATTGACTGAATATTTCTTTGGGTGTTGTGGTACCCTCTGCCTTATCGGGTAAGTCTTTCATTAATTCTGATTCTACTCTTTCAGCTAATTGTTCAGGTGTAAATGGTTTCCAGTTATTCGATATTTTTTTCACGGCACGCCATCCACTATAAACCCATACCTTGTCACCAACTGCTCGAAATACTTCTCCATTTATATTTTTGGCAGCATCTGAAGCAAGATATACCACTAAAGGTGCAAAATGTGAAGGATTAAATATATCAAATCCATTATCAGTTTTCATGTTCATCCATTCAACCAAATTTGGTGTCAAATCAGTTGTCATTCGGGTTCTTGCACTTGGAACAACACAATTAACGGTTGCATATTTGGCTAATTCTCGAGATACAATTATAGTGAAAGTCGCAATACCTGACTTAGCAGCACCATAATTAGATTGGCCCACATTTCCATACAAACCAGAATCAGAAGCTGTATTAATTATTCTCCCAAAATTTTTTAAACTAGGATCTTCCTTTCCCTTCTTTCTAAAATACTCGGCAGCATGTCTGACTAAATTGAATGTACCCTTTAAATGCACAGCAATCACAGTGTCAAATTCTTCCTCAGTCATATTAAATATCATCCTATCTCTTAAAAGACCAGCATTATTCACAACAATATCCAATTTTCCAAATTCTGAAATTGCCTGATCTATCATACCCTTTGTTTTATTAAAATCAACGACTGAATCGTAATTTGCTACCGCTTTAGTTCCAAGTTTGTTGCACTCCTCGACAACAACATCAGCAATTTTCGTGTCTTTTTCTAAATCACTCACACCACCACCAATATCATTAATAACTAAATTACAACCCGCTTTTGCCATCGCTAGGGCTTCTTCAAGCCCCACACCACGACCCGCTCCAGTTATTATTGCAACTTTTCCATCCAACATTCCCATCTTAATTTCACTCTTGTTTAATTTAATTAAATAAAATTTAGTTTTTTTAATGTATTATGTATATTTAAAATCTTTTTTTTAAAAAGATTTAATTGTCTAAATATAGACTAGACTAACTTTTTAATCTATTTTTTCTGATTCATCTTTGAATCCTTTAACATAATTTTAAGTTTTTCTAAAGCAAAATTACGAAATTCTAGACTATTGAAATCTGTTTTAAAAGATAAGATTTCACTAATGTAATTTCCTTCAAAATCAGGATTTTGTTCAATTATCCTCATATTTCGCTCTACTATAGCAGCACCTAATATTAAGCTATAAATAAAGAAAGTAATCAATCCTGGATTAGAATAATTAATTTCTTTTGCTTCAATTGCATCTTGTACTACTTTTGCTGTACCTTTTAAATAATTAAATTCGTGGTATTCTTTTTCAAATGGTCCCCTCTTGTCAGAAGAAGGAGATTCTGTCAGGTGCATCATGCTAAAAGCCCCATAATCCTTATAAGCAAATTCAAAAAAATTGGTAAAAAACTTCATTAAAAGATCAGTTGTAGTTCCCTCATGTGCTTTCATAATTTTGATATTTTCGTCTCGATATTGATTAAAAAATTTATTTCTTATAGCAATCCACAATTCTCTTTTACTCTCAATATAATTATACAAATTATTTTGGTTCATTCCAAGAATTTTAGCTAACCCTCTCAAGCTAAAACCTTCTCTTCCTTTTTTTAAAAATAACTCTTTTCCTGCTTCTAAGATTTGTTCAAATTGAGCTGCTTTTTTTTCAGGAGAACGACTTCGAGTTTGTTTTTTATTTGATTTCTCACTCATAATTTTCTTCTCTAAGATCAGATTTAATAATATTTATTTCAAGTTTAATATCAAATTCCCTATTTATATAATGTCTCAATAATATAAATATAATATGTATATTTGCTTGAGAAGCGAGATTATCAAAATAAAGAAGTAGAGAAGAAAATTGCTATTTTAAGTTGGACGAGGAGGTATTATTCTCACTATTCTTTCATCTTCAACAAGGGATATGGCATTTTCTGGACAAAAATAAGCACATACTCCACATCCTATACAATTTTCTCCAGTTCTTTCAGCCCTCCCATCTTCATTTAACTTCATAACACCATAATAACATTTTTCAACGCAAGTTCCACATCCTACACACTGATCTTGATTAACCTGAGCGATATAAGTACTGGCATTAACCGTAGGATTTAAAGCCTGTCCGCAACAACAGCTACAACAATTGCAAATACTGGTCTCATCTCTTTTTATATCAAATTTGGGATGATAGGCTTTATGGACTAATCCATCTTGCTCAGCTTCTTTTAGAATTTTTAGAGCCTCTTCTTTTGATATTAATCTACTAAATCCTTGTTCAGATGTATATCGCGCAGATTTACCAAAAGTAAAACAATTTTCTCTTTTATCAGTTTGTTTGCAAGAATTTCCTAACAAATCATTATGATGACGACAAAAGCAGTGCCCAACTGCAATTTCGTCAAACTTCTCTACTAATTCTTCCACTTTTTGAGTAGGTAGTATTCTCTGCTCAGGAACTTCTAATTCCTTATTAACGATAATATTAATCTCTTTTCCAGTTTCTTTATTTTCGGTGAAAGGAATAGTTCTATCTATTGGTCGCATTTTTTCTAAGTAGCCGTCAAGAATATCATACACTGACACCCACTTTTCTTTTGATTCTTTTCCTAATTTTGCATATAGAATAGCCAGCTCTTTCTCCTCATCAGAATATTCGAGTTTTTTCATAAAAGTATATTCAAAAACACCCACATTTATAAATGGCATTAATCTATAAACCCTCACACCTTGTCGGTTAGGTTGATCAAAAATAAGTCCCTTCTTTGCTAAATATCCTACCTTTTTTAAAATAACTTCCTCAGATAGACTGCTACTTTCCTTTAACTGTTCTAGAGTTTGGGACTTTTGTTCTTCAAAAGCCATAATAAAATCTAAATCTTCTTCTGATACGAGGATTTTAACAATAGAAATTAGCGTATCACTAATCGAATACGGTGTACCCCCAGCACTATTAATTATTTGAGTAACTTTTTTATACTTATCTAACGCTTCTGACAATTCAATCCTTCTCTCTATTATTTAATTTTGCTTATTTGTTATTTTAACAAAGAATAATTATTACTAATTACATTTTTAGCATCTTTGATTATTTTTTCAATAATATCATTCACATCATCAATACTATCAATAATACCTATTGATTGACCAAGTAATACGGCTCCGTTTTCAGTATCTCCATTATATACCCTATCATAAGCATCTTCATCGCGTTTCATCATTTCTAGAGTAATAGATTTTTCATAGGCTATCATTTCCTCTTTAGATTGAGGAGCGGGATGTTCTAATGCATAATTATTTTTGTATAAACGTATAGGCCCAAGTGCTCCTGTGAAAATTCCTGTATCTTGAGGTGTACCAGGTGGGACTAATGCTTTGTATCTTTCATGGAATTCTGATTGTTTCGAAGCAATAAATCTCGAACCCATCGCAATGGCTCCTGCACCTAGCGATAAGGCAGCTGCTAAACCTTGACCAGTTGCAAATCCACCACAAGCTATTTTGGGTAAATCTGGGAAAGCTTTAGTTAACTGTTGAAGCAAGACTAGAGTTGAAACTTTCTCATATGATTGATGTCCTCCACCCTCTGTACCAGTACATACTATTCCGTCTACATTAGCATCTACACATTTCTGTGCTAACCATAGGGCTGGAGCTACGTGAAAGTGCTTAACTTCTGATTTTTCTCGTAATTCTTGGAAACTTTTAGAAGAAGGTAAAAGTTTCGAAGATCCAGCGGAAGTTAACCAGTAAACACACTGCTCCCTCATTTTAGGATTGTTCATGACGATTTTTGGTATATCGGTTATCATTTCTTTAACACCACGGTTATTCCTCGAAGTGAGAATATTTAATCCAAAAGGCTTATCTGTGTGTTCAATCATATATTCTATACTTTTTTTATGTTCCTCAACGGGATCAGTCCCTACAATGTTCACGTTTGATAATACACCCAAACCTCCAGCTTCACATACCGCTAGAGCTAAATCACGGGTAAAAAAAGGACCCATAGGTGCACTAAATATAGGGTATTTTATCCCAAACATTTTAGTAATATTTGTTTCTATCATTTTCTTCTCTCTTTAAATTTTTTAGATTATTTATGATTAAAATATTAGAGATTTTAATTACTTCATATCTACAAATTTTCCCGATTTAAGTAAATCACAGGGCTTAAGATAGGATTTACCTAATTTTTCAGCAATTTCTTCTAGGAGATCAGCTTGTCTTTTAAAATTCTTAGAAGCATATTCCATTGGTCCTGGGAAATTCATACCTGCTAAGATAGCTTCGTCTATAACTTTCCAGCTTGATAAAACCCCTTCTTCTAAGATTCTACATCCTTCATTAGCACTAATCGCGGCAAAGATCTCACGATTAACAATTCCTGCCTTTTTGGAGAGATCAGGCTGGGTTCTTCCCTCTGACCAATCATAAAATCCCTGTCCAGTTTTTTTACCTAAAGTTCCTTTTTCCATTTGCATAGTTAAGACTTTTCCTGGTTTATAATCAGGAGAAAGTTTCTCGCTGTAATAAAGTTGAGCATGATAAGCAATATCACGCCCTGTAAAATCTGCTAATGTTAATGAAGACATAGGAGCATTTTGTCCGGTAAGATCGGCGTCAACTTGTTCCCATGGAATTCCTTTCTCATAAGCTAAATCAATAATGTATTTAAAATAAATACTACCGGGCGAAAGCACACGATTAACAATAAAACCTGGGCGGTCTTTTAGTACACGAGCAATATACCTTTCTCCTCTCAAGCATGGCAAAGATTTCGAAACTTCAACCCCTAAATCCATAGATTCGTCAGAACTCTTTTCACCTTTAATAACCTCAATTAACCGCATTAAAGGAGCTGGATTGAAGAAATGCATTCCTATTACATTTTCGGGCTTATTACATTTCTCAGCAATCTCAGTAATACTTATTGTAGAAGTATTCGAAGCAAAAATGCAATGATCAGGAGAGTTTTCAATAACTTCTCTACAGAGGTCTTGTTTTACATCTAATTTTTCGACAACTGCTTCAATAACTAGATCAGCATCCCTTACAACATCTTTGATATCTTTAGATGTTTTTAACTTTGCTAAATAATCTACTGCACTGGAGCCTTCAGGTAACTTACCTTTTGATTCTAGCTTTTCGAATCCCGTCTTTATATATTCTAAACCTTTTTCAATAAGATCATCACTAATATCAACCGCTGTGACATTATACCCTGCCATTAAGCATACTTGGGCTATACCCTTACCCATATCGCCAAAACCAAGCATTACGATGTTTTTAATATTTGTCATTTATTCCATCTTCAATTATTATATAGATATATTTTATAAATATACATATTATATTAAATACTCTTTTATGGAATATATAATATATCCTTGAATTTATCGAGCTTTTTAAATCAAACCTGCTGACTTTAATCCGTTAATTATCCAATTAACTAACATTTTGTATGTTATCTTACCTTCTGGATAAAATGAATCTAATTCATGTAATCTATCAATGAAACGGTTGAATACATCTTCTGTTGTATGATTTTTCTCTAATAATGAAATAAAAAAATCTCTCCAAAAAATATAACAAAATTTGGCGTACGTAGGAAAGATCTCTGCAGCGTCCTCAGTTAATAAACCGTAATGCGCACACGCAATTACAGAATAATCGATCTTTTTCACTTTATGAAAAGTTGATAATAGTTTCTCTTGAGAGAATTCAGGAGGCATAATTGGGGGGAATATAAACTCTGGCCATAAATATCCTAAAGCATCACCTGTGTACAATATCATATTTTTTTGATCTAATATCGAAATACTGCAATTTGTATGACCCGGAGTTTCATAAATTAACAATTCCATTTCGCCTAGATCAATAATATCTCCTTCTTTTACTGGAGTAATATTATCTACTGGTTCTAAATCGGTTATTATTTCTGAGAAGCTTTCATTGTATTTTGAATTATTTTTTAACGATTCTATAGCAGGTTTTGCTGCAATTACTTCAATATTTGGAAATTCTTTTTGAAAAACTGTGGTTCCTCCAGCATGATCCCAATGGGAATGCGTTAATATAAGGATATCGGGTATTAGATCCAGCTTTTTAATCCTTTTTGCAAATCTTTTTGCTTCTATGGGTCCTGATGTGTCAATAAGCGCTCTCTTTTTAGTTCCCTGCAAAATATAATACCCCATACTATACTCGGCATCACATTGAAATGAATCAAATAAATATGTATTGTTATTGAACTTACCTTCATTTAATATCCAAGGCATAATTAATACCATTAATTTTAAAATCTAAATCTTTCTTTTAGAATATCTTCATAAACCTTTTCCGTGAGAAGTGTATATTTAGTGCTTCCTGGGAGGTAAACATAAATAGGATTGTTTGTTTTTTTGATGTTGAATCCTAATTTTTTCATATCATATTTCTGAATTTTGTAAGTACTTGTTGTGTTTAATTCAGATAAAAATCGTATAAATATGGGAATGGTATATGTAGGTAAATTATCTTGAAGGGTTCTTAAAAAATTATTAAAGTCAAATTTTTCATGTTTAACCTCTGTCAAGATTGATGCCATCCCTGCCCGTCCTTCACACCCTGGGATCTCAACTCCGTAAACAGAAGTGTGGTCGATATCTTCAAAAGAAGAGATTAAAGCTTCAACTTCTGTAGTAGATACATTCTCTCCTTTCCAACGAAATGTATCACCAAGTCTATCAACAAATTGAGCATGCCGATATCCGATATTCCTTACTATATCACCTGCATTCATCCAAACATCACCCTTTTCAAACACATCATATAATATTTTTTTTTGGGATGCTTCTTTATCAGTATAGCCAGTAAAAACGTAATCAGACCATGCTTGTACAATCAATAAACCTGCTTGACCCTCTTCAACACTTTGTAAAAAACCATTTTTATCTCTTTCAGGCACATTATTTTCAAAATCATACTTTACAATCGCATATGGAGCGGCGTTATATCCCACAGTACAATCTAAATTTAGAAAGTTACCAAACATCCCCCACATTTCAGACATTCCGTAGTGTTCATAAACTTCCCTTATACCAAAGCGTTCTTTGAATTCTTTCCATATTTCTGGTCTGAGACCATTCCCGCAAATCTTATAAGCTCTATGTTTCCGGTCTTCTGGACTTGGTGGTTGATTCAAAAGGTAGCGACAGATTTCTCCGATATAATTAAAACATGTAGCGTTAAATTTTATTATATCTTTCCAGAAATTTCGAACACTAAACCTTCGAGCAATTGCGATTGCTGATCCACCTCTAATAGCGGATGCCCATGCTAGATGGAGCGCGTTGCTATGATACAAGGGAAGAGAAATATACATAATGTCATCAGGTGTCATATGTAAAACTGCCTTACCCCATGTATTTATTGCAGTTTCCGTATACATATTCCGAATTTGTGCTGCTTTTGGAAATCCTGTTGTTCCAGAAGTAAAAATATGAATATAGGTGTCTTTTCCCTTTATTTCTGTTTTAGTTGGTGGATTTACTTTGCTTTCATCAGCAATCTCTTTTTTGAGATCAACATAATCTTCTGGTATATCACTTTTCCCCTTATCCTTCAAAAAAAAGAGTTTTTCCTTCTCAGTTAAGTCCAATTCTGATCTTATATCTTCAAAAGGTTTAATCAGTTCCTCTCCAATAATATAGATTTTTACTGGATTTTGTTTTAAAATATGGAGGAGTGTTGATGATCTTTGTCTTGTATTAATTAAAGCTCCTATAGTGCCAATTTTTGACATTGCTCCAATTAAAAACAATATTTCAGGTCTATTCTCCACGAAAACATTAATTACTTCTCCTTTAGTTACACCTAGAGAAAGAAGATAATTAGCATATTGATTAATATATTCATTGAGTTCTTTATAGGTATACATGGCATCTTCATAATAAATAGCAGGATTACTAGGATACTGTTCTGCATTATATTCTAGACGCTTACCAAGCGAGACATAATCATCTGGTCCAGCCTTTTCATTTCTCTCTATAGTATCAAAGAAATCACATAATCTCCAGTAAACAGATAAGAGACCAAATATGATATCTCTATATTTTAACACATACGGTGATTTTGATTTGCTTTCGTTAGTAGGTTCAATTGGTCCAAGCCACTGGGAAAAGAATTTTTTTAAATACCGCGTCATAAATGTGTTTTCTACTCTCGATAATAATTCATCTTTACCCTTTTCTGTCGCTATAAAATAAAGCTCATCGTTTTTTTTAGCTTCTTCAATTAATCCCTCAGTCTTTAACTTCTTAACCCATTCATGAAATAGAGTCTCATCCATCCTATCATTAATTGAGTTACTCATGTCATTTACAAGTTCTTTAAGTTTGTGAGGTCCAAAAACAGCTAATGTAAAAAGAAGAGCGTCATCGTATTTTCCTCTTTTTAACCTCATTAAAAATTTTTTAGGAATTTTATCAGGTATGGTATTAATGCTCATTTGATTGTTTAAATCCTATTATTATTCAATAATTTTATTAATATTACATCTAATATAATATGTCTATTTATGTAAATTATTAATAAATTTTAGACTTTACTAAGATTATTGATTTAGATTTATAAGTTCTTATTCTTTAGGTTAAATCGGACATAAGACAAAAAAGATATTCAATTATTAATTATTATAATTCAACAAAATTTTGGAATAAGAAAAAAAGCAATTAAAAAGAAAGGTTTATTAAATGTCTGATGAAAAAAGGTTCGAACATGTTAAAATTGAGAAAGTAGAGGAAGGAAATTATGCTATTATTTCTATAAATCGTCCCGATAAATTAAATGCGCTCCAAAACCAAACACTTAGAGAAATAGCTGAAGCATTAGAAACTTTGGAAGTGGATCAGAGTGTCCGCTGTGTGGTTATACGCGGGACAAGAGAAATCACTAAAAAGCCTGCTTTCTCTGCTGGTGCTGATCTTTCGGCCCGAGGAGATTCCCGTCTTGATCCTGAAAACTTAAGACATCGCAGCCATGCTATGTATTTAAGGCACAAATATTACGATTTAATTGAAGAATTTCCAAAACCTTTAATCGCTGCTGTTGATGGTTATGCTCTTGGTGGCGGATTAGAATTAGTCTTAGTTTGTGATATAGTTATTGCATCAAAACGATCAGAATTTGGCTTTCCTGAAATTAAAAGAGGAATCTTTCCTGGTAATGGAGGAACTCAGCGCATGATTAGACATCTTGGTAAAATGAGAGTTAACAGGATGATGTACTTTGGTGAACATTTTACTGCTGAACAGATGAATGAATGGGGATTTATTTCCTTTTTAATCGATGACGATAAGTTTGAAGAGTTTGTACATGAAAAAGCCTCACAGATTGGAAATTCTGCGACGAATGCACTGTTCGTTATTAAGAAGTGTGTTCAATACGGGACTCAAGTACCTTTGAATGTGGGACTGCAATTTGAGCATTGGGGCTACGCTTTGAATACTACATCACAAGATGTCATAGAGGGAGTTACAGCATTTCTGGAAAAAAGAACCCCAAAGTTTCAGGGAAAATAAAATATTTGACTTTTCTATTTTTTTTTTTAATTTTTTTAAGAGATCTTTACATCTAAGTAGCCCAACCAGATGAGAAAAATATAATAAAAACTAGTTTTTTAAGAATTTACAACCCATTCTATATCTAATTCTTCAAGTTTAGATCGAGTAGGAATTCCATTCTCATCCCAACCCATCATAGTGTAATATGTATTTATCGCATTTTTAAGTTTATCCTGGTCAATTGTGGTCTCAGAAAGAGCTCCTGAAGTATGTGGTTTGAAAAATCTCTCAGGCAACCAATCGTCATTTTTGGTAAATCCTTCTCTAATATTAAAAAATCTTGTCATAGTCGAAATCCTTTCTCCAGCTTTCATTAATTCCCATATTGAAGTATTCCAACCAGTTACTGCTTTTACTATTTCAGTAATATGATCATAACGCCAAAAGACAAAATAGCACATCAATAGGGCGTTAAATACATAACGCCAATTAGTAAAATAAGCTACTGCTCGTACCTTCTTTGGACTTAAATCATCCAACTTTAAAGGTTCTAAAATTCCTATAGTACCATGATAAGCCATAACCCTACTGCTAGCAACTGAATAATCATCCAAATTAGTCATATGCTCTGCTCCTGTAGGTGATATTGCATAACCAAGACCCATTCCTTGTTTAAGGCGAGGTTCATGCATTGGAATCTCAGCACCCTTTACATGCATAGCGAATTTGTCTGATCCATTTTTTAACTTATCACTAGCTCGTTTAACACCTTCTGCTAATATGTCACCTAACCCCTCGCGTTTACCAATCATTTCAACCATTTGAACCATTGCTTCAGCGTTACCAAAGTTTAATTTAATACCATCAGTATCTTTATCTGTTAAAATTCCTCTTTCATAACACTCCATTGCGAAACCGATAGAAATCCCCGTTGAAATTGTGTCTAACGAATATTTGTTGCAAATTTCATTTGCTTTACATACTGCTGCCACATCATCAACTCCACAATTAGACCCTAAAGCACCTAAAGTTTCATATTCCGGTCCTCCATATATTGAATCAACATTCCAAGGATCTCCGATTTTAACAACCTTTTTACAACGGATAGAACAAGCATAACATCCATCCTTCTCAAGCCCTAGTGTTTCTTTGATAGTTTTAGGATCTAATGCTATGGCATTTGTAAATCCACCGTCCCTGAAATTTCGAAATGATAGATTACCAGATGATGCAGATTCTTCCATAATATCTCCTCCTGTGCCAAATTCAAAATATCCTGCATTTTTTTGCTGAATATTTTCATTAAATAATTTCAATAACGCACTCAATTTCTCTTTATCTGCTGCTTCCTGTTTTTGTTTACCCCTTACAGCTATAGCCTTCAATTTCTTAGATCCCATCACAGCACCCATCCCAGTGCGTCCAGCAGCATTTCTTAAATCATTAATGATACAAGCATATCTAACTAACCGTTCTCCTCCAGGGCCAATTTGTGCAACACGGATATGTTCATCATTCAATTCTTCAAGAATTTTCTCTTGGACTTCACCAGTTACTTTACCCCAAAGATGATTTGCATCTCTTATTTCTGCCTCACCATCATGTATCCATAAGTAGACAGGATTTTTTGCTTTTCCTTCAATTATAATAGCATCAAATCCCGCATGCTTTAACTCAGCCCCCCAATGACCACCAACCTCTGCCTCACCAAATCCACCTGTTAAAGGAGATTTTGCTCCAACACTGTTTCTTCCTGTTCCGGGTATTGCAAATCCTGTTAAAGGACCATTAGCAAAAATTAGCTTATTTTCAGGACCTAAAGGGTTAATACCTGCTTTTAATTCCTTTAAAAGGTAATAGGCTACAAAACCTTCTCCACCAATATATCTTCGGCAAAAAATCTCGTCAAGGTTTTCAATTGAGATTTTTTTATTTGATAAATTAACTCTTAAAATATTTCCAGTATATCCATTTACCATATGAATCCATATTTTCTAATTTAATTCAATAATATATAGTTAAATTCCATCTTACTTTTATAGCTTATTTCATTGAATCTCAAGAATAGCTCTTCCAACTAATTTTCCCTGTTCAAGTTCCTCTAAAACTTCATTTATCTCTGAGAGTTTCGCGATCCTTCCTACATGAGTTTTTACTTTACCGTCTGCAGCTAACTGAACTAATTCTCTCATTTCTTCGATGTTTCCAACTAGAGAACTCGTGATCTGAACCCCCTTTAATATAAGACTAAATGGATTTACCGAAAATGAGCCTTCACTTAAAGCGGGTAATGCTACAGCTACCAATACTCCTCCAGGCCTAAGTAATTTAAAACCGAGTTCAAAACCAGCTATTTTTGAGGCATATACTATACTAGCGCTTACTCCCTTAAATTGACTCTTCACTGTTTTTAACGCTTCATTCACATCTACAGCAACATCTGCGCCCATTTTTTTTATGAATTCTAATTTTTCATGACCGATATCAACTCCAATGACTTTATATCCAAAGGCTTTTGCTATCTGAATTCCATAATGACCAAGACCACCTGCAGCCCCGATAATGGCAATAGTTTTCCCTGCATGAATCCCAAAGTTCGAAAGCTTTTTGACAGCGCTATACGCTGTTAAACCCGCACAGGCTAGCGGTACATCATTATTTTCGATTTCTTCAGGTAGAATTACTAAAGCCTTTGCCCAGACTACAAAATATTCCGCAAAAACACCCTGTAGTTGCTTTTGATGTGCACATAGCATAGGTTTACCCGCAAGACAATGTTCACATGCGCCACACCAATATGCTCCCGCGGTGCTTCCTAAACCTAGTATAACTCTGTCTCCAACCTTCACAAATTCCTCAGATCCAGAACCTAATTCTTCTACTATTCCTATAGCTTCATGTCCCAATGGAAATGGTGTCGGAACTTTTACCCATTCACCTTTCATAAGATGTATATCTGAATGGCATACACCCACGGTAGAGATTTTTACCAAAACCTCCTCATGTCCTGGAGTAGGTTTTGGTACGTTTTTTATACTTATTCTTCCTATTTCTTCAACTATAGCTGCTCGCATCATAATTTTCCTTTCTCTTCTTATTAGATCTATAAAATATCGAATTTTTCAACAATATTATTCTAAATGATTAATCTTTTCTTAAGTTAGTCTTTGTTTAAAGAAAAAAAAAATTTCTTTGTTTAGTGGAATTAATTTTTCAGTATCCATTATTTTTATAGTAGCAATGTTATCTCTAATTTCTAAAGTAATTTTATTTCCTATAGCTTTATTTACCCCACATTCTTATCATTTCTCTTGAGATTAAATACTTCATTATTTCAGTTGATCCCGCTGCAATTTGGGCTACTTTTGCATCTCTGTAATAGCGTTCTAAGGGATATTCTTCAGAATAACCTAAACCACCAACAATCTGAATAGCATCTTGGGTAATTTTAACAGTAGCATCTGCAAGCTTAGCTTTAACGGCAGCAACTGATGCTCTACAGTAATGCCCATCATCAAGCATTCTCGCTATCTGTGCCATAGCTATTCTATTTAATTCTATATCCATAAACATTTCACTTAGTTTGAATGAAATTCCTTCAAATGAGTAAATTGGTTTTTTAAATTGAATCCTCCTATGAGCATACTTATATGCAACTTCGAATGCACTTCTAGCTAAACCAACATATTGAGACGCTGTAAAGGTTCTCTCACCATCAAGTCCAAACATCAATACCTCAACTCCTTCATTTTCCTTATGGAGTAAATTCTCAACAGGTACTTTACAATTATCAAATCGGAGATGAGAATTTGGCATTCCTCTACGGCCCATATGATTATAATCCTTGATAACCTGAAACCCTGGTGTCTCTGTCTCAAAGATGAAGGCTGAAATACCTCGATGTCTTTTGACTTGGTCATTAGTAACCGCATATAAACAAATGTAGTCTGCAACACTTCCATTAGTTATAAATCTTTTTTCTCCATTTAAGATATAATAATCTCCCTGTCTTGTAGCTCTCAAATTCATTCCTCCTATAGCATCAGAACCTCCCGTAGGTTCGGTTATCCCTATTGCCCCAATTTTTGTACCGTCTGCAATACCTGTAAGATATTTCTTTTTTTGTTCAGAAGTTCCATATTCAATAATAGGACCAGCAAATAAGCAAGAGGAAGCCCCAAATATAGTTGCGATGGAATAATTAAAAGCAGATAACTCTTCACCAAAAATCGTACGATAAAGTATTCCTTTTCCTAATCCCCCTGCTTCTTCAGAAATTACTATATTTAGATAAGGTTTCATTTTTCGTAGAGTTTCCACTGCTAATTTTGTATTTCTTTCCTTATCAATTTTATCAGAAACGGGTTGAATATTCTCTTCGCACCATTTACGCACTTCCATACGAAATTCATTTTCTTCTTCTGAGTAGTAATGTAATCTATCGGGCATACAAGAATATCCAAAATTTAAATTTAAATCCTCAAATTGTATGTTTCCAATCATTTAAATCAATTATTTTTAATAATAGAAATAGTTAAAAATTAATTAAATAGGTCAATTAAATATCAAATTATAAGTTTGCTACGATTATTAACAAATGAATTTAAAATTCAAAAAAGTTATTTTTTGTATGGAATTCTTGTTAAATTAATGTAATATCTTTTATTTAGGTGAAAAAAATAACTGAAATTCGAGGTAAATATTTTGAGGAATTCAATGAAGGAGATATTTTTACAACTTCTAGAAGGACTTTAAGAGAATCCGATTTATTGGATTTTTGTAATTTATGTTGGTTCAATTCATCCATGTTTTTTGACGAAATTTATGCCACTAAAGAAATGCCCTATAAAACTCCTGTATTTCCTGGACCATTCATTATCCCCTTAGCGATAGGTCTTTTTTTGAAATTAGGGGTATATGAGAGAACAGTAATAGCATTATTGGGAATCCAAAATCTTAAATTTAAAACATCCCTAAGAGTGGATGATACCATGGAAGTGGAAGTACAAATTCTTAACAAGCAAGAATCAAAAACATACAATGATAGAGGAATCTTAAAATCTTCATTTACTATCAGTAAAGTTAATTTAGATTTAACTAAGGAAGCTATTATGTCATTCGAAATGACTCACATGTTGAAGAAAACGAACTTTAAAATATAGACAACCAAGATTGATTAACCGATATTTACTTTTTATTTTTTTTTTTTAAGCAGCTATAATTAAAGCGATAATATAAGCGAGTAGTAAATTACCTAATATGATTTCTACATCTTTTAGCGTTGTTCTCCCTAACAAATCTATACGAGGCTTTCTAAAAATATATAAGATTCCAAAGGGAAAGAAATTAATGGGTAGAAATATGATGTTGCGGGTGAACAATAAAGAGAGAATAAAGTAAAAAAATTTAGGATTTTTTTATTTTCCTATAAATTTCGGTTCTGTTTTCTCGTTGAGAGCGAAGACACCTATTTTATAATCTTCGGTTTGTGCTGATTTAATTTGCATTTGGCGTTCATTCTCAAGATGTTCTTCTAAAGGAGTGCTAAGCGCGTCAAAGAAAAGTTTTTTTGTTCTGGCGTATGTTAAAGTGGGACCATTCGCAAGTCTTTGAGCCCAATCCATAGAAACTTCTTCTAATTTTTCTGGAGGTACGATTTCGTTAACAAGACCAAGCTCTTTCATATCCTCAGCAGTATATGTATCTCCAAAAAAAGCCATTTGTGTTGCTTGTTGCCATGGGAGTTGACGACTAAGTAAAATTGATCCTGCAAATCCAGGAATTAGCGCGAGTTTACTAAACGATTGTCTAAATTTTGCTTTTTCTGAAGCGATTATTAAATCACAAGAAAGCGCAAGGTTCATTCCTGCTCCTATAGCCCACCCATTTACCGCAGCTATCACTGGTTTGGGGTATAGGCGTAATGTTAGAGCGATTTTATAAATATCCTGAGTTAACTCGTCCATAAGCTTGCCTGGTATGCCGTTTTCAATACTAGATTTGAATTGTTTTATGTCTCCACCAGCTGAAAAAGCTTTACCCGCTCCAGTTATTACCAAACATCGAATGCTCTTATTAGCTCGGATAGCTTCAATAGCTTCTAATAGTTCCTTACTGGTAGCTTTGTTTAATGGGTTGAAATTCTCAGGATTAGTCAGAGTTATCACGGCAATATTATCTTTAGTTGTTAGAATCACATTTTTTTCCATATTTTGTCACCAATTATCTATTTTATCTATTTTAAATTATAATTGTTTACAATTAATAACCTTTAAAAAAATATTCTAATTGCTAAACCTATCAAAACAACAGACACAAATAACTTTAAATATTTTTTTGGCATCTTTTTTTATATTTTAGCTCCTAATATCGATCCTAAAATCAAGCCAGCTGCAATTAAAAGCCCTACTATGTGATTTATCTGCCCTATCAAGGTCTTTATAATTGTATTGTAAATAGCTGTAAAAAATATTATTGATGTTGATTTTGACAAAAAAAGCAACTAAAATAATAGCCATAAGTTCCTAATGTTAGAGCTAGGCTTACAGGATAAAAATAGTATAGTGGTTTTTTTTCAATGAAATTATATGATAAAACAGGGATTAATCCATAAACAAATGTGTAGATTTCATCATCCTTATTAATTCTTGTTTGACAAAATCCTGCTTTTCTCTCAGCAATTTTGCATTTTCTCTCGCATGTTAAACATTGTGAGTAATTACCATCAATTTTTCTAGATAAATTTACATCGTAATTTTAAATAAGGTTGCGCTATTAAGATATTTCAATTATATATTTTTGTTAATCAAAGTCTTAAATCAATTATGTCTATGAAAGGAACAGATATTCAACAATTTGAAAAATTTCTAATAGAATTAAATTTGTGGGAAAATAAATGAAATAAATAAATCATTTTTTTTTAATATTGGTTCTATTTATAAAATTGAGAACTTTAAAATAATATCATTAATTGTAAATAATAATTAATAGACAATGTAAACTTATAAAAAAAAATTTTCAAAAAGTGAGTATGACATGGAATTAAAAGAAACTTGGTTGATTGATTATGCTCGCACTGCCTTTTCTCGATCTAGACCCACTCAGCCAGAAAGAGATGTTTTTGGCGAGATTAGAGGAGATGAGTTGCTAGCACAGTTATTAAGTAAATTTTTTGATGGCAAATTAGCTAACAAAGGTATAGAAAAGAAAGATATCGAAGAAGTATCTGTTGGAGTTGCTGCTGGGGTACTGGAGAATTGGACGTATGGTGGTAGAATGCCTTTATTTTTAGCAGATTTTCCGTATGAAGTTCCTTCATTCTTTATCGACCGCCAATGTGGATCAGCAGGTAGTGGGATGCATGTAGGAATTATGGAAATAATGACGGGTAATAGTAGATGCGTATTAAGTACTGGATTCGAGCATATGACCAGAGTTCGAGGTAAAGGAACAGAACCTAATTTGAAAGTAGCAGATAAAAACAGTAAATACTATCGCCCTGATTTAGACTTTACAGTTGTTTATAATATGCTTCAAACGGCTCAAAAATTATATGAAGAAGAAGTTCCTACATTCACTAAAGAAGACTTGGACAAATTTGGAGTTAGAAGTCACAATCTAACCGTGAAATATCATGATGAGGGCTGGTTTAAAGGTGAAATCATTCCAATTGAAGGGCATGCTCCCGGAAATATTGAAGAGAAGATGATTATTGACAGGGATATGGCTGCACGAAAATCTACTTTAGAGACCGTTTCTCAATTACAGCGAATATCACAACCGTTTTTCTTGGAGAAAAATGGAGGTCGCGAGGGTTATATAAAGAGAGAGGGTACCGATCAGGGAGTTATCACTGCTGGTAATTCATCACCATTAAATGCTGGAGCCACTGCGGCTGTTCTAATGGAAGCAGAAGAAGCAAAGAAAAGAGGACTAGACCCCATGGCCAAAATTGTATCAATTGGATGGGCAGGAGTAGATCCAACTGTAATGGGGAGGGGACCAGTTCCAGCAACTAAAAAAGCATTGAAATTTGCAGGTTTAAATGCAGATGATATCGATTACTGGGAAATAAATGAGGCATTTACGATTGTAGCTTTGAATTGTAAGGATAAATTCAACATACCAGAAGAAAAAGTTAATATAATGGGAGGGTCAACTGCGATTGGTCACCCGTTAGCGGCAACTATGGTTCGCCTTACAGGCACGTTAGCAAGAATTTTGAAAGATAATAAAGCAAAATATGGTGTCGCTAACGCATGTTGTGGTGGTGGACAAGGTGTCGCAACTGTTATAGAAAATCTTGATGCTTAAAATTATCTAATTCTTTTTATTTCTTTTTCAATCTTTTTAAATAATGGTAGTTAATTCAGATATACTCATATCATAAAAATAACAAGAGAAAGAGATTTTTTAATTACCTCTAGTTTTTTTTTAAAACTCTAATTGTTGGAGATTTTAACATAATATAAAAAAATTTATAACCTCTTCTTAGGTCTAGGAGGGCAATAATAAATCGAAGGCTCTGTTTTTTCCTTGGGTTTGAGTTGAAAAACTTGCCTTTCCGAAAGTATTTTTGATATTTTATCATTAGGGTCATTTAAATCTCCAAAATATAACGCTTGACCTTCACAACAAATTACACAAAAAGGTTCCAATTCTAGATCAATTCTATGTGCACAAAGATTACATTTTTCAATGATGTTATTGCCTTCATCTAATATTATGACGTCATAAGGGCACGCATCTATACAAGCTCTACATCCAGTACACAAATCTTTTTCTAATAATACTGGACCATCTTCTCGTTTTATAAGAGCTTCCGTTGGACATGATTCTACGCATGGAGGATTTTTACAATGATTACAGAGTTTTGGGAGGAAATCCATTTCAAGATTAGGAAATTTTCCTTTCGGAGTATCTTTTTGAGTTCCACCTCGAGTTTCAACTTTAATCCAAAAATTAGTAGTATTATTTTCAATTCGGCAAGCTATACTGCAAGCTTCACATCCTATACATCTCTCTTGGTCAATGACCATACCCAATCGCTTATTCATTTTTCTACCTCTTTATATTTTATTATCTCAACAGAAACATCATTCATATGCATATTAGGTTCGTAAATCTTCTCTTGTACAGGATTTATAACATCATGTGTAAGATGATTTAGGCTTCCCACTTTAAACTGTTCTATCCACCAACCTTCTGTAATATTAATAACACCAGGCATAACACCATCAGTTACTCTTACTTTTAGGGTTGTTCGAGCTCTATTATTAAACACAGTAACAATATCATTATCTATAATATTCCGCTTTTCAGCATCAATTGGATTAATATCAACGAGTGGTTCGGGATTTAAATCCAATAAAGAGTGTACATTTGCGAACATGGAGTGGGTGCGAAATCGACTATGACCGTTAATAAGGGTTAAAGGATATTTTGTTTCTTCTGATGTAATTGGAGCTTCTATTGGAGGTAAATAGACTGGTAGTGCTTCTCCATCTTCTGCTAATTGCTCAGCATATAGTTCAATTTTTCCAGAAGATGTACCAAAAGCTAATGGAAAACTACCACCCTCTGGTAAAGAACGCAATTTCACAACCCCCTTTTTTAATATTTCTCTATTCACACCCTCTAAAGAAGGATTGTCCATAATCATGTCAATTAGACCATCTTCGCCACCCTTAAAATATTCACCAAATCCAAGTCTCTCTGCTAGTTCTGAAACGATTGTTACATCTGATTTCGATTCATATAATGGTTCGAGTACTTTTTGTTGCAGTTGGAGATATGGATAGGGCATTGAGATAAAATCAGAAAACTCAAGAAAACTACAAACAGGTAAGAGCAAATCAGCATATTTAGCACTAGGAGTCATAAATAACTCGGTTTGAACTATAAAATCCAGATTAGGGAAGAACTCATTAACAATTTTATTATAATTGACACATTGGTTTAAGAAGTTGATAAAGGCAAACCAAATTGCTTTTATCTGATAGGGTTTTCCATTAATAACAGCATTATATAGGTTTAGTATACCCAATCGATGATAACTGGGCTTATCAGGTATCGTGCTAAGAAATGGTCTCCAATTTAAAGAAGCAGGTACAAAACCAGAACTGATAGATGTCAATACATTCCCAGTGATACTCGCTACAGATACCAGGCCCCTTAAAGATATATCTCCATGATAAGTTCGAGTGAAGCCCATATGTGTTAAGAAAGTAACATCTTTAGCCATAGCTATTCTTTTACCTAATTTTTCTATTAACTCTTTTTTCACTCCTGTTATTTGAGATGTTTTTTCTAGAGTATATTCAGAAGCTAAATCCATGAGTAATTGTAGTACTGATTTACACTCAATATCATTTATATTATATGTTCCTGTAAGACTTGCCTCTTTTACATTCTTTCGCCTTATGGCTTTAGCTGAATTAGATGGTTTATGCCAAAGAACATAAGTATCAGTTTTTTTTATATCAATATCTTTTCCACGTAACAGTTTACCTGTATCAGTTCTTACCAAATAAGGGCCATTTGTATTTTCCAATATGAAAATTTTATCATATAATTTGTTTTGAAAAATCACATTCATTAATCCTAGTGCTAGAGCACTGTCTGTACCTGGTTTTAATCCAATATATTGATCTGCTTTGGATGCTGTAACAGTAAAGCGAGGATCAATAACAACGACTTGCGTACCCTCTTCTTTTGCGTCCATGATTTTTCGCATATTTTGTAATGGCATAGATTCTCCAGGATTAGTTCCCCAAACCATTAATAGTTCAGGCCATTTTCGTTGCCAAAATTCACCTTGTAAATGAAAAAATGGAAATTGATGTCCAAGAATGATTCGACTTCCACAAGGAAGTCCCGCATCGCCATACCCCCATGCGCTCACTCTTGTACTTTGCGTTAGACTAGCAATCCTTAAGTACGCACCAAACTTGGTAGTTCCTGCCCCAGGACCTCCTAAAACCCATCCAATGGACTTCCAGCCATATTTATCGCTAATTTTTTTAAAATTTTCTACAATAATATTATATGCCTTATCCCATGTAATACGTTCGAATTTTCCTTCCCCCCTCTCGCCAACTCTTTTCATTGGGTATTTAAGACGATCAGGATGATAAGTTATATCAAGACTGGAGAGCCCCCTTAAACAAATTCTACGATCTCTTTTTTCTGGGAAACTTGCGGGTTCTAACTTTACAATGCGATCTCCTTTCACATGAACCAGTATCCCACACGCATCAATACCACAATGTGCTGGACAAGTAGTTCTTATTAGTTGAATATCTTTATTTTTATTAATCATGAGTTTTACCTGTATTTAATATAAAATAAATTTCCATTTAAAAATATCATAAAATTGATTGTATATTAGAAAAAAAAAATGAAATTTTTGAGAATTATTACTTTGTAAAATTAGATTTATAAGCAATTTTTTTTCAGTATAAATTTACATCGTAAATTTAAATAAGGTTTTGCCATTAAGATATTTAAAGTATCAATTATATATTTTTGATAATCAAAGTCTTAAATCAATTATGTCTATGAAAGGAACAGATATTCTACAATTTGAAAAATTTCTAATAGAATATCAACAGACAAGTACTAAAAACATATTAGAAACAAACCAGCTAATGCATTAAAAGTATAAGCAATCATCCCCATTTTATTAATTTGCATTCCAATTTTTGCATTATATTTATGAATAATCCCAGTTAACTTTTTAAATGCGGGAATATTCGCATCGCTCCCTATATTCGCATTCCCTAGTCCTTTACCCAATGGATCAACCGTAGCCGCTTCATATGTCATGATTCCTACACCTCCTCGAGCTTTTACCTCATATCCATTAATAGTTCTCTGAGTAGGACATCCTTCTCCATCTGAAGAATTACTCAAAACGGGTGGATAACCGAATCTGTTTTTTACTTCCATCTCTCTAATTGTGATAGGATCACTTATTCTTACCATTTTTTTATATCCCTTTTTCCAAGTTTAGCTTTAATATATACATAATAACAAAAAATAGAATAACATTAAAGTTTAATTCCCTTTTTCAATTTGGTGTATTCAAGGTTTTTTCCACCAATGTGGAATTGCTACTGGTTTTAGCTCACCATTATCTAATAGCAAGGTTTGATCCTCTTCTATAGTGAATGCAAATCCACCTAGGAATTTCACCCATTTCTCTGGACGAAGCCCAAACCATCCAAATCTAAGAGCCATTAAATTTGCATCATGAGTAACAAAAATATTCAAGCCGTTTTTGGGAGTGTCTTTAACTTGGTCCAGAATCATATGAGCGGTTGATTGACAATATTCCATGAACGGTGTCCATACATCAGGATTATAAAAACCTACCACCCATCGATAAAAGATGTCAAAAAAAGTAACGTTATTAAATTCACTAAAAAAAAACTCCTTATCAGTAATTCCAACAGTTTGGAGAGGTAGAAGTTCTCCCTTTAATTCACTTTCCCCACCAATATTTTTAAACCCCTGATGTATATCTTCAGCTGTTTCTTCGCATCGCCATATAATACTATTGAAAATATTGATAGATCTACTACGGGGTAAATTTTCGCCGAATTTCTTAGCAATTGCATGACCTTGGGGTGTTAATCTTAATTTTTGAGCACCTTCTAATGCTGTTGGTTCATCTCGATGAGAATGTCTTAAAATTAGGATTATTTTTGATTTGTCAGGGAACTCTTTAAGCCCGTCAATTATCTGACGTGCTTCATTTGTCCATTCACCTTCATTCCATATTTTTTCAGTATCCATTTTTATGACAATATTTCTTGTTTTAGTAAATTTTCTATTTCATCATTGCTCAATTGAAGCTTGGCTTAATAGGTATTCTTCTCTCTTTATTAAATTTTCATTTTCTCCACACGACAAAGTAAACCTTTTAATGGCACTGAAGCAGTTACAGGATCGGTATGTTGATTATCAGTGAGAATATTGACATTTAATTTTTCCCAACCATTTTTTACTCTCTTTGGAGCAGTCTTATCATAACATTACCGCTGTTTTTACGAGTATCAAAGCAAGCGAAAGCAGGACCATTCTTAGGTTTACCGCTGAGTACTGCGGGCATACCCCTATAAATCATGGTTGCTGCTTCTTTCTCGAGATCGGCTACCGTAAAGGCAATATCGGCAACACCTTCGCCTCTACTATCCAGTGATTCTTGATAGATAGAAGGTCCTTCAAGGGGTTGGATAAACTCAAAAGCCACTGGACCAACTTGGCCAACTCTTGTCCTCGTCTTGAAGTGTGATTCAATAGGTTCACTAGGCACGTTGAATGTGTCAAGAGATCTGCTATCGAGTTCAGTTTCGGTTTGAATATCTATGATGTCTAGCATCTCGTAATACTCAACAGCCTTATCAAGGTCCCTTACACCAATACCTAGTCCATAAAATTTCCAATCTTTAAGATATGGATACGAACGATGGTGATCTATCCATGCTTTTTCCTTCTTAAGTACTGGAGGTCTGAACGATATATCTATGTGACCATACTTGCGAGTGTCGATGTGATTTTCCAAAATAACATCTCCTTGGGTGATTTCCATCATGAGCTCACAACCTTTTTCCAGCAGTTTCTCTGTCTCTGCGTTGACATCTGGGACGTTGAAACAAATGTGGGTAATTCCCTCTAACGGGATACCCATATTTTCTCCAATTTCAAGCAATAGATCCCCAACTTGGCAATCTTTATCCATATATGTGTAGTTATCTTTTCTTCTTCCTCGTTTGGATTCCTTCAACGGTTTTCCTGGCCCTAAACCACCATTTGTTGGTGGAACATCTTTATTAAAGTAAAATTCGGCTTTTCCACCGTTCCGATAATCCATGTACATTGCTTGAGGGCCTACACTAATCCCCATTCTCGTAGATTGATAATAATCTAAGGCGTCATTCCAGTTTCTAACAACAAGACAAATATGATGCAGTTCCCAATCTTTTTTCAACATATTACTCTCTCAAAAATTTTTTGTCGTAATTAAAATAAAAAAATAAAAAATTTATTGTGTTTAGTTTGAAAATTTCTTAAAACGTTCTGCTTGAACTAGTGTCCTCTCTGCGAGATTACGTATGGATTTATCTTTCCATTCCTTTAGACCAGGAATTATTTCTCCTCGAATAAAGCGTTTCACATACAACGGAATTAATTTCTGACCTAAATAAGCACCAATAATGGATCCGGCGTTCCCTGCATTGCAATCTGTATCGGCTCCACATTCAGTACTAATGCGTACAGTCTGGATAAAGTCGCCGTCTCCATATAATAATCCTACTACAATTGCAGCGTTATTGTATAATGTGTGAACAGCTTTACTTTTACCAAAGGATTTTATCCGTCTTTCGAAGATACTCGGATAATCTTTAAATCTGGAAATCGCATCAGTTGTCATACTTTGTTCAAATAACCACCATCGACCATCTAAAGTTTTTTGCCACTCTTTTTTATTCGTAGCCGCCCAAAGTGTTCCCATATCTCTTGAATCTGGATTATTATTATAAGTTTCGAGAACTGGATCAATAAAACTAAAATATAATTCTACGTCTTCCGTTGTTATAGAATCTGTTAAAGTAGCATATTCTAGCAAGACTGCCCTAATACGTTTAATATCGCTTATAATAGTTTCAGAACAAATCCCATTCTGATCAATTTGTTCTTTAAATCCATCAAATTTTTCAGTACGTGCCCCCTCAAGATCCCATTCATATACTTCGGATTTTGGGAAGTTAACTTCTACCTTATAGTCAAATGGGTTGTGGGTTATTGCTACTGAAATCATAGCCGAAACAAATAATTCACCTACAATTCCTACGTCTCTGTGTGCTATCAACGCATCTTGAAGCGATAAATCCAGACATGGTTTTAATAAGTCGAGATCCTCTTTAGAATTTTCATACCAACCCCATGCAGGAAGTAACATTCCATATAATTCTCCTTTCATCTGTGCTCCAATCCAATCAGCATATTCATTCCCAAAAACCTTTCCCTCATATTCATAAACATAATCGCCAGCATGTTCCCAAGGAACTCCATTTTTTGCGTTATCGTAAGCACATTTCTCTGCTGTAAATACATAATGAGGGATTAAGTGCTTCAACCAATAGGATCCAAGATAGTCTGGTTCCAAAATTGTTCCAGCTTTTAACCTACTCACAAAATCCTCATCACTTAATGCTTCTAATGCTAATATTGATATCAATTCATATTGCTCATCATCATTTACACTTTGCCTATGATGTTTGCTCCATCCGCTTAAAGGAGGGTGCAAATTAAGAACGATCTCTCGCCTTTTTCCCTCAACAGGCATCCCAAACGTACCACCTGCAACTTTTCCAGTCCAAGCTCCATATATCTTATCAAATAATTCTATTTCTTCCATTGTGTTTATTCCACTAAAATTTCTTGAATATATTGTTGATAAACCCACATTAAATTTAAATTTATATTGTATATTTATTATACTATAAAAAAGATATTACATAGAGAGGAATATGAACCGTATCCAAATCAAAGCTCGTGGATTCACATTTGAAGCCTGGTCAGCGGGACCGAAGGAGTGACCGTTGATACTGTGTCTGCATGGTTTACCTCGAACGAGCTGGGAATGGCACCATCAGCTACCGAAATTAGGTGAGGCTGGCTACCGAACTGTGGCACCTGACCTGAGGGGATACTGTCCAGGTGCACGACCAGAAGGTGTGGAAGCATATGTTGTGGATGAATTTGTCAAAGATATCCTCGCAATTGCTGATCAGCTTGGATGGGCGGATCATCCTTTTCATCTTATGGCCACTAGTATTGGTTCTGTGATCGCATGGTGGCTTGCCGGAAACTATCCACAAAGGGTAGCAACGCTGGCTTGCATTAATGTTCCACATCAAATGGCATTCCATGAGGTGATGGAAACAAAAGCGGCGGACAAACTACGAAAAGGGTTTAGTTATTTTTCTAATTCCAGAAAAGAGGGTGAGGAATTGAAGAATTTCGAGGCTACAATCAAACGAATAGGATTACCCTCCGAAGAAACCAATCCCTATCGTGAGGCGCTCAACAGCGAAAAAGCACTTAGAGCCGTTTATCACTGGTATCGGGCTATGCCCTCATGGGCTTCTCTATCATTAAAGCCAGTTATCATGCCCACTCTATATATCTGGCCCCGAAATGTTAGCAATGTGACCCAAGAAGTAGCTGAGGCAAATGCTCATTATGTTAAGGGACCATATCGTTTCGAGATCCTCGAAATAGCACTCAATTTTGCACTTCAAATGGAACCTAAAAAGATAACCCGCCTACTACTTGAGCATCTGGCAGAACACGCTCAATGAAACACAAATAATGATTCATTTATTTAGCTGAATGGTGATATTATCTCATCTTCAACTTGCTCAAATAGCTCTACTTTTGATTGTATACCACTAAATATGATCTCCTCGGCACCCGCATCGATAAATTGTTGAATACGGTTAATTATATATGGTACAGTACCGTATAACCACGATTTTCCACGTGTTTTGCGATACTGAACTGCTTCTTTCTCATCGTCAAAAATTCTTAATGGAATCGCCATTGTTTTTTTAATTTCAGATGGATCACGACCAAATTCTTCACAATGACGCTCAATCACTTCCAGTTTATGTTTAAACATTTCTGGAGTCCCCTCGGGATTATTAAGCCCAATATTGGCAATATCACCAAAACGAGCGAGCGTACGTAAGGTTCTCTTCTCTCCACTACCTCCAACCATTATTGGAATATGCGGTTTCTGTGTACATGGTGGGGAAAAATATGCCTTATCTAATTTGTAATATTGCCCATTATAATTGATTGGCCCATCAGCTGTAAACAGCATCTTAATCAACTCCACTGCCTCTTCTAGACGATCACATCTCTCCTTAACACTTGGAAACTCCCAACCAAATGCTTCATGCTCTTCCTTGAACCACGCAGCGCCAATACCAAGGATAAGCCGACCATTCGAGATTTGGTCTACTGTGGCAGCCATTTTAGCAAGTAATGCCGGATTACGATAAGTATTACCTGTAACAAGTACACCTAATTTTACTCGTTCTGTAATAACAGCAGTAGCTGTTATCAGTGACCAACCCTCCAATGCGGTTTCAGATTCTAAATTTGCTCTAGGATATGGTGGGAGGAAATGATCAGACCACCAGAGACTAGACCACGGTCCGGCATCAACACACTTAATCGCTGAAAGGGATTCTTCCCATGTAGTAAAATAATTCATTAACTGAGTTCCAAATTTCAATAAAATCTCCATATATGTATAATTAACTAATAAATTCGAAAGATAATTTCCAATTTTAAATTTATGAATTTACCCTTATAATTAAACTTTATATTGAGATTTCGGTTATAACGACTAATTTATGATAAGAAAAAGACTTTATCTTTTCTGTAAAAGGAGACATCAAATTTTTACTAATTTTTGTTCGCGTTTTTCATAAGTACATAAATGAGATAAACCAAATTTTCTTGCTATTTCTATAATTTCTTCGAACATGTATCCTACATGATCAGGTCTATGAGCATCTGAACCTAATAGTAAAGGAATATCACGTTGAATCATTTCTTTAATAATTTCATCATCTGGATGCTGACTCCCGATTCCTTTAAGGAATCCGGAGGTATTAATCTCAACAGCCATATCCTTATTTTTAATCTTGTCTAATAGATCCAAGAGCTTTTGCCATATATATTGGGAATATTTAGGATTATTGGGAGGAATTAAAATACGGTAAAAGTCAAAATGAGCAATCACATCAAAAAAATTGGTATCTACCAGTCTTGATAATTTGTTTACATATTCTAATATGATTTTATTCTCACCATATTCTCTTAGGACATTCGAACCTTCATATATGGGGATTACAGGAGATTCATGCCATTTTATATCATGAATCGCCCCAATTAAATAGTCCATATCATCTATAAACGGTTTAAGAACTTCTTTTTGTCGAGATAATGCTCTTCCAGGAGTATAAAAAGTAACTTCTGTGGATAATTGTATGTTAATTTTATTCTTATATTTTTCTTTCAGTCCTTTTATTTCTTTAATATACCTGGGGAATTCCTCAACATCCATTGATGCTTTTTTTAGTAATTCTAATATCTCTGGATCATCAATTACCGCTCCTAATGGAAAATGATCTGATATTCCGATTTCTTCAAGATTCTTATCAATCGCAGCTTTTATATAATCCTCAATTTCACCAAATGCATGTCCACATCGTCGGTTATGTGTATGATAATCCCTTAATTTCATTTTTTGAACCGATTTTTAAAATATCCCATTATTATTGATAATTAATTATATTAAATTGTAGTATACATTTAGATTTTTTCGTTAGCTGTTGCCTATTTTAAGCTGGGTAAAGAGAAACCAAATGGGAGAAGCTATATTTTTGCCAGAATATTAAAAGAGTTAGAAGAGAAGGAAGGTATTATTAAAAAGTTCAACGGGAATAACTGGATAAGAATATGAATATATTAGAAAAAATCGGTTGCGATATACTTAAAAAAAGGAAGCGTGAGTTATCCAATAAAACCCGAACTAACGAGGGGCTTAATATTGCTGAATATGTAGAAAGAGAAGCAATTGAACAAATATTAGCAACACAGTGCAGTATTAAGAAAAAACCCAAAAAAAAGAAAAGTGATTATGAAAAAATTCAAGAATTAAGAAAAAGGATTTTAAAAGGAAAAAAAAATTATATATTTAAGATTTCATTTGAACTCCTGTCAGGAGGATTTTATTTAATTAAAATTAATTTTAATGGGATGTTCCCTCCAACTCTAAATTTTTTATTTTTTACCTTTTATTAAATGAAAAAATCCCCGTTAATGATAAAATTTTCTGTGTTCAGGATCTAATGCATCAAATGTTTTCTTTGCCTCTTCAGGGGGAAGAACAACGATAGTGCCATCTTCCTTTTGAACTACGCAACCAGAATTTTGAAGCAAGCGGTAATTTTCGTTAGTCTCCTTTGGATTCCCCCAACATACAATTTGACAGTGTCCACAAGTAAATATCAAGTAATCTCCTAATTTTACGGTTTTATTTCCTATGAAGGGAACTTCCTGTTTTTCTTCTATCTCCTTGTAGTCGTAAGATTTGAAATCATCTCTCTTTGGTAATTTAAACCAGTTTTTTTGTGCACGAATCAGCGATTCTAACGCCTCACGCTTAGTCTTAGGTTGTTCATAGCGACCTGGGCTCCAAGTAGACCACTCTCCAGTTATATCTAAACCCGAATATCCTCCGCATACCAAATGACAACGTCCTTTATCAATTTTTTTAGCGTGGGTAAATGTATACCCTCCAATCTTTATTTCTACTTCTTCTTGATTATCAAAAGACCTTAACGCACATACTTTTACACATACTTTACATTGGTTACAAAACGACTCAGACTCTGGAAGAGGATCCGTAGGTTTTAACTTTGCAGATGTTACAATTGCTCCTAACTCTAAGTTTGGGCCATAACCTTTTAAGCCTAAATTTCCGCTCCAACCAAACAAACCAACGCCTCCTCTTACCGCTAAATATCTGAGAGAAATATCGGGAGGCAATTCGTATTTCCAATCTTCCAGCTCTTTTCTGTATTTAAAGTTTGACATAACCGGAAATGCTTCAAAGTCCTTTCCTCTTAATAACTCTGCAACTTCTTTAGAGATATCATACGCTTTCATAGTAAGGTCGAATCGATCTTTCTCGTGATTATTCCTACTATTCGGCTCTTTTTTTAAAAAAGGGCGTATCAATTCTCGATTTAACGGGAGAGCGTAAGATATAGCAGATTGTGCTTCTGGTAGGACATATTTTATATCTGATCCTGGGGGACCTCCCTTTAGAGTTTCAAGTGTAGTAAATCCAACTTTTATTGCCCCTTTTCCTAAGAGAAAATTCTCCAATTCTTCATTTAATGAAATCTTAATCCTCTCAATACAATAATTTTGATATAAATGCTATAGTTAACTTTTATATTAAAATATTCACCAGTGATTATCTCCATTTCAAACCTTTTATTTTATCACTCATTAGAAATACCATAATTATTTTTCATAAAACAAAATAAAAAGGTATTCGAAAGAATTGATTGCCAACGATAAACATTTAGAAAATTTGAAAACTATTGCAAAAGAGTATTTATATTCGGCCCAAGCGTATCCTAGAGATGAAAACAACGAGCCAACAGGGGAATATCTTGAGTATTTAAGCCTAATGTATGATGAAGAGATCGCCAAAATCATGCTAGAGTTTCCAATCATGCCCTCCTCGATTTCAATAAAAAAAAAAAACGTAAAGTATAATTTTGTGTGAGAACAATTGAATTTTTACTTTCGCAATGAATTTAAAAAATTTTATTTCATAAAATAAGTTTAAAAGCTCTGAAGTATTAGAATTTGTATATTTGGAAAAAAGTTTTACTTATGAAAAAATTAAGTAGAATTATTCTGAATATATACCTTAAATGATTAAATTTGATAAAATTCTTGATTTTGTGAGGTAAGAATCAAGAATATTAGGGTTGATAATTTGATCATGTGAGTTAAACTCACATTACATAATTAGAAATCGAATTTCTTTCAGTTTGTTTAATTCATTACGAAGCCCCTTGTTATCTACTGAAGTTACCGGTCCCAAGAAAAATGACTTCTTATAATCAGTAATTCACCAGTTATTTGATCGGCTGCTGGTGAAGCAAGAAAGAGAGCCAAATCTGCGATATTTTGGGGAACAGGAGGACGTAATAGTCTAGGTTTAAGTGTACCATCTTCATTTTCATCGGGAGGTAATATCCCCCATTGTATTACTCTTTCAGTCAATGTAAAACCAGGAGCAATACAGTTTACATTTATGTTATGTTCCGCCCATGAGGTTGCTAAATTTTTCGTTAACATGATGACACCTGCTTTTGCGACTGAATAATGCATCATTCCCGGAGACCCCACAACTCCCGCTGTTGAAGCAATATTGATAATCTTACCTTGTTTTTGCTCTATCATTACCTTACCTGCAGCTATGCACCCAAGAAAAACGCCTGTGAGATTGAGAGTAAGGACATGATTCCATTCTTTGAGAGAAATCTTTAGTGGTTCAGTCGGGATCCCCCGACCAGCGTTATTGATCATTATATCAAGCCGCCCAAAATTTTCCACTGTTTGTTTGACCATATTGTCTACCTGTTCTGGAATCTTAACATCAGTAGCTATAGCCAGAGATTCCCTACCAAGTGCTTTGATTTCTTCAGCAACCTTATCGAGATTCTCTTGCTTGCGGCTTGCAATTACAACATTGGCTCCTGCTTCAGCATATGTTAAAGCGATACTTTTTCCAATACCACTGGAGCCACCAGTTATTAAAGCCACTTTTCCATCTAATAATTCCATTTGTTTCACTTTTAAATTTTTTAAGTAATAATTAATGATTTTTTTAGCAATAATTTATATGGGGATTAACGATCCCACGAAAAATGACTCCTTACAATTAGTAATTCACCGGTTATTTGATCGGATACTGAAGAAGCGAGAAAGAGAGCTAAATCTGCAATATTTTTTGGAACAGGAGGACGTAATAGTCGAGGCAATAGTGTACCGTCTTCATTTTTATCAGAAGGTAATATCCCCCATTTTATTATTCGTTCAGTAGCTGTCAGACCAGGAGCGATACAATTCACATTAATGTTATGTTCCGCCCATGAAGCCGCTAAATTTTTAGTTAACATGATAACACCTGCCTTTGCTGCTGAATAATGAATCATTCCTGGATCCCCTTTAACTCCAGCTACTGAAGCAATATTGATAATCTTACCTTGTTTCTGCTCAATCATTACCTTACCAGCAGCTACACAGCCAAGAAAAACCCCTGTGAGATTGAGAGCAAGGACATGATTCCATTCTTTGACTGAGATCTCTAACGGTTGAGTCGGGATCCCACGACCAGCGTTGTTGACCATTATATCAAGCCGTCCGAAATGATCTACTGTTTGTTTAACCATATTGTCTACTTGTTCCGGAATCTTAACATCAGTGGATATTGCAAGAGATTCCCTACCAAGTGCTTTGATTTCTTCAGCAACCTTATCGAGATTCTCCTTTTTACGGCTTGCAACTACAACATTAGCCCCTGCTTCGGCATATGTTAGAGCGATGCTTTTTCCAATACCGCTAGAACCACCGGTAATTAAGGCTACTTTATCCTTTAGTACTTCCATTTACTTCACATTTAAGTTTCTATATACAAAAAATGTTGTTATTTCTAGAAAATTATATGTACCTAAGTTTTATTATATTTAACAGCTTTGGTAGCATAATTTGTGGAAGGGAGGGTGAATAATAGATTAATTTGATTAATATTTTTTTTAGAAAAAAAAATTACTTTAAAAAATTTGGATACTTATACTCAAGGTTAGGATACTTATAAAAAATTAATTAAGTAATGATTATTATTGATTTCCATATTATCATAATACGAATTTCTTTTAAGGAAAGAAGGTCTAATTTCGAATAAAAATTGATGTGATTATAATGATTAAAGATTTTGGAGGAAAGGTTGCTGTAATTACGGGAGCGGCAAGTGGTATTGGGCGTGGACTTGCTTATGGTTTTGCTAAACGGGGGATGAAAATTGTTCTAGCAGACATCGATAAAGAAAATCTAGAAAAGGTAGCAAAAGAACTCAAAGAAATGGGCATTGAGGTAATGACTCAAATAACAGATGTGAGTGATCCACAACAGGTGGCTCAATTAGCAGATGCTTCTTATAAACGTTTTGGGACGGTAAATATACTTTGTAATAATGCGGGAGTCGGAGGAGCTGGAAGCATTAGTTTAGTTACACTTGAAAATTGGAAATGGATTCTTAGTGTTAATGTCTTTGGTGTTATCCATGGTATTCAATATTTTTTAAACCGAATGTTAGCAAGTAACGAACCGTGCCATATTGTTAATACTTCATCAATGGCAGGATTACTTTCGGGTGACAATTCACCATATCCAACATCTAAATTCGCGGTAGTCGCGATTTCTGAATCTTTGGCTTTCGATTGCTTTAATACAAACGTAGGCGTATCTGTCGTTTGTCCTGGGCGTGTTAATACAAATATTATAAATAATACACATATATTTAGACAAACACGACCAGATGTTTGGCAACCTCCAGCAGAAATGATTAATCAATCAGAAATTAGTAGGGAAAATATGAACAGAATCTTGGCGCGAGCAATGGCTCCAGAAAAATTGGCAGAATTAGTGATTAAAGCAATTGAAAATGATATATTTTATGTTTTAACTCATTCAGAATACATACCATTGGTAAAGTCTCGGTTTGAGCGCATTTATGAAGACACTTTAAAATTGCATGAAGGAAATAAAGCAAAAAGTGAAAAAAAATCGAAGATCTTTAAAAATGATGTACCTATTTTTTCCATAACTTACCCCGAGAGTTTTATAGAATTGAAGCCAAATCCAATGAACTTTCCAGAGGACAGACCAGTCTTGGTTGCCGCTAAAGATCCCGGGATTGATCTTATGATTTCTGTTTTTAAATCTTCGACATATGACCGACCATTAGATGAAACTGTACAAGAAATTGCTGGACGAATTGAGGATATAGCAAGAGAGATCAATATTATTTACAATGAACCAGCAACTTTAAGAGATGGAACAATTGCTTATGAGAGTGTTATTGAATATAAATATATAGGTATTTTTAAGATTAAAAGTATCCATCTTTCGGTTATAAAAAATGAACATCGGATTGTCATTAGCATTTATGCCAATTCTAATTATTATACTGAAAATTTAAGAGATATTTTATATTCTCTTGAATTTAATTAAAAATGTTACATTTTTTTTTTAGCGTAAGGTTTCTCATGGAAATTTACTATTCTTCAAATGTCTTTAAATACACAGATTTTAAGAAGCCAAATACTACTTTTTTTGGATGGAAAGGTAAATTCTGATTTCAATGGAAATTCATGTGAAAATTAGGATTTAACCAGTCGATTAACTTAGAGAGTTGACGAGTCTCCTTTAGACATACTAGAGATTTCAAATTTAATTTTAACATCTATTACTGCTGGTTTTTCCGAATTTTTTGCACGCTCTAAAGCAGGAAAAATTTCGTTAGGATCTACAACCTCCTCACCATAGCATCCAAAGGATTCAGCTATTTTTCCAAAATTGCAATAAGGCAAGTCTACGTCAATAAAACGATTATTAAATTCTAAAACTTGACAACTCTTAATCATTCCCCAGCAAGAATTGTTCCCAATTATAAAAATTAGATTTTTCAATCCTAATCTAACTGCTGTTTCTAAATCTTGGATGTTTATCATGAAGCTCCCATCTCCACAGATAGCAATGACTTGTTTATCAGGTTTTCCTAATTTTGCCCCAATTCCGTAGCCTACGGATACACCAAGGTGTCCCATCCCAATTGCTTGAAGGTATGATAAGGGCTTCCGATCCTTATATAAGTTTATAGATTCTACTGCAAAAACAGTAAGATCTCCTCCATCGGTGATTAAAATAGCATCCTCATCCATAAACTCATAAACTTCTTTAACCATTCTTACAGGATTAATCGGAATTTCATCATTGTTAGCTTTTCTTATAGAAGCAGCTTGATCTCTTTTTTTATTGGCAGCCAGAGTTTCCAACCAATCTCTTTTTTCAACACGATTACTTTTTTTTAGCTCTACAAGTAATTGTGTTAAGTATTGTTTGCAATCACCTACAATACCTAACGTTATTGGTTTTGATCTTCCAATTATGGATGGATCCATATCAACATGTATTAATTTCTGTGAATCCTTCCAAACTGGTGGTTTTCCGAGCGCTAAGGTATATGAAAATTTAACGCCAAGGGCTAAGACTACATCTGCTCCTGCTGTAGCTTGGGCTGAAGACAGATTTAAAATCCCAAGAGAACATTTAGATTTATTTGAAAATGTTCCTATTCCTCCATGACTTGTAATAACGGGTATTTGTAAGTATTCAGCAAGCTCTTTTAACTCGCTCCATGCTTCAGCTCTTAAAACTCCGCCACCAGATACGATTAGTGGCTTTTTAGCTGATAATAGTAGTTCTAGAGATTCTTTTATTAAAGAGATATTTACAGCAGGTTTCCTTATTGCTCGATATTGATTAGAGGGCAAGATAGAAATTTGACCTTCTTCAATACTATCACAAAATGCATCCGAAAATATCTCCAAAACCACAGGTTGTGGTCGTCCACTGCTTACTTCTCGAAATATCTTATGTACAGCGTCTGGAATTTCTTCTATTCTTCTAATCGACTTTTGGTACTTAGTAATTGGTTTGAACAATGCAATTTGATCTAAATTACCTTGTAGAATGAAGGAATCTTCATATTGACTGTTTACCTGTGGAATTATAGCAACTAGAGGAATATTATCGCTCCATGCAGTGCCTACTCCCGGTAAAAGATGTAAAGCTCCTGGTCCAACAGTCCCAAAACATACTCCAGGAGTATTAGTAACTCGAGCATAAGCATCAGCTGCATGGGCTGCGACTTGTTCATGACGAAATAGTACGGTATTAATTCCTTTTTCTCGGCCCCATTGATAAATAGCATCATACATTGGGAGGAGTTGACCACCAGGAATCCCAAACAAGTATTTTACCTTCTCTTCGAGGAGACACTTAATTAATATATCTCCACCACGTATTTTTTTAGCCATTGAATTTTTGAATGGGAGATGTATATTTAACTTTGAGTTTTGATTTGTGTTGAATTTTATTATTAATTAGAGTAGGAACACATATTATAAATCTTCAAAGTAATAAAATAACTATTAAATTTTAAAAAATTATATTCATTTAAAAATTCTAATTTAAGAATTAATTCTTATGTAATAGAAGAGGATTATCTATGGAATTTGGTGTCCAGATAAATAATTATTTAACTTCATGGGAAAGTATTCTTGCCACAATTAAAACTGTGGAGTCAGGACCGTGGTCCAGTCTCTGGGTCTCGGACCATTTCTTCCCTCCAGTTGGAGACAACGTAGAGCATAAAGAGGCATTAGAGGCGTGGTCACTGATTACAGCAGCAGCTACCGTCACCAAACGCTTAAGGTTGGGTGTTCTTGTAACAGGCAATACATACCGCAATCCAGCGTTGTTAGCGAAAATGGCGGCAACTGTGGACCAAATCTCAAACGGTCGCCTAATCCTTGGTATCGGAGCAGGTTGGTATGAACGAGAGCACGAGGCGTTCGGTTGGAAGTTTCCAAGTACTAAGGAGAGAAGCGATCGTCTAGAAGAGGCAGTAGAGCTGATCAAATTATTATTTACAGCTAATGGTCCCGTTAGTTATGAGGGACAGTATTACAAGCTTAAGGATGCGTATTTTTCACCTCCCTGTACGCAAAAACCTCACATACCAATTTTAATAGGGGGTAATGGGGAGAAGAGAACATTAAGAACCTTGGCAAGGCTTGGAGATATTTGTAATCTTGATTTTAACATACCAGGATCCCCAGAAATTTTTAGACGTAAAATTGAAATCTTAGAGCGCCACTGTGAAGAATTTGGGCGTGATCCTAAAGAAATAAAAAAGACTCTACACATGCCCATTCATCTTGAAAATGATGAAAAAAAAGCAATAAGATATCGTAAAATACGTGGGGAGTGGACGCTAACTGGCTCTGCCTCTTTTATTATTAATCGCATCCAAGAATATTTGGATGTTGGTGTAGAAGAGCTCATTTTTGGGAGCATCCCATCCAAAACAGAACTTTATGAACGTTTAAATAATGAGATACTCTCAGCATTTATCTAAAGCTTAATAAATAAAGATATTTTCAGAATTAGACTATAAACTATGCACCGTTCGAGCTATGATAGTATCTTGTACTGACTTAGGCAACTCAACAAATCGAGCAACGTACCCCGCTACTCTCACCATTAAGTCCTTGAATTTATCGGGCTCTTTCTGGGCAGCCTTTAATGTATCTGAAGAAATTACATTAAACTGGACATGATGTATTTTCTGGTCGACAAAAGTTCTTATTAAATCTGCCATCCTTTTGAAACCATAATTATCCTTGAACATCACCGGATCTAGCCTCATATTGAATGATATTCCTGCGAAAACCTCGGCGTGGTCGATTTTACCTACAGACTTAAAAACCGATGTGGGACCACTAACATCGCTGCCTTGAGTGGGCGCGAGTGAATCTGCTAGCGGTTCCTCGGCTAATCTTCCAGAAGGGAGTGCTCCCACGGCCGCACCAGCCCTAACATAGCTACTTAAAGGAATGTGAACTGGTATTTTGTGACCACCACGCGTATTTTTATTTTTTATCGCTTCCTGAGAAAAAGTGTGCATTACCCACGCTGTTTGTTCATCGGTATAGTCGTTGTCATTTCCAAACTTAGGTACCTTTAACAACATTTTCCGTAGGTCGTCGTACCCTTCAAAATTCTTCTCCAAAGCATCGCATAGCTGATCCATAGTAATCTTTTTTTCTTCAAACACAAGCTTCCTAATAACAGTCAAGGAATCACCAACATCAGTAACACCAACACATGATATGAACGGCCCGAAATTAAAACGGGCTCCACCTTCTTCCCTACATAGCCCTTTTTCAATGCAGTCCTCTATAAGTGCTGATTGGTATACAGTTGGCTCGAACTCGGCCAATAGTCTCTCACCGATGTTCGTGGCAATTGTCTCCATTTCAAATCCCCAAACAAGTTGTTTTCTAAACGCTTCCTGTAATTCTTCAAAGGATTTGAATTTCCTAGGATCCCCTGTTTGAGGCACTTTTACTCCATCGGGCCACCCCTTCCTGCCATTAGTCAAGACCGATTCTAAGACGCCTGGAAGCAATTGGATATAAATGGAGGTGCAATACCCCGAATCCATACCAGCTAAAGTTGGCTCATTACACCCCATTGCACTAGCCTTTCTGGCAATCTCCAATGTTATTGGCGACTCTCCACCTAATGTCGCTCGACTAAGAAGATTAACAACAATATTATCATTATTGAGAAATTCAGGATGACCAGTTCCTAGCGCACAGAGCTGACATGCTTTAATTAGGAGATCTTCAGGTGTTCTACTGTGAAGCAAGATACCTACATCAGGTTCTACTAACCTGGTATGCATCATTCCTTCGAGAATCATGAATGACAGCTCATTTGTAGCATCAGTTCCATCTGATCTGAGACCACCTACATCAACATGCTGTGCGATTCCGGAAGTATCTGATAGAAGATAACCTTTTTGGGAGTTTAAACTATAAAGAAACCATGAAGGTCTTAGAAGGAAGCAATCAATAAGTTCCTGCGCTTCATTTTTAGTTATTCTCCCTTCACTTATATCCGCTTCAAAGTAAGGATACAAATACTGGTCCATTCTCCCCGGACTAATAGACGCTGTACCACGGATCTCCCAATAATGAAGAATCTGGGAGAACCAGATTGATTGTATTGCTTCATAGAATGTTTTTGCAGGATTTGCAGGCACCCAATCGCACACTTCAGCAATCTTTAGTAATTCGGCTTTTCTTTTGGTATCTACTTCCTTTCCGGCCAATTTTCTTGCCCTGGTAGCAAATCGTTTCCCTATTTCTGCTGCTGCTTCCATAGCCATAATTACACCCTCAAGGAAGGGAATCTTTTTAACCTCCTCAGGATTGGTTCTATCGATCCTTCCCAGTCTTTCTTCAGCATCTTTCTTTATTCCCAAAAATCCCTTTTTCAACACTTTCTCATTATTGGGAATAAAGTGTCCAACGTGGAACATTGACATCGATTTATTTAGAGAATACCATGCTTCAGAAGTAAAACCAGGAGGAGCAGGATTGAAATGAGCAGGGTTAAGTCGTATTCTTTCCCAACTACCTTTTCCCTTCCAGTAGGGGATTATTTCCTCTTTTAACTCTCGCTTCTCTTCTTCGGTAATGTAAATTGGGTTCCGTTCCCTAGTATCAATACCATCCAGGTATTCTTCTAGGTTAATGTCGCACTTCACAGGAAGCGGGCAGTTATTAGGAATAGGATCGTACCAACCTACTATAAGCTCATCCGGAAAGATGTCGATGGGCAGCTCCCTTACTATGGTTTGAAAAAGCTTCGCTCTACGGGTCACCATAGGTTCGCCTTCTGTTTCCTTCATAACCCTTACTTCAATACGGTCTCTATCAATTCTGTACACAAGCTTACGGTCTATATAGCGTTGCCTATGCCTTTCAACTCTTTGAGTTGGCTGTACAGTTAATATCCTTTCTAGCAAGGATTCGGGTTTCACTTTATCTGTTTTCTCTACAATCTGCACCATTTTACAAAACTTCTTTTCTAGATTCTTTGAGAGTAAGTTAAAATTATCTCTTTAGTAATATGTAGGGATTAGAAATTTTTAAATATATGGTGTATATTTTATTATTATTTCAAAACATTTACTTTTAATCTCTAATTAAAGGATTTCTGATTTGAAAGATTATAAATAAAGAAGCATTTACATATATAAAAATTGTTAAAATTGAGAAAGCAATGACTACTAAAACTGTTAGAACGATCTGTTTTGATTGCCATTCGCGTTGTGGTGTACTTCTCGAAGTAAAAGACGGGAAAGTCGTTGGAGTAAAAGGAGACAAGGACCATCCCATAAGTCATGGCTATATGTGTCCAAAGGGAATGGCATGCATGGAAATTATGTACCACCCTGAACGGCTCACAAAACCTTTGATAAGGGTAGGAGAGCGAGGAGAAGGTAAGTTTAAGGAGGTATCTTGGGACGAGGCCCTTGATGTTATAGCTAAAAAACTTCTTGAAACACGAGAAAAATGGGGGGCTGAGTCGGTTGTATTTGGTCAAGGTACAACGAGAGGCATGCCACCTTGGATTTATCGATTTATGAGTCTATTTGGGACGCCTAATTTCATGTCAGCTGGTCATATGAGCGGTGCTCCTATTGCCCTCGCTAGCTCTCTCACCGCTGGATTTTCAATACTCGATCCTGACTATGGGAATAGTAAATGCATCCTGTTGTGGGCACATAATCCTGAAAAATCATACCCGGGAATATATAATTATTTCATTAGAAAGGGCTTAAAAGCAGGTGCTAAACTCATTGTCGTTGATCCTAGGGGTAATTCATATACACGAAAAGCAGATCACTGGCTCCCCGTTAGGCCCGGAACTGACGTGGCCTTGATACTTTGTTTCATAAATGTAATCATTGAAAACGAACTATATAATAAAGATTTCGTGGAAAAATGGACTGAGGGATTTGATCAATTAAAGGAATGTGCCTCAGAATTCACCTTGGAACGAGTTGCTGAATTAACATGGCTTTCACCTGAAGAGATAAAGGCAGCAGCTATAACCTATGCTACAAACAAGCCTGCCGCAATCGGTCCTGGCCCTGGTGGCGCTTGTCAATCGATAAATACTTTTGATTTCTCACGCTCAATCACCATTTTAGCCGCAATTACCGGAAATTTGGACGTTAAAGGAGGAAATGTTAGTCATGTAGCTCCAACAAAAGCACGGAGTTGCTATGGGGCTGATTTTAACTATGAAAACACATTACCGCAAGAACAAGTGAGGAAAAAAATCGGTCGTGATAAATTTTTAGGTCTAAAATTTTCAGGAATGTCAGTAACTCCTGAATTAGTATGGGATGCGATTCTTAAGGGAGAGCCGTATCCCGTTAAAGCCATTGGATTGTTTGCTAATAATCCTATGTGTGCCTATGCTAACTCTAAGCATGTTAAGGAAGCTTTAAATGCTCTAGAATTTTTGTTTTCCGTGGATTATTTCCATACGCCTACCACGCAAATGGCTGATGTCGTGCTTCCAGCAGCGCATTGGACTGAAAGAGACGATGTTGAAGATTTGAGTATGAAAAACCATGTTTTTTGCCAAGTGAAAGCAGTAGAACCCATTCCAGAATGTCGTTGCGAAAAAGAAATCTTAGTTGATCTCGCTAAGAAAATGGGTCTTAAGGATTATTGGCAGACCGTTAAAGAATCTCTTAATTATCGCTTGGAACCTATTGGGATGACGTTTGAGGAGTTTAGAAAGGTCGGAAAATATTCTCTTCCTATGAAATATAAATTGTATGAAAAAAGGGGTAGGTTTAATACACCCTCGGGGAAAATAGGTCTGTGTCCTAAGTATTTTGATGAATGGGGTTTGAGTTCTATACCAGTTTATAGGGAACCACCCGAAAGTCCCGTTAGCACCCCTGATATATGGAAGGAATACCCACTGGTATTAACGACGGGAAGAAGAATCCTCTCATATTATCATTCCTCTCTTCGAAATATTCCATCTCTTAGGAAACATGCACCAGATCCGGAACTTGAAATACATCCTGATACATGTAAGAGTCTTGGAGTCAAGAATGGTGAATGGGTTCATTTGGTTTCACCAAGAGGTAAAGTTGAAGTCAAAGTTAAATATTTTGAGGATACTCATCCAAAAATTGTACACACACCTCACGGGTTTTGGTATGGGAGAGAAGATGGGTGGGAAAAATTAAACATTAATCAAATCACTGACAATGGCCCTAAGGATCCAATAACAGCTTCAGTTTCCACAAAAGCCCTTTTGTGTCGAGTCGAAAAATTATAGAAGGATATTATTAGCAAGTTCTAACCGCCTATTTGAACCTTTACGCCACAAGATTCAACTAGTTTCTTTAAGTTAATCATGTAATCTTCGCTCGGAGGCTCAACATCTTTAAGTCCATACTCTCTACCAAGTTGCTCATAATTGCGAGTTCCAAACTCATGATAAGGTAAAAGATCAATTCTAAGAAGATTTTCTCCCAGTTCAGCTGCGAACTTAGCCGTGTTTAATAGATTTTCTTCAGAATCGTTGCGTCCTGGTATTAAAGGAATGCGGATTATAATCGGTCGCATTTTGGATGCTTTCCTTGCATTTTCTAAAATAAGTTCATTTGAAACCCCTGTAAGCTCTTTATGTATGCGTGAATCCATGTGTTTAATGTCAAAGTAGAGGAGATCAATATACTCAAGAATCTTTTCCAAATCTTCCCATTTAACATATCCACAGGTTTCCATTGCAGTGTGTACATAGGTTTCCTTACATTTTTTAAGTAAATCTGCGACAAATTCATGTTGCATTGTGGGTTCACCTCCACCTATCGTAACCCCTCCATCCGATCTTCTGTAAAAATTACTATCCTTCATTACATCTTGGAATAATTCTTCTACAGTTATTTGATCTCCTATAAGTTTTAAAGCTTGGTTAGGACAGATTTCAACGCATTGACCACATGTATTGCAGAGTTTTCTGTCTATCTTTATTTTTTCCTTATCGGAAAATATAATCGCTTTTTTTGGACATTCATCAACACAACGCAGACATTTCTCGCATTTAGACTCTGTATAGAGTATCTCAGTTGAAAACTTCTGCGTTTGGGGCGAAGAACACCATAAACATTTAAGCGGGCATCCCTTCATGTACACTAAGGTTCTTATTCCAGGACCATCATGGATGGCAAACCTCTGAATGTCGTAAACTAGTCCTTTCATTTCTCTATATTTTCTATTCATACGAAGATACTACTTTGAACTTTACTGTTTAAATAAGTAAAATTTACCTGAAAACAGATATAATCTCATCCCTAATTTGCTCGAATAGCTCTTGTTTAGGTAGTACACCACTAAATATGATCTCCTCGGCACCAGCATCGATATATTGTTGAATACGATCAATTATAAATGGTATTGTACCATATAAGCACCAATCTCCACGACGTTTGCGAAGTTGGACAGCCTTTTCCTCATCGACCTCAACTCGTAATGGAATCACCATCGTTTTTTTGATTTCAGATGGGTTGCGGCCAAATTCTTCACAATGACGCTCAATCACTTCCATCTTATGTTTAAACAGTTCAGGAGATCCGGGCTGATTAAAATCTATATCAGCAATATCACCGAACCGAGCGAGAGTACGTAAGGTCCTTTTCTCTCCATTTCCGCCAACCAAGATTGGAACATGCGGTTTTTGCGTACAAGAAGGCGAAAAATAAGCTTTCTTAAGCTTATAATATTGTCCATTATAATCGATTGGTCCATCAGCCGTAAACAGCAATTTGATCAGCTCTACAGCCTCTTCTAGACGATCGCATCTCTCCTTAACACTTGGAAACTCCCAACCGAAAGCCTCGTGCTCTCGCTTAAACCAGCCAGCACCAATACCAAGGATTAGGCGACCGTTAGAGATTTGGTCCACAGTCGCCGCCATCTTTGCTAGCAGCGCTGGATTACGAAATTTATTACCTGTTACTAGGATGCCTAATCGTATTCGCTCTGTAACAGCAGCAGTAGCTGTGATCATAGACCAACTCTCCAATGCAGATTTAGATACAAGATCTGAACCTGGATAGGGTGGTATGAAATGATCTGAGAAAAAGAGACTATGCCACGGTCCAGCTTCTATAAACTTTATAATTGAAAGAGTTTCTTCCCATGTAGTAAAATAATTAAATAACAACGCTCCAAATTGCATACAAATTCACTTTTTTTCTTTTTATTATTTTTTTTTTAATTTATTTCTAATTGGTTTTTAATTTTAAAAAAATATTTGTTGATTTGATTATTAAATTTTTAAAGATTGTTGGAATGCAAAAACTTCTTAAAACGTTCCGCTTGTGTTAGGGTTCTTTTCGTGAGATTATGTATAGACTTATCGTTCCATTCCTTAAGACCGGGAATTATTTCGCCTCGAATAAAACGCTTCACATATGACGGAATTAATTTCTGACCTAAATATGCACCAACAATGGCTCCTGCGTTTCCTGCATTGCAATCAGTATCAGCTCCACATTCAGTACTAATACGCACCGTCTGCATAAAATCACCATCTCCATATAATAAACCTACTACAATTGCAGCATTATTGAATAAGGTATGAACAGCTTTACTTTTTCTAAGGGGCTTTAATCGTCTTTCAAGCATACTCGGAAAATCCTTAAATCTGGAAATTGCATCTTTAATCATATCTTGCTCAAACAGCCACCATAGACCATCTAAAGTTTTTTGCCAATCTTTTTTATTCGAAGCCGTCCAGTGTTTTCCCAAATCTCTTGAATCTGGATTATCAATATAAATATCGATTACTGGATCAATAAATTTAAAGTATAACTTAACGTCTTCTGTTGAAATTGAATCTATTAAGGAAGCATATTCTAACAAGACTGCTTTTATACGTTTAATATCACTTATAATAGTTTCAGAACAAATCCCAATCTGCTCAATTTGCTGCGTAAATCCATCATATCGTTCGGTTTTCCCCTCCCCAAGGTCCCATTTATAAACTTCTGACTTTGGGAATTTGATTTCTTCTTTATATTTGAATGGATCGTGTGTTATTGCGACTGAAATTATAGCGGAGATAAATAATTCACCTACAATTCCTACATCTCTATGAGCAATCAACGCATCTTGAAGTGATAAATCCAAGCATGGTTTTAGTAATTCGAGATCATCTTTGGAATTTTCGTACCAATCCCATGCAGGAAGTAGCATTCCATATAATTCTCCCTTCATTTGTGCTCCAATCCAATCAGCATACTCATTTCCATAAACCTTACCGTCATGTTCATAAACATAATCACCAGCATGTTCCCAAGGAACACCATCTTTAGCGTTATCATAAGCAGATTTTTCTGCTGTAAATACATACTGAGGGAGTAAATACTTCAGCCAATATGATCCAAGATAATTTGGTTCCAAAATTGTCCCAGCTTTTAACCTATTAACAAAATCATCATCACTTAATGCTTCTAATGCTAATATAGATATCAATTCATATTGTTCATCATCATTTACGACTTGTCTATGATGTTTGCTCCATCCGCTTAAAGGAGGGTGCAAATTAAGAACGACTTCGCGATTTTTTCCTTCAACAGGCATCCCAAATGTGCCCCCTGCGATTTTTCCTGTCCAGCTGCCCCAAATTTTTTGGAGTAAAAAATCTTTATCAGACATACTTCAATCTCATTTTTTTTATTTTATTAAAGTTAAATGAAATATGTATATTAAACAAATTCCTTTTTGGATAAATATCTATGATTCAATTTAGAATAAGTAATATAAGAGAGAGAGAGAGAAACTTCTAAAGATTTTAAATCTTGGCAACTTCAAAGTAATGAAAATTAAAAATTTTCTTCAATTTTACCAGTAGATTAATCCGCGTCTTCTATGTCCTCTACTCCTTTTGGTGGATTGCAACACCAAATATAATGACCTTCCTCGATTTTTATTTGATGGGGTGTTTCAAATTCGCATTCTGCTGTTCGAGCATCTGATACACACCGTGGATTAAAAGCACATCCTGGTGGGGGAGCAATTGGGCTCGGAACTTCGCCATCTATAACATATTTAATATCTTGGTCAAAAGGATCTATTTCAGAGCGACTTTTTAGCAATGCTTGAGTATAAGGATGAGCTGGATTTGAAAAGATTTGATCAGTTTCCCCAACCTCAACAAACTTACCGAGATACATTACAGCAACTCTATCCGCAATATGATTGACGACTGCTAAGTTATGAGTAATAAATAAAAAGCCATATCCATAATCCTCCTGTAAATCTATAAGAAGGTTTAAGATTTGTGCTTGTACAGACACATCTAGAGCTGATGTTGGCTCATCAAGGACAATTAATTCTGGATTACAAGCAAGTGCTCTCGCAATAGTTATTCTTTGCTTTTGCCCTCCTGAGAACTCGTGAGGGTAACGATCCATGTGTTCTCGTTTTAATGAAACCGGTTTCAACAGTTTCAAGACATGTCTTCTGATCTTCATTTTATCGGTAATACCGAGCAAATTCTTGAGCGGTTCTGCTATAATATCAGTAACCTTTAAACGCGGATTTAAAGAAGCATCGGGATCTTGGAAAACCACTTGAATCTTTTGTCTGAGATAACTTGAAAATTCCTTCGGGAGAGGCTCGCCTTGAAATAATATTTCTCCATCTTCTTTATCTATTAATCCTAAAATTGTGTTTGCGACAGTCGTTTTCCCACATCCGCTCTCTCCAACTAATCCTAATGTTTCACCTGTTTTAATTTCAAACGATACACCAGTCACCGCTTTTACTTCCCCTACTTTTCTTTTAAGTATCCCCTTAAGTAGAGGGTAATATACTTTAAGGTCTGTAACTTTTAATAAAGGCTTACCTTTTTCTATAATATGTAGGCCTCTAATTTCCTGAATTGGTATTGTTCTGTAAGCGATCACTTTAGCTATAACCACCGTAATAATGGAAGTAATAGTACTTATTGCAATATTTTGAAGAAAAAAAGCAAAATAGAAGTAATTTTGAAGGATAAAAGCTGTCATCAGATATAGAAGTCCTGGGATTACACTGACAAGTACGACTACTCTTCTTAACTTTACTAGTTGAATTTTATCTCCCCAATTTGCTATAAATGCAGATAAACCGAGAATAATAGGAAATAAAATCATAAAAGTAAATATTGCACCATTAAACGAATCTTGATAAATACTTGGTACCTGAATTAGAAAAATCCTAAAAATAACAAAAAGAGAATTCGTAAAAATACTAGTAACGAGTAAGGAGATTTGAGCAAGTCCTACAATTACTATAGATTGTAACCACTTCTTTTTGTAAATACTCATCATGATAATAAATCCAATAAAAATGTTGATAAAAATTATGAGAAAGTCGGAAATATCAACCAAGATATCTAATCCAATAATAGGATTGACAATCGATACGAGAAGGCCGCCAATCAATGAAGTAATAATAAATCTCACAGCTAAACCTATAACTAGCCAAGTTATACTAATAATTAGAGCTGTATAGAATGGTCTTTCCCATTTATTCAAGCTGATATGCCATTTTAGATAATAGAGTCCCACTAAGAATAGTATAATTTGAGTAATTACCAATAACGCTATATTCATCAAATTAATAATAATAATGACTTCAACCATTTCGACTTAGCCTTTGTTTTTTATTTTATGCTTTATTATTGAATTCAGTTACTAATCCCTATTTTCTTCTGCTTTTTTTATCGCAATTTCTGTTAATTCTTTATAGTCTGGATCATAAAGATGACATGCAACGAAATAATTTGGTTCAACCTCTATACTTTTAGGTATTTCTGAATCGCAAGGCTCGAAGCAGTATTTGCATCGAGGGTGAAATCGGCATCCAGAAGGGGGATAAATCAAGTTTGGAACCGTTCCTTTTATAGTTTCAAGATGTCGTTTCTTTTTTCCTACAATGGGAACAGAGCTTATAAGACCTCTAGTGTAAGGGTGATAAGGTTTTATAAATAATATTTGAATATTTCCATACTCAATTATCGATCCACTATACATGACTGCCACACGGTCACACATTTTAGAAATTATTCCTAGATCGTGTGTGATAAATAAAATTGAAGTATTATATTTACTCTTAAGTTCTTTCATTAACTTTAGAATTTGGTTTTGAATAGTTACGTCCAAAGCCGTTGTAGGCTCATCGGCGATTAAAAGTTTCGGACTACAAGCAAGACCCATAGCGATCTGAACTCTTTGTCGCATTCCACCACTCAATTCATGGGGATATCGATCAAAGATTAAATCTGGAAAGGGGATATTTAAATCTCGTAAAAGTTGTTCACTCCACTCTCGGGCAACAGCAAAAATACTTCTACCTTGATTAGATGCTTCAATGAGTAACTCATTTTCCATATGTAGGAGATACACTTCAGTGATTTGAGCCCCAATTTTAAAAACTGGATTAAGAGAGTTAAGTGGATCCTGAAAAATCATGGTAATATCTTTTCCACGATATTCCAAAACATCCGATGTCGATTTTTGTAATAAATCTTCTCCACGAAATATAACTTTACCTTTTTCTATTTTTCCTGGAGGGCGTACTAATTGTAGGATAGATAATGCTGTAACGGATTTACCACAACCAGTTTCTCCTACAAGACCCAGATTTTCTCCCTCATTAATTTTAAAAGAAACTCCTGCAACCGCCTTTACAATTCCTTCCTCTGTGTAAAAATTAGTCGTGAGATCATGAACCTCTAATATAACATTATTCCCAACTCGCCTTTCTTCTTCACTTTTCTTTTTCTCAAACAGCTCACTTGCTTTTTGAAGCTTTACCTCACTCCTCTCAAGAGCTCGCGGTTTAAATATCTTCTTTAATGTAATAGAATAAACGGTGACATATACGGCATTAATTACTACGATTAATACACGAATATCTTGAATATAAAGAGTGATACCAAATAATTTCCGTAAATACAATTCAACAACAACGAGCTGAATCGACCAAATTCCAAATGCTATAAGTCCACCAGTGTACATAGCTCGATTAAGCACAATTTTTGGAAGGCGCGTCTCAATAGGACGAGTTCTATTTACTACCCATGTTACGATGATAGCAAATCCAACAACAAAAAGAGCCCACATAAAACCAAGATAGAATATATCAGCATAACCCACCTGAATTTGAAGGAGAGAAATTGATAAAAAGATAGCTCCAACGATCCACGCTACTAGAATAAATTTAATATATAATCGTCTAAAGTGTTCACTCAGGATATTATTTTCATCATCTGGTAATCTGTTTTTTGAAAATCTCTTCAAAAAAATGGAATGGAAGGGTAGAAATATTGTTGCCATTATGGCAAATAAAAATAAATCTGTAGTCAAGTATCTGAATAAATAGTAATCTTCAAAAAGATAATAATTTCCGAGAGATTCTAAGATCAGACGAATACTTAATATTATCCCAAAAATTATTAGGGTGCTTACACCCGAACTAAACCTGTGAATCCTTTTCGAAACCCGAACTTCCTCTCGGAGATTATTATTTAGAATGCCAGTGCTTAAAAATAAAACGAAAGCTGCAACTAAAGCTTCAATTAATGACATTCCAAAATTTAGTTCAATGCTAACTTGAAAGAATAAATCTAGTATTTTAATTTACCTCATTTTACTTTTGTGTAATCGTGGATCTAAAGCGTCCCTAATTCCATCTCCCATCAACATAAACCCAACGGCTGTTATTCCGATAAAAACACCCGGCCATACTACTGCCCATATGGCAGTCAGTAAGCGTTCTCTACCCCAAGTAATATCAACTCCCCAAGTTGCAACTGAAGGGTCTCCTAAACCAAGAAAAGCAAGCCCCGCTAAACCTAAAACTGTGCCCGCAGCTCCACCAAAGAAAGTTATTATCATAGGTGATAAAGAATTTGGTACAATATGTTTAAACATGACTTTAAATTTAAGAGCACCACCCGTTTTTGCTGCCCTTACATAAGTCATCTGTTTTACTTGTAATACCAGTGAACGCATAAACCTTATGTTACCTGGAATACCGAGTATGCCATAAATTATTAGAGTAGTCAATAAATCTCGACCAAGCATAGGAACGAGAACAATTATTATAATTAACCCTGGAAGTGAAGTCATTAAATCAACAAAACGCATCAGAAGATAATCAACCGCGCCACCAAAATAAGCTGAAATTGTTCCTAAAATAAGACCACCCCCCATCATTATAATTACTGGTACAAATGCCATTCCTATTGTAGTTCGGGCACCCCAAATTAGTCGAGCATAAACATCAAACCCATTTAATGTTGTCCCTAGTGGATGTTCTGGGCTAGGTGGCTCAAAAGGAAGGACAGTAGGTGAAATATATGGGTTTCTTAAATATTGTAACGGAATATCGGTTAACCAAGGACCATAAACTGCTAATATTACAATAAATAAAATCATAGAGAACCCAATTATTGTTAAAGGGGTAAGAAAACGACGGAATACACGCCTTTTTGATTTTATTTTTTCAATTTCATTTTCAAAAGCGGAGAATCCTGGATCACGCCAAGTAGGAAGTAAATAAAATTTCAATAGGCGTACCCACTTCTTACTTCCACTTACAGAAAAATGCTTATAATCTATTTCTTCTATTGTTATATCTTGTTCAGTCATATTTTAAATCTTTTGTTTTAATTATATTTCTAATTATATGTTATCCGAGGATCGATAATTGTATACATTACATCAGTTACTAAGATTCCAATAAGTACAATTATTATAGAAATTACCATTAAGCCATTAATGAGCAAATAATCAGCCTTATTAATTGCATCGACAAACCACCAACCAAACCCACGGTAATCAAAGCTCATCTCAATAAAAAGCGATCCTAAAAATGATGCTGCAGTACTCCCAATAATAAGATTACTTGTAGGGATTAGGGCATTCCGAAGTGCATGTTTCTGAATAACATTATCTTCTTTAACTCCTTTTGCACGGGCAGTTCTAATGTAATCACTGTCTAGTACATCTAACATGCTTGAGCGCGTTAATCTAGATATCCCCGCTAACGAAACAAAAACCATACATATTGACGGAAGAATTAAATGTAAGACTGTGTCCCATAGAAAAACTTGATCATTATAAATAATCGCATCGATTATTCGGAAGCCTGTTCTAAAACCATCTGGAGGAATTGGTAAAGGGCTTATATCATTTGTGCCCATGACAGGTATAAATAGTCGACCATTGGTAAAGTCGGTGATAAATACACCAAAACTAATTTGAAGCATGGTAGCAATCCAAAAAAGCGGAAAACCCGCTGCGAGTATCGTAATAAAACGAATTATATTATCTTTCGCTTTATCCTTGTGCCTTGCTGCAGTGGCTCCCATTTTAACAGCGATAATCGGAGTTAAAAAAATTGGAATTATCATCAATTCAATAGTCTTAGGAAATATCTGGGCAATAATTTGAACGATAGGCATCCCTGGTTGAACTGTGTAAGATTCACCCCATTGACCAGTAAAGAAATTTCGAAGATAGTTTCCAAGTTTAACAAACCAAGGATCATAAAATCCTGTTTTTATTTTTTCAAGTTCAATTAGTTCTGGGTCAAATGTAGACGCTCTAATTAGTATAGAGTAGACTTGCATCGAGTTCGCTAAAAGCCACGTAAGTATTAAAGCAAGTATTAATATCGGAAACATGATAATAATTCTCTTAATAATATATTTTACCATGTTAGTTTGTTTTTTTTGCTTGGATTTTTTGTTTTCCTTATAAAATTTGATTTCCTTTTTTGATATCTTTAACATTTTACCCAACTACTTTTTTTCTCCAATATTTTGATCAAAACTTTCTTTTTTTTTTATTAAATTGTTTCAATTTCATACCACTTAAAGACCCAGTAAACGTACACCCGTACAAGATTAAAATATTTAAATAACCCTCTCCATGAGCAAATTGTAAAATGAACGGCTCAGCAGAGAATCCAAACATTATCCAATAAAACAAGAAACCTTCAACTATTAATAATGGTACTAGCCATATTGAAGCTTTTATCCCATAATGGGGAATATCTTCCCTATAAGTTAATAAAAAACTCACTATAAATAATAATAAAATAGGTAAGTAGTATGTTTGCGGATATACTTTATACGTCCAGAACAAAACTGTAGGATCCATCTCAGTATAAGGGATCCACATTTCCAGTATCCAGTTCTCTACTAAAATTATATTCACGACAATTCCGAAATAACCTAATAAAACAACTATATATGCAAAAAAAACCGCTCCTTGTCTTCCTAAATCCAAGTGAAAATGTCCCTTTATTTCATTATCATTTACCAAAAGGCGATCCTCTTTTCTATTGGCGTTCTTTTCACTCATGTGTAAAACCTTTTTCTAATTTTAAGAATCGTTCATTTAAACTATGATATTTATAGAAATCGACATTTTTATTTATATATTTTTATTGTTACTACTTTTGTTTTTGCTACTTTATGGGAAAGAAATTACTGAAATATTTATAAGGTTTAATAGCGTAACCTTATTTAAATTTACGATGTAAATTTATCTAAAAAAAAAGGAGAAAAATTATAATGCGAAAATTCTCAACTAAAATGATTCTTATACTTTTACTTAGCTCTATTGTTTTACCTTTCTTCCCTGTAACAGCTCAACCTAGAACCGCACAAGTACCTCGATTAAGAATAGGAGTGGCAGGCGACATTACGGGAAATTGGGATAGCCCTATAGGTACAGGAGGCTTTTCATGGCAATATGCTTCTAACGCTCTTGAGCCGTTAATGGAACCACCCCCTTATTGGTCAGGTGACTATGACGATATGATGCCAATACTTGCGACAAATTGGACTTTAATTCCTTGGGAAGAAGAAATGAATAACCATCCAACAGATCCATTTATTAACAGAAACGGTCTTAAGGCAATAGAATTTGTTCTGCGAGAGGGTGTGACATTCCACGATGGATCTGCATTTAATGCCACGGTAGCGAAATTTAGCTTTGATCGTGATCCAGTGATTGCTGGAAATATAACGGGTAAATTATCAGTATTTGATGTCGATGTTTATAAATCGAGATATGGTA
>Ga0307378_10000766_pt1:0-50000 | contig 54291 bp, 39 predicted proteins | sample UN1MG_FD_202238 | JGI IMG/M metagenome (GOLD analysis project Ga0307378, IMG submission 202238) | Soil microbial communities from Risofladan, Vaasa, Finland - UN-1 | ecosystem: Environmental > Terrestrial > Soil > Coastal area > Acid sulfate soil | place: Finland: Risofladan, Vaasa... | reverse complement strand
ATTCAGGCCGCATCATCCCATGCTGACCTTCGTCCACAAACATTGCCGGGATCCCAAGCCTGGTCTTCTCAACCAGGTATTTCTGGATCCTGTTCCTCATCTCAACAGTTGCCCTGATTCCGAAGGGAGCCGGATGGATTGAATGGCATCCTTTGCCGAATATCTCTTTCATCTTGACAGGATCTTCAAAGATCTCAGGTGTGAAATCTTCAACTCCGCCATTCCAGAGACCCATCAGCTGGGCTGTCTTTTCCTCTAGGGTCATACGTCTTAAAAGATCTTTAACCCGCTCTTTTACAGATAGTGAAGCATCTTTATATGGAAATGTTTTCTGCTTTTTTAAACCAGGTTTTTGCATATCGTCTGTTATTTGTCGTTTATAAATCTGTTATGTATATGATTTGCGCCGTTCAGCAAGCTCATCCTGCATCTGTAATTCAGTCTTCCTGTTTATACTGTAAATGAACAGGAAAATAATGCAGATTATTATGGCTATTGCCGGGTAGATGCTGACGGTAAGCCTTATACCCCTGATGGATCCGGCGGTTTGTTCAACATTCGAAACATAACCATACAGCGACAACAATTTTCCGGCAAGGAAGCCTCCGATAGCCATACCAACCTTCAGTCCTACGACTATTCCTGCGAAGACTATGCCTGTGGCGCGGCGGTTATTTTTCCACTCCGAATAATCGGCAACATCACCCATCATTGCCCATGGCAGAGGCATTGTCACGCCCCACGAGAAGTTGAATAGTGTTGAAAGAACGAAAATGATCCATATTGAAGTTGGTGGTACAACCACGAAAAGTATGGCCGCCAGAGCTGCTATACCCAGCCATGTCCTGAAAACATCTCTCTTGCAGAACCGTTTTGCCAGTTTGTTTGACAGGGCAATACCCACAATAGCTGCAAGCTGACCTGCAATATTTATCACGCTGAAGGCATTACCCGCAATATCGGCATGTGCACCGGTCATACCTGTTGCACCCAGCAAACCGAACAGCACCTTATCAAAGTCAGTGAGGAACGCTCTCTGGCTTTCTATATTGAGATAATACTTGAAATAGTAAACCAGTATCCCGTTTCGCATTGAAAGGAAGATGAACATCATAAGGAAGATGACGAACATTATGACCCACTGACGATTTCGGATAAGATCTGTAAGATCCTGCTTCAGTGAGGTTTTTTGCTGAGGCGGTGGTTTAATTCTTTCTTTTGTAGTGAAGAAAGTTATCACGAAGAAGATAACAGCCAGTGCACAGAATATCCCCATTGTAATCTGGTATCCACGAGCACTGTCTCCTTCTCCGAAATGGTTGACCATTGGCAGAGTGAAGCCCTGAATTGCGATAGTGGCAAGTGCTACCACGACAAACCGGACTGATGAAAGGCTTGCGCGCTGGTCCATATTGCCGGTCATGACTCCGCTGAGGGCAGAGTAGGGATTATTATTTGCCGAATAGATGGTCATCAGGAGTAAATAGGTAATATAGGCATAGAAGATCTTGCCTGAAGGACCAAGATCGGGAGTTGTGAAAGCAAAATAGCCAAGAACTCCGAATGGAACGGCTGTCCATAGAATCCATGGTCTGAATTTTCCCCAGCGTGTATTAGTCCGGTCGGCCAGGGCACCGAATATAGGATCACAAACCGCTGCCCACAGCCGGGTAACCAGGAAAAGTGTTGCAGCAGAAGCAGCTGTCAGTCCGAAGGAATCAGTGTAGAAGCTGAGCTGAAGCAGCATCATGGTCTGGAAAATAAAATTGGCCGCACCGTCACCCAGGCTGTAGCCGATTTTCTCCCGTGCTGATAATTTTTCTGTTTGAGTATTCATGTTGGTTATATAAATGCAGGTTAATGTCTCATAATTTCTTTTCAGGAAAAGAAAGCATGAATTTTAGAGTAAATAAAATTATGCAATATGATTTACTTTTGCAACCGATTGCAAAAAAAGATAATAAAGGGGTTATATCAAAAGTTGGCTCAACCACCCTGTCCCTGACAATAAATGTCAGAGGGAGGTGGTATGTTTTTCAGATGCACTTTATGCTAGTAGAACTTATATCTCTTGTCCACTATATCTGCTCCTTTTCGAAGCGCTTCGAATGCCTCATAATTGCCTCTCATCTGGTAGGTAGCAGTCAGTCTGTCCCTGATAAGTTTCAGATCTTCCGTTTCTTTCGTGGTAAGGCTGTTCACAAATATCATATACACTCCGTTCTCACCTTTTACCGGACCGGCCACTGTACCCTGTCTGGCGGCTGATGCCGCTGCTATAAGAGCAGGTTCGCTTCCTGCACCCGGTACTGTATATGATCTGAAATTTACCTGGGTGGCTTCCTGTACATTGAGCCCCATGGTATAAGCAATATCTTCAAGACTCTTTCCTTCCTGGTTGTTCTTTATAAATTCTGCCGAAATGACTTCAGCTTTTTTGTCTTTCAGGAGGGTGAATCTAATATCATTCTCCACTTCTGAGAGAGGTGAAGTTCCTTCTTCCTCGACTGCCGTACAGAAAGCAACAACATATTTGTCTCCAACCTCAAAAACAGCCTGTTGATTGGCATCAAGGACGATTTTGCCTTTTTCGGCACTGAAAAGCGATATTATCAGACCTCTCGGATTCTCAAGCCCGGGAAGAGCTTTTTGCTGAGGAGTAACGTTATTTGCTACTCTCTTGTTAAGCTTTTGTTCAGCAACCGCGCTGTTGAATTTTTCATAGGTGCTGTTTGTTCCAGCGAACTGGCTTGCCTCACTGTATATTCTCTGATTGGTTGTGGAGCTTGCAATAATCTTCCTGTCAATAATGCCCAGGTTATATTTCCGTGATTTTTTCGATTGATCAAGGATCTCAATTATATGGATCCCGAATGTTGTTTCAGCAGTGGTGATATCTCCTTTTTTCCCTGTAAAACAGGCATTATTAAAAGGTGTGACCATCATGCCTTCGGGAAACCATCCAAGGTCGCCGCCCAACTGTGAAGAGCCCTGATCCTCGGAAATTGTCATTGCCAGCAGTTCAAAAGGAGTGCCGGTTTTTATCAGCCTCATAAGGCTGTCAGCCATGTTTCTTGCATCTGCAATTGTTCTTGTCTGTCCGGCTGACAGGAGAATATGCCGGGCATGTACCGAGTCAGGTCTCTCAGCAACATCGAGAAGTCTGACAACTTTATATGAATCTTCTTCCCTGTAAGGCCCGAAAACGGTTGACTTGTCTTCTTTCTTTACAAAATCCCTGAGGTTTTCCGGAACACTGTTAAGTGGCAGGTATACCCCCAGATAACGGGTATCAGCGTTCAGATTAATGAACGGCTCCGGGTCAGCAGCTTCCGCGAATTCCCCGCTTATTTTGTCTATCCAGTTTTCCGTCTGTTTTATATCCTCCTCTGAAGGTATAACATCAAATGCTAAATATTCAATATCTCTGAGGGCATTGCTTTTAAATTTCTCTTTGTGTTTTGAGTAATATGATTCTATTTCACCTGCAGTAACATTAACCGAGGAATCCGGCACTGATACATAATTTTTCTGGATGAAACTGAAATCAACGGTTTTGTTGGCAATATTGCTGTCAAACTCAGCCTGTTTTGTGGTAACATATAAACCTTTTGATACAAGATTGTTGTATTTTGTGCTCATCCTGTCAACCACGATCTCATTTTCAAAGAAAAGCCAGTATTTTTTTGCTGTTTCATCCAGTTCCAGCTGCTTGAGGAAGTTCACAAGGAATGATTTGTTAAAAAAACCTGTTGACCGGTCGGTGAAAAGCTGCTGTACAATTGGATGTGGATTATTTCCAAGTACGAGCTCATCCACTTCTTCAGTGCTCACACCGATACCAAGGGCCTTGTACTGATTATCCTGGATTCTTTCCCTTACCATCTTTTCCCATATCTGTTCCCTTACAGATTCGGCAGTCGCTTCATCAATAGTGGCAACTCCTGACAGCTTATATATCTCGAAAAGATTCTGAACTCTTTGTTCATACTCCTGGTATAAAACCTGCTCGCCTGCTATCTGGCCGATCTCATAATATTTTCTTTGCTGCCTTCTCCTTCCCCTTCCATTGCCAAAAAAATCACTCACCACAAACAGGAAAAGTGAAAGACCGATAATTGCGGCAACCAGAACACCTGCTTTTTCCCTTAAAAATTGAATAGCTGACATTAATAAGTATTTAAATGATTAATAGAATTCTGCCATTTTTAATTCAGGCGACAAATATAACAAAATTCCAATAAATAACAGATCAATATTAATCTGTAACAAACGCTCTTTTTTATTGTCATTTCCGGCTTTTACCCCTTCCCTCCTGATAGTTATCAGGACTTCCCAGCCTGCCGGCATGGCTATCGGGACGTGACTTACCACACAGAGGATCAATCATTATAAAAAACAGGGTGTAAACCACTAAATTACATAAATAAATTGATAATACCCATAATAAACAGGGGTACATATGAAAAAAACATATAAAAAATAAAAAAAACATTGAAAAAAAGGGGGGGTAATATTAAAAAATATATATTTTTGGAAAATTTTTTAATTATGGCAGAATTAAGATTCAGTGCATTAAGAGAAGTATTCAACAGGGAAGCTGTTGCGTGTGAAACACCATCACCAATCATCTCCAGGTACTATGGAGCTGATGTCTTCAACCTCCATAAAATGGAGCATTACCTTTCAAAGGAGGCATTTAAGGTTATAAAAAGAGCTATTGAAGAGGGCAAGTCTCTGACAAGGCAGGAGGCTGACCAGGTAGCAATCGGACTTAAAGCCTGGGCACTCGAAAGAGGAGCAACACATTTTACACACTGGTTTCACCCGCTTACAGACGGAACTGCGGAAAAACACGACGGATTCCTCGAAATGGGAGACAACGGGCACATTGTGGAGAATTTCTCGGGAGCTGTCCTGGTACAGTCTGAACCCGATGCATCAAGCTTCCCGAGCGGAGGCATCAGAAATACATTCGAAGCAAGAGGCTATACAGCATGGGATGTGTCGTCACCGGTATTTATGGTGGGTACAACACTGTGTATCCCCACAATATTCGTTTCATATACAGGCGATGCCCTTGATTATAAAGCGCCCCTTCTTAAAGCTCTCTACGCACTCGATAAGGCAGCCGTGGATATTTGCCAGTATTTTGATAAGGATGTAACAAAAGTGTACGCAACACTGGGAGTGGAACAGGAGTATTTTCTTATCGACGAGGCATTATACTATGCACGTCCAGATATTGTGCTGGCTGACAGGACCCTGATGGGGCACCAGTCCTCAAAAGACCAGCAACTTGCTGATCATTATTTCGGATCGATACCGGAGAGGGTTATGTGTTTCATCAAGGATTTCGAATGTTCTGCGCATAAACTTGGTATTCCTGTCAAGACACGTCATAATGAAGTAGCTCCCAACCAGTTCGAAAGCGCTCCCATGTACGAGGAGGTAAACCTGGCAGTCGATCATAACCAGCTGCTTATGGATATTATGAAAAGGATCGCCCGCAAGCATAAATTCAGGGTGCTGTTTCATGAAAAACCATTTGCCGGGATCAACGGCTCCGGAAAACATAATAACTGGTCACTGGCAACCAATACCGGAGTAAACCTGCTTTCACCCGGAAAGAATCCCAAGACCAATCTTCAGTTCCTTACATTCCTTGTCAACGTCATTAAAGCAGTCCACGACAGCAATGATCTGATCAGGGCATCGGTAATGAGCGAAACAAACTCATACAGACTGGGCGGTAATGAAGCTCCACCTGCAATCATTTCAGTATTCCTCGGGTCGTATCTTACCGAAATGCTGGGAAGCATTGTCCGAAAGGTAACCGACAGGAAAATGACCCCGGCACTTAAGACGGAGCTTAAGCTTGGTATCGGCAAAATTCCTGAAATACTTCTCGATAACACTGACCGTAACCGTACTTCTCCATTTGCATTTACCGGCAACAGGTTTGAGTTCAGGGCGGTAGGCTCATCTGCAAACTGCGGGGCATCAATGATAGTTCTTAATGCGGCTGTTGCTTACCAGCTGGCAAAATTCAAGACCGAAGTTGACCAGATAATAAAGAGAGGCAGGAATAAGGATGAAGCTATATTCCAGGTTCTTAAGAAGTATATCCTTGAATCGGAAAATGTATTGTTTGAAGGAGATAATTACAGCAGGGAATGGCATGCGGAAGCTGTAAGGAGAAAACTTTGCAACATTCAGAGCGTTCCTGAATCGATCAAATGCTACATCAGCCCGAATTCCAGGCAAGTTCTTACAGGATCAGGAGTTTTTTCCGCAAAGGAACTTGAAAGCCGGGTGGAAGTTGAATACGAAAAATTCACCAAGAAAGTCCAGATTGAAGCAAGAGTCCTTGGCGACCTGGCAATAAACCATATTCTTCCTACCGCGATCCGATATATGACAATCCTCACTGACAATGTCAAAGGATTAAAAGAAGTTTTCAATGACCTTGAATATGAACAACTTGCAAGCGCCCGCAAGGAAATGATAGTTTCCATCTCAGATCATATTACCAGCATCAAAAAGCTGACCAATGATATGATTGAAGAGCGGAAAAAGGCCAACGTGATTGAGGATTCATTTAAAAAGGCAATTGCCTATGAGAAAAAAGTTAAACCATATCTTGAGGAGATCCGCTATCATATCGATAAGCTTGAACTCATAGTCGACAATGAGATTTGGCCTCTTCCGAAATACAGGGAACTGCTGTTTACCAGGTAAAACCAGGATAATATTTTTTCAGGATTTTTGTAGTGAGGACGTTGCGTGCAACAACCCCACAATTCATTTATAATAATTACAGTCTCCAATCGTTAGTATTTTACGCCATTCTCATTAAATTAATTATTTTTATAGCCGGATAAAGAGGGTGTCATGAGAAGATTCGTTATCCTTATTATATTACTGTCAATAGTTGCGTCACAGGAATCTTTAGCCCAGAAGAGGAAAGCTGACAGGGCTTATGCATCCTTTGAAGCTGGTGAATATTACGACGCAATAGATCTTTTCAAGGATGCTTATTCAAAAACTAAAAAATCAGACAAAGCATCACGTACGGAGCTTGTTTTTATGATCGCAGAATGCTACCGTCTGGTAAATGATCCCAAGAGCGCTGAGACATGGTATAAGCTTGCCGTAAGATCATCGGCAATAAAGCCGGAGGCTCAGTACTGGTATGCCGCCTCCCTGAAAAAGAATGGTAAATACCAGCAGGCTATAGACGAACTGAAAAAATACAAGCAAATAGCCCCTTCCGATGCAAAAGCCGACCAGGAGATCCGTGCATGTGAACTTGCCCTTGAGTGGCAGCGGAATCCCGAGGTATACAGGGTCACTGAGCTCAAGGACCTCAATTCAAGGGAATCTGACTTCAGTCCTTCCTACGGACGTGACGATTTCGGAGTGATATATTTTACTTCCTCTCGCGAAGATGCTGAAGGAAATAAAACACACGGTGCAACTGGACAAGGCTATACGGATATATTTGAAAGCCGCCTTGACAAGAAATCAAAATGGAGTACCCCTGTTCCGGTTGAAGGACTGAACAGTGAATTTGAGGATGGAACTCCTTTCTTTGCAAGTGACTATAAGGAGATCTATTTTACACGATGTGAAGCAGGCAAGCGTGAAAAAAAGGGGTGCATCATAATGTCCTCAAAAAGAACAGGAGACACCTGGAGCGAACCCAAAAGTCTGGGGATACTTCCCGATTCACTTGTTGCCGCACACCCCGCTTTGTCTTCTGACGGACAGACTCTTTACTTTGTTTCTGACATGGCCGGAGGATCCGGCGGAAAGGATATCTGGATGGTTACCCGTTCCGGAGATGCATGGTCAAAACCCAGAAACCTGGGACCTGATATAAACACAAGCGGTAATGAGCTTTTTCCTTATGTGAGGAGTGACGGCACTCTTTATTTTTCTTCCGATGGACTTATAGGTATGGGAGGACTGGATATTTTTAAAGCTGTTCCCCAGCCTGACGGCTCGTGGGTTGTTCAGAATATGAAGTCCCCTGTCAACAGTTCAGCTGACGATTTCGGGATTACTTTTGAAAACGAGAACGAACGCGGAGTTTTCAGCTCAACACGCAAGGGAAGAAGCAATGACGAACTTTATGAATTTGAATTTCCGCCTTTAAGATTCAGTATCACAGGACTTGTCAAAGATGAAAAGACCGGAACCGCAATATCAGGATCAACTGTCTCGCTTATTGCAAGCGACGCATCCAATCTCCAGGCTGAAACAGGAACGGGAGGTGATTTCAAATTCAACCTGAAACCAGATGTTGATTATATTTTCCTCGCATCAAAAACAGGTTACCTGAACGGAAAGGAGAGAGAGACAACCAAAGGACAGGAGAAAAGCCGGGAATTCATGGTGACAATACTTCTGACAGCTATCGATAAGCCTATTGAACTGCCGAATATCTTCTATGATTTCAATAAATGGGATCTCCGTCCGGAATCAATGGTTTCGCTTGATAAGCTTGTCGAAACCCTGAATGATAACCCGAATGTTACCATAGAGCTGATGTCGCATACCGATTCACGTGACACGGAGGAGTATAACTATGATCTTTCACAGAAACGTGCCCAGTCGGTTGTTCAGTATCTTATTGAGAAGGACATTGAACCTGAAAGACTCTCAGCAAAAGGTTATGGAGAATCGGTCCCCAAAGTTGTTGATGCTTCTGTTGTAAATCAGGCCTCTTTCCTCAGGACCGGTATCACCCTTTCCGAGCAGTATATCAACAGTCTGCCCAATGAGGAACAAAAGGAGATAGCGCACCAGATCAACCGCCGGACCGAATTCAGGGTGCTGAGAACGGATTATGAGGCGCCGAAAAAATAACCTCTCCCCAAAACCCTCCCCCAGGAGGGAGGGGCTTAAAAAATGCCTAACGCAGGAGGATGAAGCCGGTTTTATGAGAACAATATTTTTCTATTTAATTCTGTTTGTCATATCTGCCTTTGTTCTTTTAGGTTACATATCTCCTGGCCCTATCCGCATTCTGGTTATCACGGGTGGGCATGATTATAAGGCGAAGCCATTCAACGAAATGCTTACAAGTCTTGGTCCTGAAATAACTTACCAGGTTGCAGAATTCCCTGGAGCGTATGACATGTTTTTACCTGTAAACAGAGGAAGGTATGATGTGCTTGTTTTTTACCACATGTGGGACAAGATCACTGATGAGCAGGCAAGGATTTTTTCAGAATGTATAAGGAGTGGAAAGCCTGTGGTTGCTCTTCATCACAGTCTCTGTGCATTTGAAAGCTGGCCTGAGTACAGGAATATAATAGGAGGGAAATATTTTCTAAATCCAGCTACAGTAGACGGGAAAGAATATTCTGCAGGTACATATATCCACGATCTTCATTTCAATGTAAAGGTTGTCAATCCGAATCATCCGGTAACAAAAGAGGTAGGGGACTTTGAGATTTTTGACGAGACATATAAAGGCTATTATGTTGCGGATGATGTAACTCTTCTACTGACTACTGATGAACCCAGCAGCGAACCGGTTTCGGCTGGGCGAAGAAATATGACAAAGCAAAAATTGTTGTTCTTCAGAGCGGACATGATACACCTACATTTGAAAATCCGAATTACAGGAAGCTGCTGAAGCAGGCGATTGAGTGGGTATATAAGTGATCCCCCAATCCCCACACTTCGCTCCGCTCAGTGCAGACTCTGAAGGGGGGCTAATATTAGCTTTTAAACTTATCTGTTCTATTGCCGTTGGCTTCAGCCAACGGTTAAGGAATCTCTCTAATTAACAGGACTTTAGTCCAATTATTTGTTGGGCTAAAGCCCCAGATGAAAAAAGACTTCTCAACCGTCGGCTGAAGCCGACGGCAATACATCAAGATCTCTTTCCCCATTGGGGATGTTGTAATGAAGCAGCCATTTCTGTTCATCAATGAAAACAGATTAGTTTCGGGCAGATTCAGCTGGCAGGAAGGTTATGGTGGTTTTACATACAGCAGGTCGCAGATTACAGATGTCTTCAGGTACATTAAGAATCAGGAAGAGCATCATGCAAGGAAAACATTCAGGGAGGAATATCTCTCAATTCTTGAAAAGTCTGAAATTGAATATGATCCCGGGTTCCTGTTTGAGTTTTATGATCAGGATCCATAATCCATAACCCCGACGGGGTAAGAAAATATTTACAGGACAGATCACCATTACAAAACCATATGCCCTACGGGCAAGAAAAATCTTTTATATCAATCATCTTTCGGCCTTTGTGCCGTTGTCCCCCTGTGTCGTTATTCTTTACCTGGAATTGCCTCAACAGCGGTCATCCTTTCTTTCAGAGTTTCCAGTTCAGATTTAAGCTGCCGGTTTTCCTGTTGAGTGGATTCAATTTGTGCCTGCTGTTCTTGTATAGCATTGATAAGCACAGGTGTGAGTTTTTCATATGATATGCTCCAAAGGTCTTTCTCCTCATTTTCAGGCTTTTATACTGCTTCAGGAATAATTTCGTATACTTCCTGTGCAATAAGTCCTATATCAGATTTTCCGATATCTTCAATTTCAACTCCCTCATTTCCTATGTTCATAATGTGATGAAAATATTTCTTAGGAACCATACGCATAACCTCAGCAAGACCATATAAAAGATTTGCCTGATCACTTTTTATTCTTCCATCTGAATAGGTTGCCCATGCACCTATGGCCGATGAATAATAACCGGAAGCTGATGCTCCCATACCGATTGCTAAAGAATATGCTTTAGAGGTGCTTGCCCAGGTTCCAATGGCCATAGAGCCTCCTCCAAAAGCATTGGTTTGCCAGCCAATTGCTGTTGCATTCGTTGCACCTGCAACACACTCAAAGCCAATTGCAGTTGAGTAGCTTTTTCGTGCTATTACTTTATATCCCATAGCTTGTGAATACTTCCCTATTGCTTTTGATTCATACCCGCTCGCAAATGACGGAAGAAAAAGTTTTCGAAAACTCACATGCAGAGAGATTGAATGGGGTAATCAAAAACAATTATCTTTATCCATATGGCCCCACAAACATGTCTTCTCTTAAGAAGCTGTTAGACAAGGCAGTATTAATGTACAACACTGGAAAACCTCACAAAGCATTGGGAAAATTGACACCAAGTAAATTTAGAACTACCATTGATAACGAGGATAACTCTCAAAGTAATCTCCCGTCATCAACAGTAAATCATATCAACTATAAAAGAAGTAAAATAAGTAATAAAAAGGGCAACGTTATATGTTCTGCACCCCTAAGAAACTAGACTAAAAGTACTAAATTAAAATTGTACTTTTATGTTGATGAGAAAGGAACTTCACAAAAGAACACCCCAGGAAAAAGAGAGGATCATCTTAGATATCCAGAATTTAGGGGTGACAGCAGGTTGTCGTAAATATGGCATAGCGAAAACTCTGTATTATGATTGGCTCGACAAATATCAAGCTTCAGGCTTGGAGGGGCTAGAAGATCGTCGGGGTAAAAACATGGATGCTCATGTTAAAAGGCTTGAAAAAGAGAACCGGATTTTAAAAGAACTTCTTGCCGAAAAGGAACTTGAATCAAAACTTAAAGATGAGCTTTTAAAAAAAAAGTTTGCTCAATGGGGGAAAAAAGAGAAATAGTGTGTCGTTATGTCGGCCATGGACTCCGGGTAGCTGATGCAGTATCGATAGCAGGCATTAAAAAAAGCACCTATTATTACCGGCCTAATGGCAGGCCTAAAGGCAAACGTCCTTCGACTCATACTTCCAGGTTTGAAGGATTTGTATCCAATGATACTGTAGTGAAAGATATTATAGAGCTTATATCTCCAGAATATCATGACTATGGATATAAAGTCTCATCAGAACTTTTAAAACAGCAGGGATATAAAATTAACCACAAGAAAGTAAGGAGGTTAATGAAGGAAAACAACCTGTTGCATCCGCAGGTGGTGAAATCCGAATCATTGAATAAATTATTTATAAGGTACACAAGACCACTATTGGAAGGACCATTTAAGACTATAGAAGCTGATATCAAGTATGTACATATACATGAAGAAAACAGGAATGCTTTCTTGCTGACATTTTTATGTACATTTTGTCGATATGCTCCTGTCTGGGATCTGCAGTATTCAATGTGCAGCTCTCAGATCATAGACTTGGTTATGGATCTTATCCATTATCCAGAAGTAAAAGAATATATAGATAAGAAGAAAACAAAAATTGTTATCCGGACAGATAATGGCCCACAGTTTATTGCTAAGAAGCTCGCTGCCTCGCTTGAAAAAATCAGACTCACACATGAGTTCATAAATCCAGGGACTCCTCAACAAAACGGGCATATTGAGTCTTTTCATAGCACTGTAACCAGATTGGTCTGTGACAGGAATATCTTCCAGAATCTTGACCATGCAAGAAACATATTTAATGAATTTTATCTGGCATATAATGAAACAAGGGTAATGAAAAACCTACTGTATTATCCACCGAGAAAGTTTTTAAAGCTCTGGGAATCAGGAGTTATAGGAATAAAAAAGAATAAGAATAACAAAGAGATATTTTTCTTCAGAGAGAAGCCTCTTCCTTACCCGGAAATTGGCTCCTCACCTGAAGATTTGTATAGGATAAATAAAACTAATAAATTTGAAATACCAGTACTAAACCCAATGGAAATTAGTCCAGTTTAATGGGGGTCAATACATATATAGGCATTGACTACCAAACACCCAGTACCTATTACCTAGTACCCAGGACCAAGCACCGAGTACCTTTTCATCTTTTTTCCTATCTTTATCTTCTTATCATAAGGCTAATGTCAACCGAATCGAAATACTCCAAACGCGGCGTCTCTTCACAGAAAGAAGATGTCCATGCCGCTATTAAAAACATAGATAAAGGCCTCTACCCAAAAGCCTTCTGTAAGATCGTTCCCGACCTTCTCGGAAGAGATCCCGACTATTGCAACATAATGCACGCCGACGGTGCCGGGACAAAATCATCCCTGGCCTACATCTACTGGAAAGAGACAGGCGATATGTCAGTGTGGAAAGGTATTGCCCAGGATGCAATAGTGATGAACCTCGATGATCTTATCTGCGTGGGTGCTTATGATAATATACTGCTATCATCAACCATCGGCCGAAACAAAAAGCTGGTCCCGGGGGAGGTAATATCGGCTATAATAAACGGCGCCGAGGAATTCCTTCAGAAGCTAAGGGATCTCGGGATTGGAATTTATTCCACAGGAGGTGAGACTGCCGATGTCGGCGACCTTGTACGCACAATCATTGTCGACTCCACAGTCATCGCAAGGATGGAACGCAGGAATATTATTTCAAACCACAATATCCGCCCGGGCGACATCATAATCGGTTTAGCCTCTTTCGGACAGACAACATATGAAGATGAATATAACGGCGGTATGGGGAGCAATGGTCTTACTTCCGCACGGCATGATGTTTTTGAAAAATACCTTGCCTCAAAATACCCTGAAAGCTTCGATCCGTCGCTTTCTGAAGAACTTATTTACGCCGGAAAGCTTAAGCTTACCGATCCTGTTAAAGACCTGAACATTGATGCAGGGAAAATTGTACTTTCAACTACCAGGACTTATGCCCCTGTTGTTAAAAAAATAACAGAAGCCATGCGCACACAGATACACGGTATGGTGCACTGTTCAGGGGGGGGACAAACCAAAATTCTTCATTTCATTGATAATCTTCATGTTGTAAAAGACAACCTGTTCCCTCTGCCTCCTCTGTTCAGGATTATCCAGGAACAATCAGCAACCGAATGGAAAGAAATGTACCAGGTGTTCAACATGGGTCACCGGTTCGAGATCTATACCGATGAAAAATATACTGACGAAATAATCAGTATCGCATCAGGTTTCAATCTCGAAGCTAAAATAATTGGGCGTTGCGAAGCATCAGATACCAGGAAGCTGACAATCAAGTCGGAATTCGGATACTTAGAGTATTAGGATCCTACTTTTTAATGGACATCATGAACTCACCCCCAACCCCTTCTCTGCTGAAGCAAAGAGGGGGCTTAATGTGTTCATAATTAAAAACATCCCCCTCTTTACTTTAGTAGAGAGGGGGACAGAGGGGGTGAGTACATGAATTTAAGATTGAGATTTTTTCTTATCTTCGCACCCGAAATTGAAAAGCAATGGCTGGCAATCTTATTCTTGAGAGGCTTGAAGGAGTGAAGCAGAGGTTCATAGAGGTGGGGAAGCTCCTGAACAAACAGGATGTGCTTTCCGATATGAAGAGGTATGTAAAACTGAACCGGGAGTACAAAGACCTTCAACCTATTATTGAGGCCTATGAAAAATATAAGCTGGTCCTTTCGAATATATCAAGCACAAAAGAGCTTCTGGGAAAAGAGAAGGATGAGGAAATGAGGGAGATGGCCAAGGCTGAACTTGAAGAACTGAACAGCCAGATACCCGAAATGGAGGAGGAGATAAAACTTCTTCTTATCCCTTCCGATCCGGAGGATGACAAAAATGCCGTTGTTGAGATCAGGGCAGGTACCGGAGGTGACGAAGCGAGTATTTTTGCCGGCGATCTGTTCAGGATGTACACAAAATTCTTCGAATCAAAAAGATGGAAGGCAGAGGTGAACCGCTACTCCGAAGGTACCGCAGGAGGGTATAAAGAGATCGTAATGAGCGTTTCAGGAGATGGCGTTTATGGAATCATGAAATACGAATCCGGTGTTCACCGGGTTCAGAGGGTTCCACAGACCGAAACACAGGGACGTGTACATACATCAGCCGCTACGGTGGTCGTGCTGCCCGAAGCCGATGAGTTTGATGTTGTAATTAAGAATGAGGATATCCGGAAAGATACATACTGCTCATCAGGCCCCGGGGGACAGTCTGTCAACACAACCTATTCGGCAATCCGTCTGACCCATATACCGACCGGCATAGTTGTAACATGCCAGGATGAGAAATCACAGATTAAGAACTACGATAAAGCCCTGAAGGAATTAAGGACCAGGCTTTATAATCTTGAATACCAGAAATATCTTGATGAGGTATCCCACCGCCGCAAAACAATGGTTTCCACAGGCGACAGGTCGGCAAAGATCAGGACATACAACTATCCGCAGGGCAGGATGACCGACCACAGGATAGGGCTTACGTTATATAACCTTCCGTCTATCCTTGATGGCAATATCCAGGAGGTGATCAATAAATTGCAGATGGCGGAAAATGCGGAAAGACTAAAGGAAAGTAATATCTAAACAATCTGTTTATGAATCATTTGCAGTTGTTTGAAAGTATAAGGCAGAAAAGATCATTCCTCTGTATTGGTCTCGATTCGGAAATTGAAAAGATCCCTTCATCCCTGAAGAAAGAAAAAGATCCGGTTTTTAAATTCAACAAACGGATAATAGATTCCACACATAAATACGCTGTGGCCTATAAACCAAACACGGCATTTTATGAATCCGGCGGCATATCAGGCTGGAATTCTCTGGAATCAACAGTTAAGTATATCAGGAAGAAGCATCCTGAAATTTTCATAATTGCTGATGCCAAACGAGGCGATATTGGCAACACTTCAAAAATGTATGCAAAAGCGTTTCTCGAAAACCTGCACTTTGATGCAATAACTGTTGCCCCCTATATGGGAGAGGATTCGGTGACTCCCTTTCTATCTTATCCCGGAAAATGGGTGATATTGCTGGCGCTGACATCAAACAAGGGAGCAGATGATTTTCAGTATCACGACGAGGATGGCATTAAGCTTTTTGAAAGAGTTCTTACCGTATCGAAGAAATGGGGCACGGTTGACAATATGATGTATGTGGTGGGAGCCACACGTGCTGAAATGATCAGTGAAATCAGGAAGATAGTGCCCGATCATTTTCTCCTTGTGCCGGGCGTGGGTGCTCAGGGCGGCAGTCTTGCAGCGGTGGCAAAATACGGACTTAACAATAAATGCGGACTTCTGGTGAATTCTTCGAGAGGAATAATCTTTGCAGATAATTCAGAGAAATTCGATGAGGTAGCCGCCGAAAAGGCGAGGGAATTGCAGATGGAGATGGAAGGGTATCTTGTCGAAAAGAATCTGATCTGAGGATTTCAGGTTAAAGAGGGAGATTGGTTCGTCTTCCGCTTGGCAGAATCCTAGCAATTGCGAGGAGCCCAGCGACGAAGCAATCTTTTATAATTATTCCAAGCTTTATATAGGTAAATTTCCTATCTTTATATTCTCGCTGTTTTATTTAATTTGTGCTCCCATGAAAGAAGAATTCCTTCACTACCTGTGGAAATACAATCTTTATAATGCTGATAAACTGATTGATAATGAGGGCAATAAAATCATTGTGATCCACCCCGGTGAATATAACCGCGATTCCGGTCCCGATTTTTTCAATGCCAGGCTTTGCATTGCAGGAACTGAATGGGCTGGCAATGTTGAAATACATACCAGGGCATCGCACTTTGACAGTCACGGACATAATCTCGATCCGGCTTTTGACAATGTAATTCTTCATGCCGTGGCAGAGAATGACAAACAGGTCTTTAATACCAGGGGTGAAGAGGTGCTTACTGCTGAACTGGTATTTGACACCGGCCTTTATGAAAAGTATATTGACCTTGTCAATGATCCTTTCGTGATCGCCTGTCAGTCGGAATCAAGCAGCCTTGACAGCTTTTTTATCCGTCACTGGCTCAATGCCGTGGTAATTGAACGGCTGGATGAGAGATCAAAACAGATAATGAAAATCTTTTCGGAAACCGGCAATGACTGGGAGGAGACATTTTACAGGATACTGACCCGGTATTTCGGCTTCAGGGTAAATACAGAACCGTTTGAAATGCTTGCTTCATCCCTGCCGTTCAGGATAATACGTAAGCATATTGATAACAGGTTCCAGGTTGAGGCATTATTGTTTGGAACTGCCGGGATGCTTGATGAGGATCTTTTCAAGGAGGCACTCAATGATGATTATTACGTTGCACTGATCAGGGAATATAAAATATTATCAGCCAAATATTCTCTGCGTCCGCTGCATGGCTGGATATGGAAATTTGCACGTCTGCGTCCCGCAAATTTTCCCACCATTCGCATATCCCAGCTGGCTGCGATGCTGGCAGTCACAGGAGGTTTGTTCTCAAAGGTGATTGAGGCCGTTGATATCAAAAAGCTTAAGGAGCTGTTTGAGGTAACAGCGTCAGAGTACTGGGATGAGCATTTTGTCTTTGGCAGGAAAAGCAGGTCATATGCAAAGATCACCGGTTCTCAGGCGACGGATATTTTCCTTATCAATGCGGTCATCCCTTCAATATTCGTTTATGGGAGGTACAGGGACGACAGGGAGATATGCGAAAGGGCAGTTTCATTCCTTGAAGATATATATCCGGAAGAAAACTCAATCATCAATGAATGGCAATCTGCCGGAGTAACAGCAGAGTCAGCCTTCTATTCACAGGCGCTCATCCATCTCAGGAACAATTATTGCAGGAAAAGAAAATGTCTCGATTGCCGGATCGGCGCTAAGCTTGTCAGTCTCGGCAGAACTCTCAGGAAACAGGATGAGCTGATGCTTGAACCATAACCCCCTCTTTTGACGAATTATCGAATTTCTTTGATAAACAGACGAATATTTATGTGATCACACGCAACGTATGGCCCGTTATTTGCGTCTATTTTATGTAGAGCGGCAATAATTTTATAACACAATATGTTATAAGGAAAAGAAAAAGCAAGAATAATTTAAAAAAATATTCCAATTGTTTAATAGTTTACATAAAAAAGCCTTACTTTTGCGTTCCAAAATTGGAGACTCAATTTATATTTGGATTAATAACATTTTAGTTAGAGACATGTATTTGACAACTGAGAAAAAGCAGGAGTTTTTCAAAAGCTTTGGAACGTCAGAGATTGATACGGGGACTGCTGAAGGCCAGATAGCCTTGTTTTCCTACAGGATCAATCATCTTACTGAACACCTTAAAAAGAACAAAAAGGATTTCAGTACACAGCAGGCTCTTATCAAGCTTGTCGGAAAGAGAAGAAGGCTTCTTGACTACCTGAGGGTAAAAGATATAGGACGATATCGTGAAATCATAAAAGCTTTGAAATTACGTAAATAGAGAAAGGCAATCCAAAATTGCCTTTTTTCGTACTATTTTTATGTCGTGTAATTTCAAAAATCAAAAATCATATTTGTAATGTTTAAAGTAAAAGAAAAAACTATTGATCTCGGCGACGGGAGACAGGTAGTGATGGAAACAGGAAGACTTGCCAGACAGGCTGACGGGGCTGTCCTGTTAAAAATGGGAAAAACTATGCTGCTGGCAACAGTTGTCGCAGCTAAAGAGGCAAAAGAAGACACTGATTTCATGCCTCTTTCAGTAGAATACAAGGAAAAATATGCTTCTTCAGGACGGATTCCGGGAGGATTTCTTAAAAGAGAATCAAGGCCGTCAGATTACGAGATTCTTATTTCCAGACTGGTTGACAGGGCATTACGTCCTCTCTTTCCGGATGATTTTCATGCAGAAACATTCGTTACAATCAATCTTATCTCAGCTGACACCGATATAATTCCGGATGCACTTGCAGGTCTTGCCGCATCGGCAGCCCTCACTATCTCGGATATACCTTTCAATGGTCCTATTTCTGAAGTAAGAGTTGCAAGGATAAACAAACAGTTTATTATAAATCCTACGGCAACTCAACTTAAGGAGGCCGATATAGACCTGATGGTGGGTGCAACTTATGAGAATATCCTTATGGTGGAGGGAGAAATGAAAGAGGTTTCGGAAGCTGAAATGCTTGAAGCCCTCAGGATAGCGCATGAGACAATCAGGGTTCATTGCAAGGCACAGATGGAGTTTGCAAAGGAAATCGGAGCTCCGGCAAAACGTGAATATTGTCATGAGGTCAATGATGAGGACCTGAGGAAGAAGGTATGGGATGAAACATATGACAAATGTTACCAGGCAGCAAAATCATCAACTGCTGACAAGCATAAAAGACTCGATGCTTTTGAAGCTGTCATAACGGAATTCCTTGCACAATATACTGAAGAGGATGAAATTGATGAGGTAATGGTCAGAAGATATTACCACGATGTGCTCAAGGAAGCAGCAAGACGGCTGGTTCTGGATGAACAGACGAGGCTTGATGGCAGGAAGCCTGATGAGATACGTCAGATAGTTTGCGAAATAGATCCGCTTCCTGCCACACATGGATCAGCTTTGTTCACAAGGGGAGAGACACAGTCTCTTACCACAGTAACACTAGGGACCAAACTGGATGAGAAGATCATTGATGATGTTCTGAACCAGAGAACGGAAAAATTCACACTTCACTATAACTTCCCGCCTTATTCAACGGGTGAGGCAAAACCTGTCAGGGGAATAAGCAGAAGAGAGATCGGACACGGGAACCTTGCCCACAGGGCTCTCAAGAATATGATGCCTCCTGATGAAGAAAATCCCTATGCGATAAGAGTTGTATCAGATATTCTTGAATCAAACGGCTCTTCGTCAATGGCTACTGTTTGTGCCGGGACGCTGGCTCTCATGGATGCCGGAATACAGATCCGCAAACCGGTATCAGGAATTGCTATGGGGCTCATAACAGACAAGGATACAAAGAAATACGCGATCCTCTCAGATATTCTGGGCGATGAAGACCATCTCGGGGACATGGATTTTAAGGTTGCAGGTACCCGTGACGGTATAACCGCAACCCAGATGGATATAAAAGTGGAAGGCCTCTCATTCGAGATACTTGGACAGGCTCTTGAACAGGCAAAAGCCGGAAGGATGCACATTCTTAAAATAATGAATGACCTTATCCCGGAACCTCATCCGGAGCTGAAGCCTCATGCCCCGAGGATCGAGATGCTTTCAATACCGAAGGATATGATCGGAGCCCTTATAGGTCCGGGTGGAAAAGTCATTCAGGAGATACAGCGGGTTACGGGTGCCACAATAATTGTGGAAGAAATTGACGGCCGCGGCGATGTGAATGTTTTCGGCGAGAACAAGGAGATAATTACTGCCGCTGTCGAATGGATAAAAAGAATCGTAGCTGTTCCTGAAGTAGGCCTGGTGTACAAGGGGAAAGTAAAAACAATTGTTCAGTTCGGCGCATTTGTTGAGATACTGCCTAATAAAGACGGACTTCTGCACATCTCGGAGATTGACTGGAAGAAGTTGAGAACGGTTGATGAGGTGCTTAAGGAAGGTGATGAAATAGAGGTCAAGCTTATTGATATCGATCCTAAAACAGGAAAACTAAAACTCTCGAGGAAGGTTCTGTTGCCTCGTCCGCCAAAACCTGAAAACGAGCATAAACCACCAGAAAATCAGAATAAATAATCATAAACGATTAAATATATTGTTGTTATCGTAGAGCCATTGTATGTAACGGCTCTAACGATTTTTTGTAATTCCCTTTTCAATTCCTAAATTTGATTAATTGAATCAGCAATTAACTCAGGAATGGATATCAAATACAATTACGTTGTAATTGAGGGAAATATTGGCGCAGGGAAGACCACCCTGGCAACAAGGATTTCGGAACAATTCAACGCAAGTCTTATCCTCGAACATTTTGCCGATAATCCTTTTCTTCCGAAATTCTATGAAAATCCTGAGAAATATTCTTTTCCGCTTGAGCTGTCATTCCTGGCCAGCCGCTATAAGCAGCTAAAGGAAGAGCTGGCACCCCGTGATCTGTTCAAATCTTTCACGGTTGCCGATTATTACTTCATGAAATCGCTGGTTTTTGCTTCCTCCACTCTTCAGGGCGAGGAATATAATCTGTACAGAACCATATTCTATATCATTTACGGCTCTTTGCCAAAGCCCGACATATTTGTATATCTTCATCTGAGCGCGGAAAGACTTCTGAATAATATTAAAAAGAGAGGAAGGGATTATGAAAAAAGTATAACCAGGGAGTATCTTCAGAAGATCCAGGAGAGCTATTTTACCTTTTTCAGGCAGAATCCGGAAAATAAGTATCTTGTTATTGATGTTAATGGAATAGATTTTGTGGCAAATGAAAATCACTACAGGAAAATAATCGATACAATCTTTGGCAGAGAACATTCTGCGGGTCTGAACATGGTGATTTTATAAATATTTTAAGGAATTTGGCAGAATCTATGACTATTTTTTTTTAGATTTGTATTTTAATTTGTATATTGTTCAATTAATGTGAAATAAACCGATCATAAACAAATAACTATTTTTACTATGAAAAAAATCAGTAGCTATTTTATCCTTATTCTGGCCGCAATTGTAATGTCAAGTTGCAGCGGTCTGAATAAAATGAAGCAAAATGCAGGCCTGATCAAGTATGAGGTGATCCCGAAAGTGCTTGAAGCGCATGGAGGCGTTGTAAATGTTGAAATCACAGGACAATTCCCCGCAAGTTATTTCGACAAGAAAACTGTCCTGACAGCAACCCCGGTCCTCACCTATGCCGGCGGTGAATCAAATTTTGAAACAGTTGACGCCGTTGTTCAGGGAGAAAGCGTTCAGGCTAATAACCCGGTAATTACTTTCAATGGAGGTAATTTCAAATATGCTTCATCTGTACCATACAAGGACGCAATGAAGGTATCAGAGCTTATGCTGAGAGTTAAAGCTGTAAGAGGGTCTAAAAGCCTCGATTTCGATCCTGTCAAGCTTGCAGATGGCGTCATTGCAACATCAACACTGGTAGTAAAACATGGAAAGTCTATAGCCATGAAGGATAATTTCGTAAGAATTGTCCCGGAAAACCAGGCTGCTGATATAAATTATGTGATCAATCAGTACGATATCCGCAGCTCAGAGCTGAAAGCTGAAGATATAGTTGCACTGAAAGATTATATCAAGAATGTCAGTGCTGATACAAACCGCCAGTTTAAAGGCGCCGGGATAAGCTCCTATGCTTCTCCTGACGGCGGACTTGACTTGAATACAAGGCTTTCAGGCAACAGGGGAACTGCAGCTGACAAATTCCTAAAGAAAGAATTTGATAAAATTGAAGCTGCAAAGACTGATGGCTTCTTCGATTCAAAAACCACACCTGAAGACTGGGAAGGTTTTAAAACTGAAGTCGAAAAATCATCACTCCAGGACAAAGATCTTATTCTCCGTGTTCTCTCAATGTATTCCGATCCCGAAGTTCGTGAAAAGGAAATCAAGAACATGACAGCAGCTTATGAAGCATTGAAAACCGATATTCTTCCAAGGCTGAGGAGATCAAAAATGCTCATAAATGTTGATAAAGTAGGCAGAAGTGATGAAGAGATCCTTGCACAGGCCAAATCTGATCCGAAAGTCCTGAGTCTTGAGGAAATGCTTTATGCCGGGACACTTACAACAGATGCTAACGAACAGCTGGCATTCTATAAAGCTGCCCTGGAAGCTTATCCGAAGTGTATCCGTGCAGCCAATAACATTGGTTATGCATTGATGTCATTGGGCAAAACAGATGAAGCAATAGCCGCTTACGAAGTCGCAACAGCTATCGACAACAACGATGTGGTTAAAAATAATCTTGGCTTCTGCTATCTTGTAAAAGGCGATCTGGCAAAAGCAAAAGAACTGTTCACATCAATGACAGCAGCTACCACCGAATCAAAATGGGGACTTGGTGTTCTGGCAATCACAGAAGGTCAATATGACGACGCAGTAAATTACTTCGGTTCAGAACCTTGCTTCAACCTTGCCCTTGCACTGGTTCTTAAGAAAGATGTCAATAAAGCAAAAGTCACTCTCGACAGTATGACAGAAATGTGCAAATGTGGAAAGCCTTCATACCTGAAGGCAATTGTAGGTGCACGCCTTGATGACAGAGATTATATGCTGAACGGACTTCGCGAAGCTATCGGATTTAATGCAGACTTTAAAGCCTATGCATTAACCGACCTTGAATTAGCAAAATACTGGAATGACGATACATTCAAGTCAATTGTTCAGTAATTAATATCTGGATTTGTATGCAGGGGCGTTGCTTGCAATGCCCCTACTTTTTTTGTATGTTCAATTCCCATAAAACTATCCCTGCACTCACAGCAATGTTGAATGAGTGCTTTGTCCCGAACTGCGGTATCTCGATTACGTAGTCACATTCATCAAGAATTTTCTGGTCAACTCCATTCACTTCATGTCCGAATACGAGCGCATACCGGGTATTCTTTTTAACCTTGAATTCGCCAAGCGCAGTAGATCCTTCTGCCTGTTCAATACCGATTATCTTGTAACCAAGTGATTTAAGCTCTTCCAAAGCCCCGCATGTCTCCTTGAAATACTTCCATGAAACCGACTCAGTTGCTCCAAGTGCCGTCTTCTGGATCTCACGGTGAGGCGGTGTGGCTGTAATTCCGCACAGGTAAATGCCTTCGATAAGAAAAGCGTCAGCTGTCCTGAAAACCGATCCGACATTTGCCTGGCTTCTTACATTGTCAAGAACAATGATAACCGGGAATTTTCCTGATTTTCTGAACTGATCTACGGTCTTTCTGCCAAGCTCTTTGTTTTGAAGCTTACGCATTCTTTTTTATGACAAAATAACTAAAAATCCGTTTATTCCTTTTATTTTGTAGTCAATGAATTCTGTTTCCGGAATAACATAATATCTGTACGATGAATATTCATGAATTTCAGGGAAAGTCATTGCTTCGGGCATATAATGTTGATATCCAGGAAGGATTTGTCGCTGAAACCCCTGATCAGGCTGTAATGGTCGCCGGGCAGCTCCGTGAGAAATTCGGATCGGAATTTTTTGTTGTCAAGGCCCAGATACATGCAGGCGGCAGAGGCAAGGGAGGTGGCGTAAAACTCGCAAAGAGCATTGAGGAAGCAGGTGAACTGGCTTCAAAAATGCTGGGAATGCGGCTGGTAACTCCTCAAACCGGGCCTTCAGGTAAAAGGGTGAACAGAGTCCTGATCGCACAGGATGTTTATTATACGGGTGAATCGGACATAAAGGAATTCTATTTAAGTATTTTACTGAACAGAAATTCAGGCAGATACACAGTAATTTACTCCCCCGAGGGAGGGATGTCAATAGAAGAAGTCGCTGAAAAAACGCCGCAGCTTATTTTTACTGAAGAGATCATTCCGGGAGCAGGACTGCGTCCCTTTCAGTGCCGGAATATTGCCTTCAACCTTGGATTATCAGGTACGGCACATATTAATATGATAAAATTTCTGAATGGCATCTATGAGACTTTTACAGGATGTGATGCCCAGCTTCTGGAGATAAATCCGGTTCTTAAGACCAGCGATGACAGGATCCTTGCCGTTGACTGCAAGGTCGTCCTTGACGATAATGCCCTCTTCAGGCACCCCGACCTGGCAGAAATGAGAGATCTGAACGAGGAAGATCCAGTTGAAGTCGAAGCTGCTGATAATAAGCTGAACTTTATCAAGCTTGACGGAAATGTTGGCTGTATGGTGAACGGAGCAGGTCTTGCAATGGCTACTATGGATATAATCAAGCTGTCAGGAGGATCACCTGCTAACTTTCTGGATGTAGGAGGAGGAGCCAACGCAAAAACAGTCGAGGCAGGATTCAGGATTATCCTTAAAGATCCCGCCGTTAAAGCAATCCTTATTAACATCTTTGGAGGAATTGTCAGATGCGACAGGGTAGCTAACGGAGTGGTCGAAGCATATAAATCTATTGGAAAAATAAATGTCCCGGTAATAGTGAGATTACAGGGTACAAATGCAGAGGAAGCCAAAAAGATAATTGATGATTCCGGACTTGCAGTCTCTTCTGCAATATCGTTCAGGGAAGCTGCAGAACTGGTGAGTTCCCTGCTTAAAGCCGGATAAAAGCAGGCAGCTTATTTTTTATGCGATTCGTCACAATATGGCTTATTGGCCGATTTTCCGCATCTGCACAAATATACTTCATCAGGCACCGATTCCTTGTCTCTCTGCAGATCCTTTATCATGAAATTTCCTGTTATCCTGAGCGGCCCTGAATCTATAACCTCGACAATTGCCTGGGATTTAATTTCTTTATTCTCTTCCATCTTCTGAAAAATTAACCTGTAAAACCTGTTTTTCTGTGCCGACCGTCACAAAAAGGCTTGTGATCGCTTTCACCGCACCTGCATATTGAAACCAGACTCTCTGTAATCTCTTTCTTATTTCCGCTGTATATCAGGGTAAAATCGCCCTTTATAACTATCGGTCCATCAGTCATTATTTTCACCAGAACAGGATTTTCCAGATATACCTGTTGATACTGATCCATCAGCTCAGGTCTTCTGAACTTAATATGATTTGTATGTTCGCTACCCACCGTTTTATTTCTTTCTTCATCATTCCATTTCCATGTAAGGGCTTCAGTAGGGCATAGATTGACGGTTTCTATTATCATGCTTGTTGTTGCTCCCTTCATATTGACCCAGGGCCTTTTCCCGGGATCAAACACTTCGATAAGTTCCCTGTAACAATATGATGCATGGACACAGGCATCCGGTTTCCAGTACACGGTTATTTCATCATTGCTGTATTTCCTGTTGTTTGAAAGCGACTTATCTCTTTCCATCATTGCCTGCTTTTGTCCCTGATTATCTGCACGCAATTTAACATTTTTTGTGAAAAAAATCAGGTATTGCTATATTCTGAATATATAAATTTGACCCTGATCTTATTGATGAAAATCAGGACAATATTCATATTCTTATTATGAATGGCTTTTATAATAGTGTGAAAAGAAAATTCCGTACCGTTCAGCCGGGTTTTATTCTGTTGTTATTGCTGTTTTTTATTCCGGAGCAGTCATACTGCTCGACTGCTGAGAGCAATTACCTTGTTTTATATTCCATTGCTCCCCAGATAATTACAACCGCATTTCTTCACCTGCTTCTGACAATCCTGGGAGCCCTGATCATAATCTGTACCGGAATAATATTTTTTTGGTTAAAACTAAAAAAGATCAACCGCGAACTCACGGCTAAGAATGAAAGGATCGAAGAGATAAATAGCCAGCTTCAGAAGACAAATCATGAACTTGAAACCCAGAAAGAACTATTAACCAGGAAATATTATGAATCTGATAAATTCTTCAGTATATTGATTCAGTCTGCCGATGATGGAATATCATTTTATGACAGGGACTGGAACCTGAAATACGCAAATACGGCATTCTATTCAATGATCGGTCATGACATTGAATCATATCATTCCACAGATCCGGAACATTTTATCCACCCTGACGATAAGGAGTATTCTAAAAACAGAATGAATGAACTGAGTGAAAAGGGGATCTTTGTAAGTGAGCTCAGGCTCAGGCATAAGGATGGACATTATGTAAGTCTTTCAACCCGATCCGTAGTTGTTCGGGACGAGGCAGGTGAAATACTTGGTGCTCTGACTATTTCGCGTGACATTACAAAGCTGAAAATGGTTCATGAGGAGCTTATTAAATCCAATCTTGAAGCAGAAATGAGCAACAGGCTTAAATCCAGTTTCCTGGCAAACATATCACATGAAATAAGAACTCCCCTGAATAGCGTGGTTGGATTCTCCAACCTTCTTCTCGAGAATGATATATCAAGAGAAGTTAAGGAGGAATATATTGAGCATATTAACCATAACAGTGAGAAACTGCTTCAGATCATTGGCGACATCATTGATCTTTCCCGGCTTGAAAGCTCACAGATCGAGATCACATATGAGGAAACATCCGTGAACAGTATTATTAAAGAGGTGGTTGAAGAGGCCAGAAATGGGATCAGGCGGAACGAAAAGCCTATCATACTTAATGTTAAAGACCAGTTCGAAGAAGATTGTGATCTTATTTTCACTGACAGGATCTGGCTCAAGAGAGTGCTGACCCATCTCATGGATAATGCCGTGAAATTTACACTGGATGGTTCAATTGAATTTTCCTATTACAGGGAAAATGAGAATCTGATCTTTAAGATCAAGGATACGGGAATAGGTATTAACAAAGAAAACCTCGGTCGTATTTTTGAAGAATTCCGGCAGGAAATTGATGGTCATCATCGCCCGTTTGAAGGTCTTGGCATTGGTCTCACACTGGCTAAAGAGGTGATCGAAAGGATGGGAGGCAAAATTTTTGTTCAGTCAGAAAAAGATGTTGGCTCCGAATTCAGCTTTTTAATCCCTTACAGGCCTGCGGGAAGCACAAATGCCAGGTTAAAGACTTTAGTGAAAGATCAGCAGGCCGGATCCCTGAACTGGAGTTCAAGAAAATGCCTTCTTGTTGACGACAACAAAGATGTGCTTATCTACCTTAAAAGAATACTCCTGGACACTGGAATAAATGTGGTTACTGCCCGGTCAGGCATCGAAGCTATTGAAATAATAAAAAAGATCTCTGACCTGGATATTGTTGTACTCGATATGCAAATGCCTCAGATGAACGGAATTGAAGCAACACAGGAGATAAGAAAGATCAGCAGGGACATTCCGATAATTGCCCAGACCGCATTCATCTTTGAAGACGATAAAGATATCATATTGCAGGCGGGATGCGATGCATGCCTTATCAAACCAATCCGCAAGGAACATCTGATAACAGTAATGTCGTCGTTCATAAAGCCGAATTAAACTCATTTTACCCCCCAATCCCCACTTATCACACGTACCCATCCCCCAACCCCCTTCCCTGCTAACGCAATGAAGGGGGCTAAATTATTGTATACTAAGATATTCCGCCTCTTTACGAAGTAGAGAGGGGGAACAAAAGGGGGTGAGTACATGTAACAAGAGAGGGGGAAAAGAAAAAGGTGAGTATATGTGATCCTATTATTTCTTCTTACTTTGCATTTAACTTTTATTCATGGCTTACAGCTTTGCAGATATTGTTTTACCACTTGCGGTAAGAGAAAGATTTACATACAAAATACCGGAAGATCTTTCTGGTTCAATATTACCTGGTGTAAGGGTGCTTGTTCAGCTCGGTAACAGGAAAATATATTCAGGAATTGTCTGCAGGCTGCACAACGATACACCGGGATTCAAGAATATCAGACCAGTATTGGAAGTGCCTGATCCTGTCCCGGTGGTAAATGAAAAACAACTAAGCCACTGGCAATGGATGTCAGACTATTACATGTGCTCCGAGGGGGAGGTAATGAAGGCAGCAGTGCCAGCAGCATTGTTTCCGGCAGGTGTAATTGCCTCACCGGTTATAGAAAAATACAAGCCCAAGGAAGAGACATTCATCGAACTGGCCGCGAAATTCTCAGAGGAAGAATTAAATGAAATACTGGATAAACTGTCAGGATCACCAGGGCAATCTAAGATCCTGACGACTTATCTTTTTCTGACAGCCTACTCTGAAGGCACAGATATTAAACCCATCCGTAAGTCATTACTGCTGAGAGAGTCAGGTGCCTCTCCCGGTATCATTGATACTCTTGTAAAAAAAAGAATACTAACAGCTGTTTTACTTGAAGTAGGAAGATTGAAAAATTTCGGGAATAAATACGAACCATTAAGACAATTAAGTGATAATCAGCGAATAACATTTAATAAAATATGTAATTCATTAATTGAAAAAGATATTGTATTGCTCCATGGAGTAACATCCAGCGGCAAAACAGAGATATATATTCATCTTATCGAGGAACAGTTGAAACAGGGCAGGCAGGTTCTTTATATGCTTCCTGAGATTGCCCTGACCACTCAGATAATTCTGAGACTGCAAAAGCATTTCGGACCGGTTACCGGTGTATATCATTCACGTTTTAACGACCAGGAGAAGGTTGAGATATGGAAGCGTGTCGCTGATGAAAATCCGGATACAGGCTACAGGCTTATTCTTGGAGTCCGATCATCACTTTTCCTTCCATTCAGTAACCTTGGCCTTGTAATCGTTGATGAGGAGCATGATACATCATATAAGCAGCATGACCCGGCACCCAGGTACCATGCGCGTGATTCGGCAATAATGCTGGCTGCCTTGCACAAGGCAAAAACAGTTCTTGGATCAGCCTCTCCCTCCATCGAAAGCTATAACAATGCTATTAAAGGGAAATACGGATTTGCCGAATTGAAGGAGAGATATGGGTTGATAAATCTGCCGGCCATCATCATAGCAAATACACGGGAAGCATACAGGAAGAAGCTTATGGTATCACATTTTACACCAGAACTGCTGGAAGCAGTTGACCTGGCTCTTGGCAAAAATGAGCAGATAATCCTGTTTCAGAACAGAAGAGGATTCTCTCCTTATATTGAATGCCCGGAATGCGGATGGATCCCTGTATGTCACCAGTGTGCGGTAAATCTTACATACCATAAAACCCTTAACAGGCTTGTTTGCCATTATTGCGGATATACGGCGCCAATGCCGTCAAAATGCGGCGGCTGCAATTACCCCGGACTGGCTACAAAAGGATTCGGTACGGAAAAGATTGAGGACGAAATAAAGATAATTTTCCCAGGTGCACGTGTGGCAAGAATGGACCAGGATACAACAAGAACGAAAAACTCATTCAACAGGATTATCAAGGCTCTTGAAGAGCACCGCATAGATATACTAATCGGCACACAGATGATTTCTAAAGGGCTTGATTTTGAAAATCTTACGGTCGTGGGTATACTTAATGCCGATAACCTTCTGAACTATCCCGACTTCAGGGCCCATGAAAGAAGCTACCAGCTTATGGAACAGGTCAGCGGAAGGGCAGGAAGAAGGCAGAAACAAGGAAAAGTGGTCATTCAGACATCAGATCCCTCAAACAAAATAATAAGGCTTGTTCTGCAGCACGACTATTCAACCATGTTCCGCCTGCAGGCTGAAGAGAGAAAGAATTTCAATTACCCGCCTTTCTGCAGGTTGATCAGGATCAGCATAAAACATAAGGATAAAGCTCTACTGAACAGGTATGCCGATATCCTTGGAAATGATCTCAAAGCAATATTCGGCAAGAGGGTTCTTGGACCTGAGTTTCCTGTGATATCAAGGATTCAGTTATGGTATATCAAAACCATACTTCTTAAAATTGAAAAGGAAAAACCCGGAGCAAAAGCAAGGGAGCTGATCCTGGAATCGATCTCAAGGCTTGAAAAGGAAAAGGGAGCCACATCCCTGAGAATTGCGGTCGATGTGGACCCGTATTAATAACATGTACCCATCCCCCAATCCTTCGCTCCACTCAGGATTTGCCCCCTTCCCTGGTAAACCAAGGAAGGGGGCTATTAAGTTATGAATCAAATACATCCCCCCTCTTTGCTTTAGCAGAGAGGGGGGCTTGGGGGGTGAGTACATGTAATTAAATTTATTACATTTGAAAATAAATATCCTCCATATGAAAATCGAACTCTCCAACGGCGAGATCATTGATAAACTCACAATTCTGCAGATAAAGCTTGAACGGATAAAAGATGAAAACAAGCTTAGAAATCTGAAAAAGGAATTTGATGAATTATTCAGGACGGCTTCAACTATAATGGATGCTTCAGATCCCCTTTATAAAGCCCTGTATGATGTAAATTGCGAATTATGGGATATTGAAGACCATATACGCGACCTGGAACGCAAAAAGGATTTTGGTGAGGATTTCATTGCAACAGCACGCTCAGTTTATTTCAGAAATGACAAAAGGGCTGAGATCAAAAAGGAAATTAACATACGGACATCGTCAGGTCTGATCGAGGAAAAATCTTATGAAGAATACTGAAATGCATCTCCTTGTAATCAGGACATCTGCAATGGGTGATGTCGCCCTGACCACCCCTGTAATTGCTGCTCTGAAGAAGAAATATCCTGAAACTGCATTAACCCTGGTAACAAGGTCTGCCTTTGCCCCGTTCTTCTCCTCAATAAACGGCTTACAGCTTTTTTTACCGGATTTTAAGGGAAGGCATAAAGGTTTAGCAGGAATAATCCGTCTTTTCCGTGACCTGAAAGAACAGGGCAAAATAAACCATGTGATTGATCTTCATGATGTTTTGAGATCAAAGATACTGAGGTTGATGTTCAGGATGTCAGGATTGCCGGTTTCTGTGATAGACAAGGGGAGAGCTGACAAGAAGCAGATAATAACAGGGAAAAACAGGATAAGGTTAAAACATACTGTGGAAAGATATTGTGATGTTTTCAGCAGAGCAGGATTTCCTGTTGTTCCTGAAGCAGGACAATCTATAGTTCCGTCTGCTGAAGCTATAGGTAAAATATCAGGTTTGCCACTGTCAATGAGCGTTACAGACATAGGTGTGGCGCCATATGCCAAACATGAGTTGAAAACATGGCCTGAAGAAAATATGATCAGGCTTCTCAAGATGATTTCGGAAAGACACAAAGTAAAGTTCTGGCTGTTTGGGGGCATTGAAGAATATGAACGGTTAATCTCTTTCCGGGAGAAGGTGCCGGGATCATATCTTGTTGCAGGAAACCTGAATCTGAATGAGGAACTGGCCCTTATGTGCAGGCTCGTTTTTATGATCTCAATGGATTCATCAAATATGCATATGGCTGCACTCTGCGGAACAAAAGTCATTTCAATATGGGGAGGCACCGATCCGGTAACAGGTTTCGGAGCATGGCAGCAGCCTGACGAGTATGCAATTAGAATTCCTGAAGAAGACCTGAACTGCCGACCATGCACAATTTATGGCAGAGGGAAATGCCGCAGAAAGGACCTGGCCTGCATGAACTGGCTGACACCTGAAAAGGTCTACGAAAGAATCGTTAATTTGAAGATTATATAAGTTGATAATAATTTTTCCGAATTTTTCCTTTGTGATACTTAGTGCCTTGGTGTCTTAGTGGCATCTTTTTCTTGCCACAAAGGCACAAAGACACAAAGGTTCACCAAGAGTTTTAATGATGAATAATATGTGGATTAGAGATCTTTTAAGACGTATTGTTATTTATTTAACAATACTCATATTAATTCTTGCCTTGAATATTACTGGTTGTTCTGATCAGAAAGCGGGAAGTGAATTTAATCCTGTTGAACTGGTAAATCCGTTAATGGGAACCGACTCGGAATATCAGCTCTCAAACGGGAATACATATCCTGCAATTGCACTTCCATGGGGCATGAATTTCTGGACTCCCCAGACCCGTGTCATGGGCAACGGGTGGTCATACACCTATGACGATTACAAAATTATGGGTATCAAGCAGACTCATCAGCCCAGCCCCTGGATAAACGATTATGCTGCTTTTTCTCTTATGGCAGTCACCGGGTCACCCAGATATGATGAAAAAGAAAGGGCATCCTGGTTCTCCCACAAGGCCGAGATTGTTAAGCCCTATTATTACAGTGTATATCTGGCTGATTATGATGTTACTGCGGAAGTAACACCAACTGAAAGATCGGCATTATTCAGGTTCACTTTTCCTGAAAGTGATTCATCATTTATTCTGGTCGATGCCTTCAATGAAGGTTCCATGGTAAAGATAATCCCTTCGGAAAGACTTGTGACAGGATATTGCAGGAACAACCAGGGCGGTGTTCCGGAGAATTTCCACAATTATTTTGCTGTCAGATTCGACAGGGATTTTAATTCAGTTTATACGTGGAACGGGGATAAGCTGAGTTCCGGAGAGCTTGAGGCAGAAGGCGTTCATACAGGTGCTATCGTCGGTTTCCGGACCAGGAGAGGTGAGCAGATAAATATAAAAGTAGCTTCATCTTTTATCAGCCAGGAACAGGCCATGTTAAACCTGTCCGGTGAAACTGATGCCAAAGACTTTGAACAGATTAAAAACGAGGCAAAAGAAGCCTGGAACGATCAGCTCAGCCGTATAAAGATTGAAGGAGGAACAGCTGACCAGCAGAGAACATTTTATTCATGCCTTTACAGGATGTTGCTGTTCCCCAGGAGTTTTTATGAGATCAGCAAGGAAAATGAAATTATTCATTACAGTCCCTATAATGGAGAAGTATTGCCGGGTTATATGTTTACTGATAATGGTTTCTGGGATACCTTCAGGGCGCTTTTCCCTTTTACGACATTAATGTATCCGGAGCTTAACAGCAGGATAATGGAAGGGCTCGTCAATACATATAAGGAGAGCGGATGGCTGCCGGAATGGGCAAGCCCTGGTCACCGCGACTGCATGATAGGATCGAATTCGGCTTCGCTCATTGCTGACTCTTATTTGAAGGGCATCCGCGGATATGATATCGAAACACTGTATAACGCAATACTGAAGAATACAGACAGTGTGGGACCTGTCTCCTCGGTTGGCAGGCTCGGTGCCACATATTACAACCGGCTGGGCTATGTCCCTTATAATGTTGGCATTAATGAAAACGCTGCACGCACTCTTGAATATGCCTATGCTGATTTCTGCATATGGAAACTGGCAAGGGAACTTAACCGTCCCCCGGAAGAGATTGCTCTGTTTGCAAAGAGAGCAATGAATTATAAAAACGTATTTGATCCTGGTCGTAAGCTGATGCGCGGAAGAAACGAAGACGGGACCTTTCAGTCACCATTCAGTCCCTATAAATGGGGAGATGCCTTTACGGAAGGCAACAGCTGGCATTACACCTGGAGTGTTTTCCAGGATATTGATGGTTTTATTAATCTTATGGGAGGAAAGGAACAATTCATTGCAAAACTCGATTCAGTCTTCGAAGTACCTCCTGTTTTCGATTATTCCTATTACGGCCTGGTGATCCATGAAATTCGCGAAATGCAGATCATGAATATGGGCAACTATGCACATGGCAACCAGCCGATCCAGCATATGATATACCTTTATAATTATGCAGGTGAGCCATGGAAAGCGCAATATCGGGTCCGTCAGGTGCTCGATAAGCTCTATAATTACACACCTGACGGCTACTGCGGAGATGAGGACAACGGACAGACTTCAGCATGGTATGTGCTTTCAGCTCTTGGCTTTTATCCGGTAACTCCAGGCACAGATGAATATGTATTCGGATCTCCGTTGTTCGACAAAGCCATTCTTCATTTCGAAAATGGTAATAAGCTTGTGATTGAAGCACCCGGGAACAACAGGCAAAATGTATATATTCAGGAAATTAAACTTAACAACAGGATAATTGATCGGAATTTTATAAGGCATGATGAATTGCTGAAAGGAGGGAAGCTCATATTCAGAATGGGACCGGAACCGGAAATAAACAGAGGCGCTTCGGAAAGTGCCTGCCCGTACTCGATGAGCAGGGAGTGAAACATTGTTCTCAGGATATTCGGATCAGATCTTCAGTCTTATATTAAACCTTGCAAGCAAGGCTGTCATACCCACCATAAGGAGAGCCCATATCAGGGAACCGGCAACAACTATCAAAGGTTCAGATGAATGTTTGTAAAAAAGAATTGGGATTCCCGTCATCCAGATAAGATAATATAAAATATCCGGTGCAAGATAGGTTGTGAGAGAGTTTTCTCCTGCAGGTTCCAGGAATTTTGCCCAGGCCTTTATCTTCATCACATCAACTATCCAGTAGATCAGAATGAATAACAGGAAGCTTATGCCTGAACAGATCATACCCCAGCTGGGTGTTGCCTCTATCTTTGATAATATAAACCAGTTCCGCAGAAAAAATCCGGCAGCAAGGCAGAAAAGCCCCGATCCGATAAAGATCAACAGGACTTTCCTGAATTCTGCCATCGGTATCTTTTTGATGATTATACCTCCCAGAAGTCCTGTAAGAACTATCAATGGATTGTTCCCCTGTATTATTATTCCCAGGAATGGTTTTACAGGATTAAGAAATTCAAGAAGATTTTTATTTGAAAGTATATTAAGAAAAAGGAAAAACAGTGTTACCAGCGCTGTTTTAAATATTGAATCACGGCAAAGCACATAAGTAAAAGCAGATACAAGATATGCCCAGCCGATGAGTCCCAGTATACCCCACCAGCCGGTAATGAGCGAACCGTTATTTTCAGGCTGTCCGGATCTGAACTTAAAAATCAAAACAATGAATATTGCAAGAGCAGCCATTTTGAATCCTGTTACTGTATAAATTCTGTTTTCCCTGTCACGGTAATCGTTCCAGAACAGGAACACTGCGATATACATCAGAAGGGCCCACAGGTTTTTGCCCATGCCTGTAAGTTCAGGATCAACCCTTCCTGTATTTAGCATAAGCACTCCTATGATAATAAGGCTGAGGGATCTGGTTATAATATGTCTGCTGATCTCAAATAAAGAGTGACCCGCTGAGAATCTTTTCGAGAATGAGAAAGGGATAGCCATCCCGACAATAAATAGAAATCCCGGGAATACCCAGTCGGCCAGACCCATACCATCGTAATCAGCTTCCATATGACCGAGCCATGAAGGAGCAACCTGCATGTTGAGGTCATTGACAAAAAGCATCAGCAGCAGGGTAAGCCCGCGCATTATATCTATAGAGTAGATCCGGTTATAGTTGGGCATGGATAAGATTGATTTAGGATATAAAGATCACAAAATTTTATTAATTTTGCCTGCCAGTTCAATTATCGGGGTGTAGCGCAGTTGGTAGTCCCGAGTACTCGGGATTCGTAACGTAGAGGTCGGAAGTTCGAGTCTTCTCACCCCGACTAAATAAGGTTCATATACAACTAGTTAAAGAGATAAATGAACTTTATATGAACCAAAAAAAGTGAAAAGACCTCCTGTCAAGTGGAATTTGGAGTTCACTTTATGAAGATACCATACCTTTCTTCTCTCAAAACATATTGATACAGTTGGCCAATTTCGTCCGGTGAAAAGTGGTCTATTTCCTCCGGTTAAAATGGTCAATTTGACCGTTTTTTGCATTTATATTCTTTACTTCATTTTTAATTTTATGGTACATTTAAGCCGCTATAATCTTAATACGACGTAATTCACAGAGAATATGAAGAAGTTATTTTTTTTGATCTCTCTTTTGTTTTTAATGGGATGTTCCTTAAATGAGGAAGATATGATTTTCCACTATTCCGTTCTGAAGGCTCTCGACAATGGAGTGCTGGAAGGAAATATGAAAGTCGGTGAGCTTAAGCAACATGGTGACTTTGGACTGGGCACCTTCAACAGACTTAACGGAGAAATGGTTGTTTTGGATCATGTAGTTTACAGGGTCACACAGGAAGGTAAAATTGTTCAACCAGATGTTGAAACCCTTATCCCGTATTCAATCATCACTTTTTATCATCAGGACGATACCCTTTCTTTGAACGGTGAGATTGATTATCCAGCTCTGAAAGCATACATCGACAGGAGGGTCCCCTCCAGAAATCTTTTTTATGCTTTCCGGATCAGAGGAGATTTCGGATATATTAAATGCGGTGGTGCAAACATACAGGAGAAACCATATAATAAATCACTGTTGCAAATGCTTGCAAACAGGCCTGTTTACGAAGTGAGGCATATTAAGGGGACCCTGGTTGGTTTCTGGTGCCCAGAATATATAGGTGACATCAATACTGTCGGATTCCACCTTCACTTTCTTTCCGATGATCACAGCATTGGAGGACACCTGATGGAATTCACCGCCCGGTCGCTTGAAATTGGTTACGATGCAAAATCAACATATAAGATTCTCCTCCCAGATACAGAAAACTTCAGAGAGGCTCATTTCAGAAGGGAGGCAGTAAACTATTAACACCTTATGATGAAACATACAGATCCCATTAGTGATCAGGAATCTGGTTACAATACAAATTCCATATCTTCAACTTCCTCTCCACAATCCAACCCGGTAATTCTGACTCATGAAAAATCCCGCAGCCTATATTCTAAGATCACCTGGCGTCTTATTCCGCTAATGTTTATCTGTTACATAATAGCCTATGTTGACCGTATAAATGTAGGCTTTGCAAAGCTGCAGTTACAGGAGGTGTTGGGTGTTGATGACAGGATTTTCGGCAGTGTTTATGGTTTGGGGGCCGGGCTTTTCTTCATCGGCTACTTCCTTTTTGAGGTACCCAGCAACCTTATCCTGCAACGTATCGGGGCACGGATATGGATTGCCCGAATTATGATTGTCTGGGGAATTGTTTCCTCTACTATGATGTTCATTGGCAGCACTACAGCTTTCTATTTTCTACGCTTTCTTCTCGGAATTGCTGAAGCAGGTTTCTATCCAGGAATGATCCTTTATCTGACATACTGGTTCCCGGACAAGGAGAGAGCTCATACTGTGGCACTTTTCGCAACGGGTACCGTCGTTGCAGGAATTGTTGGTTCTCCGCTTTCAGGGGCTATTCTTGAACTTCATGGCTTATTCGGTCTGGAAGGATGGCAGTTACTTTTCCTTCTTGAAGGCATACCGGCTGTAATTCTGGGTCTTGTAGTCATCTTCGTCCTTCCTGACCGTCCACAGAAAGCACAATGGCTTTCCTCTGCTGAAAAAGCCTGGATCCAGTCACGTCTGGACGAAGAGACACTTCAGTCCAAAGGCCGGGCGCATTTTCGTCTGTCTGAGGCTTTTATGAGTGGCCATATCTGGCTGCTTTGTTTCATATACTTTCTGCTGACTGTCGGAATATACGGCTACGAAATGTGGGTGCCCTCCATCATAAAGGAATTCTACGTACAGAGTTACTCTGTTGTAGGATTAATAAATGCAATTCCCTATCTCATAGCTATCATAGTCATGCTTATTGTCGGATACCATTCCGACAAAACAGGGGAAAGACGGTGGCATGTCGCAATAGCAGCTTTCGCTGCAGCAGCAGGCTTCGGCTTAAGTGCTTACCTGCAGAATCCATATCTGGCGATGATTGCATTGATGGCGTCTTTGGTAGGGTTGAAATCTGCAATGGGGCCCTTCTGGGCGCTTTCAACAACCTTTTTAAGCGGAACGGCAGCCGCAGGCGGCATTGCACTCATCAATTCAGTAGGTAACCTCGGAGGATTTGTCGGTCCTACCCTGGTCGGAATCGTGAATGACAGGACCGGGAGTATTGGGATGTCTCTATGGATCCTGGGAGGAGCACTGCTGCTTATGGGAATACTGACTCTTACTATCAGGCGCGCTCACCCGACGAATGTTTGATGAAATGATTGTAAAAGTATTAATTTGGACTTTTTTAGATCACCAGCCATCTATTAAATAATAATTCCAGAAAATGAAAAAGATTCTTGTACTACTCCTTTTAGTTATTTCTTGTTCGTCAGAAAGACCTGCAAAAGAAAAGACTTTTTGCAACCCTCTTAACCTTAACTACCGGTTTCAATTCACCGATAGTATTTCGTACCGGGAAGCTGCTGATCCCGCTATGGTAAGATATAAGGATAAATATATCCTGTTTGTATCCCATAGCGGAGGATACTGGTACTCCGATGATATGCTCAAATGGGATTACCTGCCTGTTGAAACATTGCCAATTGAGGATTATGCTCCGGATGCAATAGCTATAAATGACACAATATATTATACAGCATCCGCAACAGTGAGGAAACCAATATACTACACAACCAATCCGTTCAGGGATAACTGGAAATCCATGAATGATACTCTGCCTTTTGCAGTGTGGGATCCCAATTTTTTCCGGGATGATGACGGACAAAGATATCTATATTGGGGATGCTCAAATTTTCTGCCAATCTACGGAGTAAGGCTGAATTCAAAAATGCAGGCGATCACCGAACCGGAAGTCTTTATCAAACATAACCACGAAATATACGGGTGGGAAGTCCCGGGGGAATTAAATGAATTAACAAGGAATGGCTGGAATGAAGGAGCCTGGATGACAAAACATAACAACCGCTATTACTTCCAGTATGCTGCACCGGGAACAGAATTTAAAACTTATGCAGATGGTGTTTATACTTCAGATTCACCGCTGGGCCCTTTTAAATATGAGACTTACAGCCCTTACTCCTATAAACCGGGAGGATTTGCAGGCGGGGCTGGTCACAGCTCAACATTTCAGGACAAATATGGAAACTACTGGCATCTCTCCACAATGTCCATTTCGATCCGCCACATGTTTGAACGACGTCTGGGGTTATTCCCGGCTGCATTCGATAAAGATGGTGTACTCAGGACATTTACGGTTTTTGGCGATTATCCAACTATTATGCCGGATCGCAAGATTGATTTTGAAAAGGAGAATCTTTTTGCTGGATGGATGCTTCTTTCCTATAAAAAAAGCGCTGAAGCATCATCCTCAATGGATAACTATCCGGTATCAAATGCTTTTGATGAAGATATAAGGACATGGTGGTCTGCCGGTACTGGCAATGAAGGGGAGTGGCTGAGTGTTGAACTGGATGACAGATCAACTGTGTATGCAATACAGGTAAATTTTGCAGACAACGAATCAAAGCTTAAACCTGACAGTAAAGACATTTATTATTGTTATCGTATCTCAGCATCAGACGACGGGAATTCATGGAACGTCATTGTCGACAAGAGCAATAATTCCATGAATGCCTGTCATGATTACACAGAGATGGGAGAGCCTGTCAAGGCAAAATATATCAAAATTGAGAATGTAAGAGTGCCTGACGGTAAGTTCTCGGTTTATGATCTGAGGATTTTTGGTAAAAGGGAGGGTAAAATCCCGGGTATTGTTAAAGAATTCACAGTGGAACGCAATGAGACAGATACGAGAAAAGCCAGGATTGAATGGCCAAAAGATGATTCTGCAACCGGTTATATCGTAAATTACGGTACGGATATTAACAAATTATACACTTCTGTGATGGTGTACGAAGTCAATTATCTAATGCTGACCGGGCTGAACAGAGATGTTACTTACTATTACAGTGTTGATTCCTTTAATGAATCCGGAATTGCCAGGGGAACCGGGTTCCTGAAATAATAGGGATTGATTTTAAAATAAAAGGGGTGACTAAAGTACTTGATCTTGCCTGCCTTGAAGGTTTTTTATTCTAACACTAATTACTTCGACTTTAGTCACTCCAAACTTTAGTTACCGGTCACGCTTACAACATCCCCGTTTCGAGTCGGGATATCATACTCATAAATTCTTCTTAGTGCAGGTGCTGATGTTATTTTATCCATGTGTATCAATGGTTTACCTGTGTCAGGCATTTTATAGAACGGATTCGGATTTAAGCCACGTGCTTCTTTTAGCCCTCTGCCTTTCAGCGGCACATATGAACGAAGCCGGCAGTTCCCTCCGAGCATTGATTTAATAGTGGCTGATGCTATTTCACCATTCTCCCAATAAATATCTACTTCAAATCCTCCTCTTGCTTTCAGGCCGGTAACAGATCCATTTTTCCAGCTTACGGGTAAGGCCGGTAAAAGAGAGATCTCACCAGCATGACTCTGTAAAAGACATTCAGCAACTGCGGCGGTGAATCCGAAATTTGCATCCGACTGGTTACTCGCGGGATTATGCAGATTATTCCCGATTCCACCTCCTGGCATGAAATTATTTCCTGAACCTCCTCCCCGAAAGGACGTCCGGAAGAATTGATTAATTGCAGAATCAACCCTTACCCCATTCTCAAGCCTTACCCAGTCGCAAATATCCCAGGCGCTTGTCCAGCTTAGCCTTGCACTACGGGGTTCGAGCCATTTCTGAATTGCTGCAGCTATTTCCGGATTTCCCCTCAGGGTTATGGAACTACCCGGGAAGAAGCCGAAGTTTGCAGACATATTATGACCTTCAATTCCCCTCTTCCAGTCCTCTATCCATACCTGTAGAAGACCATCCTTGCCAATCATGTAAGGGGGTATCTTTTCAAGAGCATCTGCGAGTTTTAAACTGAATTCATGATCTACGTTCAATATTTTTGCAGCCTCAATGCAGTGTGGAAACAGGTCTTTTATCAATCCAGTATTCATGGTTGTGCCCGGAGCAAGGAATGTTTCATCCGCACCCTCTTTTACATAAAATCCCTGTTCCGGTGACATTGAGAAGGGTATTACCAGGTAGTTATTTTTGGGTTCAGGGGTCATAATATCCATCAGAAATTGTGCTGCTCCCCTCATAACGGGATAATATTCCCTCAGGAAATCGACGTCACCAGTATAAAGGTAATGTTCCCAGATATGCTGACACAACCATACTCCCCCAACAGGCCACATACCATACCGGGCGGCATCCACAGGTGCAGTGCCTCGCCACAGGTCTGTATTATGGTGAGCTACCCAGCCACCAGCATTATAATATATTTTTGCTGTTTTAGCCCCGTTTTCAGAAAGATCCTTAATCATGTGAAATAGGGGAATATGCGTTTCCGAGAGGTTTGTTATTTCTGCCGGCCAGTAGTTCATCTCAGTATTGATATTAATGGTGTATTTGCTTCCCCAGTTAGGCAGAAGATCCTGGTTCCATCGCGCCTGTAAATTGGCCGGTTCGCTACCGGCCCTGCTGCTTGAAACCAGAATGTAACGGCCGAACTGGAAAATTTTTGAAAGGAGTTCCGGATCGTTCAGACCCTTCTTAAGATCAGCAATTCTTTCATCTGTCGGTTTTTTGTTCATCAACGGATCACCTATTTTAAGATGAACCCTGGTCATTAACTCTTTAAAATCTTTCAGGTGAATGTTTTTCAGTGTTTCATAATCTTTATCTGATGCGGATGCAAGTATTTTTTCACAAGAGGCAGCAGGATCTCCGCTAATATCTTTAAAGTTTAAAAAACTTGTACCGATAGTAAGTATAAAAGTCACTGAATTTGAATTTGTAATTATAAGGCTTGAGTCGGTCGTCACAAGTTCTCCTTTGTCAGGCTTTGCTACAAGAGCAGTTTGGAATTTCATTCCTGGTCCCTCAACCTTAGCAATAAGCCAACTGTCTTTTACTGGCAGATATTTCCAGGTTCCCTTCATTGTCAGTTTATTTTCACTGGCTATTGTCTCATCGATGAAAGGACTTTTGAGTTTTGCCTCTAAAGAGATTTTTCCCAGTTTGTCAGCTGAGATTTTCATCACCATGGCATGGTCGGGATATGACATAAATACCTCTCTGGTAATCTTAACCTTACCGTCGGTGTAATTTACCTTCACGATACCGGTTTCCATATTCAGTTCCCGGTAATAATCCTTTATAGAATCACCGCTTACTTTAAAATTGAGAAGGAAATCGCCGATCGGCTGGTATGCCTGTTGTGCAGCCGGCTTTCCATAGAAGTGTTCATCAGCCAGTTTCTCCGCCTCCTTGAATTTACCTGCAAAAACGAGATCCTTAATCTGCCCGAAATACTTGTTTGCATCAGGGTCGTTGTAATCATGTGGTCTTCCTGACCAGAATGCAGATTCATTAAGGGCAATCCTTTCATTCAATACTTTACCGAAGACATTGGCTCCCATGTAACCGTTACCAATAAAGAGTCCATCAAGCCAGACTTTATCAGCAGGTTTATCATACCAGAGAACTATCTCTTTCGATTCCAATTGTTTGTTTGCAGTAATCGAACATGAGGATAACATTATAAGGCATGCGAGAAGAGGAAAAAGCAGGATCTTCATTATTTTACTTAATAAGGTTAATTCATATAATCATGGGAAGCATTGTACTCTATCTGGTAAACTGTATCCAGTCAACTTCAACATTGCTATTATCTTTGAGCACCATTACAAGATTGTGTATCCCTTTCTGATATTTTAACAATCTGGTATTCACAATATTCAAAGCGGTACTTTTTGGGACTTTTACCTCAGCAAGAAGAAGACCGTCGGATTTGTTGAGCCGGATCTGAAGAGTACCCCCCGTTTGTGACGAAGCATTTACCTGGACTGACTTAAGTTTCTTGCTTCCGAAATCAACAGCATTGTAGGTTATCCAGCTGTTCGGATTGTTTAAAATTGCCTTCCAGCCTTTAAATGTATTGGTTGTATCCATGAATGCAATCGAGACTCCTTCAGGGCTTGTATGACTGTAACGATCTATTTCTATTTTACTAAGGGCGCTGGTTATCCCGACACCGCGATTGGTAGGGATTACCTTCTTTATGGTTCCATCAGGATTAAAGAAAAGACTGTCTATCTGGGCAGACCTGTTCTTGTCAAACTTCGGAGAATAAGCACTCTGATGATAGAAGAGATACCACTGGCCGTTGTACTGTACCAGTGAATGATGATTTGTCCAGGTGCCCATAGGGGTCTCATCCATAATAACTCCTGTTACTTTAAAGGGTCCTAAGGGATTATCACCCATCGCATACTCCAGCCTTTCAATTTTATTTTCAACATGAGGATAGGTCAAATAGTATTTGCCATTCCTTTCGAAGAAGAAAGGTCCCTCCACCAATCCCTTTGTCGGCAGATCACCAAGGACAACAGGTTCGGAAGCGAGCTCTGTCATATTGTCCTTCAGCTTAGCGGCAAATATTCTGTTAAGTGAGTAATAAATATATGCCTGTCCATCCTTGTCGATGAATACACAGGGATCAATACCCCGGACATTTGCGATCGGTTCCTTCTCCGGAATATATGGCCCCTCGGGTTTATCTGCAATAGCGACTCCTATGCCGAAACCCCTGCCTGTTTTGACATTTGCAGGGAAGTAGAAATAGTACTTCCCGTTTCTTTCAATGCAGTCTGGTGCCCACATGCTGAATGAGGTCGGATTAACCCACTCGACTTTCTCCTGGCTTACAATAACACCATGGTCGGTCCATTCGGTCAGGTTTGAAGAAGAAAAAACATGGTAATCTTCCATGCAGAACCAATCCTTACGCGGGAAGCTTTCGGGAGCGGGTATATCGTGTGATGGGAACAGATACATCTTACCGTTGAAAACCCGGCCCGTCGGATCGGCGGTGAACTGATCACGGATAATCGGATTTTGTGAATAGACAAAGGTGCTTGTTAATAACAATCCTGCCAGCAGCAATGACTTAAAATATTTCATCGTTTTGAATTTTATTGTTAATTATTTAACACTACTTAGATTTACCTGCAATCTCACTTGCAGCCTTTGCAAGAAAGAGATAGTTGGCACTGCCTCCTATTGTAACTTCATTTTCACCCCAGAGGAAAGGCCAGTCATCTTTGTTTTCAAGGAAATCAGGTTTCAGCAGAATCAATCCGGGAACAATACCTCCTGCAATAGTCGTGAAATCAGCCCTGTTGGTTCCATAGGCAACTTTCTTGGAACGTGTTCCTACAGCATTTACAAACGATGTGTTTGAATATGGATGACAGCCAAAAATGTAATTCAATCCCTTAAAGACATATTCCTGATTCATTATATCAGGGAATGCCTTATAAGCGTAATAGTTTGTAATTGCCCAGCTCACGACAGTCCCGCTTCCGCCCCAGGTTCCAAGCGATATTGGCACACCGTAAGGATTCTGTTTTTCGATTTCGGCAAGTGATTCTTTATATTTAACAACATAGTCTTTCAGTCTGGCTTTAAAAGCATCATCCATATATGGCAAAGCTTTAAGCGCGGAGAGAAGGCCTCTCCCTGCAAAAGCTCTCTGAGGGCCGCCTGCCGGACCACTTTGTGGTTCAAGCGAGGTCCATATCTGTTCCAGGAACCTGTCGGCATATTTCTTTTCTTTCGTGGTAATATATAACTGAAGCACAGCGTCCATATCGGAACCCCTGCGCATCATCATCTGGTTGTTGCCGGTGTTTTGGGCTGATGTATTAGCTTCTTCCACAAGTCGTTTTGCACTGGCCAGGCTCCTGTCGGCAAGATCGTTGTTGTAGCCTCTGAGCACTCGGCTTGCAGCTGCAAGGGTTGCTGCTGTTGAATAATCCAGGAATGGCTGACGCGTGGTGAATGCCCAGCGGTCATCCGGAGTACCGCTTGACTTGCCATCAGTTTCGTAAGGCTTGAGGGCCGGATTATAAGGAAGATTGTCGGTCTCTGTCATTGCATCTCCCAGGTGATGATACTGATGCAGGTTGGGAACTATGATTCCCTGCACCGGGTGACCGATATTTTCACACTGAGCCACAAGGTTCAGTGTCCCGTGCTCAATCTGCTGAAGAATATCCGGCTTCCCGTCAGGACGATGGATATCAACATAACGTGTTTCCTGGTCAATATATGTTTCATCCCTGTCAATCCTGAGAACTTCCCAGGCTTCGACAAATCTTGAAACGACGCTGTTATGAGAACCAGTCTGAATGTCGAAATCGCCGGCATCGAACCATCCGCCGACAGCCATATTTGGAATGCGCTCAAGCGGTTTATATTTTGTATCTGTGGTTTTACCCATCCTGTAACCGTCAAAATGCTGGTGATTAAGAGGAGCCTGAAGGCAGTCATCAAGGTAAGGTACTCCATGCCAGACACGGTAGGCTTCATTCACTTCCATGTGATCCATTTGTACAGGGAACCACACATCAAGTGTCGGATACCAGACACCATCATAAACATTTGATGAAATCAGGAAAGTATTTGTTTTATGATCTCCATACTGGATGTAATAAACGCCGGGGTCTTTTACTGAAGAGAAATCGAACCTGGCATAATTATAACGCAGATATTTTCCCCACACTTTTACTTCGCCTCTGAATTTCTCAACGGATTTACCATCAGCAGTTACCTGGAAAACCTGTGCCGTTTTCAGCGGGGTATCATTCATGTCCAGTTCAATAACTGAAACTTTTTCCTGTCCCGGGACATATCCGGCTTGTGAGAATCCTATGACCGGTTTCCTCGTCCAGTCCGGGATTGCGTTAGGTTCGATGTACCATGTCAGCACCTTGCCTGTTTTATTTGCAGGGAGCAGGCTGCGAACAACAAACCAGCCGTTCTGTGCAAGATTACGACCGTCAAAAAGCATAAGATCAGCATCAACACCTTGTATTTTCACCATGTTTTCAGGATCTTCAGGAGAGAGGACAAGGATTTTTGCGGTGACCAGGGGGAAAGGTACAATGAATTCGCCGCGGCCCCTGTCATCAAAGGTATTATGACCGGCAAACTGGGATATTTTTTTGCTTGCAGGTTCGATTTTTGTATTGCTGGAAGGATATCTCGGGAAATTGCCAGGCCTGCCATCGGCCAGATATGTTTTTTCAAAATATGCAGATGGTAAAAATTCAATATTAAAACCTGCATTGCCTTCAAGCTCTTTTGGCAGCGGATTGTCGAGGTAAACGTTAATTTCAACCCCCTTGTCTTTAGCTGTGACACTTATCCTGGAGTTAAAGCTGATCTCTTTGATGGAAAGATCGGCGGTGATCGTTTTGCCGGCTGCATCTACCTTACGATCGATAACCAGCGGGATCAGATCCCATTGTTCCGGGGTATTCTGCATCCTGATCGCGCCTCCTGTTGATGTTCTTACCCCATGATGGATAATTTCAATTCCTGCAGTTTTTTCATCGAAAAACATTCCAGTATACTGATTACTGTATACCAGAATGTTAACACCCCGGGTTTCAAAATATCCCTGATCATTCAGGATAAGTTTCTGGCCAAAAGCATAACCTGATTGAATGATTAAACAGATTAAGACAGTCACGAACACAAAAAGCATTCTATAAATGCCTGATTGCTCCTTTATTAAGTTCTTCATTTTATATTTCATTTAATGGTTTGTCGATATATGTGTTTAAAGTACAGCTTGCATTTGCAATGCTATGTCCCAAAATAAACATTGCAATGGGGTCATATCCCGGAGGTGTATATACATATCCGACCTGAGAGGACCAAGTGTCAGAGTCCATACTCCGTCTTCGCCCTTCTTGAAGGGTACAGGCTGCCCCGATGATCCAAGTGCAGTGAGAAGTGCCACACCGGAGATTTGCACTTTTTTGCATCTTGTGCCTTCAGCCGGAAGGTGACAGTCCCATAATCGCGGACGTCAGGCGAGTTAAGCGGGGCACTGAAAGGGATGAGATTCTCCGTGTTCTTCTGAGGGTTGTAGTCCAGATTGACATTTGCCTGTTGCCCCCATACAAGAGTCGGCACCAGCATACACAAAACAACAAGATTAACGCAAATCTTCATTTGACCTCCAATTTAATAAAATCTTTTTGAATTACGGGTTATACCTGGGTCCAGGTACCAGTTTATCACCTGAATCATCTACCTCATGGAGTTGTGATTTACGAGGTCCGTCTCCTTCGGCATGGTGGATAACAAGCAATCGTTTCCCCTCAAATGTGGTGAACATCATTCCATGTCCGGAATTGTCTCCTTTAAATGCTTCTTTTTCCTGAACCCATGGACCTTTAATTTTTCCTGATGCAGAATAAGCTACACCCTGGGCATACCTGTGTTCTCCCCAGCTTGACCATAGCATGTCCTCTGTCTAAAAAGCTTTGCCTGTCTTTTCGAAGGCTACATTGAGATTGCTGAAAATGGTTATTACATTTTTGCGATAACCACAAATAATGCCGCCAGGTTTTATCTTGGCAATAAATTATCAATTGACGGGAATAATTTACATTCATCTGAAGTGACACAATCATTTATTATTCCTCTCGAAAGGGGATTCTATCCTGTCCGGCTGGAATATTTCCAGAAGGATGCAGATCCAGCGCTCCAGTTAATATACCTGAAATCCGCGGCGGGAAATCCTACACCAATTCCATATAACTATCAGTATCATTGACAGAAGATTTACCTGACCTTCAAAATCACTGGCAGTTAACGTTTCTTTATCTTTAGTGCCCAGTCAGTAACAGAAAGATTTTGTGAGTCAGGGAAAGAGGGAATAGCCAGTGATCCCTGATCATCTGTCCTCACTGTCAGTGGTTGTTCCCACTCGCCTTTCAGGGGATCATACCAAATTACAGAATAAGGGGTGTCAGGAATGAATCCTGTCAGAGTCGGTATAACCGAACCGTTTTCAAAATATAATAATGCGAAGTCTTTCTCATGATTCCTCATCATATATGACCACCCGTCCAGTCCATCGTCAAAACTGCCGGCAGCTTTCCTGGGTACTATGTTCTCCTGAGCTGGCTCAAGATCCTGATACTTTTCTCCTTCGGATAAAACAAATTCACCTAAATGTCTCATATATTCAGCCGATTCGTATTTCATTGCATCCCATATATGTGGCCGGAAGCCTGCCGGTTCACCGGTAGTCGTTATATCATAGGCTGCCGTTCCGTGAACATGTCCCGATAAACCGCCTGAAAGGACAGATACATACATCATTGACCTCGTGAAGTAATTGTCGCGGGCAGAATTAACGAGAGGACGCTCTCCATGAGGTTTGTTAATGGAATGGTCCCATCCGGTATAATAAGGCTCAAAATTAATGGCAGGGTAAGATGGTGTAAGCTTAAACAAAGTATCAAGCATGCCAGAAACACGATGATCACGGGGATTGTTACCAACGCTGTGCATTGTTAGCCATGGACAATCCTGGCCGTGACCGAATTGCCGGTAGGTTGAGTTGTTTATCAGTGTGGTATGCAGTTGTCCGAAAGGCATCGGGCCGTACTTCTTTAAGTGATATGTCAGGGCTTCATTGAATTCATCAGCTGTGAGACTGTATTCTTTTGGAATCCAGTCGAGATGAATGCCGCTGAAAAGAATATTATAAGCCCCATATCTCGAAATGAGATACTGAATATACCTCGAGTATGATTCATTAAAATCAAAGTACGCTTTCCAGGCAGGACAGTTATCCCGTCTTACACTCTCAAGCAAGGGTATAAATCCCTGTTCAGAGAGATATTTCATCTTTCTGTCAAGACTTTGAAAATATACCGGGATTATTCTGTCAAAATCTGCCACACCTTTGTGCAGTTGAGACATCTCGAAAGGTTTGTTCCCGATTTCATCCCTCATATCCTTGGAAGTCAGCTGTCCGTCTTTGACGAAATAACCGAATTTTTCCCAGGCATTCCTTAAAAATATCCCGTTTGAGTCGGCATATGTATGTGCATTTTCGTCTGCTTCCCAGTTAGGGAAACAGGCAATCATACTTACAGAATTAAATCCCTGCTTTTTCCTGAATGTCACAGCATCTTCAAAGCCAATTCCCGGGCCTGGTACGTAGTTATCTGTTGAGGCTGCATTTCTGAAAGGTAATCTCCATGTAGTGCCGGCGAGCCAGGTGTCGCCGATGAGAAAAAATTGTGTCCCGTCAGCATACTGAAGGGCATGGCCATTTTTTGACGCTCTTATGAAACCGTGACGGTTAGGATTCCTTTCTATTTCTTTTTTCGACCACCCGACAGCATCAAACTCACCCTGTTTATTGTTCAGTCCGTTATCATCAGGCTGATTCGAAGAACTCTGCCAGTGCCATTTGCCCGGTTTTGATGCAACAATTCTTACCCTGAAAATATTGTCTCCATCCCAGAAGCCATATATACGCTTCGAGAAACCCGGACCTTCTAACTCCACCCAGCATGTAACGTCGGTATAGCAATTACTGTATTCCTTCTCAGCCAGAAGTGTTATCTCAAACATCTCCCATGTATGCAGTCCACCTTCGTCACTGGTATTTCTAACACAGGATATGCCGGTAATTGAAAAGACACAAAGTATTGATACAAGAAGCCTGTTGTAAAAGTTATGATTCATAATACAAGTTTTTAGTCTGATATGAAGATTAGCAGGTTTTAATGTCTCGTTATAACGTTAAGCATTCTCAGATGACTTTCTAAATTAATCAAATACGCTGTTAATGCCAAACCTGGAAATATAGACAGATATTTAATTCATCTTTCTAAATCTTTCTAGTATGCATCTTAATCTCATAATATTCAATCTAAAGAACTTCATCTTTGCGGATCTGTATATTTCACAGATCTTGCATTATTCATCATCATGCCAGAAGGGAGGTTCAATATCTGTTCCCCTGTACCTGCAGTCAAGGCAGTTTTTATCCCTTGTCAGTTTCCAGTATTTTCTCCCATCGATCCATCCTGTATCAATTACCCACATCCAACTGCCGTATCCCGGCACACTTTTAGGAGAAGAACCAACAATTGTATCAACACAATATAAATATCTGTCGGTCAGCCCCTGAAATGAATCTTTTATAAAGATCCTCTTCGAACATACAGAAGAGACACTGAAGTATCCAAGAACGGTTTCGGTCGAATCATCAGTACAATATATATTGCCGGCAATCGATGCCGGTGTTACATCATACAAAGTACCAACTTCCTGCGCAATATTCCTCACCTTTGACCAGTAATCATACTCCTGTTCATCTATTGAATACTGGGTTACCAGGATGCTGTATTTTACCT
>Ga0307378_10000765_pt1 | contig 54332 bp, 51 predicted proteins | sample UN1MG_FD_202238 | JGI IMG/M metagenome (GOLD analysis project Ga0307378, IMG submission 202238) | Soil microbial communities from Risofladan, Vaasa, Finland - UN-1 | ecosystem: Environmental > Terrestrial > Soil > Coastal area > Acid sulfate soil | place: Finland: Risofladan, Vaasa | collected... | reverse complement strand
CCGGCAGGTGCGGTGCCATCACTGCGGCCTTGCCCGGGCCGCGCCCGACGCGTGTGCGAAGTGCGGCGGCCCCCACATCCGCTTCTCGGGGTTCGGCACGGAGCGAGTGGAGGGGGAGCTTCGCGGCATCTTTCCCGCGGCTCGGCCGGGGCGCATGGACAGGGACACGACCTCTCGGAGGGGCGCCCACGTGGAGATCGTGGGGCAATTCGCGACCGCGGAAACGAACGTTCTCATCGGCACTCAGATGGTGGCGAAGGGCTTCGACTTTCCGGGCGTGACACTGGTCGGAGTGATCTCTGCCGACACCTCGCTCAACCTGCCGGACTTCCGGGCGGCGGAGCGGACCTTCCAGCTTCTCACCCAGGTATCGGGCCGAGCCGGGCGGGGGGAGAAGGAAGGGGAGGTGATCGTCCAGACCTACCGGCCGGACGATTCCAGCATTCAGGCTGCGGCGCGGCACGACTACGAGTCGTTCTATCGGACTGAGATCGCAAACAGGCGAGAGCTGAATTATCCTCCGATCCGGCAGCTTATCAATCTGATCGTGAGCGCCGAGGACGAGCACGACGCCGCCGAGCGCGCGGAGGCAATGGCCGAGGCGCTGCGCCGGGTGGCGGAGGGGCGGGAGGTCGACGTGCTGGGCCCGGCGCCGGCTCCTCTGGCGAAGCTCCGCCGGCGCCATCGATGGCACGTGATGGTGAAGGGGCGGCAGGGGGAGGCCCAGGAGGTCGTCCGCCGGGCGCTGGCTGGTTTGGGGGAGCAGGGGCGGGGTACGATTTCGGTGGACGTGGACCCCGTTTCACTCATGTGATACACTTCACAGGCGGTCAGGATGAGCGCACCCGGCAAGAACGATCTGAAGATAGTGCACTACGGTCACCCCGGCCTGCGCCAGAAGGCGAAGAGGGTGGGACGTGCTACTGCTGATCTCAGGGATCTGGCGAACCGCATGGTGGAGCTCATGCGGGCCTCCCACGGGCTCGGGTTGGCGGCGAACCAGGTGGGCATCCTGCGGCGCATCGTGGTGGTGGAGACAGGGGAGGCGGCCGCCGTCTTGGTGAATCCGGAGATCGTTTCCGCCGAGGGAGCGGAGACGGCGGAGGAAGGCTGCTTGAGTTTTCCCCGCCTCTACGGAAGCGTGGAGAGGCCGGCCGAGGTCGTCGTCAGGGCGCGCGATCTCTCGGGAAAGCGATTCAAGATGCAGGGGGAGGGACGGCTGGCGCGCGCCCTCTGCCACGAGATCGACCACCTGAATGGAGATCTGTTCGTGGATCGAGTCGATGAGGAAACGCTTCACTGGCTCGTTGGGGAGACCGATGAGGGGGAAGCAGTGACCCAGGCGACGACGCTCGAGGAGGCGCTCAAGGTGTTCACGGCCGCCAGGGGGCGGCATGACTAGCGCCTCCGAGAAGGGGCTGCGGATCGCGTTCCTGGGCACGGCCGACTTCGCCGTGCCCACTCTTCGAGCCCTGGCGAAGGGGCCGGATCAGATCGTCGGTGTGTTCACCCCGCCGGACCGGCCCGCGGGCCGAGGCCGGCGGCTCCGCGCCCCGGCGGTGAAGGTGGCGGCCCAGGAACTCGGACTCGCCCTGTTCCAGCCGGAGCGCGTGAGCAAGGGGCCCGGGTACGAGCAGCTTGGCAGTCTAGCTCCGGATCTTCTCTTCGTCGCCGCCTTCGGAGAGATACTGAGCGAGGAGGCTCTCTCGGGGCCGAAGGTGGGAGCCGTGAACCTTCATGCCTCCCTTCTCCCGCGCTGCCGGGGCGCCGCCCCGATACAGCGCGCCCTGATGGCGGGTGAGCGCGTCAGCGGGGTAACGGTGCAGTGGATGGCGCGGGAGATGGACGCAGGGGACATCATCCTCCAGCGGTCGCTCGAGATAGGCGAGGAGGAGGATTTCGGCGGCCTCCACGACCGACTGGCGGCGCTCGGCGCGGCCGCCGGCGTCGAGAGCGTCGCTCTCATCCGCCAGGGAGCGGCCCCGCGCATCCCGCAGGACGACGACCAAGCCACCTATGCTCCGCCGATCAGGAGGGAGGAGCTGGTAATCGACTGGAGAAGACCTGCGGGAGAGGTGGCCTGCCTGGTTCGCGCCCTTTCCCCGCGGCCTGGCGCCCGCACTAGCCGCGCCGGCGAGATCCTGAAAGTCCTCTCGGCAGGGGAGTGCAAAAAGACAGCCGGGCCAGGAGGAATGCCCGGTGAGATCATGGAATTGAGGAACGACGGCTTCTCGGTGACCAGTGGCGATGGGTTTCTGTCGGTGAAGCGCGTCCAGCCGGCTGGGCGAAAAGTCATGCCTGCCGCGGACTACTTAAAGGGGTATCGACTGGAGAAAGGCGAACGGTTGGGTGCCTAGCGGTCAGCTTGGCGTTCGGGGCGCTCGCCGATCCAAAGATTCGGGAAGGTGCCCAGAGTGGGAACAGGCGAGGCGGACATCGAGCAGCAATGCGATCAGGCTGTGGACCTGAAGAACCAGGGCCAGTATGACGAGGCGGCGGCCGCGTTCCAGGAGATTCTGAAGAGCAGTCCCAACCACGCGCGGGCTCACCTCGGGCTGGGCCTGGTGTTCTGCTTCGTCGGTCGGTTTGACGAGTCGTTGGAGGAGCTCAAGCGAGCAGTCGAATGCGATCCGGGATGGGTCGATGGGCATCTCAACCTGGCGAAGACGTATGCCATGTTGGGAATGTATGAGGAGGCGAAGGTCGAGTTCGATCGCGTGCTGGAGCTCCATCCCGGACATCCCGAGGCGACCAAGCAGCTCGAGTACTTCGAGGGCCTGGGCTAGCCGAGGCCGGTCCGTGCAGTGACGCGCTTCCCCGAATCCAGTATACTGCCGCTCGAACATGGCCGAATTCACTGTTACCTTCCTACCGGACAATGGTTCCGTCACGGTGGCCGCGGGCACGCCGCTGCTGGAGGCGGCGCGGGAGGCGGGCCTCCGGCTGCAATCGCCCTGCGGCGGAGAGGGGCGGTGCGGCAAGTGCCTCGTTCAGGCGCAATCGGGCTTGGAGGCCCCGACTCCCGTCGAGACGCGGATGCTCTCCCCCTCCCAGTTGGATGACGGATGGCGATTGGCCTGCCAGGCGCGGCTGATGGGAGAGGCGCGGGTGACGGTTCCCGATTCCTCTCTCGTGGTGGAGCATCGAATCATGGTGGAGGGAGTGGAACGGGAAGTGGTGGTGGCGCCGAATGTACGCAAGCTGTCGCTGCGGCTTCCGGCGCCCGTCGTCGATGATCCGCGCGCCGATCTGAGCCGGTTGATGGAAGCGCTCGGCGAGGAGTCACTTCCGCCGGCGCGCCTGAAGCCGCTGCGGGACCTTCCCGGCCTGCTTCGCCGAAGCGGCTATCACGTCACGGCCGTCCTCGCCGGGAACAGGCTCGCCGCGGTCGAGGCGGGCGATACCACGGACAAGACATACGGTCTGGCGGTCGATGTCGGGACGACGACCGTGGTCGCCTATCTCTGCCACCTGCCCACCGGCGCCGCCGTTGCCGTGGCCTCAGACCTGAATTCCCAGGCCCAGTACGGAGACGACGTGATCTCGCGCATCGAGGCTGCACGCTCCAATGCAGACGACCTCTCGGGGTTGAACCAAGCCGTCGTCGCCGTCATCAACGATCTCGTGGCGCGGGCGTCGCATGAGGCCGGCGTGTCTCGGGAGGCGATCTACGAACTCGCCGTCGTGGGCAACACGTGCATGAGCCATCTGCTCCTGGGCGTGTCCCCCGCGGGCCTTGGATCCGTCCCTTTCGTGCCGAGCTTCCGCTCCTCACAGACGGTCCGGGCGAGCGACCTGGGAATCGACGTCAACCCGGAGGGCTCGGTGTACGTCGCGCCGAATATCGGGAGCTTCGTGGGGGCCGACACCGTGGGCGTCATCCTGGCCAGCGAGCTGGATCGGTCTGACGGCCTCCGCGTCGCCGTGGACATCGGTACCAACGGAGAGATCGTCGTGGCGAAAGGCGGCGAGCTGTACGCCTGCTCGACGGCGGCGGGGCCGGCCTTCGAGGGGGCGAAGATCAGCAGAGGCATGCGGGCGTCGGCGGGGGCGATCGACGCGGTCCGGATCGACGACGACGTGAGCTGCCATGTGATCGGAGGCGTCAGGCCGCGGGGCCTATGCGGGTCGGGCCTGGTGGACGCGATAGCCGAGCTGGTTCGGGTCGGCGCGGTGACGGAGACGGGGCGCATGCTGGGCCGCAAGGAAGCATCCTCGCTCCCTGAGAAGGTGGGGGGGCGTCTGGCCGAGAATGAGGAGGGGATGGAGTTCGTCCTGGCCCGGGCCGAGGAGGGGTACGCCGATGAGCCGATCACCCTTACGGCGCGGGACGTGCGGGAGGCTCAGCTCGCCAAGGCCGCCATCTATGGCGGCATGGAGCTGATGCTCCAGCAGGCCGGAGCAGAGCCCGGCGATGTCGAGCAACTCCTTCTCGCCGGGGCATTCGGCAACTACATCAGGCGGGAAAGCGCGCTCGCGATAGGGCTCATCCCGTCGATTCCGGCCGAGCGAATCGCCTCCATCGGCAATGCCGCCGGCGTCGGCGCCCGGCTGATGCTGTGCTCCCTCGGTGAGCGGCGGCGGGGGGAGGAGATAGCTCGTCGCACGCGACACGTGGAACTCTCGGAGCGGAAGGACTTTTACGATCGCTTCGCAGGTGCTATGATGCTCAAGCCGCTGCCGGCGGCGGGATAGCGGGAGCCGTCGGCAGGAGGCGCTTTGGCAGTCGAAAAGCTGAGACCGGCCGCGCGGCGCCAATAAACCGATTCAGGAGGACTGGTTCATGGCTGTGCTCGAGGAGCTGCAGCAGGCAATCATCTCGGGGAACAGGGATAAGGCCAAGGAGTTGACGCAGAAGGCGCTCGAAGAGGGGCTCGAGGCCCGGAAGATCGTCGTGGACGGCATCGCCGTCGCCATGGAGGTCGTGGGGGAGAAGTTCAGGGCGAACGAGTTCTTCGTTCCAGAGCTGTTGATCGCGCAGCGGGCGATGAAGGAAAGCCTCTCCATGATGTCCGGAGCGCCGGTGGATCATGTCGGGACGGTCGTGATTGGCACGGCAAAGGGCGACCTGCACGACATCGGGAAGAATCTCGTTGCGGCCATGCTCGAAGGCGCGGGCTTCAACGTGGTGGACCTCGGTGTGGATGTGTCCCCGCAGCAGTTTCTGAAGGCCAGCAGTGACAATTCGGCCAACATCGTCGCAATGTCGGCACTGCTCACCACCACCATGGGCTCGATGCGCGATACTGTGGCGGCTCTGGACGAGGCGGGCCTGCGCCAGAAAGTCAAAGTCATGATAGGCGGCGCGCCGGTGACGCAGAGCTACGCGGATGAGATCAAGGCCGACGGCTACGCTCCGGACGCAGCCAGTGCCGTCGAAAAGGCGAAGCAACTGCTGCCGGGCTGATCGGCTTCGCCCTGGGCGGTTTCCGGTCTTCGGAGAGTCAGGCTGCGGAGTTGAAGGGCGCGGGAGTCCGCTGATCGGTGGCTGCCTGCGCCCGCTTGCTGTTCTGAGGCAATTGTTCGCTGCGCGCGGTCTTCAGGTGGGGGCGGCGACTCATGGTCGAGGCGGAGTGCGGAAAGCCGGAGCGAAAGCAGAAGTCCTTGCTTCTCAGACGGGTGACACCCGGAATGGCGCTCCTCGTGATCGGAGCGATCCTGGTGCTGCGGCTGTGGGTCGTCGAGACGGCTTATGTGGAAGGGCGCTCGATGCAGGACACGCTTCAGCAGGGCGACCGGGTGCTGATTTTCAAGCTGCTGAGGCGGGAGCGTTTCGACGTGGTAGTGCTGAATGACCCGGAGGAGGGGGGCATCGACATCAAGCGGATCGTGGGAACGCCCGGGGATGTGGTGTCGGTGGTTCCTCACGTCAAGGATGTTGGCCGCCATCAGGTGGTCTATGGGGGCGAGCTGTATGTCAACGCCCAGCCGTACGAGGAGCCTTACGCGGCCTCCGCGATACCGTCCTCCCTGCCGCCCGCGAAAGTGCCGGAGGACAGCTACTTCGTCATGGGCGACAACCGCGACGACAGTATAGACAGCCGGCAGTACGGCCCGGTGAAGGCGAAGAATATTCGAGGCGTTGCAGTAGCGGTGGTATTTCCTATCGACCGCATTCAGATGTTGAAGCGAGTGGAGACCCCCGCGGCGAGGCGAGCTGCGGGGAGTACTCGCTGAAAGGAGTCGCTCGATTGCGTCCCTTGACAGTCGCTTTGTTTCTCCTCATTGCCATCAGCTTGGGCGCGTTCGGCCAGATCGCACTCAAACACGGTATGAAGCAGTTCGGCTCCCTTGGCCAGCCGGGGGTGGGCATGGTGTCGAACGTGATCCGGTCGATCTTCACGCCGTACGTCTTGCTCGGACTGGCCCTCTACGCCATCAGTTCCTGCTTCTGGCTCGTCGTTCTCAGTAGCTGGAACCTCAGCTACGCCTATCCTATGATCGCGATCAGCTACGTGCTGGTGGTTCTCCTCTCGCGGGTGTTCTTCCGAGAGCACGTCATGCCGCTTCAGTGGCTCGGGATCGCCTTCATGTGCACGGGCCTCGTCTTGGTGGCACGATTCGGCTCGTCTGCGGGGTAAAGGCTGCTCATACCGGCATCGCTTAAAGCAAGGCGAATCCTCTTCCTTCTTGCGCTGCTCGCCGTTCCGACGATCCTCATCGGGCCGGCCCTGCGAGCGGGCAGCGCGCTGCTCCCGGCCGACTTCCTGGTGCAGTTCGAGCCCTGGCGCTCCCAGCTCTCCGTCGCTCCCCGCGCACACTGGGATCCCCTCGTCTGGGACGGCATCGCCCAGTATTACCCCTGGCGTCTCTTCGCCGCAGAAAGCCTGCGCGAGGGTGCGCTTCCGCTGTGGAACCCGTATCAGTTCTGCGGCACGCCCTTCGTCGCCAACGGCCAGTCGGCGGTCTTCTACCCGCTGAACCTCTTGTTCTGGCTGCTGCCGGTTGCCCGCGCCTTCGCCTGGTCGGCGTGGCTGCACCTGGCGCTCACTGGATGGTTCGCTTACCTCTTCCTGCGACGGGTCGGGACCGCGCCCCTCGGCGCGCTGGCGGGGGCTGTCATATGGCAGGGGAATGGGTTCTTCGTCGCCTGGATGCACCTGCCGACCGTGCTCTGCACGGCCGCCTGGCTGCCCCTCATCCTTTTGCTCTGCGAACGGGCGCTGCGGCGCGGTCGGGCGCGGGAGGCGGCGGCCGCCGGGGCCGCCCTCGGCCTTTGCTCCCTTGCCGGGCACCCGCATATCTTCCTCCTCGTCGCCCTCTTCGCGGCGGCCTTCATCATGTCGCGGGGGCTGAGCCGTGACCTGGGCGTCGGGGTCGCGGAGGGACTGCGGCGGCTGCTGGTGACGGGCGCGGTCTCGGGGCTGGTCGGCGCCGGGCTTGCCGCGGTTCAGCTCCTGCCCACGCTCGCGCTGCTCCGCATCGCACACCGCACCTTCACGCCCGACCCGGAGAGCTACCGCGCATTCCTCTCTCACGCTGTGCCGCCCCTTCAGCTCTTCGGCCTGGTCTTGCCGCATGCTTTCGGGCACCCCGCGCTCGGGAGCTATGCCGGCCGTGACAACTACGCGGAGATGGCCTCCTATGTGGGCATCGTCGCGCTGGGGCTGGCGCTCTGGGGAGCAGTCGCATCTCGCCGATGGCATGGGCGCTTCTTCGCGGCGGCGCTCGCCCTTGCGTTGCTCGTCGTGCTGGGAACACCGGCGAACTGGCCGCTCTATCAGTGGGTGCCGGGAATCGCGCGCTCCGGCGGCCCCGGTCGGTTTCTGCTGTTGGTTGTGTTCTCGCTCGCGATGTTGGGAGGAATGGGCGCGGAAACGGTGCTGGGCCGAGTCGCCGGGCGGGAGGCGCGCCTGCGGATCGGCTTCGCGGCACTGCTCCTTGCGCTCGGGGGAGTTGCTCTCCTCTGGTGGTCGATAGGCATTCCCGCCCTGGCCGAGATCCGCTCCACCATCATCTCTCTGGCGCAAGTGGAGATCGTGCGCGCAATCCTGCTTGTCGCGGTCGCGGTCGTGCTGGTGCTGCTTCCCCCCCGCGCCTCGCTGCGGGGCCTCGCTCGCGGGGGATTCGTCGTGATCCTGGCGGCCGATCTGCTTCTCGCCGCCCAGCACCATCTGCACATCTCACCGGTCGAATGGGTCTACCCGCCGGTGCCAATCGCGACGGTCGGCGAGGGCCGGGTGGTGGGGAACGCGAAAGACTGGCCCATCGATCGATTTCCCATCGCGGCCCTGCCGCCGAACTCCGCAATGGTCTATCATCTTCGAGACGCATTTGGCTACGACTCCCTCTACCTCGCCCGATACCGCGATTTCGCCGCCGCCGTGCAGCACGGAGATCCCAGCCCACCGCTCAACGGGAACATGTTGCTGGCCAGGCTGGGCCCTGTCTACGGCTTGGACATGATGAGCCTCGCGGGCGTCGAAACCGTGCTCTCCGCGGTCCCCGTCCGGGGGCTGAAGATGGAGCGAGCGGGGGGCTACTACACGTACTCGAATCCCTATGCCTGGCCGCGGGCCTGGATCGCCGACTCCGCCGTCTTCGTCTCGACTCACCGCGAAGCGACCGTGCGGCTGGCGCAGCTCGGACTCATGCCCGACTGCGTCATCGTGACTGGAGCTGACTTGCCTGCAGACGAGCGAAGGCCCGGCGCCTCGGCGGCCGTCGTCGTGAGAGACTCGTCGCCCAATGCCGTCGAGATCGACCTCCCGCAGGGCGGGGGAGGGTACCTGTTCCTCGCGGACAGCTACGCTCCCGGCTGGCGCGCCTATGCGGATGGCCTACAACTGCACATGAGACCCGCCAATGTGGCATTTCGGACCGTAGCGCCTCCGCAGGATGCAAAGCAGGTGACGTTCCGATACGAGCCGGACAGCTTCCGAGTGGGATTGTTTGTGACTCTGCTGGCGGTGGCCGCAATGGGCGCTGTCGGTGGGTTCAGCCTGCTTGTCCGAAGTGGGTAGCGATGGGCGAGATCGCAAGGAGCTCCAGGCGACGGGTACCGTGGGCGCTCGTGTGCATCGTCGCGGTCGCCCTCGCACTCCGCCTGGCCGGCATCCACTGGGGGCTGCCCAACCAGCAGCACCACTTCTCCTATCACCCCGACGAGATCTTCCTCCTCCTGCCTTCCTTCGGCTTCGCCCAGGGCGACTGGAACCCGCACTTCTTCAACTATGGGACGCTCTACATCTACCTGGTCGGCCTTCCCGCCGTCATCCTCGGACTCGTCCCTGATCCCGCTCAGTTCCCCGCGGGCCTTCGTCTGCTCTACCTCGAAGGCCGTCTCATCACCGCCCTGCTCGGCACCGCCACCGTGCTCTTGCTGTACCTCGCGCTCCGCCGGGAGAGCCGCCGGCTCGGGCTCCTCAGCGCCGCGCTCCTCGCCATCTGCCCCCTTCACGTGGTCACCAGCCACTACGCGACCGTGGACGTCCCGGCGACATTCCTCCTCACGCTCGCCTTCCTGCTGGCCGTGCGCGGGGCCGATAGGCCCACCGGACGGGCGGGGTTATTCGCCGGGCTGGCCGTCGGCCTCGCCGCCGCGGCCAAGTACAACGCCGGCCTTTTCCTCATCCCTGCCATCCTTGCTCCGCTGTTCGTTGGGCAGAAGGCCAGGGCTGGATGGTGGCTCGCGCTGCCCGCAGGCGCGCTCGCCGGTTTCCTCATCGGCAACCCCTACGTCTGGAGTCCCGAGTTCGCCCGCGGCTTCCTCTTCGAGCTGCACCACGCTCGCGAGGGTGGCACCCTCGCCTTCGTGAACACCGGCTCCGGCTGGGCGTATCATCTCACCCGAGGGGTGCCGGTGGCCCTCGGCTATCCGTTGCTCCTCGCCACCGCCCTCGGCGTGATCGCGACCGTCGCGGGAGGTTCCCCTGCCGTCCGCCTCTCTCTCCTCTGGACGGCCCTCTACCTGCTCGTCATCGGCTTCGGCAGAGAGCGCTTTATCCGCTACCTCGTCCCCCTCACCCCGTTTCTCTGCTGCCTCGCCGCCTGGGGGATCATGTGGAGCATCGCCGCAGCAAAACGTCTTCGCGCCCAGGCAACCACCGCCGGACTGGCCGTCCTCCTCACGCTCCTGACCGCGCTCTACTCCTGCGGCCAGCTCTCCGCCTTTATCCTCGACGCGCGGAACTTCGCCTGGATGCAGGCCCAGTCGGACGTCTTTGGGCAAGCACCAGAGGCGCCCGTCGGCCTCGCCGGCGCCCCCTGGTTCTATCATCCGCCCGTCTCCCCGTACAACGCCGGCGCCTTCTCCCGGCACTGGTTCGACGACTGGAACCTGACCGCCGACCACCCCGTCATCGTCACCGGCTGGAGCGCCGACGCCGTCAGACAATCACCGGCCGCCGTCTTCTTCCTCTCCGACCTCGAGGTCGCCGACCCCCGGCGCCTCGGCCGCCCCGACGTCATCGAGTTCCTCACCGCCCTCGACGAAACCTATCCCAACGAGATCACCTTCGGCGGTCGGCCGCTCCCCTTCTCCTGGCTCGCTCCCGGCCGTTCCCGCCAGCCCCCCGACTGGCTCTATCCCACCCCCAGCATCACGATGTACTATCATGGCCCCAGCCAATGAACGACCGCTCCGAAACATCGACCCTGGGATGGCCCGAGGCCGCGCAGCTCCGCTGGGCGGCCGCCTTCGCGGCCGTCGTCATGCTCCTCACCTGCCTGCCCTACCTCTACGGCCTCTTCCTTCGTCCACAGGGGTACTACTACTCCGGCCTGCTCACCAACCCCGATGAGCACAACGTCTACCTGTCCTACATGAAGCAGGCGAGCGAGGGGCACTTCTTCCTCATCGATCCGTTCACATCGGAGCCGCAGGCAGGGCGAGTCGTCAACGTCTTCTTCCTCCTCCTCGGGTCGTTCAGTCGCGCCACCCACCTCGGCCTTCCTATCACCTATCAGGTCGCGCGCGCTCTCTCCGGGTGGCTGCTGCTGATGGCCATCTACTGCCTCGGGGCGCAGGTGTTGTCGAGCCTCTTCGCGCGGCGTCTGGCGCTGTTTTTCGCGGCTTTCGCCTCAGGACTGGGGTGGCTCTTTCAGCCCGGCCCCGGGCAGCCTCACCCCATCGACTACGGCCCCGGCTTGGTCATGCCGGAGGCGATCACCTTCCTCAGCCTGCTGCTCAACCCCCTCTTCTGCTTCTCGATGTTCCTCATGGTCGCGATCGTGGGTCTGGGCGCGCACGCGCTGTCTTCGGGAAGCGTCCGCTCGGCCGGGCTTGCCGGGCTTGCCGCGCTCGTGCTCGGCAACATCCACACGTACGATCTCATTCCGGTCGGCGCGGCCCTGGCCGCCTATCTTCTCTGGCTGCTGGTCGCGCGGCAGGCCGCGAAGCGGGCGCTCGCGCTGGCCGCGCTGATGGCGCTGATCGCCGCGCCCTCGCTCGCCTATCAGCTCTGGCTGATCCTGAGCGGCGAAGTAACCCTCGCCGTGAAGACCGCGGAGACGCCGGTGTACTCGCCCCCTCCACTCATGCTCGCGCTCGGGCTCGGGATTCCACTCGCGCTGGCCTTCCTCGGCTGCGCCCGGCGCCGTGGCGCGCCCCCCTTTGCCCGTCTCCTCGCGGTGTGGCTCCTGTTCGGGCTCCTGCTCGCCTACGCGCCGGTGCCGTTTCAGCGCAAGCTCGTGCAGGGCGTCCAGATTCCCATGGTTCTCCTCGCCGCATTCGCAATCGAGCCGCTGTTGAGGAAGCTCTCATCTCCCGCCGGGCCGGCGGTTGCAGCCGCGCTCGTCGCCATCATGCTTCCATCCAACGTTTTCTTCGTCGGGCGCGCGATCCAGGATCTCCAGACGAACAACAACGCCTATATCGGGAACCTCATGCCTCCGCTCTATCTCCGGGCCGACCAGCACGCGGCCCTCATGTGGCTCGACGACCGCGGGGACTACCGCGATGTCCTGCTGTGCAATCCCTTCCTCGGGAGCTACGCGCCCTCGCTCGCGGGCACGCGCGTGTATGTGGGGCACTGGGCGGAGACGCTCCACTTCCGCGAAAAGCTCACCGAGTATTCCCGCTTCCTGCGGGCCGACACCCCCGATCTCAGCAGGGAAGCCCTGGTCCGCCGGGAAGGGGTTAGCTACCTGCTGCGCGACCGGAGCATCTACGATGAGGTGTTCTATCTGTCTCCCGACGGGAAGCCCTTGCCGGCCTTTGACCCGGGGGGGACGGAGTGGCTGGAACCGGTATACTCGATGGATGAGATCAGCGGGTATCGCGTGAAGTGAGCATGTGCATCAAACCGAACGGCGTCTCCCAATCGCTTCTCCTCATGGCCGCGGGGTCGGCGACCGTGGCCTTCGGGGTTGCGCTCGCGGCCGGTTGGGAGCCGGGCCTTCGCGGCGAGTGGGTGTGGCGGGAGAACGTGCTGCCGGTTCGCATGTGGTCGGCTCTGGCCGCCGGTATCGCCCTGGCCGTCGTGTCGGGGGTGCTCTGCCGGGGGCGCGCCTGGGAGACGATGCGGCCTCTCGGGCGCGCGCTCTCGCTGGTCCTGCTGATCCTGATCGTCTTCGCCTTCCAGGTCGCTATGCTCAACGCGGTCGGCGTCCCGTGGGTCACCCCCGGCGCCTACATCGTGAGCCCGAATGCGACGACGTACTTCGGCGTCGCGCTCGACGTTCGCGACCCGGCGGACTGGATCGCCCGCTACCCCGAGCTGCTGGCGACGCTGCCATACCACGCGGCCACGCACCCGCCAGGCTTCGTGCTGTTCTTCCTCGCCATTCAGCGGGCGTCTGCGGCGCTGATCGGGCAGCCGTCTCCCCAGCTGGCAGAGCTGGCGACCGGCTACTCTGACCTCTTCGGGCTCGGACTCGCGCCGCCGGACGCGGCCGCCGCCGTGGCGAGCGCGCTCGCCATCGCGCTCGTGGGCGCCCTCGGGCTGCTCCCGCTGTACTTCCTCGCGCGGCGCCTGAGCGATCCCGGCGTGGCCATCTGCTCGACGTGCCTGGCGGCGGGGATGCCGGGGCTGCTCCTGCTCGCCTCCTCGCCGGACCTCATCGTCATGGCGCTGACGGTGCTTGCCCTCTGCCTGGGATACTGCGCCTGGCGGGGGAAGAGCGCGCTGCTCGAGCTTCTCGCCGGATTGACGGTCGCGGCGGGCGTCTTCTTCAGCCTCGGCTTCGCGCTCGTCGGGGCCTGGGCGGCGCTCTGGATCGTCTTCGGCGCGCTCGGCTCGGGGGATCGTCGTCCTGCCGTGCGCCGAGCGCTCGCCGCGGGCGCGGTCGGCCTCGTCGGGTTCGCGGCCTTCTATCTCGCTCTCTACCTGCTCTACGGCTACCACCCCGTGGCGGTGGCGGTCAAAGCACTCTCCGCCCACCGCGGCGTCACCGCGGTCGAGGGAGCGCGCACGTACTGGAAATGGGTGCTCATGAACCCGGTCGAATGCGCCCTCTTCGCCGGGCTGCCTCTCATGGTCGCGGCGCTCTGGTCCTGGCGCGCCCTTGGCGACGCACAGCACTGCCGGCTGCGGGCATTTCTGATATCGTGGCTGGTGCTGTTTGCGCTGCTCGACGTGTCGGGCGCAGTGCGCGGTGAAGTCGGACGCATCTGGCTCTTCCTGCTCTGGCCGGCCGCCCTCGCCGCGGGAGCGGGACTTGCGAGCGGCCCGGAGAGGCGCGGCAGCGCGGTCGCGCTCCTCATCTTACTGCAGGTGGTGCAGGTGGTTCTCATGAAGGGCTATCTGACGATGTACAGCATCCTATGAAGCGCGCAGCCGAGCACGCACGGCACGCCCGGGTCTGGTGGCCCGCGGCGATCATCATCGGCGCGGCCTGCCTCTTCTGCTGGCCGGTCTTCGCCGGGCGGATCATGCTGCCGGCGGACATGTGCCTGCTCATGCTCCCCTGGCGCGAGCTTCAGGACCAGTTCGGCTTCACCCGGCCGCACAATCCGATGTTCGACCCCATCCAGCAGTACCTGCCGTGGCGCATCTACGCGGTCGAATCGGTGCGCGCCGGCCTCATCCCCCTCTGGAATCCATATGCGTTCTGCGGCACGCCCTTCCTCGCGAACCTCCAGTCGACTCTCCTCTACCCTCTCAACGTCCTCTTCCTCCTCACCGGCGCCCGCCATGGGTTCGGCCTTTCCGCGATCCTCCACCTGAGCCTCGGCGGCCTCTTCATGTTCGCCTTCCTTCGCACCCTCTCGCTCCGCCCCGCCGCCGCGCTCTTCGGGGCGCTGGTGCTCATGTTCAACGGCTTCACCGTTGCCTGGCTCGAGTTCCCGACGCTGTCGCTGTGGGTGTTCATGTGGCTGCCGGCGCTGCTGCTGTGCTACGAGCGGGCGGTGCAGCGACCGCGCTCGGCGTGGCCGGTCGTATGTGCGCTCGTGGTGGGCGTGCTGCTGCTGGGAGGGCACCTCCAGATCGCTGCCTATGTGGTGATGGCCTTCGCCCTCTATGCCATCGTGCGGGCGCTCGGCCCGCGCGGCGAAGGCGGGTCGCGAGCCATGGGCCTCGTGCTCGCCGCGGTCGCGGTGGCCGTCGGTCTCTCGCTCGCCGCGGCGCAGCTCCTGCCAACGCTGGAGCTGGCGGGGCATTCGGGCCGTGTCGCCGCAGGCGCGGGAGCCGCGGTGAGCACGGCCTTCCCCCTCACCCACTTCATCCTCTATCTCGTGCCGAACTTCTTCGGCAATCCCGCCGACTACAATTACTGGGGCCACTTTCGCGATCCGAGCGCCCTCAACTTCTTCGAGACGGTCTGCTATGTCGGCGTCTTGCCGCTCCTCCTCGCCGCCATGAGTTTCCGCCGGCCGAAGCGGCCGGCCGTCTGGTTCTTCGGCGGCCTCTCGCTCTTTGCCATCCTCGTCGCCATCGGCACCCCGCTCTACCTGGTGCTCTACTACCTCGCGCCGGGATTCCGCGAGCTGGCCGGGATGGGGCGCGTCCTCTGCCTCGCCGCCTTCGGAATCGCCGGGCTCGCCGCTGTCGGCCTGGATGACCTGATGGAAGCGAATGCCGCGCGCCGCGCCCGGTGGGTGATCTGTGGCGCGGTGGCCGCTGCCATTGCCATCATCGGCGCAGCCGCCGCCTTCACCGCGCTGCGCGCGGCTCTGCCGCCGAGCATGAACTTCGAGGCGTATTTCCAGCGGCAGATGGCCTTCGCACTCGGGCTGATCGCGGCCGGTGCGCTGCTCCTTGCGCTGCGCCTTCGCCTGCGCGTGAGCAGCACGGCCTTCGCCTGGCTGGCGATGGCGATGCTCGTGCTCGATCTGTTCGGACATGGGATCGCGTTCAACCCGTTTGTCGATGCCAGGATGGCCTATCCGGAGACAGCGGCGGCTCGCTGGCTCAAAGAGCATGCCGGCCACGATCGGGTGGCCTCGCTCGCCTCGGATAGCCTCGACTGGATGGCCCACAACAGCCCGATGATCTTCGGGCTGCGGGACATCCACGGGTCGGACTCGCTGCGCGTGCGCCGGTCGTTCGAGCTGGTGTCGGGGCCGGAGGTGGATCAGGCCCACTACCCGCTGCCGGAGTCGCCGCTGATGGACGCGCTGGGGGTCCGGTATCTGGTGACGCGGCGCGAGGTCGGCGACGGCTGGAGGCCGACGCAATCGGGAGCGACGCCGATCTACGAAAACGTCGAGGCGCTGCCGCGGGCCTTCGTTGTCTCCGACTTTGGAGTGGGGCCGGACGAGGCGCTCGTCGACCTGCTCGCGGGGGGCCCACAGCAGCTTCGCCGCGTCGCTCTTGTCGCCCCCGGCGGGCCGTCCCTTCCGATTTCGAAGACGGGCGCGCCGCCGCCCGACGCGGTTGTGCGCTTCGCCCGCGACGCGCCCGATGAGGTGGTCATCGAGGCGGTGCTGCAGGAGTCGGGCTTGCTCGTGCTGATGGACTCGTACTCCCCCGGATGGAAAGCCTGGGTCTACGAAACTGAGGTCCCGATCATCCGCGCGAACTACGGCTTCCGGGGAGTCCCGCTGCCACCCGGGAAGCAGGTGGTGACGTTCCGGTACGAGCCGGCGAGCTTCCGGATCGGATTGTTTATCTCCCTGGCCGCGCTGGCGCTGCTGGCGGCCTGGGGAATGGCGACTTATCTGGGCTTGCCGGAGAGCACGGCGGAGACGGCGCGGCGGTCGTAAGCAAGCAGGACCGGCGCCTCCTCGACGGTGACCTCGAAGACCGGCTCCGCCTCCTTGACGAGCGACCAACAGAGATCGGTGTAGTCGCTCTGCATCGCCTGGAACATCACGCAGTCGGCGGCGGCCGCTTCCGTCTCCTCGGCTGTGAACTGCACGTCCGGCCGCAGCGCGCCCGCCTGCTGCTGGAATTCGAGCAGATAGATGACCCCTTTCGGGATGAGCAGCAGTCGTGGATAGGGCGCCTCGAGGCCGTTCAGGAACGGCGGCGCCTCCTGGAACACCTGCCCCCAGTAGATCGTCTCGAAGCCGCGCGCAGCGGCGCCTTTCGGTCCGCCGACGAGCGAGTTGTAGTAGGCGAGCTGATAGGGATGTGTCCGCGCCAGGCCGCTCAATCCCGGGAGCAGGAGGATGGTGCCGAGGGCGGCCGCTAGGAGGGCCGACAGCCAGGTCTTCCGCGGGCCTTCGGCCCGCAGAAGCCTGACGGCGCGGACCTGCACCCAGGCGAAGCCTCCCCCGGCCAGCGCCGCCAGGAACGGAAACGCCGGCAGGAACAGCCGGATCCCATTGTACTTCGGGCTGGTTGGCAGCGCGCTCGGGATCAGCGCGATCGCCAGGCCCAGCAGCAGCAGAGTCGCCTCCGGATTCGCTCTGCGCCGCGGCCAGGCTCGACCCGCGCCGATCAGTGACACCACGAGAACCAGAAGGGGCGTCGTCACCGCTGTCATCACGAACGGGTAGTGCCACGGGGCGTACTGGTAGAGCCCCCCGAGATACCACACGTTGTAGGCGGCGTGGCCGGTGTGGAAGGCGAGGTAGGCCTTGAGATGGGGGAGGACGTCTACCCAGAGCCAGGGCCAGCCTATCCAGAAGACGGCGGGGCCGATGAGCACGAGGGCGACGACGGGCTTCGCCCAGCGGCGGCGGTAGTAGGCGAGCCCCCATGGGAGGAGGAGAATCGGCAGGAAGAAGGCATTGAGCTTCGACATGAGGGCGAAGCCGAAGGCGAGCCCGGCCAGCACCGCCCAGGCCCACGAGTTGCGCCTGAGCGCTTGCGCGGTGAGCGCGACCGTGATGAAGAACCAGCAGGCAACGGGCATGTCGAGGGCGACGAAGTGCGCGTGTGCCACGATGCGCGGCAAGACGGCGAACGCCAGCGCGCCGAAGAGCGCGCCCCGGCGTCCCCATACTCCCCGCGCGAACAGGTAGATGGCGCAGACGGTGAGCGCGAACCAGAGCGCGCTGGGCAGCCGCATCGCCGCCAGGCCCGGCAGCGCGTCCCCGAGCCAGCGCTGCGCGAACCCCGATGAGCACTTCTGAAGCGGCGGGTGCTCGTGGTTGAGGCTCCAGACGGCGTCGATCTCTACTTTGTCGAACGCGCTGCGGTCTGCGCGGAAGACGCGCGCCCACCACTCCGCATATCGGATGCCGGCCGAGGCGTAGTGCGGCTCGTCGTAGGTCGGGCCGTAGTCGTTGGCAGTGACGAGTATCGCGGCGAAGGTCGATAGGAAGAGAGCGGCGACCAGCGCCCACTCGAGCGCGGAGATGCGAGGGCGAGCGCTCATGGGAGCCGCCTGAGCTTCCACGGCAGCGCCAGCGCCTCCGTCACGATGCCGCCCGACATCTTGGACTTCCCCGCCCGCCGCTCGGTGAAGATGATGGGCACCTCCACGACGCGGCAGCCCGCGGCCGCGGCCCGCACCGCCATCTCGATCTGAAAGCCATAGCCGCGGGTCTTGACCGCCTCCAGGTCGATCGCCTCCAGCGCCCCCCGCCGCCACATCCTGAACCCCGCCGTCAGGTCGCGCACCTCCGCCCCCAGGACCAGGCGCACATAGGCGTTTCCCCATCTGCTCAGCAGCCGCCTCCTTAGACCCCACCCTTGCGTGCCCCCTCCGGGCACATAGCGCGACCCAATTGCCAGCTCCGCCTCCGCCAGCGCCTCCAGCAGGCGCGGCAGGTCGGCTGGATTGTGAGAGAAATCCGCGTCGATCTGTCCGATGAAATGGACCTCGGGGCGCTGGAGCGCCTCCCCAAAGGCGGCCAGGTAAGCCGGGCCGAGCCCCTGCTTCTCGGGCCTGTGGAGGACCGTGACCCGCGGCTCCCGCGCCGCGATCCCATCCGCCAGCTCGCCCGTCCCGTCAGGCGATCCGTCGTCGGCGATCAGCAGATTCCACGCGCCCGGCAGTCCCAGAATCGCCTCGGCGATCTGCGGCAGCAGCTCCCGCTCGTTGTACGTCGGGATGACCACCAGCGCCTTGCCCGGGTCCGGCCTGGACGACTCCTCGGTTGATCGCGGTCCTGACAAAAGCCCACTCCTCTGCTACAATAGCTCCGCCCTTCATGCGGATACTTGCTATCACCCCGAGCTTCTATCCTTCCATCGGCGGAGTTGAGACGCACGTTCGCCGCGTCTCAGAGTGCCTCCGCGAGCGGGGGCACGAGGTCACCGTGCTGACCCACGCCGAAGCGCCCTCTCGGGAACAGCTTGGCTCGCTCCGCCTCCACCGGCTGCCGCGCACCAGCTTCCTCAAAGCGTGGCGCGCCGCCCGCCCCCACATCGCGGCCGCCGATATTGTACACTGCCACGATGCCTACAGCTTCCTCCACTTCTATTCGCCCTCCTGCTGGCTGCCGCCTCGCCGGCCGGTGTTTGCGACCTTCCACGGGTATGAGGGATATCCCATTCCGGCGGAGGCGATACGCCGCCGTCACTTCGTCCGTCGGCACGTGATCAATTGCCTCTGCATGGGCGAGTTCATCTGCCGCCACTATCGCACTCCCTGCTTCGCCGTGTCCTATGGCGGGGTCGATCCAGTGCCGGAGCCGCCGCCCCTTCCGGAGGAGCCGTCCGCCGTTTTCCTTGGGCGGCTCGCGGAAGATACGTCGCTCATGCTCTACCTCGACGCGCTCGTCGCCCTCCGAGAGGAATATGGAAAGCGACTTCATCTGACTGTGGCCGGGGAGGGGCCGCTCCGGCCGCTTGCGGAGAAGTACGTCGAGGCGCAAGGGCTGTGGGTGAAGTTCGTCGGCGCAGTCTCCGATCCGGTGCCGCTGCTGGCGGAGGCGAGCTTTGCCTTCGTCTCGGGGTATCTTGCCATCTGGCAGGCGCTGGCCTACGGGCGGCTCGCGTTCGCGGTGTACGAGAACGAGCTGAAGCGGGATTACCTCGTGACCTTCCCGAAGGTCGACAAGGTCCTCGTGATCTCGAGCAACGCGAGTCATCTGGCGGGGGCGCTGAACGAGCGCCTCTCGAATCCATCGACGGGGAGGGAGATGCGCAAGGCGGGCGCGCTCCTCGCCGCCGGAAATTCCTGGGATCGGGTGGCGGACCTCTACCTTGACATGTACCGCGCCCACGGATTCGAGTGAGATGCCCAAGCGCACCGTCTCCCTCATCACAACCCTCTACAACGAAGCGGACAGCATCCGCGCCTTCATCCAGTCGGTTATCGACCAGAGCCGGGAGCCGGACGAGATCATCGTCTGCGATGCGGGCTCGACGGACGGCACCGTCAGGATCGTGCGGGAGTACATCGAGGAGGGCTTCCCCGCGCGGCTCATCATCGAGAAGGGCGCGAACCGCTCCCGGGGCCGGAACCGCGCCATCGAGGAGGCGAAGGGCGAGATCATCGCCGGTATCGACGGGGGCTGCGCGGCCGCTCGCGACTGGCTTTCCCGACTGGTCGCGCCCTTCGAGTCCGACGATCCGCCGGACGTCGTGGCCGGCTACTACGAGCCCGATACCGACACCGCCCTCGAAGACGCCATCGCCGTCGCCACCGTCCCCGACGCCTCCGAGGTGGATCCGGAGACGTTCCTGCCCTCCGGGCGGTCGGTCGCCTTCCGGCGGGATGCCTGGGAGCGCGTCGGCGGCTATCCGGAATACGTGGACTACGCCGAGGACACCGACTTCGGCCTCCGCCTGAAGGCCGCCGGCTTCCGCTTTCAGTTCGTTCCTGAGGCGTTCGTGCGCTGGCGGATGCAGGCGGACCTGTGGAGCGTCTTCCGCCAGTTCTTCCGCTACTCCCGCAGCGACGGCGAGCTCGGCCACTGGTTCCTCCATTACCGCAAGGCCTATCTCGGCGTGCTGTTGATGGTCGCGCTCTTCCTCATGAGCCTTTCCGGGTCCAAGGCCGCCCCCTTCCTGTTCGTTGGGCTGCTGATCGCCTACTGGGCTCGCTACACCGCCCGCGCCCTGCGCCGGGGGGCCGACTGGTACGCCTCCCTGATCGCGCCGGGCGTCTCGGCGACCGTCGATGTGGCCCACCTCATCGGCTACTCGCTGGGGTATCTGCGCCACCGGCCGCGACCCCGCCGCCTCCCGACGGGCCGGCCTCTCCGCGTCGCGCAGGTGACGTACACCTACAGGCCCATCGCGGGCGGCGCGGATGTCTATGCTGCTCAGCTCGCCGACCTCATCACCGCCGCCGGCCACGAGCACTGCGTATACCAGCGCCTCGCCGATACGAATGCCGAGGACGCTCGCTTCATCCGCAACCCATGGCGCGGAATGCCGCTCGAGTTCTGGACGCAGGCCTTGGCGCTCTTCCGCCATCGCAAGGAGCTGCTCTCCCACGACGTCATCATCTGTCATTACCCGCACTACTTGCTCGCCATCGATCTCATGAGCTTCTTCGCCCGGCGGCCCCTGAGGATCGGCGTCTCCCACGGCGTCTTCTGGGACGACGCGCCGGGGTCGCCGAAGAGCTTCGTGAAGGCCTGGCTCACGAAGCTGGCCTTTCGGCGCGCCCATCTCTACGTCGCCAACGACTCCCACTTCCTCCGCGCCATGGGCCTCCAGCTCGAACCGCGGCAGGGGATGTACGCGCGCATCTCTCCGGGCGTGTGGTTCATCCCCAATGGCGTTGACCCCGGGAAGTTCAAGCCGACGGACCCGGTCCCTGAGATCCGCGACCGAAACGCCATTCTGGTGCCGCGCCATCTGTTCCGAAACAGGGGCATTCACCTTGCCATCGAGGCCTTCGCGCAGTTCCATCCGTTCCGCCCGGAGACGACATTGTTCCTCGTCGGGGGCGGCGGCCAGGCCGAATACGTCGAGTCACTTCGGCGCGAAGTCGAGGCACGCGGCCTCAAGAAGTCCGTCATCTTCTACGGATCCGTACCCCACGCCAAACTGTCTGCAATCTACTCCAGCGCCCAGCTAACCCTCATTCCGTCCCTTTGCGGCGAGGGCACCTCCCTCTCCGCCCTCGAAAGCATGGCCTGCGGCACCGCGACGATCTGCACCTACGTCGCCGGCCTGCGCGACCTTCCGGGGCCGCACTGTCTTCCTATAGTGTCGAGCCTGGTCGAAGTGATGGAGACGGTCTACCGGGGCCGGTCAGGAGTGGGGGAGGAGCAGCAGGAAATCGCCGTCGCCGTCTACTCCATCGACCGCTGGCGAGAGAGCTGGAGAGAGGCGCTGAAGGGCGTAGGGGTGAGAACCACAGGGAAGGTAGGCTTACTAGGAGGGGGACTCACGTGATCCAACCCACGCCGCCACGAGCGACACTAACCGACGAGCCGGAAGGGCTCCGGATCACTATCCCCGCGTGCCGTCACTGGGGTCTCATCGTGTTCCTGGGTATCTGGCTTTGCGGGTGGGCGATCGGGGAGATCGCAGTTCCGCTGACCTTCCTCCGCTACGCGGCTCCTTGGGGCCTACGTGCGTTCATCCTCGTCTGGCTCCTGCTCTGGACGGTGATCGGTCTGAGTCTTGGTTACGTCTGGATCTGGACTGTCTCCGGACGCGAAGTGCTTCTCGTCGACGGGAAGGACCTTGGAGTGAGTAGAAGGTCGTGGATCAGCGGTCGGACGAGACGGTTCCCGATGGCGGAGATCGGGGGCCTGAGGGTCGACCCGATGCCACTCTATCCCTTCTTCGAGTGGTGGCGGTTCACGGCGAGTCTGTGGGCGGTCACTGGCGGGCATATCCGGTTCGACTACGCGGCCAAGACCTATCGTCTTGGCCGCGGCATCGATGAAGCGGAGGCCAAGATGGTTGTCTCGCGAATTCTCGAACGATTCCCCTCGCTTGATCAGGAGAGCTAGCCGTGCCGCTCGATCCTCCGCCTGGAGGCGAGAAGATGATCCAGCCCGCGGCCCCGCGCGCCGTCATCACCAGCGAACCTGATCGGATGACGATTGCCATCCCATCGCGACGAAGCCTGATAGTGGTCTTGATGCTCGGTATCTGGTGCGCGGCGTGGGTCGCTGCTGCATTCTCCTCTGTGGCCTCAGACGATTACCCGTTCGGCTCCTCAACCACCGGGGTAGCTGCCTTCGCGTGCTTCTGGGCGCTCTCGTTCGCAATGGTTCTTTACGCCCTCCACCGGGTCTTGTCCGGTGGCGAGGTGATTGCAGTCGACAGCGCCACGCTGACGGTCTCCCCGCTTCTGGTCCCGTTCAGCCGCCGCAAGACGTTCGATGTCGCTCATGTTCGCGATCTACGCGCGACTCCTGTCTCAGTCGATCTGCTGCACGTCATCTTCTTGTCGGGTATGTATTTCCCCGGACTGGTCGGCGGCCACATCGCCTTCGACTACGGCGCCAAGACCTACCGCTTTGGCGCCGGGGTCGATGAGGCCGAGGCGAAGCAGATCGTAAAGCAGATCATCGAACGCTATCCCAGCCTCGCTCCGGATAACGCATGAACCTGCGAAACTCTTTGCCAGACGAGATCTCCTCCCGCCGGCGCGTCCTCCTCGCCCTAGACCACGAGCCCACCGACCGCGTCCCCATGACCTTCGCTTACGCCGGCATCGAGCGGCCCGTTCAGGAGGCGCTCGCCCGTGACCTCGGTCTCGCCTCGTCCGATGATGTCTACGCGCACTTCGACTGCTACGAAGACATCGCCCTCGTCGGCCCGAGCTTCCGCGGCATCGACCCCGATTATCGCGGGCCGACCGTCTGGCGCTCCGACGCCGGCTATGATGACATTTGGGGGTGCCGATGGGAGCCGCTAATATCGGGCCGCCCCCCGTACGACATCTCACGCCAGCCCCTCGCCGGCATCACTGACATTGCCGACCTCGACCGCCACCCGTGGCCCCAACTCGACTGGTGGGACTGGGACGCCATTGCCGAGCGCATAGCGCACGCCCGAGACGGCAAGGACTACGCCCTCTGCATGCACTCCGGCAACCTCTGGGAGCGCGCCTGGTGGATGCGCGGCTTCGAGCGCAGCCTCTACGACATGATCGATAACCCCGACCTGCACCACGCCTTGATGGAGCGCATCACGACGGTCTACCTCGACGTCACAAAACGCATTCTCGAGATCGCCGACGGTGCCATCGGCCTCGCCTTCACCGCCGACGACATCGCCGGCCAGGACGGCCTGCTGCTTTCGCTCCCCATGTGGGAGCAGAACATCAAGCCGTATCACGTCCGCCTCATGGACCTCATCCACGACTTCGGCGTGAAGGTCGTCTACCACTCCGACGGGAACATCATGCCCGCCGTCGCCGGACTCATAGACATGGGCGTCGACGTCCTCCAGGCACTTCAGTTCAGCGCCCGCGGCATGGACCCCGTCGCCCTCAAGGACACCTACGGCGACCGCCTCTGCTTCCAGGGTGGCATCAGCGTACAGACCACGCTGCCATTCGGCACGGTAGAGGACGTCCGCCGGGAGGTCCGAGACCGCATCCAGGTCCTCGGCCGCGGTGGCGGCTACATACTCAGCCCCTCCCACACCATCATGCCCGGGACCCCGCCCGAGAACGTCATCGCCATGCTCGAGACCGCCGCCTCCACCCCCGTCCCGGCCGGCTGACCTCACACGCGCCGGCCCCCCGCCTCCCGGCAGGGGGCCTCGTCGCTGCGCCTCTGCGTGCAGCTTCACCGGTTCGGCAGGAGCCTTGGTCGCCTCTCGCGACTTGCCTCCTGCCAATCCCTACATCTTCAGTATCTTATCCAGCGCCAGCGCCGTATTCGCCAGCCGCGTCTCCGGCGCATGGGTGTAGTACGGGATCATCTCCGCGATGAGGAAGTCGTCGTACCCGACCTCCTTCAGCGCCTTCATCACCTCGGGCCAGTTCACATCGCCTTCCAGCAGATCGACGAACCCATCGATCGTCCCGACCGCCTTCCGGAAGTCCTTGACGTGCACCTTCTTGATGCGGTTGCCCAGAATCCGAATCCACTGCTCCGGGAATCCCAGCGCCAGGATGTTCCCGACATCGAAGAACCACCCGACGTACTCGCTCCCGATCGTGTCCACGAAATCCCGCGCCTCCACCGGGCTCATGAACATCTTGTTCCAGACGTTCTCGATCCCGATGGCGACCTTGTTCTTCTCGGCGACCGGCGCCAGCTCTTTCATCGCCTTCTCCACCCGCTCGAGCGCCACGTCGTACTGGACGATCTCGCCCTCGGGCAGAAAGAACGTCTCCACCGACCCCGGCACCACCAGAATCCCCGTCGCCCCGAGCTGGCTGGCGATCTCCAAGCATCGGGTGACGATCCGCTTCCCCTCCTTCACCCTCGCCGGATCGCTCGACGTCAACTGATTGTCCCACAGCGCCCCGCACGTCACCGAGGCCGCCGCCAACCCCGCGCTGTCCAGCGTCTTCTTGAACTTCGCCACATCGCTCTCGCTCATATCGAGGCTGAGCGGCCCCCCCGGAAAGACGCACACCTCCATCCCCTCGTACCCCAGCGCTTTCGCCTCCTTCACCGCCGCGGCGAAGTCCTTTGTCCCGTCGAGCCCGCCGGGGAATGACCAGTAATTGATGGCTTTTCTCACCGCTACCCTCCTCCCTGTCTCAGTGCTCCGTCGGGCTCGCTATTCGCTGACGCAGCGCGCAGCACCTCTCACAGGAGCGGCCGCAGTCGACGGCGAAACTGCACACCTGCGCCGATGCCGGCAGCCCGCAGGCGCCTTTGGCTCCCCGGTGCTCGGACAGTGAGGCCCTTATGAACGCGTCGCCCGTGAAGGTAGGAGACCATGTCACCCTACCCCTCGACTCCCTCGCCGTCGGCGGGGAGACCGTCGGGCGGCATGAGGGGATGGCCGTCTTCGCCCTCTTCGGCTGCCCGGGCGACACCGCCGAAGTCGAGATCACGGAGGTCGCGCGCAGCTTCGCTCGAGGAATCGTTCGCCGGGTGGTCAGCCCGTCCCCCGACCGGGTCGAGACCCCCTGCCCGCACTTCGGCGACTGCGGCGGCTGCCAGATTCAGCACATCTCCTACCAGGCCCAGCTCCGCCACAAGACCGCCATGGTGCGGGACTCGCTGGCCCGGATCGGCGGCCTCACCGGCGTTGAGGTCGCCGATGCTTGGGGGATGGAAAACCCGTGGTTCTACCGCAATCGGGCGGAGTACCACGCGCAGATGACGAGCAGCGGTGATGTCATACTCGGTTTCTCCCGCCACCACACGCACGAGGTCATCGGTCTGACGGAATGCCGGCTCCAGCACCCGCTGTCCGAGCGCATCCGGCAGGCGGTAGTGGAGCTCATGTCGCGGGTGGCGCAGAGCCCGGTAGAGCGCGCCGCGCTGCTTGGGGTCGAGACTCTCGTTTCGTTTGCGTCGGGGAAAGGCATTGCTACGCTCGTCTGCGACGGCCGCCCCCCCTTCGTCGAGTCGCTGGCACAGGGGCTCGTCGAGCAGGTGCCTGCCCTGGCGGGCGTGCTCGCCGCCCGGCGCCGGGGGCGGACGCCGCACCGCTCGCCGGGCGAGGTGATCGTGGGCGAGGAGCACATCGTGGAGGAGATCGGGAGCGGAAGGTATCGGGTATCCGCCGACTCGTTCTTCCAGAGCAGCCCCGCACAGGCCGCGAGAGCAGTGGAGCTGGTCAAGCAGTGGAGCGAGGTAGGGGAGGGCGAGGTGGTGCTCGACCTCTACAGCGGCGTCGGGACCTTTCTACTGCCCCTCGCCCAATCCGCGAGGCGAGCCATCGGCGTCGAGGAAAGCGCCGCGGCCGTGCGCGACGCCAACGCGAATCTACGTCGGTGGCGGGCGCACAACGTGAAGCTGTGGGAGCGCAAGGTGGAGCGCATTCTGCCCAGGTGGGCCGATCAGGGGCGCAAGGCTGACGTCGTAATCCTCGACCCGCCCCGCAAAGGCTGCGGGCCCGTCGTCCTCGCCCACGTCGCTAGGCTCCAGCCCCGCCGCATCGTGTTGGTCTCGTGCCACCCCGCCACGCTGGCTCGCGACTTAAAGAACCTGTCCGAGCACGGCTACGCCTGCCGCCGCCTCCAGCCCATCGACATGTTCCCCCAGACCTGGCACATAGAGACGGTGGCGGTGTGCGAGGGAGCCCAGGCCTGAGCGATCCGCGGCTTCGGCTCAGAGCCGGTAGTCGTGGATTGCTTCGTACATGGCGACGATGTTCGCGACGGGTGTGTCCCCGATGAGACTCTGATCCGGCCCCGCGATGTACCCCGAAGGCCCGAGCGCCTCGATCGTCTCCGTCACCTCCGCCCGCACCTGCTCCGGCGTGCCGTGCGGCAGCGTCGTCTGGCTGCTCACCCCTCCGTGAAAGGCGATCTTCCCCTTGTAGCGCTCGGCCAGGAGCTTCGGTCCCATGTCGTGGGCCGATACCTGCACCGGGTCCAGCACATCGATCCCGCACTCGATCAGGTCCGGTATGATCTCGCTCACCGCGCCGCAGGTATGGTACATCACCCTCAGCCCGAATCCCTTCGCGTGCTGCGCCAGCCGCGTGAGGCTCGGCTTGAACAAGCGCCGGAAGTGCTCCCGGCTGATGAAGAGCGACCGCTGCGTGCCGAAGTCGCTGCCGAAGAAGAAGACGTCGACGGAGTCGGCGGCGGCCGAGAACAACGCTTCGTTCGCGGCGATGAAGAAGTCGGTCTCCCGTTCGACCACGCGCGCGACCAGGTCCGGATGCTCGGCCATTGCCAGCAGAAACTTCGCCTCTCCCATGTTCTGGCGCGCCCACGTGAACACGCTCGACCACACGCCGCCCAGCACTGCCAATCCGGTCTCCCTCGCCTCCGCGAGCTGCCGCGCGGCGGCCGCCACATCCAGCGCCTCCGCCCCCGGCCACGCCAGCGCCTCCACATCGTCAACCGTCTCCACTCTGCTCAGGTCCGGCAGCGCGTTGAAGACGCTGTAGATGCTCACCTGGATCGTGTCCGCGCCGAAGTGCCGCGTGATCGCGAGCGCGCTGTCGAGTCCGAGAGCATCCATCAGCCGTTCCCGCACTTCCTCCTCCGCCGCGAAGAAGCACGGTATCCGGTCCACCTCCCGGTGCTCGATCGCCCGCAGCACCCGCTCTCGACTGCCGAGCTCGTGTCCCACTCTCAACCCTCCTCGCCCCCAACCTCAGAGCCCTCGCCGGCCGTGGTCACCACCTCGCTCCACCCGGCCCCTCGCCACGTCCCCCGCAGCCGCCAGGCTTTCACCATCATCCGTACCCCCGCGACCACGGGAATCAGCGACAACGCCAACCAGATCGACAGCATCGGCCGCGCCAGCCACCCAAGTTCCGCCCCGTAGCGCGGGTGCAGGGCAGGCCAGAACCAACCCAACCACCCGAGAGCCAGCACCACCATCCCCACCCAGACCAGCCCGGAAGCTGACTTCCTCCGCATCAGCCGCCACAGCCCCCGCCCCCAGATCCACACCCAGTCGGGGTAGAGCAGCGTTCGGTAGACTCCGACAGGCTCCCCGCACCTGTGGCAGCGATACGCCAGGGGGTGATACCGCTGGGTGCACTCCGGGCAGATCGGCAGCGCCTCCGGCGCGATGACATCGGACGGCTCAAGCTCCGGCGGCGGCCCTGCAATTCTTCGCCACTCGCTCCTCAACGACCGTCCGAAGGCGGCCCATGGCGAAACGCCCAGCGGCTTAACCTCACTGTCATCAGACTGGTCCACGGCTCCCCCCTGAGTAGCTGCGCTGCTACACCCCTCCCACAAACGCCCACACCGAGTCGTTCGCCCCCGGCAGCCCCTCGTGCCCGAAGTCGGGGTAGAGGATCATGTCCTTCTTCGACGCGATCTTGTTATAGGCCGCGAACTGCGTTGACGGCGGGCAGATCATGTCCATCAGCGCCGTCTGCATAAGGACCTTTCCCTTGATGCGCGGGGCGAGGTGCTGCACGTCGATGTATCCGAGCCTCGTGAACACCTCCTGCTCCCGCTCGTGCCTCGGGTCGAACAGCCGGAAGTACATGGTCAGCTCTTCGTAAGCGGTCTCCGCGAGGTTCATCTCCCACACTCGCTGATAGTCACACAGGAACGGATACATCGAAGCCGCCCGCGCGATCCGCGGTTCGAGCGCGGCACACGCGAGCGTGAGCCCTCCGCCCTGCGAGCCCCCCGTCGCCGCCACCCGCTTCTCGTCCACCTCCGGCATCCCCATCACGATCCCCGCCAGTTGAGCCGTGTCCAGGAAGATCTGCCGGAACAGCAGCTTCTCCGGCGCGTCGTCGAGCCCCCGGATGATATGCCCGCGCAGCGTGTTGCCGGACACCCGACCCGTATCCTCGGACAGCCCCCCTTGCCCCCGGCAGTCCAACGCCGCCACCGAAAATCCCTGGGCCACGTAGTTCAGCTTATCCGCCCAGTCGCCGCTGCTCCCCGAGTAGCCATGGAACATGAGCACCGCCGGATGCGGGTCCGACGCGCCCTTCGGCCGAAGATACTTCGCGTGCACCCGCGCCCCACCCACCCCAGTGAAGTACAGCTCGAAGCCCTCCGCAAAATCCGCGCGCAGATCGTGAGGGATCAGCTCGACCTGGGCGTCGAGCGACCGCATCTCCTCCAGCCCCCCATCCCAATACGCATCGAAATCGGCCGGACGCGGGTTCCGGCCGAGGTAGCTCTTCATCTCCTCCAGCGGCATCTCGAAAACAGGCATTCGTAACTCCTCTGCGGGTCTCAGATGTGGAAAGACGGCCGGCCTCTTGTTCGCCGGCCACCCCGCCTCCGTCCTGCCGTTCGTTCGATGCGCGACCTCTTCCGCCCCACCATCAGCTTGTCGTACAGCGCCTCGTTGCTTCGGTAGCTTGCTGCCGAAGCCCAGGTTCGCCTCAAGCCTACTGGGTCTTCGTTGCTTCGGAAGCTTGTGGCTGGGCCTGCCAGGGGCAGGCCTCCATTCCGGCTCGAAGAGCTCACGGGCCTGCGAAACCCTCTCCCGCGCCCTCCGCCGCCTGCGCGACCGCGGCCTCATCCGCGTGGACGGCCAACGCATCGCGGTCCTCGACCGAAGCTCTCTCCAGCGCCTGGCCGCGGGCCTCTCCTGACGGCCCTTTCGCGCCGTTCGATCGATATTCCCCACACCTTGACCTGCGTCAAAGCCCTTTGCGCCCGACCTGCGGTATCCTCTGAGTGACGAACTCGAAACGAGGAGGACGGACATGGCACGAGTGCGCACCATCATCCACATCGACGAAGAGAAGTGCAACGGCTGCGGGCAATGCGCCATCGCCTGCGCCGAGGGCGCGATCCAGATCGTCGAGGGCAAGGCGAAGCTGGTGAGCGAGCTCTACTGCGACGGCCTCGGCGCCTGCATCGGCGAGTGCCCCACCGGCGCGCTGTGGACGGAGGAGCGGGAGGCGGAGGACTACGACGTCGAAGCGACGCGGAACCACCTCAAACAGATCGGCCGCGACCCCAGCGCCGCCCACGACCCGAACGCCGAGCACGAGCACACCCCGGCGCAGACACAGAGAACCCTCGCCTGCGGCTGCCCCGGCACCGCTGCCCGCGCCTTCACACCGGCCGCGGAGCAGGGGAGGACCGGCCAGCCCTCCGCCCTCGGACAGTGGCCCGTCCAGCTCGCCCTCGTCCCTCCGGACGCGCCCTACTTCCAGGGCGCAGACCTGTTGGTGACCGCCGACTGCGTGCCCTTCGCCTACGCCGATTACCACGCGGATCTACTCGCGGGCAAGGCGGTCGTGGTCGGGTGCCCGAAGCTCGACGATGCCCGGTTCTATGCGGACAAGCTCGCCGCGATCTTGTCTACTTCAGATATCCACTCCCTCACCGTCGCCATCATGGAGGTCCCCTGCTGCGGCGGACTGGCGAGCGTCGTGCAGCGCGCGCTGGAGCAGTCCGGCAAGGATATCCCCGTCGAGGTCGTCACCATCGGCGTGCGCGGGGAGAAGAAGCAGCCCGCCCCCGTTTGATGTCGGCTAGGGCGTGACGCGAAACCGGGCTCCGCCGCGTCGGCGGAGCCCGGTCTTCGTCTGTCGGTCCGATGTTGGTTCACTCGGACGGCTACTCCCAGTCAAACCATCCATAGGGATAGATGTACTGGATCTCCAATTGCGTCGCCGTGACGTCGACGATCCGGATGAGGGCGTACCGTCCTTCCCGAGTCTTCACGACGGCCGTTTCCTCACTTGCGTCGAAACCCACGCTCAGGAGGGTCGCTTCGGTCCACCACACGTCTCCCCAGACGTCCCACTCCGGGGGCAGGAAGGTCGAGTACTCTCGGATCGTCCCAAAGTCGTACTCGCCGTGCCCGATGTACCGCGATATTCCGCCGGCGTCGAAGCTCTGCATGAGAGCGTTCGCCGATCCGTAGTAGAGGAACTTGAGATCCTGCTCCTCCGGCTGGGCGACGTTCGTCCCGGCGCTGAAATCAAAGCCGACGCCCGCCCCCTGGCTGACGAAGTCGGTGACGGGAGCGACCGCGGGGATGGTGTCGGGGGTCGTCGCTCCAAGGATCGTCGCCCCCATCAGCTCCTCCCACTCTCCTTCGCCGACTTCGTATTGTCGGACCATGCCAATCCCGCGCGCCAGCCAACCGTAGCTGACGATGGGATCCAGGCCCGGCGGCTGGACCGCCCACCGAATCAGCAGGCAATCCGGGAACCGACCGGCCGGTGTCGTGATCGGACCGGCCGCGACGATCTCCCATGAGCCATCCATAGATCCTGCGTTTTCCCAATGGTCGACGGCCCACACGTATAGAGTCGAGGTGCCGGTCCCAGAGTCGCCGACGCCGTAGCCGTTCGGAATGAACAGCGGCGGGTTCGCCACCATCGGTCCGTCGGACGGATCCACGAAGCCGTACCGCGCCACGCCGTCGGCTCGCACTGCGACGAGGTCCGATCCCTCGAATCCTTCGCTGCCGTACCAGCTCATCTTATACACGGTCTCCGATATGCCGAGCCCGCCGAGGAACTGGGTCCCATCCACGACCAACATACTCGCTCCGTACCATCCCTCGCCGAGGTGCTCGACCGCCCACTGGTCGCTCATGTTGACCGGGAAATAGTCGGTCACGTCGTACACGCCGTCGGTGACCGGATAGACCTGCTCGCCGATCTGCGCCGAGGTAAGCGTGTCGGCGACCGTGTCGAACATCTCGCTCACGACCCCAATGCCTCGGGCGAACCACTCCGTCTTAGTCTGGGCGGCGCCCGTCGGCATCCCTGGCAGGTGGAGACTATAGGTGATCTTCATGCAGTCGGTGAAGAACCCGGCCTGCGTAGACACCGCTTCAATGCCGTCGAACGTGTACTCGAAGTCCGCATCGCCTTCATACGACCCGTTCTCAGAGTAGGCCGACGTCTGGCTGCCGCCATCGCCCACCGCCAGTTCGTTTGCAATGGTCAACGGCGGGTCGAAGCGGTAGGACCAGCCGGCTATGCCTCCGTCCTTGCCAAGGTAGTGGAGCCCCGTCGCGTCGGTGCGCAGGTAGCGCGTGTACCCGTCAACCACGAGATCCTGCACCGCCGCCCAGTCATATCCCCCATACGGGTACGGCGTGCCGCCAATCAGGCGCCCTATGCCTATCTCGTAATCCCACTCATTCCCAACCGTCAGATCGAGATAGTCCGTGATGTCGAACGTCCGCCCGGCCGTCGGATGCTCCACACCCCCGACGCTCGCCGAGGTGAGCTGCCGCCACCAAGTGTCGCCGAACGGCCGCGAATCCTCCTTCACCACCCCGACGCCCAGGGCCAGCCACATGTACACGGGTTCGGGCTCCTCGCCCGGTCCTCCAGTCGCGATCCGGAGTTTGACGCAGTTCTCGAAGGTGCCGGCCGGTACGGTCAGCGGCCCGGCGCCGACGACCGCCCACTCGAAGGTGGCCGTTCCCTGCGCGATTCCGTCCAGATATACCTGAGTGCTCTCTGTGCCGGAGTCCCCCACCGACGCCGAGACAGGCAGCGCTATCGGCGGAGAGAATGACGTCACACTGCCGCTATCGCTGTCGTACTCGCCGACGAAGGCGACGGCATCGTCGATGATGGTGAAGTACATGCGGTCCGGCTCCTCTATCGCCGGCCCTTCGCTGATGCGCGCCGCCTCGATTCCGTCCACGTCGTCCACGCCCGTGACCTGGTCGATGCTCTCCCCGTCCGATCCCGAGTACACCCACGTGCTGCCCACATCGAGGGGCCGGTAGCGCGCCAGCTCGAAGGGGCCGCTGTTGGACGGATACTGCGTTCCGTCCACATCGGCCGCGATCAGCACCTCCCAGTCGTCTCCGCCGAAGGCGCCCGAGTCCATCTTCACAACCCCTACGCCCTCCGCCGCCCAGACGTAGAACTCATCGGGGTTGCCGCTCGTATACACCATCAGGTGCAGCTTCATACAGTCCTCGAACGTCCCCGCCGGCACCGTCACCGTCTCTACACCCACGAACTCCCAGTTGAACGCAACTGCACCCAGCCCGGTCTCCTCGCCAAGATAGGCCGTTGACATCTGGTTGCCGGAGTCTCCGGGGTCCAGACCGTTCGGAATGAGCAGCGCCGGACTGAAGCTGATCGTCCCCTCCGCCGCCTCGTAGCGGCCGCCGAGGTACAGCCCTTCGGGCTGCGGCAGCCAGTACTCGATTGATCCATCTTCGTCAGAGGCCAGGCCTGCGTACACCACGCCGTGCAGCTCTTCCGTGCCGGAAATGCTCTTGCTGTACACGCCGTCCGGCCCTTCGTACCCCCAGCTATCGCTGCCGCCCAGGGGAAAGCGCGCCGTGATGTAGTACGGCCGCGGCGGGGTTGGAAGGCCGAACGCGCGACAGAGATAGGCCGCCATTTGGTCTCGAGAGCACGCGATCTGCGGGTAGTACAGCCCGTCGGGATACCCAAGCGTGACCTCTTCGGCCGCAATGTACTCCACGTAGGGATAGCACCACGCGTTCTCCGTCTCGGTCACGTCGGGGAACCGGGGAGCGCCGCTCGGACTTGGCACGTACTGGTCGCCCCCGCACATCGCCCGCGCCATGAACGCCGCCATCTGCCCCCGCGTCACCTCCCACTCGGGGTGGCAGAGATCGTCGTCATAGCCGGCGATGACCCCCGCATCTACCGCGTACTCGACGTACTTGTAGGCCCAGTACGGCTCTGTTCCACTCTCCCCGCACCCCGTGTTCGGCACGTCATCGAAGGTGGCGACCTCGGGCCCTGCGGGGGACGTAGGAGTCCCCTCCGCACATCGCCCTCGCGATGAAGACCGCCATCTGAGCGCGCGAGACGACCGTCCCGGGCCGATACAATCCGTCATCGAACCCCGCGGAGACCTCGGCGTCGGTCACGCCCTGAATGTAGTTCCACGCCCAGTGCCACTTGGGAACATCCAGATACTCCGCGGCCGGCGCGGGGGCCGCCGCCGCCAAGCCCACCAAGGCCAGCAAGCATAGAACTGCCGCGCGAAGATTGATCCGCACAGTCATGGTGCACCCCCTGATGATGATGAGAACGCCCTCAGAGGGTGTTCACCACATCCGGACGCACGCATTCCGACGGTTGCTTCCCCTCGGGCGGAGCGATTTTGGTAAAGCGCCTCGCGCGCCTGGGGTGCTTATCTGAACAGGGAGTAGGGATCGAGTGTGAAACTCACGTGGTATGGCACAGACGCGGACTAGCTTGAAGATCACCGGCATGGACTGCGCCGCCTGCGCGACGAGGGTGGAACAGGCGCTGCGGGAGACGGAGGGGGTGGCCGAGGCAAACGTGAACTTCGCCACGGAAGAGGCCGGCTTGGTCTTCGATGAAGACCTGCTGAACCTCCAGGACCTCTCGCGAGTCGTCGCATCGGCCGGCTACGGAGTGGTGCTCCCGGGCGCGGAGGACGAAGAGCGAACCGCCCGCGAAAGAGAGCTTCGCACCCTCCGCCGGAAGCTGTGGTTCTCGCTGGCCGTCACCGCGCTCATCATGGCCGGCATGCATATGGTGAAGCTCCCGATCTGGGTATTGCTCGCTCTTGCGACTCCCGTGCAGTTCTGGTCCGGTTGGCAGTTCTACCGAGGCGCCTGGGCCGCCCTCCGCGGCCGTTTCGCCGACATGAACACCCTCATCGCCGTCGGCACCTCCGCCGCCTACGTCTACAGCCTCGTCGTCACCCTCGCCCCGAACCTGCTCGCCCGCGTCGGAGCCGAGCGGCACGTGTACTACGACACCTCCGCCATGATCATCACCCTGATCCTGTTGGGTCGAATGCTGGAGGCGCGGGCGCGGGGGCGCGCGTCGGAAGCCATCCGGAGGCTCATGGGGCTCCAGCCGAACACGGCGCGGGTGGTCCGGCAGGGGGAGGAGGTGGAGATTCCAGTCGAGGAGGTGGCCGTCGGCGATCTCGTGCTCGTCCGCCCCGGCGAGCGCATGCCGGTGGACGGTGAGATCATCGAGGGCGAGTCGGCGGTAGACGAGAGCATGGTGACCGGCGAGAGCATGCCGGTTGACAAGGGGCCGGGCGACCTCGTCGTCGGCGGGACGGTGAACCAGAGCGGCGCCTTCCGGTTCCAGGCCTCGCGAGTGGGAGCGGAGACGGTGCTGGCCCAGATCATCCGGCTCGTGCGCGAGGCACAGATGACCAAGGCGCCGATTCAACGCCTCGCCGATAAGGTGGCCGGGATCTTCGTTCCGATCGTGATAGGGATTGCGATTGTGACTTTCATAGTCTGGCTGCTTGTGGGGCCGAATCCCACCTATGCGGTGGTCGCTGCAGTGGCGGTGCTCATCATCGCTTGCCCTTGCGCGCTCGGGCTGGCGACGCCAACCTCCCTGCTGGTGGGCACGGGGCGGGGCGCGGAGATGGGCATCCTCATCCGCAGCGCCGAGGCCCTGGAGGTGGCGGGGGGCGTCGATACCGTGATCTTCGACAAGACGGGGACGCTGACGCGGGGGCAGCCGGGGGTCACGGACATCGCGCCGGCGGAGGGGCAGACGGAAGAGGCTGTGCTCCGGCTCGCCGCTTCGGTGGAGCGACACTCGGAGCATCCGCTCGGCCAGGCGGTGGTGCGAGTCGCTCGTGAGAGAGGTCTCACCCTGGAGAACTGCCGCGACTTCCACGCCTTGTCGGGCATGGGGGTGCGCGGGGAGGTCACGGGGGAGCCGGTTGTGGTCGGCTCGGCACGGCTGATGGACGAGTACGGCATCGCAATCGGCATGGTCGGGGAACGGGCGGCAGAGCTTTCGGCACAGGGCAAAACGGTGATGCTCGTTGGCTCGAAAGAGCAGGTGGTTGGAGCGATTGCCCTGGCGGATGTTGCGAAGGAGGAGGCGGCGGAGGCGGTTCGGACGTTGACGGAGATGGGCCTGATGGTCGTCATGATCACGGGCGACAACGAGCGAACGGCGGAAGCCATCGCCCGGCAGGTGGGCATTGATGAGGTGCGGGCGGAGGTGCTGCCCGACCAGAAAGCCGACGCGGTGAAGCAGCTTCAGTCGCAGGGCCGCCGGGTGGCGATGGTCGGCGACGGAATCAACGACGCCCCCGCCCTCGCCCAGGCCGACATCGGCATCGCCATCGGCCGCGGCACCGACATCGCCATGGAGTCGGCGGATATCACGTTGGTGAGAGACGACCTCCGACTCGTCCCCGAGTCCATCCGCCTCAGCCGCGCCACCCTCCGCAACATCAAGCAGAACCTCTTCTTCGCCTTCTTTTACAACAGCCTCGGCATCCCCATCGCCGCCGGCGTGCTGTATCCCGTGCTCCACACCCTCCTCAACCCCGCCATCGCCGCCGCCGCCATGGCCTTCTCGTCGGTCTCGGTGGTGACGAACGCGCTGCGGCTCCGCCGCTACCAGCCCCTCTCCTAGGGCACCTTCGGCCTGATCTCACGACCATCGGAAAGACCGTACCAGGCGCGGCACGCGCGGCTCTCTCCTGTCAGGCAGGAACTCCCCTTCCGCTGCGACCACGATGGCGATTCCTGACAGCAATCGCCGACGCTGTCGCCTGGGCTGCGGGAAGACCGCCTGTCAAGTCGCCACATGCCCTTAGAGGTTCCGTGACGGGTGTCAGAGGCATTCTGCGGCGCGGCGTGTCATCGTTCCGCGATTCTGTGCTAGTATGTCCTTGAGATGATCTCACCCTCTTGTGAGATCAGCCGAAACTGATATGAGATGGCATATTCCGCCGGTGAGATGATGAGCATAGGAAATCCACCAAGGAAGATCTCCGGTGCGGAAGTAAGAGGGTAGGGCGCACCGATCGGCAGCACGCATGACGGATAGCATGAAGAGAGAGACAGCGGCCTTCGAGAAAAGGGCGAGTGGAGCCGATTCCCGCTCGGCACCAATACCGGCGACCCGGCTCAGGGGCTCAGACACGGAGTCGCCCTGGGAGGACACGGTCGCGCTCAGCGTCGACCTCGCCCGCGCCGTCGAGGCCGCTGCTGCTGAGACACTTTCCGGCGTCGACTGCCTCGTCCTTCTGCTCCACTACGTGGAAGGCTGGGAGACGGACGAGATCGCCAAACGCGTCGACATGTCGTATACCCAAGTGCGCCGCACACTGAAGCGTGCACTCAAAGCTCTTCAGGAAACCGGACTCCTTCAGGGCTACGGTGAACAAGCACCCGGCGAAAAGAGGTAACTCAAGATGGCGAACACGAAACCGAGAAAGAAGGCGCGAACAATGAAGGCTGGGGATCTCGCCTCCGAGCTTCCGCCGGACCTTCGCCGGATCTACAAGCTGTACCGAGAGGCGGCCAAAGACCCCGACTTCCGGGCGAGACTAGAGGAGATTCTGAAACCTAAGGTCCCGGCCCGTTAAACTGAAGTGCGTGCCAGGCCGTCAGGTCGTCTCCTGCGACTGCCGTAGCCCTCGGCCTAGTCCGGCCAGAGGCCGACCACCTCAGGCAGATCCGACTCACCCACCAGGCCTGTCTCCAGAATCTTCCGGAAGGCTGACTGGAACACCCTTCGCACCTGCCCGGGAGGACGGCCCAGGACGAACGCCAACTCGGCAAGATCGGCCACCTCCAGAGAACGCAGGAATGCCTCCACCTCTTCCTCGGTGAGACCGGCCGCAGCAAGCGCGGACTCCAAGCAACGTCGCTGGGCCTCAATCCCCTCGTCCGATTGCTCGTCGAACAGATCGCTCACCCGACTGCTCCCGCATCTGCCTGCAGAGCCGACGTGCGAACCGCGAGAAAGACTGTGCTGCCTGCAGTCATGCCCTTACATGTTCTCCAGGAAATCCTTGCCGATATCCGTCAGCTCTCGCAGTCCATCCGGTCCGGCCGCAGTGAACCAGTCCTTCCTGCAATGCGCGTTGCAGAGAATCTGCGCTATGTTGCGCGGCCGCTTGCACCTCAGCGCGGCGTAGGCCCTTCGAATGTGCTCTCCGCCAATCTGCTTGACCCCATCCTGGAAGAAATAGGCCGCGATAGCAGCCGCGCGTTGTTCGTGGTTCTTCGGTTTCTTCATCCCCACGAACTGCCTCAAACCAGTCACGTTGAGCTTCACATGGACCCTTGATCCCCGCCCTCGGCCCGACTTCCGTGTCCCCTTGGCGGTCGCTGACCCCCTCCGTCCCCCATTCGCTTGCGCATCGTGCTCCGCGTTGTCTCCGCTGCGGAGCTGCTCCAGCACGTACCGAAATGCCACCGGACGGAGGTCGCTTGGCAGGTCCTCAACAGCCGCCGCCGCTTCCTTGATTCGCGCGACGATATCCTGCATTGGCTCTGACTCCGATTGGCGTTCCCTCGAAACGGGAGGAGATCGGAAGATGGAATCACAGGAAGCAGTAGTTCAATCCCCTCGTCCGAAATGGTAGCACAAGGTGCCTACCTTCGCAACATATCACCTTGATGGACCGTAAGTGAGGCTTTGTACGTATGGGATGTTTCACCTCCCGCATCAGGTGCTATCGAGAGAGGCACGTCTGGGCAGCCCGGCCATTCCGCCACCGCGAGCCAAGGAGGACGGTGGCGGTGTAGGGTGGGAGGATGAAAGCTGCTCTCGAACGGGCGCCCCTGTCCTGCTCTCCTACCCCCTCGTACTCCACCAAATCAGCCCCACCAGCAGCACCAGCAGGCAGGCCCACACAACGACCGCCAGGCGCACCATCCGCGCCGCCCGGTTCTGGTCCCACCACAGCCGCGGGCGCACGCCCTGCATGAGGAACGTGAACACTCCCGCGAGATTCACGCAGATGACGTTCGTCCCGAACAACAGCAGCGCCCTCCAGGCCATCCCGAACTCGCCCGACCCCAGCAGCAGGCCGGACGCGACCAGCAGCGTCCTCGGTCGCCGATTGCCCCAGAGTATAGCATGCTCGCAGGGGGAACCGGCACCCCCGACGAAGGCCGTCGCGGAATCGGCATGATCGTCCGCGAGATCACGTGCAAATCCATCCTAAGCGACACCGGCCTCCCGGCCGACTACGCCATCAACTGCTACGTCGGCTGCGAGCACGCCTGCCGGTACTGCTACGCCCGCTACATGAAGCGATTCACCGGGCATCGGGAGCCGTGGGGTACGTTCGTCGATGTCCGCACGAACGCCCCCGAGGTGCTGGAACGACAGATTCGCCGGAAGCCCCAGGGTTCGGTGATGCTCAGCTCCGTGTGTGATGGCTGGCAGCCCCTGGAGCGGAAGTACGGGGTCAGCGGCAGGTGCGTGGAGATGCTGGCGGGAGCCGGTTGGCATGTCTCCATCCTGACGAAAGGCGCCATCGTGCGGCGGGTTCTGCCGGCACTTGAAGGGAAATCGGCCGACATCGGCGTCACGGTGACGGCCTTCGACGAGAAGCTGCGACAGGCGATCGAGCCGGCCGCCTCACCAACTGCCGAGCGGTTTGACGTACTGCGAGAGGCCGCCGAACGAGGCCTCGCCGTCTGGGCCTTCCTCGGCCCGCTTCTTCCCCTGCTCACCGACACGGAAGAGAACCTGGAGGCCCTCTTCGCGGCCGCCGCCCGGCTGCCGCTCACGCACATCCATACGGACCGGGTCAACTTCCGCTCCGGCGTCGCTTGGTCGCTGAAGCAGATGGTGGCGGAGCACTTCCCCGAGCTGGCTGACGATTATCTCTGGCTTGGCTCGGACGGAGACGAGGACCGCGCCTACGCGGACCAGCTCGAAACGAGAATCGCCGACATCGCCGAACGGCACGGACTCTCACAGAAACTCACATAGCCCTTGGGCGTGAGCACGCCCCTTTGAACGACGGCTTACCCCGGAGTGCAAGGGCGCTGAGAGGAGATGAACGGTGAAGAACGAGGCGATGATGGCCCCGTGTGGGCTGGGCTGCTCCGAGTGTGCGATCCACCTCGCGGCCAACGATCCTGCAGAAGCCGATAGGCTTGCGGAGGCGTGGAGGGACCAGGGGCACCAGAGGGCTGACGCGAGCTGGTTTCGCTGTCAGGGATGCAGGGGAGACCGGTCGGTTCGGTGGTGCGAGGACTGCCGGATTGCGGAGTGCTGCGTGGATGAGAGAAGCCTGAATCTCTGCAGCGAGTGCGACGAGTTCCCGTGCGCCCAGTTGCAGGAGTGGGCGGGCACGGCGCAGCATCACATGGAGGGCTTCGCGCGACTGAAGCGCCTGAAAGAAGGGGCGGCCCCGTAGGCGTCCTTGCTCGGCCGCTTAACAGGGACTGCTCCGTCTGCTACACTCCTGTCGGCCGCGCAGGCGCTTCTGGGCGGCCGAGCGGATCAGAGAGATGCGGAGGACGACCATGCTGGCAAGCTTCTCTGTCGTTCCAATAGGCGTAGGAGACGAGCTGAGGGAGCACATCGCAAAGGTGCTCGACTTCATCGACAAGTCCGGGATGCCCTACAGGCTCGGGGCGATGCAGACTACGGTGGAGGGAGAACCGGCGGAGGTGATGGCCCTCATCATGAGGTGTCATACCCTCCTGCTCGAAGCGGCGCCCCGGGTCGTCACGCACATTGCGATCGACGACCGGAAGGGCGCGACCGGCCGGCTCGAGGGCAAGGTGAAGGACGTCGAGCAGGTTCTCGGCAGGGAATTGTCGCATGAGTAGCGCCCCTGTCGGCAAGCCGTCTCCGACTCGCTTGAAGCAACTGCTGGCCGGGAACTTCGGCGCGGCCTGTGACAAGGTCATCCTCGGTCCCGGCCCGGGCCTGGATGCCGCCGTTCTCGACCTCGGCGATGGGCGGATCATGGCCGTCGCCGAAGACCCCATCTTCCCCGCGCCGGGGCTCCCGCTGGAGATCATGGGGCAGTTCACCGTCCACATCGGTGCCAGCGATGTCGCCGTCACCGGGGTTAAGCCGACATGCATGACGTACACGCTCCTCCTGCCCCGCACCTCGCCGGAGTCGGACGCGAAGACGATCATCGAGTCGATCTCGAAGCACGCGGTCGATCTGGGCATCACCATCCTCGGGGGGCATACGGGGTGGTACGACGCCGTGACGATACCGACGGTAGGCGGGGTGGCGGTGTGGGGGTTCGCGGAGCGGGATAAGTGGGTTTCGCCGGGCGGGGCGAAGGATGCGGATGTGATCCTGCTGACGAAGGGGCCGAGTATTGAGGCCGCGGCGCTGCTGGCGATCCTCTACCGGGAGCGGCTGCGAGAAGAGATCGGGGAGGCGCTCACGGATCGAGCCTGCGCCCGTGCGGACGAGATCACGGTGGTCGCGGATGCGCTGCTGGCCTTTGAGGCCGGGGGCGTCCATGCCATGCACGACGCCACGGAGGGCGGCGTGCTTGGGGGGCTGTGGGAGATGGCCGCGTCGTCAGGTGTAGGAGTAGAGGCGGATCTCGACGCGGTGGACGTTCCCGAGGATATCGCGGAAGTGTCGGCCGCGCTTGGCTTCGATCCATGGGCAGCCATCAGCGAGGGGACGCTGCTGGTGGCGGCCGAGCCGGAGTCGGCGGGCGGGATAATGTCCGCGTGGAAGAAGGCCGGGATCGAGAGCTGGGAGATCGGGCGGTTCACGGGCATTCCATCGCGGGTGATTGTGCAGCGCAACGGCCGCGAAGAGCCCGTGCCGGAGCCGGCGCAGGATCCGTTCTGGGCCCTGTTCTTCGCCGGACTGGTCGAGGCGTGAGAGGAACAATGCGTGACCGCGCCGTTGCGCGCGCTTGCCAATGCCCCCTGAATTGGATAGAATCTGGGTGAAAGGGGATTGTGGAGGCTTCGCCTATGTCCGGTCATTCCAAATGGCACAACATCAAGATCCGGAAGCAGGCTCAGGATAAGCAGAAGAGCAAGATCTTCGGCAAGCTCTCACGGGAGATCATCACCGCGGCCCGGGAGGGCGGCGGCGATGGGGACTCGAACGCGCGGCTGCGGGCGGCGGTGGATAAGGCGCGCCAAGCGGGAATGCCGCAGGATAGCATCAGGCGCGCGATCCAGCGGGGAACGGGTGAGATCGAGGGGGTCACCTACGAGTCGGCCGTGTATGAGGGCTACGGCCCGAGCGGAGTCGCCATTCTGGTCGAGCTGCTGACGGACAACCGCAACCGGGTGGTGAGCGAGCTGCGGCGTGTGTTCACCCGCAACGGGGGGAACCTGGCGGAGTCGAACGCGGTCGCCTGGCTGTTCAATCGAAAGGGTGTCGTGCTGGTGCCGCTGGAGGCGGCCTCGGAAGAGGCGGTGATGGAGACCGCCCTGGAGGGCGGCGCGGAGGACCTCCAGACCGATGAGACCTCTTACGAGATTCGTACGGAGCCGGGTGCTCTGGACGATGTCAAGCAGGCGCTTGATACCGCGGGTATCCCCTACGAGAGCGCAGAGGTCACGATGGTTCCTCAGACCCGGGTGACGCTCGGGGAGAAGGAGGCGCAGCAGGTGCTGCGCCTGATGGACGCGCTGGAGGACCTGGACGACGTGCAGCAGGTCTACGCGAACTTCGACATCCCCGATCAGATCATGGAAGCTGTAGCCGCCTAGGGCGGCTCGAAGGTGCGGCGTTTGGGGTAACGCAGGAGGGCGGCCGACCCTGCTTCTGCTGCGTTAGGTGGAGATAGAGATTTCGGGTTTAGATGTGCTGCTGTCGCGGGTCGTGAAGCCCGCGCGCTATACCGACGGGGAGTGGAACGCGGTTCACAAGGATTCCGCGTCGGTGCGAGCACGCCTGGCGCTTGTTTACCCGGATGTCTACGATTTGGGGATGTCTCACCTGGGGCTGCAGATCCTGTACCACGTGCTGAACTCCCACGACGATTTCCTGGCAGAGCGCGCCTTCGCGCCCTGGCCAGACATGGAGGCGGAGCTGCGGGCGCGGAACCTGCCTCTGGCGAGCCTCGAATCGCGGACACCGCTGGGCGAGTTCGACGCCATCGGCATCACGCTGCCCTACGAGCTGACGTACAGCAATATCCTGAACGTGCTCGATCTGGCCGGCGTGCCGATACGCTCCGCAAATCGGGGACAAGGCGACCCGCTCGTGATCGGTGGAGGGCCGGGGGCGGCAAACCCCGAGCCGGTGGCCGACTTCTTCGATGCCATCCTGATAGGAGAAGGGGAGGAGGCGATCCTCGAGATCGCGGAGGCGGCGGCCGTCGGCGACCGCCGGGAGGCAGTGGCGAAGCTGGCGGAGATACCGGGGGTATATGTTCCCTCCGCCTATGAGGTTTCTTTTCACGACACCGGTCCGCGGGGAAAGGCGGTCCCGCGCGACGGCGCACCGGGGCGAGTCATCAGACGCATCGTCGAGGATCTGGATTCGGCGCCGTTCCCGACGAGGCAGATAGTGCCGTACCTCGATACGGTGCATTCGCGAGCGACGCTCGAGATCATGCGGGGCTGTACCCGCGGGTGCCGGTTCTGCCAGGCCGGGGCCGTCTACCGGCCCCGGCGGCAGCGGAGCGTGGAGACGCTTCTCCGCCAGGCGGAGGAGGCGATAGCGGCCACCGGGTACGACGAGATCTCGCTGCTCGCCTTCACGAGCGTCGATTACGGCAGCATCCAGGAGCTGGTTGGGGCGCTGGTGGAGCGATTCGGCGACCGGGGCATCGGGGTGGCGCTCCCCTCGCTGCGGGCCGACGCCTTCTCGGTTGCACTGGCCAACACGATCCAGCAGGTGAGAAAGACCGGGCTGACGTTCGCGCCCGAGGCGGGGACGGCGCGCTTGCGGCGCGCGATCGGCAAGCAGATGGAGGAGGACCATCTCTTTGCCGCGGCGGAGGCGGCGTTCTCTTCGGGTTGGACGCGGCTGAAGCTCTACTTCATGATCGGCCTGCCCACCGAGACCGATGAGGACGTTGCGGCGATCGGGGATCTGGTGCACCGTCTCGTCAGGTTTGGGCGGGGCGCGCTCGGCGCCCGGCAGGGCCGCCTCCAGGTCGCCGTCAGCGCGGCCACCTTCGTGCCCAAGCCGCACACGCCCCTGCAGTGGGCGGCGCAGGACCGCCGCGAGGACCTGGCGCGGAAGCAAGCGGTCCTGCAGGACGTCCTGCGAGGTCGCCATATCAAGCTGTCGTGGACCGATCCGGGGATGAGCGCGCTGGAAGCGGCCGTCTCCCGGGGAGACCGCCGCGTGGGCGGCGCCATCGAAGCCGCGTGGCGAGAGGGAGCGCGGTTCGACTCGTGGGGGGAGCACTTCGACTACGGGCGCTGGGAGGCCGGCTTCCGGGAGGCGGGGCTGGAGATCTCGGACTATGCCAACGCCGCGCTGGAGTATGACGCTCCTCTGGCCTGGGACCATATTGCGTGCGGGCCGGAGAAGGCGGCGCTCCGAGCGGAGGCCGAGCGGGCGCTGTCCGGGGGGGAGGGATAGCGTGGCCCAGTTCATCTGCCGCTATCGGAAGGGAGACGAGGTCCGGTGGATCTCCCATCTCGACGTTAAGCGGACGCTCGAGCGGGCGATGCGGCGCGCCGAGCTGCCGCTCGAACTCACCCAGGGGCACAACCCCCATCCGAGGCTCAGCTTCGGTCCTCCGCTGCCGCTCGGTGCCACGGGGGAGGCAGAGCTGCTCGCGCTTCGCCTGGATGAGGCCGCCGATCCGAGCGAAGTCAAGGAGCGGCTGAACCGGGAGCTCCCGGCCGGGCTGGAGGTCGTTGAAGCCTGGGCCGTCCCGGGGCATAAGAAGAAGGAGACCTTCGGGAACCTCGATGTGGCCGAGTACCGGATAACCGTGGCCGATGGCTTCGAGGAGCAAGAAGTTCGTGCGCGCGTGAGAAAGCTGTTGGAGTCCGAGGAACTACTGGTGCAGCGAGGCGGCAATCGGCCGGAGCGAGAGGTCGATCTGCGGCCCATGATACTGAGCCTGGAGGTGGCGGGGGCGGGGTCGGAGGGCATTGAGCTGCGGGCGCGGTTGAAGACCGGAAGCCACGGCGGGGCACGGCCGTCAGAGATAGTCGAGCTGCTCGGGCTCGAAGGTGAGAAGCACATGGTCCGCTACCGCCGAACCGGGCTGTATGCGTCGAGCGCCGTGTCCCGGGCCCGGCCGGCCGGGGTGTGGCGGCGGTGGGCGCGGTCTCGCAGCGAAATAGAAAGAAGCTCATCACAATGAAGAAAGAGATAATCGTAAACGCTGACGACCTCGAATCGCGGGTCGCCATCCTTGAGAACGGCCAACTGGCGGAGCTGCATGTCGAGCGCGAGGCGAGGATCGTTGGGAGCATTTACAAGGCCCGCGTCGAGAGCGTTCTCCGGGGAATGGACGCCGCCTTCGCGGATGTCGGTTTGGACCGTAATGTCTTCCTGTGTGCGGACGACGTGGGATTTGTGAGCCGCAACGGTGTGACCGTGAGTCCCGCGCCCCGGTCCGCTTCCATCACCCAGCGCCTCAAGGAGAAGCAGGAGGTGGTGGTCCAGATCGTCCGCGCTCCGGTCGCGGGCAAGGGCGCCCGCGCCACGACGCGGCTCGCTCTGCCGGGGCGCTACCTCGTGCTGCTGCTGTCTCACGCCGCGCAGGTCGGCGTCTCGCGCAAGATCGAGGAGCGCAAGGAGCGCGAGCGGCTGCGACAGATCGGAGGCCGGATCCGCCCTAAGGATGCGGGGCTCATCATCCGCACGGAAGCGGAGGGGCACAACCGAAAGGATCTGGAGACGGACCTGAAGGTGCTGCTCGATCTGCGGGACCGGCTGATGAAGAAAGCCGCCGGGACCAAAGGGCCGGCCGTGCTGCACCAGGATCTGACCCTCGTCTATCAGGTCATCCGCGACGTCTTCACCGAGGACGTGGAGCGGCTGGTGATCGACGAAAAGAGCGCATACGACAATGCAGTCGAGTTGGTGAAGCTGATCGCGCCGAAGCTCCGGCAGCGAATCAAGCTCTATCGGGGCCGGCTGCCTGTGTTCGATAAGCACGGGATCGAGGGTGAGATCGACCGCCTGCTCAGGCGGAAGGTCTGGCTGGACGTCGGCGGATACATCAGCATCGATCAGGCGGAGGCGTTCACGGCCATCGACGTCAACACGGGCCGCTACACGGGATCGACGGGGCTGGAGGACACCATCCTTCGCACGAACATGGAGGCGGCGGAGGAGATCGCGCGCCAGCTCAGGCTGCGCGACCTCGGCGGCATCATCGTGATAGACTTCATCGATATGGAGCGGAAGCGCAGCCGGGATCGGGTTGTGAAGGCGTTCGAGGCGGCGCTGAAGCGGGATCGCCAACGGACGAAGATCCTGCACCTGAGTCCGCTTGGCCTCATCGAAATGACCCGGAAGCGACGGGGCGAGAGCCTGATGGGAATCTTGACGGAGGCCTGCCCCCACTGCGCCGGGCTGGGCCGGGTCCGGCGCCCGCTGACGATTGCCCTGAAGCTGGAGCGTGAGGCCTCTCGCCTCACCGTCGAGGACAAGGTAAAGGCGCAGGTCATCCGGGCGGCCGGCGGAGTCGCCACCATTCTGGTGGGCGACCGCGGGCGACGCGCGGCAGCGCTGGAGAAGCGCGTTGGCGGGCCGGTGTACATCCGAGCCGACCACAACCTGGGGATCGAGGAGCACGAGCTGATCCCCACCACGCGGGCCGAAGTGCGGGGCAGCGTGAAGGTTTACAACCGGGGTGAAGAGGTGGTGCTGGACCGAGTCGATCCGCCCGAGCCGGGAGGCGACCAGGACATCTACGGGTGGGCCGACGGCTACCGCGTCTTCGTCGAGAGCCCCCCTCCGGTGAAGCCGGGGTCTGTGATTGTCTTGACCGAGGCGGGCCGGTCCTTCGGGCGCGGGCATGTCAAGGGAGCCAAGCAGCAGGAGCAGCCGCCGCGGCCGTCCGAAGAGGGGGCCGCGAAGCCTCGGAGGCGACGCCGGCCACGGCGCAAGTCGAAGGCGGCGGCGAAGACCTCCCAAGCGGCCGAGGCCTCGCCGAATTCCGTGCGGCCTGAGGCGGAGCCTGCGAAGGAGACTGCCTCGAAGAAAGAAGCCCCCCGCGCGGCCCCGCCGGAGGCGGAGAGCCGGTTAGAGAAAGCTCGACCGAAGAAGCAGGGCCTGCTCCAGCGGGGAGCGCGACGGCTGAAGCGGGCCCTTCGATAGCGGCCGGGAGGCAGCGGGAGTCCCGGCCGGCAGGGACCGGATGCGGTGCGAGGGGTGTGATCGTCTGGCGTTCGTCCCGTCCGGCGACCCTCTGTGCTCGGCCACAGGTATCACCGGGGGGCCCCGCACACGAAGTCCTCTACGGACTTCGCCGTCAGCACCAGCTGTCGACGTTACGCCCACCTGCGAGGGGTGCGACCCCTGCGAGGGGTGTGACCCCTGCGAGGGGTGCGACCCCTGCGACCCCTGCGAGACATTGTTTGACAGCGTCTCGCGCGTTTGCTACTATAGCGTGTCTGGAGGCTGAAACAGCATGTACGCAATCCTCGAGGCCGGCGGGAAGCAATATCGCGCGGCGCCGTCCGAAGACATCATCGTCGAGAAGCTTACGGCCGAACCGGGCCAGGTAGTCGAATTCGATCGGGTGGCCCTGGTGGAGCGAGAGGGGAAGGTCACCGTCGGGGCGCCGTGGGTGAAGGGCGCCAGGGTCACGTGCCGCGTCCTCGCGCACGAGAAGGGCCGGAAAGTCGATGTTTTCTTCTACAAGGCGAAAGAGAACATCAAGAAAAAGAAGGGCCACCGGCAGCCGTATACCCGGCTGCGAGTAGAGAAGATCACCGTCGGCCGGAGCCGGAGCGAGAAGGAGAGCTGAGATGGCGCACAAGAAAGGGATGGGAAGCTCACGCAATGGTCGGGATAGCCGGGCGAAGCGCCTGGGCGTCAAGGCCTCTGATGGAACCCTGGTTCCCGCGGGAGCCATCATAGTGCGCCAGCGGGGAACTCCCGTTTGGCCGGGCCGCAATGTGGGTCAGGGCCGGGACGACACGCTTTTCGCCAAGGTTGAAGGCGTCGTTCAGTTCGTCGGCAAGTCGGGGGGCCGCCGCCAGGTGCACGTGATACCGGCCGCGACTTGACCGGCGTGCCGGCCCTTCGAGGCCGGATAGTGTTCGTTGATGAAGCCGAAATTGAGATACGCGCCGGGGACGGCGGCGACGGAGCCGTAAGCCTCCGGCGCGAGAAGTATGTTCCCCACGGCGGGCCGGACGGGGGCGATGCAGGCAGGGGAGGGGATGTCATCGCCGCCGCCGATGCCGGTCGCCGCACCTTGATCGACTGCACCTACCGCACTCGCTATGACGCAGGGCATGGGGGGCGGGGCAGCGCCAACAAGCGCCAGGGCAAGCGCGGCGCAGACGAGATCATTGAGCTTCCCCTCGGCACGGTCATCAGAGACCTGGTTGATGGGTCGCTCGTCGCCGATCTGACGCACGACAACCAGCGGGTGGTGCTGGCGCGGGGAGGCAGAGGCGGACGAGGAAACGCGAGCTTCGCCACGCCGACCCGGCGCACGCCGCGCTTCGCGGAGAAGGGGGAGCCCGGGGAGCGGCGGCGCCTCGCCCTGGAGTTGAAGTTGCTGGCGGACGTGGGCTTGCTTGGCCTCCCGAATGTGGGGAAGTCGAGCCTTATCGCCCGGGTGTCGGCGTCGCGGCCGAAGATCGCGGACTATCCTTTTACGACGTTGGTCCCGAATCTCGGGGTGGTCCGGATCGAGGAGGGATCGAGCTTCGTCATCGCCGACCTGCCCGGCCTCGTGGAGGGTGCGCATCGAGGCAAGGGCCGCGGCCACGACTTCCTGCGTCATGTCGAACGGACGCGGCTGTTCATCCATATGCTGGATGCAGCGGCTCCCGACCGGGACATGCTGGATGACTTCGCCGCGCTGAACCGCGAGCTGGCCCTCTACCGGGAGGAGCTGACAGAGCGCCGGCAGCTCGTCGCGCTGAACAAGATCGATCTGCTGCCGCCGCCGGAGAAGCTGGATCGGATCGAGGAGTCCCTGCGGGAGCAGGGGTATGAGGTGTTCCGGATATCGGCGCTGAGCGGCGCCGGAGTCGCCCAGCTCATGGGGCGGGCGGCTCAGGTTGTGGCGGAGGAGACCGAGCCGACGGCGGAGGGGATTCCGGCCGAGCAGGCGGCCGTCGAAACGGTGAAGCGGCCGCTGCGGATCGTTCGGGCGAAGTCGGGTCGGTATAAGGTCAGCGGAGAGGAAGTCGAGCGCGCCGTCGTCATGACCGACCTGGGAAACGAAGACGCGGTGCGCTACCTCCATCGGCGTCTGGAGCGGATGGGGGTGATTCGGCGACTTCGGGACCTGGGGGCGAAGGACGGCGACCAGGTGTCGATAGGCGAGATACAGCTTGATTTCGTCGAGTGAGGATGAGTCCATGAGCACGACTGCGGCCGAGGAAGTTGTCACGAAGGCCAAGCGGGCGCGGGCCGCGGCGGCGCCTCTCGCCGCGATGTCCCGGGCAGAGAAGGACGAGGTCTTGCTGGCGATGGCGGAGGCGCTGGAGGCGGCCTCGTCGGAGATACTGGAGGCGAATCGGCGCGATGTGGAGGCGGTGGAGAAGAAGCAGTCCTCCGCCGCTCCCGTCGACCGCCTGCTTCTGAACGAGAAGCGGATCGCGGAGACCGCCGACGGGCTTCGAACGGTGGCGCGCCTCACCGATCCGGTCGGTGAAGTGATCGGCGGGTGGCGCCTTCCCAATGGCATGGAGATCTCGAAGGTGCGGGTCCCGCTGGGCGTGGTCGGCATTATCTACGAGTCCCGCCCGAACGTGACGGTGGACGCGGCGGGGCTGTGCTTCAAGAGCGGGAACGCGGTGATCTTGCGGGGCGGGTCGGATGCGATCAACTCGAACGTCACCCTGGTGCGAATCCTCAACGAGGCCGGGCGAAAGCACGGGCTTCCCGAAGGCGCCATCGAAATCATCGAGACGACCGACCGGGAGGCCGCGGGACAGCTCATGCGGCTGACGGAATACGTGGACGTGCTCGTCCCTCGGGGCGGTCACGGGCTCATTCGCCGGGTCAAAGAAGAGAGCAGGGTGCCCGTCATCGAAACAGGAGAAGGCAACTGCCACCTATATGTAGACGCGACGGCCGATCTGGGCCAAGCCGAGGAGATCACGGTCAACGCCAAATGCCAGCGGCCCAGCGTCTGCAACGCGGCCGAAACGCTGCTCGTTCACAGGGATGTGGCGTCGGAGTTTCTCCCGAAGATCGGGGCGAGGCTGACCGCGCTGGGGGTCGAGCTGCGCGGGTGCGAAGAGACGCGCCGGTACATAAGAGAGGCGAAGCCGGCCGCGGAGGAAGATTGGGGGACGGAGTTCCTGTCGCTCATTCTGGCGATCAAAGTGGTGGGCGGAGTGGAAGAAGCCATCGCCCACATCAATCGGTATGGCACGAAGCACTCGGAAGCGATCATCACGCGGGATCTCGCTAACGCGCAGCGCTTCACTCACGAAGTCGACGCGGCCGCCGTGTACGTCAACGCCTCCACGCGGTTCACGGACGGCGGGCAGTTCGGCATGGGAGCGGAGATCGGCATCAGCACTCAGAAGCTGCACGCCCGAGGCCCGATGGGGCTCGCCGAACTCACCAGCTACAAGTTCGTTATCATGGGAGAGGGGCAGATTCGCCCCTGACGTGCGCTGCTATGAAAGAAGCGGTCGGAATCATGGGCGGAACCTTCGACCCGATTCACTTCGGACATCTCGTTGCGGCTGAGGAGGCGCGAGTCCGGTTCCGGCTCGCCCGGGTCATCTTCGTTCCGAACGGTCGCCCGCCCCACAAGAAGGAGTATAAGGTGACGCCGGCCGAGGCGCGCTACGAGATGGTCGTCCTGGCCACGGCCTCCAATCCGGCCTTCGAGGTCTCCCGCGTCGAGGTCGACCGGCCGGGCCCCTCCTACGCAGTAGACACGGTCGGCGAGATCGAGAAGCAACTGGGCGGGGACACCCCGCTCTACTTCATCACAGGCGCCGACGCAATGCTCGAATTCATGACATGGCATGAGCCCGGACGGCTCGCCGGGAGGTGTCAGTTTATTGCGGTCATGCGCCCGGGATACGAGATGGAACGGCTGGAGAGAGCGTTGGGGCAGGATCTGATGGCCCGGACCCGCATGCTGCGGGTTCCCGGTGTGGATATTTCATCAACTGAACTCCGCCGGCGGGCAGGCTCCGGCGAGTCACTGCGGTATCTTACGCCAGGGCCGGTTGTGCGGTATATTGAGGCCCACCATCTCTATGGCAAGATGGGTGTAGGTTCATCATCGGCGACACCGGGAGATTCGCTGGGCGGGGATCGATGAGAGGTACGCTTGGCGGAAGCGACCCCGGATGGGAGGGAGGTGAAACGAACGTGGCGGTAACTCTCTACGTGGGGAATCTACCCTGGACCGTCACGGAGGACGAACTGGCTGAAGCCTTCAGCAGAGCCGGCCAAGTCGGAGAGGTCCGCATCATCGCGGATCAAACCACGGGACGTTCCCGCGGCTACGGCTTTGTGGAGATTGAGGGCGTGACCCTGCAGGCGGCCATCGAGGCGATGGACGGCGTGGAGGTGCGCGGGCGGCGGCTGACCCTTGGAGTGGCCAGGCCGCGGCCTCAGCGGCACTAGCGCTTTCTCATCGGCGACGACGGTTTGGTTTCAGGGGGGAAGCGTCGCCACTGCCCTGCTGGAGAGGAAGCCGCAGGGATGGTGGATCGTCGCCACCGGTTCGCCGCGGCGATTGAGAGAGATAGAGAAGCAGTCTTGCCGGCCCAGGACTCAGGAGAAGCAGTGACTCGTAGACGTCCAGATATCCAGTGGTGGTGGCTCATCTGGGCGGGCGCAGGCATTTGTGTGTTCCTCTGCGGGGCGCTGTTGGGGGCGGCTTCGGGCGGTGGATCGGGGCAGTCCCACGGGTTTCTCCAACTGCTGGCCCCCGCTTTTGGCGGCCGAGACCGGGTTACCATCCTCGCGGTGGGGGTCGATAACTCGGAAGGCAGGGGTCTGGCCGATACGATCATCGTGCTGGCCGTCTGGCCCAAGACCGGCGAGGTGGGCGCGCTCTCGATACCGCGGGACAGCCGCGTGGTCATTCCGGGGGTGGGGACTCGCCGCATCAATGAGTCCCACGCCTACGGGCGCCTGCCATTGACCATAGAGACGGTCGAGTGGCTCCTCGGCTCTCCCTTGGACTACTGCATCGAAGTCAGTGTGCCCGGGCTCGTGAAGCTCGTAGACGCCATCGGCGGCATCGATATCGAGGTCGAGAAGAGGATGTACTACCGAGACCGATCGCAGGACCTTCTGATAGCCGGGACTCCAGCATCTCAACGGGGAGCAGGCGGTTGGGTACGTACGATTCAGACACGATGCGACGGGCGATCTGGGGCGGATAGAGCGTCAGCGCACATTTCTTCGCTCGGTGGCGCGCGAGATGCTGTCCCCAGAGCGTGTGAGCCGCCTTCCGAAGCTGGCGGATGCGTTCGTGGAAACGGTGGAGACGAATCTGACGATCCGGGACATCCTGAGCCTGAAAAAGATCGTGGAGCAGGCGGGGCCGGATGCCATCAGGATGGCGACGCTGCCCAGCCATCCTCGGATGATCGGCGGACAGAGCGTGCTGGAGCTGGACGCGGAGGAGGTGCAGCAGGCGGTGGACCGCGTGCTTTGGGGACAGGGGATACGAGTCGTGATATTGAACGGCACTGATGTCGGCGGCCTGGCGGCGCAGACGGCCGGGTCGCTGGAGGAGCACGGATGCGAAGTGTTGGACGTGGGGAACGCGGAGCGGAAGAGCGCGACGACTCTGATCCTGGACCATCGTGGTCAGACCCGCCGCGCGGAGCAAGTGTCGAGTATGCTGGGCGGCGGCGTGATCTCCGCGGCACCGGACGGCGACAATCCGGCCGATGTGACGATCATACTGGGTGATGACTTTGGGAGAGCCGGCCGGTGAAGGTGAGCAGGAAAAGAAAAGACGCCGCCTCCGCGCCGCTCGCGGCCAGAGAGAAAGCACGGCGGGCCCAGGCGGCCCTGGTGGACAAGCGGGCGCTAGATCCGGTGCTCCTCGACATGCGTGAGGTCACCCTCATCACCGACTACTTCCTCGTCTGCCACGGGACCTCGAGCGTCCACATTCGGGCGCTCGGAGACGCCGTTACAGAGGCGCTGAAGGAGGCGGGGGTACGTCCCTTTGGCGTCGAGGGCCAGGATGATGCCCGCTGGGTGCTTCTGGACTACGGAGACGTTGTCGTCCACATCTTCGCCGAAGAGGAGCGGGAGTTCTACTCACTGGAGCGGCTGTGGAGCGACGCACCGAAGCTTGCCGATTCCGCTGCAGGCGCCATCTAGCCATGTCCGGGGAACCAACGTTCGCTGAGATCCAGACCAGAATTCGCGAGCTCTTGGGCCGCGCAACGCTGCTGCGAGCCCGGGGAGAGCAGCAGAAGGCCCTGCAGCTCGTTCAGGAGGCCGCCGACCTCAACGAGGACAGCTGGGAAGTGCACGAGCTGGTTGGGGATCTGTATCTCGACCTGGGGAAGGGCGAACAAGCGCTGGACAGCTATCGGCGCGCCCGCGAGCTGAACCCGTCCCGCGGCCTACTCGAGGAGAAGATCGGCAAGGCAGCCATCGCGCGGGCCGCCCGCGAGCAGACGGCGAGGATGTCCGAGGCCCTCCTCGAGGGCATCGCTCGACCCTTGACCCCGCCTCGAAAGCCGACCATGGCTGCCCTGTTCTCCCTGGTGATCCCTGGCCTGGGTCAGCTTTACAACGGGCAGGCCCTGAAGGGATTTGTCATGGCCATCTTCTTCGTGGTGTTCTTCGGGTTCACGACGATGGCCATCTTGGGAGAGGTGAGAGCCGCTTCGATCTCGCCGCAGGGGGCTCTCTATACTCCGCCGATCGATCCCGGCGCCGTCCTCTCCGGCGTCTTCACCGGCGTCAACGCGGTCTGGGCTCTGCTCCTGTTGGGGCTCTACATCTACTCCATCGCGGACGCGGGGCTGACCGCCAGCCGCAGCATGACGTCGGACGATACGGGGTTGGTGTAGGATGGCCGAGCGAGCTGACTTCGGGACCCTCGCGCAGGCGAGTGTCGGGGATCAGGTCGCGCTCACCCCGCCGCGCGCGAAAGGCGCCGTGTCGGTGGAGGAGGCGATTGCCCGCCGCCGGAGCGTGCGTGACTTCACCTCAGACGCCGTGTCTCTCTCGGAAGTCGGGCAGCTTCTCTGGTCTGCCGCGGGCGTTACCTCGGAGGACGGTCTGCGGGCCGCGCCCTCCGCCGGAGCCCGCTATCCCCTGGAAGTGTACCTCGCCTGCGAGCACGGTCTCTTCCACTACCGATTGAAGGATCACGCGCTCGTGAAGGTCCGGGCCGAGGACCCGCGCGGGCCGCTTGCGGCGGCTGCCTATGGTCAGTCCTTCGTCGCGGAGGCGGCCGTATCGCTCGTCTTCGTTGCCATCTACGAGCGCACCATGAGTCGGTACGGCGAGCGCGGCATTCGGTATGTCCACATGGACGTCGGCCACGCCGCGGAAAACGTCCACCTCCAGGCGGAAGCGCTCGGCCTTGGATCTGTGCCGGTGGGGGCGTTCGATGACAACGCCGTCGCCGACGTCCTCCGCCTTCCGGCCGACCACAAGCCCGTGTACATCGTTCCCGTGGGGCATCCCGCCCGCGGTTGACCCCTACCCCGTCTCCCACTATAATCTTCCCTGGCGCCCCAGTGGCCAAGTGGATAAGGCACCGGCCTCCGGAGCCGGAATCGCAGGTTCGAATCCTGCCTGGGGTACCAGCCGTCGCTGCCGCACCTCCGTGAATTTCTCGGGGCCCGCGACCAAGCCTTTCGCGACCGGCGA
>Ga0307378_10000764_pt1 | contig 54348 bp, 41 predicted proteins | sample UN1MG_FD_202238 | JGI IMG/M metagenome (GOLD analysis project Ga0307378, IMG submission 202238) | Soil microbial communities from Risofladan, Vaasa, Finland - UN-1 | ecosystem: Environmental > Terrestrial > Soil > Coastal area > Acid sulfate soil | place: Finland: Risofladan, Vaasa | collected... | reverse complement strand
CCTCCCCGTCATCATCCTCACCGCGCGCGGCGAGGAGAGCGACCGCGTGCAGGGCCTCCGCCTGGGCGCCGACGACTACGTCGTCAAGCCCTTCAGTGTCAAGGAGCTTCTCGCCCGCGTGCAGGCCGTGCTGCGCCGCTCGCCCGAGCGGCCCGCCGACGTGCAGCGGGTCGCCGTGCCCGGCGGCGCGGCCGACCTCGCCCGCCACGAGGTCCACTTCGACGACGGCGCCCGCACCGAGCTCACCGAACGCGAGGTCGAGCTGCTCCGCTACCTCGCGTGCAACTCCGGGCGCGTCATCTCCCGCGGCGAAATCCTCTCACGCGTCTGGCGCATGAACCCGACCGGCGTGGAGACCCGCACGATCGACATGCACATCGCGCGCCTCCGGGAGAAACTCCGCGACGACCCGGCCGCCCCCAAGGTCATCATCACCGTCCGCGGCAAGGGCTACCTGTTCGGGGAGCCGGAGGCGCTGGGATGAGATACATCCTTGGAGCCCTTCTCGCCCTTCACGCACTGTGCGGTGCGGCCGAGCCTGCCGACGAGCCGTCGCGCTCCACGCCCATCCTCATCGCCAAAGGCCAGGATTGCCTCGTCCACGGCATCATCTACCCCTTCCACGACGATCAGGCGCGCTTCCGCTCGCGGTCGTGGGGCGGCTGCGCCGTCCTCTACACCACGCCGTCCACCGGCGAGATGAAGGCCCTTGTCTCGACAGGAACGACCGAGATCCCCACGGAGCGAATCTCCTTCACCCAGGCGCGGCTCGTCGGCGTGGCCTGCGACGCCGAGCGGCTCTACGCCGTGGTGTGGTCCTCAGGGCGCGTCTTCGACCACCCGCCTCATCCTGGCCAGCCGTTCAAGGGCGGTGGCTACTCGCTCCACGTCTTCTGGCTCGGCGATGGCACGGGTCTGGGCGAGACGTGGCTCCTCAAGGAGCCGAGCAAGTCACCCGTCAGCCGGCCGAACGCCGTCGCGCCCGAGCTGCCCGACGTCGCGCCGCAGGAAACGCTCGAGAAGGGGCCGCTGAAGCTCACCGACAAAGGCGTCGCCCTCTACGGCGCCGCCTTCGAGTTCGACGGCAAGAAGCTGATGAAGCACACAGCCCAGGCTGAGGGACAGCCGTGATGGCTGGTACCCCAACACCGAACACCTAACACCGAGCACCCGGCCGAGTTCGACGACGACGACGACGAGGACGATAGGGCGATGAAGAAGCAATGGCGCATCTGGATCGCCTTCGGCCTGGCGCTGGCCGTGCTGCTGGCCGCCGTGGGGTCGGTGACCCTCACGGCGCTGCGGCTGGACCGCGCGGAGGCCGAGGCCCGCCGCCAGGCGGCGCTCGAGGAGAACGTGCGCCTCGCCCTCTGGCGGATGGACTCCGCTCTCGCGCCGCTGATCGCCCAGGAGAACGCCCGGCCCTACTTCGCCTACAGCGCCTTCTACCCCGCCGAGCGGGCCTACACGCGAATGTTCGCCGAGATTGACCGCGACGAGGTGCTCCTCCCCTCGCCGCTGCTCACGGCCGCTTCGGAGCACGTGCTGCTCCACTTCCAGTTCGGCCCCGACGGCGCGCTCACCTCGCCCCAGGTGCCCACGGGCAACATGCGCGACCTGGCGGAAACCGGCTACGTGACCACGGAGAAGATTGACGCCGCGGCCGCCCGCCTCGCCACGTTGGAGAAGCGGCTCGACAGGAAAGCCCTCCGTGCCGCCCTCCCCAAACGCCCCGATGCCGAGCCGCCCGCCCACCAGGTGCACGTGGACGAGCCGGGCCAGGCGCCCCCCAACTCCCCCGTCCAGCAGACCGTGCGCAACCTCAGCGAATACCAGGCCCGCAGCCGCACCTATCAGCAGGCGGCGAGCCAGACGGAAAACGTGGCTCTCCGCGCGGCGAAGGCGTATTCCGCCACGGAGGCCGTGCTCCGCCCCGTGTGGCTCGGCGGCCGGCTCATCCTCGCCCGCCGCGTGGCCGTGGATGGCGGCGAGTACCTTCAGGGCTGCTGGCTCGACTGGGCGGGCATCGGGAAGTGGCTCGTCGCCGACATCCGCGACCTCCTGCCCGAGGCGAGCCTCGAGCCGCTGGGCGCCCAGGCCAGCGACCCGCGGGCACGCGTCCTCGCGTCGCTGCCCGTCAGGCTTCTGCCGGGCGCGCTGCCGGCCGAGCCGAGGCCGCTCCTGTCGCCCATCTCGCTCTCGCTCGTCATCGCGTGGGCGTGCGTCCTGGTGGCGGGGCTGGCCGTGGCCGTGCTGCTTCTCGGCGCCGTGTCGCTCAGCGAGCGGCGGGCCGCCTTCGTCTCCGCCGTCACCCACGAGCTGCGCACGCCGCTCACCACGTTCCAGCTCTACAGCGAGATGCTGGCCGAGGGAATGGTAGCCGACGAGGCGAAGCGGCAGCACTACCTCCAGACCCTGTGCACCGAGGCCGACCGCCTGAGCCATCTGGTCGAGAACGTGCTGTCCTACGCCCGACTCGAGCGGGGCCGCGCCCGAGGCCGCGCCGCCAGCATCACCCTCCGCGGCCTCGTCGACCGGGTGCGCGAGCGCCTCGGCCGCCGCGCCGAGCAGGCCGGCATGACCCTCGTCGTCGAGGCCCCGGACGATGTGCTGGAAGTGGCCGTGCGAGCCGACGCCTCCGCCGTCGAGCAAATCCTCCTCAATCTCGTGGACAATGCATGCAAGTACGCCTGCGAGGCCGCCGACAAGCGCATCCACCTCGAAGCGTGTCCGCGCCGGTCCGCGTCGTCCGTGGTCCTGATCCGTGTCCGTGACCACGGCCCTGGCCTCACGGCGGACGCGCGCCAGCGCCTCTTCCAGCCCTTCTCCAAGTCGGCCCGCGACGCGGCGCACAGCCGGCCGGGCGTCGGCCTCGGCCTTGCCCTCAGCCGCCGCCTCGCCCGCGACATGGGCGGCGACCTGTGCCTCGACGACAGCGTCGCCGACGGCGCCTGCTTCGCGCTCTCCCTGCCCCTGGCGTGAGCGGGCGTTTTCACTTGATTTCCGCCCGAAACGCTGTATATTCAAGGGGACAGGTCGTGTGGAGTGGGGCCGATGGCGCGAGAGTTCGGAAACTGGCGGCCCGCCGAGCAGCCGGCGGCGAAGGCCGCCGTCGTCGGCGGCAGGCCGCCCGGGCCGGGCAAGCCGCTCGGCAGCGTGCCCCACGGCATCGAGGTGCTCCTCATCGAGGCGTCCGTGGACCCTCGCTTCCGGGAGCTTCTGCTGGAGAAGCGGGCCGAGGCGTCGAAAGCCATCGGCGTCACACTGTCCGCGATCGAGGCCGGATTGCTGAACGACATCCCGGCGAGCCACCTCACCCAGGTCATCGCCCAGACCCGCGTGAGCAAGAGGCTCCGCAGCGAGGCCCGGCGCAAGGCCGCCAAGGTGGCCCTCGCGGCCCTCGGCACCGCGGCCCTCGCCCACGGCTGCCGCGAGTACGTGAAGCACCTCGATGAGCAGGACCGGGCCGCGCTGATGCGGCAGGTGGGGGCGGCGACCATCGCGGGCATCATGCTGCGCCAGGAGCTTCATGACCTGCGCGACCTGGAAGAAGAGGATGCCGTTCCCCCCGAGGGCGTGCCCGGCGAGGTCGGCTCGGCAGGCCAGGGGGAGCGCGAACCAAGGGAGCTGAAGAATGGCGAACAGTGAGCGACGCGGCGAACGTGCCCTCGAACAGCCCGCGGTGAAGACGACCATCGTCGGCGGCCGGCCGCCCGGGCCGGGCAAAGGCGTGGGCGAGATTCCACGCGGCATCGAAATCCTCGTCAAGAAGGCGTCGGTGGACGCCGATTTCAAGCGGCTTCTCCTGGCGAAGCGCGCCGAGGCGGCCCGCGAGATTGGCCTGACCCTCGAGCCGGCCGAGGCGATGATGCTCAACGCCGTGCCCGCGGCGCAACTCGAGGCGATCATCACCTCGACCACCGTGGCCCCCGTGAGCCGCGCCGCCTTCCTGGGCAAGGCCGCCGCCGTGATGCTCGCCGCGCTGAGCGCGGCCGGCTGTGATGAAGAGGCGCCGCCTGTCACCGGCAGTCGGGCCGAGCCGCGGCCGACAGTGGGTATCCGTAGCGGTGATCTGCCGAAGACGGCCACGCCGCCTCCCGCGCCCCCGAAGCCGAAGACCGAGACGCCCACGACCACCTCGCCCGCCCCGCCAGACCAGCCGATGATGCCCGTGGCGGGCGCCATTGCTCAGCCCGTCCCCCGCACCAAGCCCAACGGCGCCCCGTCCGTGGCCAAGGGCGTTCAGCCCGATAGGCCGTGAGGAGTCTGCCGATGTCTACTGCCATTCCCCGCGGCGTCGAGGTGCTGGTGAAGAAGGCGTCGGTGGACCCCGCGTTCCGCACGCTGCTCCTGGAGAGGCGGGCCGAGGCGGCGCGCGAGATCAATCTGGCGCTCGACCCCGCCGAGGCGGCGATGCTCAACGCGATCCCGGCTGCGCAGCTCGAGGCGATCATCGCCCGCACGACGGTGGACCCGATGAGCCGCGCCGCCTTCCTGGGCAAAGCCGCGGCCCTGATGCTCGCGGCACTGGGCGCAGGCGCGGGCTGCGATGGGTGCATACCCGTGACTGGCATCGCGCCCGATCGCCCGCCGACGACCAAAGGGGTCCGCCCCGACCGGCCCACCGAGGAGAAGGCTCCGCCCAAAGAGCATCCCAACTACCCGCCGACCGACGGCATCCGACCCGACCGACCTTGAGGAGACATGCGATGGCCGAACGAAGTGTCCCTGTCCCTCGTGGCATCGAGGTGCTGGTGAAGAAGGCGGCGGTGGACGCGGAGTTCCACGCGCTGCTGGTGGAGCGGCGGGCCGAGGCGGCCGATGAGATCGGCTTGGCGCTCGACCCCGCCGAGGTGGCGATGCTCACCAGCATCCCCGCCAGCCTGCTCGAGGGCATCATCGCGCGCACAACCGTGACGCCGGTGACCCGCGCCGCCTTCCTCGGCAAGGCCGCCGCCGTGATGCTCGCCGCGCTCGGCACCGACCTCGCCATCGCCGATGGGCCGGCGCCCCCAGGCGGCATCGCACCCGACCCCGTCAAGCCCACAGGCATCACGCCAGACCGTCCCCCAGGCCGTGAACGCTACGTCCTCTACACCGAGACCAACTACAATGGCGAGCCCACGTTCGGCGTTCTGGAGGAGAGCGCCTACGCCAAGCGCTCCGCCGATATCGCGAGGACCAATCGCGTCCTCCGCCAGGCCTACCTGGCCGCGGCCAAGGCCTGGAGCGACGACGCGCACAAGGGCACGCCGTTCCCCATGCGCATGCCCCAACTCCTCCAGTGCAACCGTGTAGCGAGCTACAGCGACCGCGACCGCGCCGAGGAGATGCTCAAGCGGCGGCAGGACGACCTCGACCGGCGGGCCGAGGTGGTCAAGAAGGCCGAGGAGCGCCGCCTCGCCGCCATGAGCGACGAGGCACGCGCCAGGGAGAAACGGAAGGCCGAGCTGCTCAAGGCCGCCAAGGCGCTCTTCGAGAAAGAACTCCAGCGGCTGCTTGCCGCCCCCGCGGAACCCGCGCCGGTCAGCCGCGGCATCAGCCCCGCCCGGCCGCCTGCGTCCTTCGGCATCCAGCCCTGACCCGCATCTGCTTGAAGACCCGGCAGCGCGAAACGCGAAGCCGCAACCGGAGACGTTCGAGGACGAGTGCATGGGCGCGGACATCACGCTGGTCAATCTGAACATGCTGTTTATCCGCTACGGCGAGGAAGTCGAGCGCGAGCGCCACGTGCCCCTCGGCCCCCTCTACCTCACCCGCGCCCTCGAGAACGCCGGCCTCCGCGTGGACTTCCGCGACTACCAGCTCTGCCCGGCCGACGACCCGTTCGACATGGCCGTCTTCCTCGACTTCCTCAAGGACCCCGCGCCCGTCATCGGCCTGTCGTGCATGGCCAACCTGTTGCCCTTCACGCTCATGGCACTCAAGGCACTCCGCGAGCGCTACCCCGACCGCAAGCTCATCCTCGGCGGCGTCGGCGCCAAGTCGGTCGAGGAGCAGATCCTCACCCGCTTCCCCTGGGTCGAGGTCATCTGCCGCGGGGAAGGGGAGGGCACCGGCCCCGAGCTGGTCCGCGCCCTGCTCGACGGCGCCGACCTCGCGACCGTCGCAGGCATCTCCTATCGCTCCAACGGCGCCGTCCGCCACAACCCCGACCGCGAGCGCCTCCACGACCTCGACGCCATCCCGTTCCCCGCCTTCGAGAAGATCGACCTGAAGAACTACGCGGGCTACGGGATGATGACCAGCCGCGGCTGCCCCTACCGCTGCACCTTCTGCTCCGTCGCCCCCATCTGGAACTACGTGAGCTACTCGCGCTCCGCCGAGAACATCGTGGCCGAGATGCGCTATCTCCACGAGAACGCGGGCGTGGACCTGTTCCTGTTCCAGGACGAGTTTTTCGTCTCCGGCAAGCGCCAGGTGATGGCCTTCTGTCGCGAGCTGCGGAACTCGGGCCTCCCCGTCGAGTGGAAGGCCTTCGGCCGCGTGAACCTCACCGACGAGGAGATGATGCACGCGATGGCCGACTGCGGTTGCCTCGAGCTGCGCTTCGGCATCGAGAGCGGCTCCGACCGCGTGCTCCAGCGCATCCGCAAGGGCTTCACCGCCGCCGAGGCCCTCGACATCGTGCCCAAAGCCGTCGGCATCTTCCCCCGCGTGGACGCCTTTTACGTCTGGGGCTTCCCCTTCGAGACGATGGACGACTTCAACCAGTCGCTCTTCCAGATGGTGTCGTTCCGCATGATGGGCGCGCGCATCCTGCCGAGCCTCCTGTGCCTTCTGCCCCAGACGCCGATCTACCGCGACTGCGTGGCCGAGGCGAAGCTCGAGTTCTGCCCCTACCTGCTGCCCGAATTCGTCTTCACCGGCCACGAGGTGTGCCACGACGGGGAGGTCGAGCTGCCCGAGCGCTACCAGGGCTACTTCAAGCTGATCATGGACAACCCCGACATCTTCCCCGGGTTCTTCCACATAGACCTGGCGGCGAACATCCTGCCCAAGCTGGCGCTCCTGCGGCAATTCGGCTTCTACCCCAGCCCCAAGAAGCCCGAGCCGACCAAGGAAAGCTGCGGCGCCCACTCGCCCCGCATCGCCCCCCAGGAGCTCGCCACCCGCACCGGCCGCTAAGTACACCGCCCCACAAATGAGGGGACAAGAAGCTCTGCGCCCGCGGTCTCCTCAGTCCCGAGGGGACTGAAGCGGGTTGCCGGCGGCTTCAGCCGCCGGATCAGAGGCCACCCTCAGGCCAGTCCCAAAGGGACGGCAGAAGCCCGTGGCGAGGCGGTCCGGGGCCTCCTTCTGCCGTCCCTTCGGGACTTCGGGCGGTTCCAGCGCCAGAGTCCGGCGGCTGAAGCCGCCGGCAACCCACTACGCTCCCCTCGGGAGCAAGACACCGAGACGCCCGGGATTCTGCCCGCCCACCTGTCTAAGTCCCGCGCTCCGGGCATGGAATCCCCCCGGCTTTCGCCGGAAAGAGGGTCTCGCCACAGAGACACAGAGCACACCGAGAAGAGCCCGTCGCCCGGTCTCTTCCGCTTCGGGCTGGCTCTTCTCTGTGCCCTCTGTGTCTCTGTGGCAAGTTCTCCTCATTTTCATCTTGTCAAAGAGCAGGTGCGGCGGCGACTTCGCGATGTTTACAGAGCGCTACTGGGCCGCCTCGGAGGGCCACTCCTACGAGGGGACAAGGCCCGGGTTTGCGCGCGTCGGGCCCTCTCCCCTCCACCTGTACAACGGCATGACCCCCCCAATCTGTTGGGTCCGGAATTGTAAAAGATTGTAACCAGCCCCAACTCCCCATCCGCACGACACTTACAGCCCGAAGAAGTTTCGCCCGCCCGCCTCTCCATGCGCGCTCGTCGCATCCTTGGCCCGCATCGTCCACTGTTTGGGACAGGCGCTCAGAAGCAGGTCATTCTGAGCGGCGTGAAACGGAGCGAAGAATCTCTCAGGGGAAGTCACTCCGTTGGCAAAGTGTGCTCCCGGCGCGACAACTTCCTCCTTCGAGAGATTCTTCGCTTCGCTCAGAATGACCGCCTCGTCGGCGCCGCGCGGCGCCGGCCGGGGAGAAGTGCGGGCCGGCGTCTTGGCGGTTGTCCCGCTTCCTCTGCCGAACTCAGCCCATGAAGAAGGCGCCCGGGCCGTTGCCGGCCCGGACGCCTTGGTGTGTTCTTCGTGGCCGCGGAGCGGCTCAGTGCTTCCTGCGCCGGCGGGCGAGGGCCGCCAGCCCCAGGCCGAGCAGCGCCAGGCTCGCGGGTTCGGGGATTACCTCAGTGTTGAACTCCCCTTGCAGGAGGACGTTGTCGATGCGAATCTCGAGAGCCTCGGAGGCGGATCCTCCCGTGAAGCCCAGAGTGCCGGGCGAGAAGGTGAAGTCGGCGAGCTGGCCGGCCAGCACGAGCGTATCCGAGACGCTGCCCGACTCGGAGCTCAGGTACACGGCGAGCAGGCCCTGGTCGAAGTACACATCGGCATGGTAGAGCCCGCTGTCGATGAGATCCGGCAGGTCGTAGTAGACGAGGCTGTTCGCCGCGTCCACGGCCGTGCCGTTCTGGAGCAGACGGATGACGGGGCTGCGGTCGCCCGCGGTTCCGCCCGGAAGCTCAGGCGCGAGGTCGAACGCGATGGCGAACGAGTTGCCGAGGATGCCGGTGTAGCCGCAGCCGCCCGAGCCGCCGCCCCCGCCGAGTGCGCTGGGGCTTCCCGCGAAGCAGACCGTGAAGCCCTCTTCCGTGCTGCTCGCCCCCGGCAGGATGGTGAAGTCGAACCCGAGAGCAAAAGTGGGGCTCGTGAGTTGTCCGCTAAGGAAGGCAGAGCCCGCGCCCGTTGGCCCGCTCGGGCGGGCCAGTGAGAGTTGGCCCCCAGCCACGGTCGCGTCGCCATTGAGCACCCAAGCACCGGACCAAGCGGAGAAGTCCTGCTGATGTGCGACAGGAAGACTCCCGATCGCGGCCTGGTCGCGGACCACGGCGCCTACGTCGTCGATCGCGGCGTATTCGTCCGACCCGCCCGTGCGGGCGCCAAAGCCGAGCCGGGCGTCGAACGTCGCGTAGCTCGGCACCGTCCCTTGCGTCAATGGCTGGAGGAACGCGGGGCTCCCGCCCCGGTCCGCCTCCACGTTGCCATACCAGGACGCCACGGCCGCTTGGCCCGTGTCGTCGTCGCCCCGGATCTGCACACTTGTGGTGTAGCCGCGGACATTGACGTTGGCGGCATTGTCAATGAGACTAGTCAACTGGCCAGTGGTGTTGATCCTGTTGGCGCCCCCACCCATGTTGTAGAGGACAGAGGAATTGGGAACAGCGGGCTCCCCACTGTTCTGCCACGTGTCGTAGGGGACCCCAATGTGCTTCGCGCCGCCGGTGGTGTTGGGAATAAAGAGATCGAGGCCGACGGCGAACGCACTGGCGCTCGTGCCGAGGCTCTGATCGAGGATCGCGGTCGTCACACCATCCGCGGGGCTGCCTGTGGTGTTCTGAATGTAGACCTTCGCGATGTAGTCCACACTCTGACTGGAGAACGTCGTGGGGAAGATGATGGAGCCCTTTTGGTTGCCGGATTCCGGCGTCAGCCGGCCGTGGCCGCTGGCGCTAATCCAGGCCGCATTGTCGTTGAAGACCACGCCTCGGGCAGTCGGATCCGTGTTGAAGTCCTCGAAGATGAACGTCTGGAACAAACCGGCGCTGGCCCCGGCGCTCCAGAGCACGGCCATCACACCGACCAGGCCAGAAAGCCACACACGCCTCATCGCTCTCTCCTTTTATGAGTTCGAGACTCAGACGCCGTGCGATCGGCCCGCCTTACGGCGCCGGCGGGCCAGGGCCGCCAGGCCGAGGCCCAGGAGCGCCAGCGAAGCCGGCTCCGGGATGACCTCTCTGGCGGTGTTGTAGATGTCGATCTCGGAATAGAACGTCCCGGCCGTCACGATGTGGAAGTCGAAGAGCAGGTGGCGGAAGTCCCCGAGGGAGCTGAGGTCCTGGTTGTAGATGCTCACGCCAGCCACGCCCGACATGCTGAGGAGGGTCCCAACCGGGCTGGCGTCCGCACCCGTGTTCACCAGCGCGATGAGCTCCCAGCCGTTGGCCTCCAGGTCGCCTGCGGCCGAGGGCGCCGTCGCCAGGTCGCTGCCGAAGAGCATGTACGACTGCGGCGTGCGCGTGCTGAGGTGCCGCGAGTAGGTGTCGACCTCGTACACCGGGATCAGGTCCGTGAAATCGGCAAGGATACGGAACGGCGCGTTGTCGGAGAAGACGTTGTCGGCGGCCACGTTGTCGCCCGAGGGCCACAGACCGTCAGTGAGCTTGGCCAGGGCGCCGCTGCTCGCGTGCAGGCTGCCGTCCGCGACCGACCAGGCCACGCTGTTGCCCTGGCTGGTATCGGCGTAGTCGGTGGACGACAGGCCGGGCACGGTCGAGAAGGGGTTGCCGACGATGGCCCCCGACCCCACGTTGTCCGGCGCGCCGTGGGTGCGGCTCTCCGTCACGACGCTCGCGGTGAGTGCGCCGGTGTAGCGGAGGAGCTCGATCTCATCGTATTGGCAACTGCCGCCGGAAGGGTTGCGGCAGGTCGGGAAGAGCAGGCGGTAGCTGGTGTAGGCGGTCGTGTTGCTGAAGACCGGCTCGCGCCCCCACGGCTCCCAGGTGTTGCGGTTAGGGTCGGTCTGGAGGCCGGTGTTGCCTTGAGCGATGAGGGTCCACGCCGTCGTTGTAGCGGGATCCCCGTTCGTGCCCTCGAGGGTGTAGGTCATGGGGTCGCGCGTCGCGTTGTCATTCGCCGTCCGGATGCGGAGACCGGTCACGACGGAGGCGCCAGAGGCGGGCGTGACGTAGAAGCCGGTCTGGTAGCCGGCCGGGACCGCCGGGTTGGGCGGGACGGCCAAGGTCGTGCCTCCAAAGCTGTTGTACTTTTTGCTCGGGGCCAAGTCGTCAATGGCGTTGGTCGGACCCTCGTTGTTGGGGTATGTGCCGGGGGTCCATGGGGCGCTCGCCTTGCCAGTCGAGACACTGTTCGCCCCCCCGGCTACGGTCTGATAGAGGCCGACGATCGTGTCGCCGGGCGCGGTGACATCAATCCGCGCGGCCTGCGCCGCGCCCGCCAGGGCGGCCAACAAACCAAGCACAAGAAATCGCCTCATCGCTCTTTCCTTTCACGAGTTCGAGGCACACACGCCACGCGATCGGCCCGCCGTACGGCGCCGGCGGGCGAGGACGAGCAGGCCGGCGCCCAGGAGCGCCATCGTCGCCGGCTCGGGGACCGCAATCGTCACATCGCCCACCCACTGCCAGTCGCCATACTCGGACGAGTTGGCCGTCAGGCGCATTTGGTACGTGCCCGGGTCGAGCCCCAGGAGGCCGAAGTGTCCGGGCTGCAAGAGGTCACCGACTGTCTGGTTGACGACGGTGGCCAGGGTCTGCCACGTGCCATCGAAGTACTCGAGCACGTAGCTGTCAGGGTTGATGTATGTGCCCGCGATGGCGTCGTAGATGAACGCCCTGCCGTCAATGTCGTTGAACGTTGAGGGCTGGAGTTCAGCATACGTGAGGATGTCCGCAGAAGCCGTGAACGATGACATGCCGGAGCCGGCGGCCTTGATCAGGATGTAGTCCACCTCGAACACGGCGGGCGAGGCCGCGCCGTTGCTGGCGACGCTTCCGCCCGTGATGCCGGCGTAGCCGGTCCGGGTGTCATTGGACGCCCACTGAACCTGCCAGCCCGCGGGCTCGGGGGCCAGGCCGTCGGCCAGCCAGATCTTCCCGAACGAGTCGTCGCTGCCGATCATGTTCGGGTCGTGTCGCACGCGAACCCAGTAGTAGGTGTCGAGGGACCAGTCGTTGGCAATGGCCGGCCCCCATGCGACGGCGTCGTTGAGGAGATGCAAGTCGTGGGCCGAGCCCTCGGGGCGGAACAGGAGGTTGATGCCGTAGCCGTTGGATGTCGAGCTCGCGGTCGCCACCCCCACGCGACATCCGTCGGCCGTCCCGAACGTGGTGACCTTGATCCGGGCCAGGACCTCCTGGACAGTGGTGTTGTACGACACGGCCGTGTAGAGCAGCTTGTTCGGGTCGTTGCTCGCCGCGGTCGTCGGGCTGGCGACGTGAAGCCGGCCGTCGCCCGGCAGGGTGAACATGCTCGGGTCGCCAGCGCCCCCGTCGTACTGCGTCCAGCCTGGGTTCAGTGTCGTGCCGCGGAAGTAATCCTGGTAGCCGGTGACGGTGGTGCCATACTCCGCGTAGTTGACGGGCAGTGCCAGGGCCACGTCGGTCGCGGCAAGCCCCATCGCGACGGCGCACAACGCCACGAGCATCGCCCGCATCGCGGACCAGTCTCCCACACGCCTCATCGCTCTCTCCTTTCATGAGTTCGAGGCACAGACGCCACGCGATCGGCCCGCCTTACGGCGCCGGCGGGCCAGGGCCACCAGCCCCAGGCCGAGCAGCGCCATCGTCGCCGGCTCGGGGATGACCTCGGTCGAACCCACATAGATCGCCGGCAGGCCGTCCGCCATCAGCAGGAAGTAGTCCACCTCGAACGTGGCCTGGCCATTGTTGCTGGACGCCGCAATGCCGGCGAGGCCAACGCGGTTCTGGTACGTGTTCCACACGAACCAGCCCACTGGCTCAGGCGTCGTTCCGTCGGCCGGCCAGATCTTCGCCATTTGCTCGTCCGGGTTTGTGGGGTCAACCACGAGCCGCAGCCAGTACTCGGTCTGATTCGTCCAGTCGTAGTCCAGCTCGGGGCCCCAGGTCACGGCGTCGTTGAGGAACTCCATGTGCCGGCCGTTTCCGCCCTCGTCGCGGAAGTGCCAGCAGACCCCGCGGCCATCCGCGGTGTTCGTGCCGACGGTGATCCCTGCGCGAGGGTCGCCGCCGGTGCCGAAGGTGGTCACGCGAATCTTGGCCAGGACCTCCTGGGTCGTCTCGCTGTAGCCGGTGCCGGTGTAGAGGAGCTTGTTGGGGTCGCCGCTTGCCGTGGTGACGTGGAGGCTGCCGTCCCCAGGCAGGCTGTACACGTTCTGCCCGTAGACGAGCCAGCCCGGGTTGAGCGTCGTGCCGGTGAAGTGGTCCTGGAAGCCGTTCACCGTCGTGCCGTACTCGGAGAAGTTGGTCGGCAGCGAGGCATCCCAGGTCGGCGCGGCCATCTTGACGATCTGGAAGCCCTGGAGCGTGCCGTAGCTCGCGCTGGTCGGATCCACGATGATCGAGACCTGGTCGCTCGGGCCCGTCGTCGTGACCTGGGCCACGGCATAGTTCTTCGTCGGTGTCCACGCGGTCACGCCGGTTGCGTCGGTCATGCGGATCGGGTAGGAGGTGGGCTGGTCAAGCCTGTCAATGTTGACCCCGATCTTGACGTCGTAGGTGCGCTCCGGGCCGGGAGGGCTCCCCCCACTCCACTCGCGCACGAGGGCATACACGCGGTAGTCGCCGGCTTCCAGGCCGCTCACTCGCGCGCCGAGATTGTTGTCGCCGCTGGTGTAGACCCAGTCCTGCATGAGGCTGGTGCCGTAGATGCCTCCGCCGCCCGTTACCGCATACTCGGCTGTATAGGCGTTTCCCCAGTTGATCGCCGGCTGGCCGCGTCCGGCGTCGAAGGCCACGCCCGTGGCCGCCGAGGTATCCGCGTAGACGAGGCCGCTCCCCTGGTCGGCCCACAGGGTGTTCCAGGTGGTCTCCGTGTTCAACACGTCCCCGAACGCGTGGCCCGGGCTCACCGTGCCCGAGTAGGAGCCGTCGTTGTCCGACATGTCGAACTGGATCGGTGCCGCTGCCGCCAGGGCAGCGATCGCCAGCACAACGAGAAAAACCGCACAATGCCGCTTCATCAGAACTCTCCTTCCGAGTTGAGGCCCCGAGCACCTTCGAGACACACTAGACACTCCGAACGCAGAACGACAAGCACTCGCCGAGCGTGGCTTCATGGACTCTGCCCTTTCGAGTAAAAGGCTCGGGCACGCTCACGATACCCCAGCAGTGCCCGAGGCATGCCAGGCGCCACCGACAATCGGTATTCCATGGATTCACTCCTTCCGTTCGGGTCGATCGAGACCACAAATCTACCTATAATCAATTTTAAGCGCCGCAAATCTCATGCCGGCCGCCGCGCCGGCCCGCGGCACCAGCGTAATCTCCGTAAGTTGGTAGTGCCAGACGGCTTACAGGCAGCCGACCCGCGTTGCGGATCTCGCCACATGCGTCCTGGTTCCCGCGCATGTTGCCCTTCGGCAACAGCGGTCTCACGGCAGACCCAGCAGTATCGCTTTATCATCTTGGCAGGCCAGACGTTACGCCCATGTTGCCGTACGGCAACACGAAGTCGCGGCCCGGCAACATGCGACAGTCGCCGCAGAGGAGTCCATCCCAGACCTTGGCGCCGCGCGTGATCATCTAGCGGAGGGGCCGTGCGGATGGCCCAAATGAGGCTCCTGCAAGGGCTTCTGGCATCCACTAAATGGCTTTCAGCGATTCGGCTCATTGGGGCAAAGACTGCCTGAAGGCAGGACTCCAAACGGGCCGCTCTCCTGGTTCGGAGTCCTGCCTTCAGGCAGTCTTGTCGCCGCTCAGGGCGCCGCCGCATCGCTGAAGGCCATGTAGATGATCGACCCCAGGGAGAGAGAAGTGATCATCTAAGTACGGCTCCACGGAGAAAGGCGCAATAGTGAGGCGGGGTTTCCTCAGGCTTCGTCCCGCAGGGACGGCAGGACTTAGCCGGCGGCTTCAGCCGCCGGAACGCCGGCGGTCCCCCCGCCCTCAGCCCCGCAAGGGGCGGTAGAAGCGGCGCAGGGAAGCCGTCGTGCCGTCGCTTCGGGACTGGGCGTATTCTGGCACCAGAGTCCGGCGGCTGAAGCCGCCGGCTAAGTCCTGACGTGCCTTCGGCACGACGGCGGCAGAACGTGGTTCCTGCACACTTTCCTCTGTGGAGCAGTACCTAAGTGGCTCTTCCGCCTGAAGCGATCACCCGGAGCGGCCACCCAGGCGCCCGCGCTAGGCGCTCACCTCCCCTTGCGCACACGTGAGCGCCTAGCGCAACTAGCTGGCTGCGTGGGACCTTCCACTGGCTGTAACTCTCGGCAGATTGGGCTCTTACGGCCATCACGGCATTGGCTCCGCCGCCCCCCGCTAGGCGCTCATCCCCCGTGGCCCACGGGTGAGCGCCTGACGGGCCGCGGCGCACGCGGGCCAAGTGGTGCTCGCGCAAGAGCTTGGGCGGGCCCTCTCAGACGATCAAATCCAGAGGGGGGAAGCTGATCGTCTGATCGCCTGACGCGGGGGGGCGACGGGCCTAATGGCCACCGTCGGCCACGCGGTCGGAGACCCCACACGCCCGAGTGTCAACTGAGGCTTGACGGCGCCGGAAGCATTGGTATGATGTTGGGTGCGCGTCAGGTTGGCTCGTGGGGGCCGCTGGGGAAAGGAGCGAAGGGCAATGCGTAGAGCGTTGGCTTGCTGGATCGGCGTTGGGGTGTTGCTCGCGGCGGCCGGGTGCGGCGGGCCGAAGCACATCAGGGGCACGAAGATCGTGGCGCCGCCAGGCGTCGAGTGGGCGCGGGCGGGCGACCCCGCCTCGCTGGCCATCGCCGTGGCCTGGTGCACGGACGCCGACCCGGAGAAGGCGGGCCAGACGGCTGCGGCCAATGCCATCCAGGCGCTCGGCTGCCCGGCCAAGGGCCTCGTCTTCTACGAGTACTTCCCCAAGATGGGGAAGGACAAGGCGGGCAAGGACAAGGAGGTGCCCGACACGGCGAAGGAGAAGAAGGTGCTGCCCGGCATCCGCGCCGCGGCGAAGGACGTGCCGGTCGTCGGCGCCCGCGCGCGGTCGCTCGTCAACGGCGGCACGAAGCTCGCCGACACCGTGGCCTGCCTGGCCATCGGCGGCGAGAAGGTGGCCTGCAACGCCGTGAAGGAGAAGCTGGCCGACGCCCGCTACGCGGTGGGCCGGAACGTCGCGCAGGCGCTGAAGGGCGTGGCCGACCTCAAGCTCATCTTCGCCCTCTCGGAGATGAACCTGTCGTTCGACACCAAGCCGAACGTGTCGGTCGAGGACCTCATCAAGGGCGTGCAGGAGACGGCGGGCAGGGAGGTCGTGCTCTTCGGCGGCAACTGCATGCCGAACGACTACGAGACCGACAAGGGCGGCGTGCAGTTCCTCAACGACGAGGTGCTCAGCGGCCACGTCGTCGCCCTCGGCATCGGCGGCCCCGTCGCCGTCTTCGCCAACCACCACAACGAGTTCGAGCCCTCGTACGACATCGTCACCGTCACCAAGGCCGAGGACAAGTGGGTCTACGAGCTCGACGGCAAGCCGGCCCCCGAGGTCTACCGCCTCATCCGGGGCATGAAGTCCACCGACGAGTTCACCTCCGACTGGCAGCACCCGGTCGGCGTGGTGGTGGCGCCCTTCAAGGTCTACCTGCGGATGGTGCTCGCGGAGGACAAGGCGAAGAAGGGCCTGCAATTCGTGGCGCCCCTGCCCGTGGGCACCCGCGTGAAGATCCTCAAGGGCGGGGCGGACGGCGCGGCCATCCTGGCCTCGGCCCGGAAGGGCACGGCCGACATGCTCGAGAAGGCCGGCGAGGCGAAGCCGCTGGCCGTGCTGCTCTCCGACTGCTGTGCGCGCGGCATGCGGCTGCGCGAGTTCGGCCAGCCCGGCGACTGCGAGATCGCGGGCGGCGTGATTCCTGCGCTTGGCCGCAGGAACGCCGGCGTGCCCATCTTCGGCTTCTATGCCTGGGGCGAGCTTGGCCCCATCGCCGGCCCCTTCAAGGGCCTGACCTGCATGTACCAGCAGCACACCTTCGTCTCCGCGGTCCTCTGCGAGACGAAGTAGCCGGCGGCAGCCCCAAGTGCCATCGCACGCGGCCAGCGCCATGCCGGCGCTGGCCGCGTCGCGTCGGAGGGCGCCCATGAGCGAGCCGTCCACGATCTGGGACGATTGGCGGGATGCCGTGCGGGGCATCGTGCGCGACCTGCGGGCCGCGCTGGACTGGTTTCCCTTCGGCCTCGCGCCCCTGATCATCCTGGGCCTCGCCGTCGTCGCGTCCGTCTGGCAGCTCTGCAATCCCGTGCGGACCAGAGAGTCCACGCTGCGGCTCTGGACCTTCGCCGACATCCACGCCACCGCCTATGAGAAGGCCCGCCCCGCCTTCGAGGCCAGGCATCCCGGCACGAAGATTGACGTGCAACTCGTCCACTGGACCGCCGTCACCAGCCGCCTCCGCGCCGCCTTCTGGGGCGACCTGGACGTGCCCGACCTCGTCGAGGTCGAGATCAGCGCGGCCGGCACCTTCTTCCGCGGCCGCGAGGAGGACATCGGGTTCATTGACTGGACGCCCTGGCTCAAGGAGACCGGCTACTACGACCGCATCGTGAAGAGCCGCTTCGCCCCCTACACCCACCGCGGCAAGATCTACGGCCTGCCGCACGACGTCCACCCTGTCATGCTCGCCTACCGCCGCGACCTCTTCGAGGAGCTCGGCATTGACCCCGACAAGATCGAGACGTGGGACGACTTCATCCGCGAGGGCCGCCGCATCACCATCCCCGACAAGCGGTACATGATCCAGCTCTCCGACTCCAGCGGCTGGAGCATGGAGCCGTTCCTCTACCAGCGCGACGCCGGCCTCTTCGACGCCGACGGCAAGCTGGTGATGGACGGCGAGCTGGCCCTCGACACCCTGAAGTGGTACACGCGCCTGGTGGCCGGCCCGCAGAAGATCGGCAACGACATCGGCGGGCGCGACGTGTTCACGCAGGCCGTCGAGCGCGGCTACTTCCTCAGCTTCATCTGCCCCGACTGGCGCAGCAAGGGCACCGAGACGCACGTCGCCTCGATGAAGGGCAAGATGGCCCTGATGCCGCTGCCCGCCTTCGCGAAGGGCGGCCGACGCACCAGCACCTGGGGCGGCACGATGCTCGGCATCACGAAGAAGTGCCGCGACAAGAAGCTCGCCTTCGAGTTGGCCACGCACCTCTATCTCAACGCCGAGGACCTCGCCGGGCGCTTCCGCGACCTCAACATCCTGCCCCCGCTCAAGGACGCCTGGAAGCTCCCACAGTTCGACGAGCCACGGCCCTACTGGTCGGATCAGCGCATCGGGAGGCTCTACGCCGACCTGGCCGACCAGGTGCCGCCGCAATACACCAGCCCCTTCATCACCCTGGCGAAGAACAAGATGGGCGAGGTCGTCTCGGCCTGCGCCGCCTACTATAACACCAACGGCGAGACCGGCTTCGACGACTACGCCAAGGCGCGCCTCAAGGACGCCGCCGACTACGTGCGACTGCAAATGACCCGAAACCCGTTCTGAGGGCAACCACGGATGACACGGATGACACGGATGGGCACGGATAGGAGAGGAGGCCAGATGGTCTTGAGCCCTTTTGGTCTCTTGCCCTATCCGCGGTATCCGCGTAATCCGCGGTTGGATTCCTCTTCCTGGGGCTTGAGATGATCGGCAGCCGCCGCTTCTTCCGCTGGCAGCACAGGAACGCGCCGTATCTGTTCGTCGCGCCGTTCGTGGCCGTGTTCTGCGTGTTCGGGCTCTACCCGCTGGTGAAGAGCCTGTGGTTGTCGTTCTACATCACCAGCGGGCCGAAGTCGCGCGTGTTCGTGGGCCTCGGCAACTTCGGCTTCCTCTTGGCCGACCCCGACTTCCACAAGGCGGTGTGGAACACAGCCGTCTTCGCCTTCTTCTCGGTGTTTCTCCAGCTTCCGCTGAGCCTGGGGCTGGCGCTGCTGCTCAACCGCAAGAGGCTGCGGGCGCGGAACTTCTTCCGCCTCGTCTTTTTCTCGCCGCACCTCGTCGGCATGGTGTTCGTCGCCGTGATCTTCATGGTCATCTTCCAGCCGCAGTTCGGCCTGCTCAACCGTGTGCTCAACGCGCTCTTCCGCACGCCGCTCGACACGAAGTGGCTGGGCAACCGCGGCCTCGTGATGCCGGCACTCGTCCTCACGTCGCTCTGGATGTACGTCGGCTTCAACATGATCTACTTCCTCGCCGCGCTCCAGGCGGTGAATCAGGACCTCTACGACGCGGCGAAGGTGGACGGCGCGAACGCCTGGCAGCAGTTCCGCCACGTCACGCTGCCGAGCATCAAGCCCGTGGCGGTGTTTGTCGTGGTGCTCAGCACCATCGGCTCGTTCCAGCTCTTCGAGCTGCCATATCTGCTTCTCGGCAACTCGGGCGGGCCGGAGAACGCGGGCCTCACCGTCGTGATGTATCTCTACCAGAACGGCTTCGAGACGGGCGACCTGGGCTATGCGTCGGCGATTGGCTGGACGCTTGCCATCGTGGTCCTCGTGGTGTCGCTCGTGCAGATGAAACTCACCGGCGCCTGGAAGAGGGGAGACTGATGTGAACAGAAACCTCTTCCGCGCGCTCCTCTATGTTGCCCTGGCCCTTTGCTCCGTCGTCATGCTCACGCCGCTCGTGTGGCTCGTGTCGGCGTGCCTCAAGAAGCCAGACGACCTGTTCTCCTACCTCTTCTTCCCGCCCGTGGGCGACCTGTCGCTGCGGAATTTCCGCGACCTGTTCACCGAAATCCAGTTCATGCGGTTCCTCATGAACAGTTGCTTCGTGTCGGGCGTGACGGTGGTGGTGCAGCTCTTCTTCGCATCGCTGGGCGGCTTCGCCCTGGCGAAATACGAGTTCCGGGGCAAGAAGCCGATCATGATCCTGATGCTCGCGACGATGATGATCCCCGGCCAGGTGATGCTCGGGCCGCTCTACGAGCTGATCTACCATCTCGGCTTCATGGATTCGTATCTCGGCCTCATCGTGCCCGGGTGCGTGAGCGTGTTCGGCATATTCCTCTTCCGACAGTCCATGCTCCAGATTCCCGACGACCTGCTCGAGGCGGGGCGGATAGACGGGTGCAGCGAGTTCGGCCTCTACTGGAACGTCGCGCTGCCCGTCTCGCGGCCGATGATTGGCGCCTTCTGCCTCATCTCGTTCATGGGCACGTGGAACAGCTTCCTGTGGCCGCAGATCGTGCTGCACAACAGCCAGCGGTTCACCCTGCCCATCGCCCTCAACCAGATGGTCGGCCTCTACAGCCAGAAATACGGCGTGCTCATGGCCGGCACGTTCCTCTCGATTCTCCCCGTCGTCATCCTCTTCTTCATCCTCCAGAAGGAGTTCATCAGCGGCCTCACCGCCGGCGCAGTGAAAGGATAGGAGACATCCGATGACCGACGAAGTTCGCTACCACATGCTCCGCCCCGCGCAGATCGTGGCCCGCCGCAAGGCATGTCCCGTGGCCTACGTGCCCATCGGCACGATCGAGTGGCACGGCGAGCACAATCCCGTGGGCACCGACACGCTTCAGGCCGAGGGCATCGCCAATGTGTGCGCCGAGAGGGGAGGGGGGCTGGCCTTCCCGCCGCTCTACTATGGCGAGAGCCGCCTCGAGGCGCTGATGGAGGCCAATGCCGCCGACCGCGACCAGATCGCCGCGAGAATGGAGCTGCCGCCCGAGAACTTCGCCCCCGAGCATTTCCCCTTCCCCGCCACGGAGCAGGCGCTCAACTACCACAAGCTCCTGCTGCACGTGCTGGCCGAGGTCGAGACGCTCGGCTTCAAGGTCGGCGTGCTCGTGGCGGGGCACTACCCGCTGATTGACCACGCCCGCGCGGCGTGCCTCCAGCACAACCAGGGCTATCGCGGGCGGAAGGGCAACACCATGCTCGCGTGGGCGTTCGTGGACTACCTGCTCGTGCGCGACCGCTACGACTGCGCGGGCGACCACGCCGGCGGCTGGGAGACCTCGCACATGATGGCCCTCCACCCTCAGACGGTGGACTTGAGCGTGCTGCCGCCGAAGGGGGAGAAGCTCATCGGCGCCGGCGGCCGCCTAGCTCCGCAGGATGCCACAGCCGCCTTCGGCCGCGAGACGCTCGACGCCGCCGTCGAGGCTGCCCTCCGCGAGGTCAGGCATCGCCTCGATCACCCCGGCCTCTACCGCGGCCACGGCAACGGCCTGCGCGAAGGGCTGTGGAAGGGCGAGAGCAGATAGCCGACGAGGAGCACTGACATGCGTCTGAAGTTGAGCGAATGGCGCGGTGCCTGGGCCTTCCTCGTAGCCCAGAGGGCGACAGGATTTAGCCGGCGGCTTCAGCCGCCGGATCAGGGCGCACCCACGTCATCAGCCCCGAAGGGGCGGCAGGGGCCGCAGGGCCTTCCCATGCCCCCTTCCTGCCGTCCCTTCGGGACTGGCCTGCGGATGCGGATGGGCGCCATTCCCCGGATGGGCAAGCGGAGCGGCCCTTGCCTCGCGCTGTTCAAGTCCACGCTATTGCTCCTATTCGCCCTCGCTCTGTCCGGCTGCGCGCTGAAGCTGCCGCCCGGCGTCGAGCACTCGGGCGATGCGTGGGAGAATGGCCTCGGGATGAAGTTCGTGCTCGTGCCGCCCGGCGAGTTCGTGATGGGCAGCAGCGCGGCGGAGATCAAGGCGCTCATCGCCCGCGTAGGCGAAGGGAACATCCGGCCCGAGCGTGTCGCGCCTGAGAAGCCCGACCACCTGGTGCGCATCACGAAGCCGCTACTCTTCGGCAGGCACGAGGTCACGGTCGGCCAGTTCCGCCGCTTCGTCGAGGCGGCCGGCTACAAGACCGACGCCGAGCGGGGCGGTGGCTCTCACGTCAGCGGCGGACTCGACACATGGGAGAAGAAGGCCGACGCCAACTGGCGCAGCCCCGGCTTCAAGCAGGCCGACGATCATCCCGTCGTTTGCGTGAGTTGGAACGACGCTGCGAGATTCATCGCCTGGCTCAACAAGGCCGACCGCGCGAGGCCCAGAGGCTGGGCCTATCGCCTGCCGACCGAGGCGGAATGGGAGTGGACCGCCCGCGGCCCCGACCGCTTCGAGTGGGCCTGGGGCAACGACTGGGACGGCACGCGAGCCAACTTCGCCGACAAGTCTTCTCGGCTCCCCTGGGGCGACAAGGCGGCCGAAGACGGCCACGCCCGCACGGCTCCCGTCGGCTCCTACAGCCCGAAGGGCGATACCCCCCTCGGCCTCGCCGACATGACGGGCAACGTGTGGGAGTGGTGCCACGACTGGTTTGACCCCGCCTACTACGAGACCAGCCCCGCGAAGGACCCCGTGAACAAGAAGGAGGGCAACCGCCGCGTCGAGCGGGGCGGCGGCTGGGCCTTCACGCCCGACTACTGCCGCGCCGCATTCCGCTTTGCCCTCGAGCCGAACGAGAGCTACGATACCCTCGGCTTCCGAGTCGTCCTGGCCCCCGCTGGCCGGTGAACCAAGAGGAGGCGCCCGATGCGATACCTGCCATTTGTGGTGATGGCCATGCTTGCAACCACATCCGCTGGCGGAGACGCATCCTCTCTCCGCCTCGTACCGTTCCCCAAGGAGGTGAAGCTGGACGAGGGGGCCTTCGCGCTCGACCGCGAGCTCGTCATTGAGCTGAGCAAGGCTCAGGCCGACTTGCTCGCCTCGTTGATTGGGGCTGAGATGAAGCGGGCGGGCCTGCCCGAGCCGAAGGTCCAAGCCCTTGATGATGGCGCGAATCTGCTGCGGCTCGTGGCGCCGACGATCAGCGCTCGGCTTCGCCCCATCCCCTTGCGCGACGGCGCGGCAGAGGAGGACTACGCTCTCCAAGTGACCCGGGGCCAGACCATCGTCTCGGCCAAAGCGCCAGCGGGCCTCCTCTATGGCGTGCAGACCCTGTGCCAACTCATCCGCGCGAATCTCAAGGACAAGGGCCTTCCCTGCCTCACCATCCGCGACTGGCCGTCGCTCCGCTGGCGATGCTTCCAGGACGACCTGACCCGCGGCCCCAACTCGACCCTCGACGAGCTCAAGCGCGAGGTCGCCCTCGGCTCCTTCCTGAAGATGAACCTCTTCACCTACTACATGGAGCACCAGTTCGCCTGGACGAAGCATCCCGTCATCGGCCCCAAGGACGGCTCGCTCACGCCCGATGAGCTGAAGGCATTGGTCGAGTACGCCAAGCCGCTTGGCGTGGACATCCTGGGCAACCAGCAGTCGTTCGGCCACTTCGGCAACATCCTCCGGCACGAGCAGTACAAGCATCTCCAGGAGGTCGGCGGCGTGCTCTGCCCGACGAAGGAGGAGAGCTACAAGCTCCTCGACGACCTCTACTCCGAGGTGATCCCGCTCCTGCCGTTCCCCTTCTTCAACGTCTGTTGCGACGAGACGTGGGGCCTGGGCAAAGGACCGTCGAAGGAACTGGCCGCCAAGATCGGCGTCGGTGGCGTCTATGCCGGCCACCTGCGCCGCGTCCACGACCTGCTCAAGGAGAAGTACAAGAAGCGGATGATGATGTGGGGCGATATTATCCTCCAGCACCCCGAGCATCTGAAGGAGATTCCGAAGGACACGATCATGCTCACCTGGGGCTACGGCCCCGCTGCGAGCTTCGAGGGGCAGATCGTGCCCTTCGCCAAGTCGGGCTACGAGTTCTTCGTCTGCCCTGGCGTGAACAACTGGAGCCGCATCCTGCCCGACTTCGGGGCGTCGGTCGTGAACATCCAGAATTTCGTCCGCGACGGTGCGAAGCACGGCGCTCTGGGCATGCTCAACACGGCCTGGGACGACGACGGCGAGAACGTCAACGCTCCGAGCTGGCACGGCCACGCCTGGGGCGCCGAGTGCGCCTGGAACGCCTCGAAGACGGCGTATGCGGACTTCAGCCGCCGCCTCGGCGCCGTGCTCTTCGGCGAGAAGGGCGACCACTTCGGCCAGGCCATTGACCTCCTCGCCAAGGCCCACCGCCTGCCCGGGATGAACGGCATGCACAACGGGCGCTTCTGGCAGGACGACCTCGGCCCGATGAAGACCAGCGTGGCCGTCGAGCGCACCAGCGCCCAGCACCTCCTCAAGGTCGTCCGCCCCGCCATCGAGCACCTGGAGGCGTGCAAGAAGGAAGCAATCGCCAACGGGGAGCTTCCCGACGCCTTCCTGTGCGGCGCCCGGCGCATGGAGCTGATCGGCCAGCGCATGCTCGACCGGTTGGAGGTGGCCGCGCTCTACAGCTCGGCCTACGAGGGAGCTGTGAAGGAGGCGGCGCCGCTGTTGGCGAAAGCCGAGGCCATCATCGAAAAGAGCCGCGATGCCCACGAGGCCATCGGCAAGCAGTTCGCGGAGCTCTGGCTCAAGGAAAACAAGCCCTACGCCCTCGACAGGACGCTCGGGCGGTACAGGTCCGCCGTCAGCCGCTACGAGGGTGTGATGAAGCGCCTCGCGGCGATTCGCAAGGACGCCGAGGCCGGCAAGGCGCTCCCCGCACCGAGCGCCGTCGGGCTGGGCATCGTGGAACTGGGCGTTCGCAGGACGCGCCCCGACAAGGTGGTGCAACAACCGGTTACGCCCGACGCCCCGTGGCTCGAGCCCACCGCGACCCATCGCATCGGGCTCATCGTGAGCGCTGGCTCAGCCGACCGATTCGACCTCCCCGTCGAGCTCGACCTGCGCCTGCCCGACAGCTTGGCCCCCCGCCGCCTTCGCGCCCTCCGAGTTGGTGGCGAGAAGCCCGTCGAGCTTCTTGCGCAACTCGACCCCTCGGACAAGCCCAGCCAGGCCCGCCTCGTGCTTCTGCTCGACGGCGCGCTTGCGAAAGGGGAGCGGGCGATGGTTCACGTCTACCTTGGGCTGCCGATGGACGAGCCCGGCCCTCCGCCGCCCCGCGCCGCCTGGACGAGCAACGCACAGAGGGGGATGAAGTGGCTGGAGAACGACAAGGCGAAGCTGCTCCTCGGCCCCGAGGGTGCGCACATCTATCGCTGGGAGATCAAGGCCCTGGGCAATCGCGACGTGACGGCGCCCGGCGAGACGGGCTGGGCCGGCTTCGCCGACACGGGGGGCGAGCACCGCGGCTCGCCGAACACGCTGGAATGCGCAGCCCACGGGCCGGCACTCGTGCGCTACTTGTGCACGGACGAACACGGACTTACAAAGACGATCAGCCTCTTCGGCGGGGCCTCGTGGGTCGAGGTGACGCTGAACTCGCCCATGAGCTACTTCTGGGCGCTCGATGACCCGAAGAACTTCGCCGCCGACGGCCCGACGCCCGGCCAGTATCTCTTCTCAACCGGCTCAGCAGGCGCCGTGGGCAAAGAGGCCGATGGCGTGGCTGCCCAGGTGAAGGCGGGCGGGGCGCATTGGGGCGTGAAGTTCATCCCCGAGAAATGGGCATTGGGGGTCGTGACGCCCGAGACGGCGTCCCGCCACGTCATCGCCCCCGGCGCTGGAGCGGGCGGCGTGGGCATCGAGGGGGGAGAGGGCGCCAGCCACTTCGTCATCTACGCGGGCGCGCTCGGCGAGAAGCCAGCCGGCCTGATGAACCGCCTCCAGCGCACCCTCGACTTCCGCAATCCGCCCGAGGTCACCCTTCACGCCGTGCAAGCTCGGTGAGGTCTGCATACCTGCACGCGGCCGGCCTCACTTCAGTAGGATGGTGAACCCTGCCTGCTCGAAGTGGTGGTCACCCGTCAGGGCCTCGGTGATCCCGCGCTGACGCATGACAAGGAAGGAGATGCAGTCGGTCAGTGACCACTCCTTGTCCGCGCGTTGGCCAAACAGGCGAAGGCCCTCTTCGACAAGTTCTCGGCTGGCCGGGATGATCACCGTATCCGCATCTGTCCTCAGTGACTGTACGAGTTCCAGGAACCGCCGTCGAGCTGCCCCACGCGTCAGGACGTTGCCGACCTCAACCAGGATAAAGTCGGTGAGCAGGATGTCGCGTGTGCTCTCACCGCTCCACTGGGACGCCTTCTCGTGTCCCGCATCATCCTCAATCAGGAGCGCGAGGTAGTACCACGAATCCGCGAAGACAGGCTTCATCTCCTCTTCGGAGCTCCATAGGCGTAGTGGTCGTGGTTCTCTGCCATGTCGCTCGGATAGCCCTTGAGACACCCAATGAGTGGCCGCAGGCGGTCGGCCACCGTGCGGACCTCTCTGCCTTTACCCACCGTCTTCTTCGCCCGCGCTGGCGGCTTGATGGGGAGGACCTCCACCTCGGCGCCTTCGGGCAGTTTGGCTGGCCCATCGAGCACGATCATCCCATTCTCCACATGGCCACGGTACGTCATTGCTTGCTCCTTCTCGGTCTCTCTCCTACTTGCCCATCATATCAGACTGACCACGGAAACGCCACACGCGGGCCGAGTATCGCCTATCCCTCGGCCAGTGGGGTGCTGAGGTAGCGCTCGCCGGTGTCGCACATGAAGGTGACGATGGTCTTGCCCTTGTTCTCGCGACGGCGGGCGACCTGGAGGGCAGCCCAGGCGTTCGCTCCCGCCGAGATGCCGACGAGGATGCCCTCCTTCCGGGCGAGGAGCTTGGCAGTGGCCAAGGCGTCCTCGTCCGCGCACGGCAGAATCTCGTCGAGGAGGTCGCGCCGCAGGATGTCGGGCACGAAGTTGGCGCCGATGCCCTGGATCTTATGCGGTCCGGGCTTGCCGCCGCTGAGGAGGGGCGAGGCGGCCGGCTCGACGGCGATGGCCTTCACCGACGGCTTCCGCGCCTTGAGCGCCTCGGCACAGCCGCTGATCGTGCCGCCCGTGCCCACGCCCGCGACGACGATGTCCACCGCGCCGTCCGTATCGCGCCAGATCTCCTCGGCCGTCGTGCGGCGATGCACGTCCACGTTGGCGGGGTTCTTGAACTGCTGGGGCATGAAGCTGCTGGGCGTGTTGCGGAGGATTCTCTCGGCCTCGCGCACGGCGCCGTTCATCCCCTCGGCGCCGGGCGTGAGGACCAGCTCGGCGCCGAGCATCTTCAGCAGCGTCCGGCGCTCGACGGACATGCTTTCGGGCATGGTGAGGATGAGGCGGTAGCCGCGCGACGCGCACACGAAGGCCAGGCCGATGCCGGTGTTGCCCGAGGTCGGCTCGACGATCGTGGTGCCCGCCTTCACCTTGCCCTCGCGCTCGGCAGCGTCGATCATGGCCGTGGCGATGCGGTCCTTCACGCTGTGGAGCGGATTGCAGAACTCGCACTTGACGAGCACCGTCGCCACGCAGCCCTCGGTGACGCGGCGGAGCCGCACGAGGGGGGTGTTGCCAACGGCCTGGGTGATGTCGTCGAAGATCCTGCCCATGGGGTTCTCCTGTGCTCGTGCCGGGCCGGCAACGCTGCTGGTCACGTAAAACCGACGGGGCGAACCCCAGCGCACGGGGTCGTCCTCGCTCTTCCGCTGGCCAAGGCGGCGTCGAATCCCTTCCTCTCCTTATCATAGCTGATCGGTGACTTGGGTCAAGCCCCAAGGACCCCGCGCGCCCTGCCCCGCCGGTGACCTTGACACGGGGCGGACGGAAATTGTATCATGATTGCGGCATGACGATGGCAGGCGCGACTGGTCATTGCCTGTCGGAAGGGACGGGGTCTGGTGGCCCCACTGGTCTTCAAAACCAGTTGCGGGTAGATAAAACTGCCCGTGGTGGGTTCGATTCCTACCCCTTCCGCCATTTCCACGTTGCGGCGATGGTCAACAGCCGCCTTTCCTGCGCGGTCGGTTCCCTCCCTTCGGGCGAGAAGGCGATGGCGGAGCAAGAACGAAAGCGCCTGACGAGCCAGGTGCGAGCCGCGGGCTGAGCGGCCAAGGCAGGTCCGGGTGACCTGGCTCAGCTCGTGAGCTGTCTGCCCAAGCCGACGGACCCGAACGTGCTCATCGGGTTCGCCACGGGGGATGACTCCGGCGTGTACCGGCTGACGCCGGAGCTCGCCATCGTGCAGTCGGTGGACGTGTTGACGCCGATCGTGGACGACCCGCGGACGTTCGGCCAGATCGCAGCGGCGAATGCGCTGAGCGACCTGTACGTGCTGGGCGCGGAGCCCCGGACTGCACTGAACATCCTCGCCCTGCCGCCGGGCGATGCCTGGCGGGAGATCGGGCGAGAGATTCTTCTCGGCGGCCACGACAAGCTGGCCGAGGCGGGGGCCTCCCTCATCGGCGGGCATACCATTGACGACCCCGAGCTGAAGTACGGCATGTGCGTGACGGGCACGGTGCACCCCGCTCACATCCTCACCCACGCGGGGGGCAAGCCAGGGGACGGCCTGGTGCTCACCAAGCCGATCGGCACGGGAGTGGTGGCGACGGCGATCAAGGGGGGACTCGCATCGCCCGCGCACGCGGCGGCCGCGGCCTCGAGCATGGCGACCCTGAACGCGACGGCCGCGCGGCTGGCCATCGAGGCCGGCGCACACGCGTGCACGGACGTCACGGGGTTCGGCCTCATCGGCCATCTGCTCGAGATCCTGCGGGCCAGCGGTGTCGGGGCCGTCGTCGAGGCGCGGCGGGTTCCCCTGCTGCCCGGGGCGCTCGACTACTGCGGGATGGGGATGCTCCCTGCCGGGTCGGCCAGGCTGAAGCTTGCCTACGGCTGCAAGGTGGACGTGGATGGTGGGGTGGACGAACTGCTGTCGGACCTGTTGTTCGATGCCCAGACGTCTGGCGGCCTCCTCGTCGCGGTCGCCGAGGCGGAGCGATTGGTGGAGCGTTTGCACGAGGAGGGAATCAGGGATGCGGCCAAGATCGGGCGCCTCGTGGCGGAGCCGAAGGTGCGGGTGAGTGTGGTCTAGCCCGAACGCGCGCCAAAGCGAAGCGGCCGACGCCTGTCTCAGGCGCCGGCCGCTGGTGTGTCTGAGGGAAAGAGAGCTGCGTCAGCTCTCCTTCTTCTGCTCGCCCTCGGTCGGCTTCGCGCCGGCCTCGGTGCCTTCCTTCTCGGCCTTCTTGGCCTGGGCCGCTTCGTACTTCTCGCGGTACTTGGCGGCGAGGGCATCGGCCTTGTCCTTGCCCTTCACGCTCTTCTCGAGCACGAGGACCGCGGCCTTGACCGGCTTCGGCTCGTCCGGGTTGTCCTTCTTAGCTTCCAGGTATGCCCTGTACGCCTGGGCGTACTCCTCCGCGCAGGCCTTCTCGCGCTTGGTGACCTCGTTGCCCGGCACAGCCTCGATGGTGACGGCGCCAGTGGCGTCGCGGGTGATAATGACGGAGTAGAACAGGACCGTTCCGCCGCCGGACCGGCGGCGAGAGGACCCTCACGCACCCCAAGCCGTGCTCATCCACTCGGACAGCCCCGACAGCGCGAGGACTGCCACAACCAGCCACAGAGTGCGTCTCGTCATGGCCATTGGCCTCCTATAGTACCGGACAGCCCCGGATGTACCCTCAGCCCCTTCCAGTGTACACGACGGGACTGCCTTGTCAAGCGATTCTTTGCCGGAAAAATTTCCGCATGTCACTGCCTTGGCGAGGGTTGTCCTTCTGGGCGTCAACGGGCATCGCTCACGGCCCGCTCGGCTTTGGCCAGCCAGGCGTCGCTGACGGTGACGCCCCAGCCCGGCCCCTCGGGCACGGCGACATGGCCGTCGCGGACCTCCAGGGTCGGCGCATAGAGGCCGTGGACCCAGGGCGTGGGCTCGATGGAGAACTCCATTTGCGGGCCGGCGTTGGGGATGGCGGCCAGGAGATGCAACGTAAATGCCGACACCATCGAGAGGTTGGCCGAGTGGGGGACGCACAGGAGGCCCCCGGCCGCGGCCATTTCGGCCACGCGGCTCGCCCGGGAGATGCCGCCGACGTAGCAGACGTCCGGCTGCACGATGTCCACCGCCTTCATCCTGATCATCCGCCGCCACTGGGCGAGGTCGTTGTCCTGCTCCCCGCCAGCCACTGGGATGTCGAGCGTCGCCGTAACCTCTTGAGTCCATTCGAGTTCCCAATACGGGCAAGGCTCCTCGAAGTGGCAGAAGCGATGGTTTTCGAGGAGGCGGCCGATCTCAATGGCCCGCTTGGGGGTGTAGCAACTGTTGCCATCGGCGAGGAGGCGAACGTCGTCCCCGACGCCCTTGCGGACGGCTGGGACGAGTGCCTCGGTGCGGCCTGGCCACTGGTCCTGGTCGTGGCCGCAGACCTTTCCGACGCGTATCTTGAAGGCACGAAAGCCTTTAGCGTCGCGCAAGCGGGCCAGGCGGTCGGCCTCGGCCTGGGGCTGGATGTCGCGCCGCATGCTCGAGCCGTAGACGGGGACAGGGCGCGGCTTGCCTCCGAGCAGTTCGCAGACGCTCCTGCCCTCCAGCCTCCCGCGCAGGTCCCAGAGCGCCGTCTCGACGCCGCACGTGGCGCGGCAGACGTAGGACCAGGGGAACTTGTATTCGGCCTCGATACAGCGCTGGGCGAGGCCGGCGATGTCGGTGGCATCCGCGCCGAGCGCATGGGGCGCGACCTGCTTGTGAAGGACGATGGTCGTGATGTCGGCGTGGAAGGGCGCCGTCTGGCCGAAGCCGGTGGCCCCGTCGTCGGTGGTCACCTTGACGATACACAGTTGGTCGCGGGTGAAGGTTTCGATGCGCTTGATCTTCATTTCGCCTTGTTCCCCTCGATGATGAGCTTGTGGGCGACCGCGCCGTCGCGGCCGTAGCGCAACGCCTTGATGTCGTCGCCGCGGAGGGAGATGACGACTTTGCCATCGGCAAGGGGGGCCTCGAGGTCGTAGCCGTCCTCAAGTTGCTGGAGGCGTGTGGTTGCCACCGGCTCACTGCCCGTCTTGTGCGGTCGGATGAGCGTGAGGAAGCCGGCGCGGAGCGCCGGCACGAGCGTGGCTGCCGTGAGGTGCCACTCGGAGAGCTTCACGCGGGCGCGGGGCGGCGGGTCGAACTTGTCGGTGAGCGAGAGCTTGAGGTCGGCGGGCGCGAGGAACGCCACGCGGCAGGCCGCCTTGCCGTTCACCACGCGAATGTCGCCCTGGCCTGTGACCTCGGGCTTCGTGGGCGCGTGGAGCCACCACTCGAAGGTCGAGGGCTTCGGGGCCTCGAGCCGGTCGTAGATCACAATCAGCTCGGGCTTGACGAAGAGGATGCTGCGCGTGAAGCGCTTGAGTCGGTCGCCGTAGGCCCGGCTCGCCTCGCCCGACACGAAGTCGAATGCCTCCGACGTATGGCACGCGAGAATCTTGCCGACGGAGGCGCTGGAGTGCTTGTTCTGCCCCTGGCCGTTCACGGTGATGGAGTTGGTGGACTTGGTCTCCCACATCCAGTTGGTGTGGTGGGCGCTGCCGTGGATGTCGCGTCGGCCTGTCGAAACGAGGAGCCGCTCGCCGAAGGCGTAGAGGAGGAAGGCGTTCTGCGCGTCGTAGCCGTGGCTCTGGGTGCCGAAGGGGCTGCTCTTGAAGATCACCTCGACATTGTCCTTCGCGTCGAGCAGCGTGGTGTTGAGCACGGCCAGCCCCGTGCCGCGGAAGCAGCGCGAGGTGGGCAGGTCGGTGGGCGGCTTGGGCTCGACCTTGGGCAGCGCGCCGCGGATGAAGCCGATGTAGCCCCTCTCCTCCTGTCCGCCGCCCTGGACGTCCACGTACCATTGCCAATAGGGGTTCTGCGCCTGCGAGGCGGAGGTGGTCATGACGGGGATGGCGCTGCGCGAGTTGCGCTCGGCCGCGAGGTCGCCGAACCCGCCGCCCGGCGTGCCTGGGGGCTGGAGATAGAGCGGGTAGTAGCCGATCTGCGAGAAGTAGGGCTTCTTGTAGGCGTCAATGTTCATCGCCACGCGCATCACGTCGGCCCACCAGGTGAAGCGGCCGATGTAGCTGGCCCAGTAGCTCGCGCCCTCGTGCCAGCCGCCGTCGGCGTCGCACCAGACGGGATAGGCGTTGTAGAAGACGTTCATGGCGAACCACACCCACTCGGCGGCCTCGGGGATTTCGTCGAGGAAGGCGATGCCGACTTCGCCGAGGAAGTGCCAGGCGCGGTTCGAGTGGCTGCCGTAGGGCTGCCAGATGTGGCGCGGCGCGAGGTGGTCGTACATCTCGGTGCCGCGGACGGCCATCACCTGGCGGCACTTGGCCTTCTCGGCGTCGGTGAGCAGGTCGTTGACGAAGGAGTAGGTGCGCGAGAAGTAGTAGTTGTAGGGCATGCCCGCCTCGTCGTTGTAGCGGTAGCCCGTGCTGCCCTTGGGCTCCCACTCAGCGGCGGCGAGGAGCAGGCGCTTCGCGAGCTGCCCGTACTCTTCCTTGCCGCCCAGGAGGCGGGTGAAGGCGAGGGTGGCCGCGCCGTTGAGCACGTTGATGGTGTAGACCCGGTTGCCCCACCAGATCGTCCGCCACTCCTCGCTGAGCCGCTGGGTGCCGGCCGGGTACTTCGGCGGCTCCTGGGTCGGGGGCGGGTTCTTCAGGAGCTTCTCGCACTCGGCGACCAGGTGCGCGTAGTGCTTCTCCAGGTTGCCCTGGGCAAGCTCTCGAAGGCCCGGCAACTGCTCGGGGCGGACGAAGAGGCGCGGGTGAACCTTCGGGATGCGGGCGAGCAGGTCTTCCCGCGAGGGCATCGGGAACTCCACCGCATCGTCGGCGATCGTGAACGCTCGCGCCTTGCTCCACGGCGACACGGCGCCCGTCCTGTTCGCGTATCGGAAGCGCCAGTGCCACTGGCCCTTGTCGAGGGGCTTGGGCGGGCAGTGGGCATTGAAGCGGATTGCCCCGGCGCGGTAGGCCGGCTCGCGGAACGCGGCGTCGCGCGCGCACTCCAGCTCATAGCTGGCCGCCCCTTTCTGCGGGCGCCACACGAAGCCCGGGGGATTCACGGGGCACGGCTGCCCCTCGATGGGTCGGAAGCCCCACTCGCCGGGTCCGCCAGGCGTGTCGTCCACGGCAAGATCCTCCGCAAAAGCACCAAGGGCGAGGTAGAGAACGGCCACACCCGCAAGGCAACGTGCCAGCATGAGAGCGTGCTCCTTCTGCGAAAGGGGCATGCATCAGACCATGAGCGGGGGGCGGGAGTCAAGCCGCACCACAGCGCAACTTGCGCGGGCCGCGGCGAGGCGGTTAAATGCGAGGGTGGATCCTGATGCCCCGGCGATGGAAAGGAGAAGGCGCATGGCCGCGAAGAAGATCCTGATGCTGGTGGGCGACTACGTGGAGGACTACGAGGCGATGGTGCCCTTCCAGATGCTCACCATGGTCGGGCACACGGTCCACGCCGTCTGCCCGGGGAAGAAGGCGGGCGACGTGGTCCGCACCGCCGTGCACGACTTCGAGGGCGACCAGACCTACAGCGAAAAGCGGGGGCACAACTTCGCGATCAACGCCGATTTCGACGCCGTGACGCCCGAGGGCTACGATGCCCTGGTGATCCCCGGTGGTCGCGCGCCCGAGTACATCCGCCTCGACGAGCGGGTGCTCGAGATCGTCCGACACTTTGCCGAGGTCAGGAAGCCCATCGCCTCGGTCTGCCACGGCCAGCAGGTGCTCGTCGCGGCGGGCGTGGTCGGGGGGAAGACTTGCACCGCCTACCCCGCCGTGAAGCCCGACCTCGTGCGCGCGGGGGCGAAGTGGGCCGACGTGAACGCCACGTTCTCGAACGCCGTGGTGGATGGGAACCTGGTTACGGCGCCCGCCTGGCCGGCGCACCCCGAATGGATGCGGAAGTTCCTCGAGGTCCTCGGCTCCACGATCAAGCCGTGAAGCGTCGGACCGGCCGCTTGAGGGGGTAGCAGCCGTGTCGCTCGACAGCCCCGCGGAATGCCTCGATGTGGGCAGGGGGGAAGGGCATGCCCTGATCGGGCGAGCAGAAGTAGCCGCCCTCGCGGCCGAGCTGCCAGAGGCGCTGCCGCACCTCGGCCTCGATGGCCTCGGCCGGCCCCGCCACAATCGTCCCCGTGCTCACGGCGCCCTGGAGCGCCATCCTGCCTTGCGTGGCCGCGCGCACCTTGTCGAGGTCGTTGGCCGTCGCCTGGACGGGGTTCAGGACGTTCACGCCGAGGTCCATGAAGGTTTCGAGCATCCAGTCAATCCTGCCGCACGAATGGAAGCCTATGATCACGCCGCGGCGCTTGTAGAGGTCGAAGAGGCGGCGGTACTCCGGCACGAGAAACTCGTGGACGATGTCGGGGCCGAGGAGTGGGCCGCGCTGGGTGCCGAGGTCGTCGCCGAGGCCGACCATTTCGACACCGACCTTCAGGTAGTGTGCGGCGATGCCGAGTTGCCAGTCCATCACCCGGTGCAGCACGTCGCGGGCGAAGCCCGGGTCGCAGCGGAACGCGAGCATCATGGTTTCCATGCTGGCGAGCATGTAGGACTTCTCCCAAAGCGTCTCGCGGTGGCTGCCGCTGAGGAAGAGGTCGCCGCCTGGGAACTCCTTCGCCCGCTGGTAGATCCTGCCGCAGATCCGCTCGTCGTTCGGATCAGGCCACGGGTAGCTTGCGAGGGCCTTGGGGTCGGCGAGCGGGTGATGGCGCGGGAAGCCCATCACGCCGTCGAGCTCCTTGTGCCACACGGTGCCCCAGATGTCGGTCCAGGTGGTGCCGACCGGGCAGTCGTGTCCGCCGCCCTGGTAGCCCTCGTGGTTGCAGCCGAGGTAGGCGAGGCCGTGCGTCGGCGGCCCGCCGACGACCCGCTCGGGCCGGTCGAAGCGGATGATGCGGAGGGCATTCTCCCTGTCGGTCACTGGCCGTCGCCTAGTCTTCGAGCGTGCTGACGTCGCCCTCGGGCAGGCCCAGCTCCCTGGCCCGCAAGAGTCGGCGCATGATCTTGCCGCTGCGGGTCTTCGGCAGGGCATCGACGAAGTCGATCTCGTCGGGGCGGGCGATGGGGCCAAGCTCCTTGCCCACGTGGACGCGCAACTCGTCCTTGAGCTTGTCGGTGGCCTGGTAGCCGCTCTTGAGGACGACGAAGACCTTGATGGCGTTGCCCTTGAGGTCGTGGGGCTTGCCGATGGCGGCGGCCTCCGAGACGGCTGCGTGGCTCACGAGGGCGCTCTCGACCTCGGCCGTGCCAAGGCGATAGCCCGAGACCTTCAGGACGTCGTCAATGCGGCCGATCACCCAGATGTAGCCGTCCTTGTCCTTCCGCGCGGAGTCGCCCGCGGTGTAGACGTTCGGGATTTTCTCCCAGTAGTTCTCGCGATAGCGGTCGGGATCCTTGTAGAGGGTGCGGAGCATGGCGGGCCATGGCCTTCGGATGACCAGGAAGCCGTCGTGGTCCGCCGGCACGGGGCTTCCGTGCTCGTCCACGACATCCACCACGACCCCCGGCAGCGGCAGGGTCGCCGAGCCGGGCTTCAGAGGGGTGGAGGGGACGGGCGAGATCATGATCATGCCTGTCTCGGTCTGCCACCAGGTGTCCATAATGGGGCAGCGTTTCCGGCCGACGTTGTTGTAGTACCATCGCCAGGCCTCGGGGTTGATCGGCTCGCCCACGGTGCCCAGGAGGCGCAGGGTCGAGAGGTCGCGGCGCGCGACCCAGCTCTCGCCGAAGCGCATGAGGCCCCGGATGGCCGTGGGGGTAGTGTAGAGCACCGAGACGCCGTAGCGCTCGACCAGGCTCCACCAGCGGTCGGGGCGTGGGGCGGTCGGGGCGCCCTCGTAGAGCAGCACGGTCGCCCCGTTGATGAGCGGGCCGTAGACGATGTAGCTGTGCCCCGTCACCCAGCCGGCGTCGGCGGTGCACCAGTAGGTGTCCTCGTCCCGCAGGTCGAAAACCCACTTGGTGGTGGCGCCGACGCCGACCATGTAGCCGCCGTGGACGTGCAGGATGCCCTTGGGCTGCCCCGTGGTGCCGGAGGTGTAGAGGACGAAGAGCGGGTCGTCGGCGTCGAGCCGCTCGGTGGCGCACTCGGCCGACGCGATGGGGAGCGACATGAGCTCGTGGTACCACACGTCGCGGGCGGGCTCCATGTGCACCTGGCTGCCCGTGCGCCGGACGACGATGACGATCTCGACCGATGGCGCGTGTGCGGTCGCCTGATCGGCGATCGCCTTGAGCTGCACGATTTTCCCGTTGTAGTAGCCGCCGTCGGCGGTGATCAGCACGCGGGCCTCGGCGTCCTCGATGCGGGTGCGAAGGGCCTCGTGGCTGAACCCCCCGTAGACTACGCTGTGGATCGCCCCGATCTTCGCGCACGCGAGCATCGCGATCACCTGCTCGGGAACGCGCGGCAGATACACCGTCACGCGATCGCCCTTGCGCACGCCCATGCTCTTCAGCACGTTGGCGAACCGGCACACTTCGCGGGAGAGCTGGAAGTACGTATACGAGCGCGTCTCGCCGGGTTCCCCTTCCCACAGCAGCGCCGCCTTATTCCTCCGCCAGGTCGAGAGGTGCCGGTCGAGGGCGTTCTGCACGATGTTGCACTTCGCCCCGACGAACCACTTGGCGAAGGGGTACTGCCAGTCGAGCACCTTCTGCCAGGGCTCGTACCACTCAAACCCCCGGGCCACCCCGTCCCAGAACCCCTCCGGGTCCTCGACCGAATGCCGGTAGACCTCCTCGTAGTTGGGGATCGCGCACTGTTCCGCGAGCCCAGCGGGGGGCTCGTACACCTCCACCTCGCCGGCGACCATTGGCACGGCCATGCTTCGGCCTCCGAATTGTGCCTGTCGGCCCACCGGCCCTTGCCTCCGGCATTCTAGCGCTTCCGCTGCCAATGTCAACCGCTCTTGACGACTCGGTGCAGGGCAGATAGAATCCGGGGTAGGATGATGCACAAATCCCTCTATCGCTGGGCGCTGCTTCTCGCGTGCGCCGCGTCCGCCGCGAGCGCCGGCAAGTTCGATGGCCGGCTGGTCGTCGAGGACTTCGAGGCGTTTGTGTGGGGCGAGGACTGGGCGACGGTGCAGTTCTCGCCCGGGGCCGACCCCAGGATGAAGGCGGAACGCGCGACGGTGCACTCGGGCCGCCAGGCCTGCCGGCTCGATGTGCCGCCGGGCGAGACGCTCACGCTCGTGCCGGACCGCGGCACACGCTTCGTCGGAAACGGGGAGAAGCCGCCGCTGCCGCTGCCCGGCGTGCCGGAGCGGATCGGGCTATGGGTCCACGGCGGGCACTCGGGCCATCGCATCTGGCTGCGCGTGCTCGACGCGGCGGGGAAGACGGCTGAACTGGCACTGGGGAGCGTGGACTTCGAGGGCTGGCGGCTCCTCGAGGCCCGCACGGTGGGCCTCCCCGCGCCCCTGGCGCTCCGCGCCATCACGGTGCGGGGCGGCGACGGCCCGCTGGTGCTCGACGACCTTACGCTCGCCACCGCGGCCCCCACGCCGCTGCACCTGACGCTTCGGCCCCTCGCCGCGCAGGGCGACTTCGTCGAGGGGCAGCCCGTGCCGGTCCTCGTGCTGCTCCAGTGTCTCGGCGAGCAGGCCGTCGAGGGCACGGGCGAGGTGGCGGCCTTCGAGGCGGCCTCGCCGGGCGTGTGCGCGGGTCGCGCGAGCTTCCGCTTCCGGGCCTCCGCGGCCGAGCCGTTCCGCACGACGCTGCGGCTGCGCCTTCCGCCCGGCGTGCACTCGCTGGTCGCGCGGGCCGGCGAGGCGGAGTGCTCGCAGCGGGCAGTCGTCCACCGCGCCGCGCCGAAGGCACCCGAGCGGGCGGTGACGGCGGTGCGCCGCTTCGGGCGGGCGGGCGATGCGCTGCGGGTCTACGAGAGCGCCCTGTCGCCGGCCCTCGTAGTGGAGACGACGGGGGACACGCTGACGCTGTTCCGCGGGCTGCGGGACGCCGGGCTCCGTCCGCCGCAGCACCTTCTGACGCGCATGCACCCGGAGCGCACGGAACTTCTGGAGCCGTGGATTCTCCTGTGGTTCGGGGAGACGCCGGAGTGGCGGGGCGTGGACCTCGCCGACGGCTCGCCCTGCCCGACGTTCGACGTGCCGTTCCTCGTCGTGTTCGACCAGCTTCCGCGCAGTTGGCGGACGCCGGCGGGCCTGGAGCTGCGGTTCGGCCGCCGCGGGGCGCGGGCCGCCGTGCTGCCGCTCCTGGGCGTCCGCCGGGCCGACCCCGCGGAGACGACCAGTTGGCAGGCCAGCCCCGAGGCCCTGGGCAAGCTCGCCCAGAGCTGCCGCTCCTGGGCGCGCCTGCTCCAGGCCGTCCCCGTGGACCTCACGGAGGAGTACCGCGTGGACGCGGAGCGCGACCTCATCGAGGTCCGCGTGCGGTTCCAGTACCTGACCCTGGCGGGGCGGTGGGGCGGCGGAAGCCGCGGCGCGGCCCCGGTGCCGCCGCTCCTGATGCTGGCGCGGCAGGCGGGGCTGCCCGTCCGCTTCTCGAAGGAGCCGGTCGCCACCGGCTGCTCGACCTCGGTCGGCCCCTACTTCATCGTGCCCGACGCCGAGGGCTACACCTACTCGATCTCGGGGCTGCTGCGCTTCGTGCTCCGCGCCGTGGCCGACGTGCCGCCCGGGGTGCCCGGCGCCCAGGTCTCCCTGGTCCGCAACTACCGCACGCTCTCGGGCGAGGCGGTGAAGATTCCGTTCTGGGTGGCCTATGGCGGCGCGGCGGGCGGCGCCGCCTCGGACGCCTTGGCCCGTTTCATGCTGTCGCCTGCGAACGCGCGGTTCGCCTACGACGCGGCGAGCGGGCGGCTGCGGGCCTGGGACGGTCTTCTTGCCCAGACCCAGGGCGACGCGGCGGCGGCCCGCTACACGGCCGAGTTTCTCCAGGGCTGCTGGTACGCGGGCCTCCACGCGGGGCTGTGGGACACGCTTCGCCCCCGCTGGCGCCAGGTGCTGGCGATGCGCGAGACCCTGGCAGGAGCGGACGACTGGGCGACCCTGGGCCTTGGCTCCCACGACGGGCCGGCCGACGCCCCGTTCGGCGCCGCGCTCTACTTCGCTCGCCTGGCGGCGCGCCTCGGAGGCCAGGACGACTACGCGCGAGGCTGCGCGCAAGCCGTCAAGCTCCTCGTCGCGGCCTACGCGCTCGTGGCCGCGGCGCCCGAGTACACGGGCGAGCTTGGCCCCTGGCCGGGCCTCGCGGGACAGCAAGGCAGAGCCATCGGGCGATGCCTGGGCGGCAGCGTGGGCTTCGCCGCCGGCCCGCCGCCCTTCGTGACGACCCCGAGCGACGCCGGCTACTCCTTCGCCGCCGAGTTCCTGGGGGAGTACTACCGCGAGCACTTCCACGGGGGGCCGCTGGACTACTTCGGGCGAAGCCCGGCGGAGTGGTCGCAACGGCTCTTCGGCGCCCTGAGCAGCCCCGATACGGGCAAGCGGTTCCGCCCCGCCTCGCCGCCGGCCGGCCCCTTCGCCACCAACTACGTCTACTCGGTCGAGGCGGCGCGCGACGGCTGGCCGGCGATGACCTGGCGTTCGCACCGCTCGCCCGCCGGCGGGCCGCTCACGTTCGGCGGCATCGGCGCCGCGAGCGCCGCCAGGGGAGGGCTCGACCGGACCTGCACCGTCCGCCCCTGGCTCCGCCTGTCGGCCTACACCGCTATCGAGGCCCCACCGCCTCCCAGAGAAGCCACGTCCCAACCGCCACCGCCGCCAAAGCCGCCACCATCCGAAATAGGCCCCGGTATACCCGACCGAAGTCGGCCTTGAAATACTCGGTGCTCAGCACCAGGCACAGGTGCACGGGCGAGAGCAGCACGCCGAACAGCCCGCCCGCATACGCGAGCGCCAGCCGCCCGTAGTGGACGCCCGCCGCATCCACAATCAGCGACGCCACCAGCGGGAAGCAGATGGCCACCGCCGCGGGCATGTAGCCCGTCAGCAACCCCACGCTCAGCGGCAGAGCGAAGAGGAGCAACGGCTCGGGCACGCCCCACTCGGCGAAGGCCCGCGCCAGATTCCCGCCTGCCTGATACGCGTCGAGCATCTGTCGGAACGCCACGACGCCGTACACCAGCACGATGAGGCGCACGGAAAGCGTCTGGCGGACGAGGCCCCAAACCTCGCGCCAGGGCGTCCGCCGCGACCAGAGAAGCAGCGGATTCACCACGGCCAGCGCAATGAGGAGTGCAGCCCCCGTCGAGAGCGGCACGGGCATCCCTGCCGCGCGGCCCAGGGCGGGCGCCGCCGTGAGCACGATGAGGAGCACGATGGGCCACACGCCGGCCAGCAGGTCGCGCCAGGTGGCGGGGCCGTGGCTCTTGTGGTCGTCGGGCGGAAGATGCACGCGGCGGAAGCAGAAGACCGCGCCGATCAGGATGGCGCCCAGGGTGAGGGGCGCGTTGGCCAGGATGATGCGGTCGAGCGGCGCCCGCAGAATCGCCGACGCGAAGAGCAGCCCGGGATACAGCGGCCACGTCCACTCCCACACGTGGCGGAACCAGTAGTTGATGAGCGTGCGGTCCTCGCCCGGCACGGAGAGGCCGTTGGCCAGCTCGCCGACCATCGGCGCCGAGAAGAGCGCGCCGCCCGGCGTCGGCAGCAGGCCGATGAGGGCCGGCCCGGCCGCCATCGCGGCCCGGCGGTCGCGCAGCAGGGACTTCAGCGTGCCGATGAGCTGCTGGAGTCCGCCCCCGTGCTTCAGCGTGTGCCCGAGGAGTTGGATGAGGAGCACGAGGCCGAGGAGCTGGAGGTTCGCGGGGTCAATCGCCGCCTTGCCCAGGTTCACGACGATCCCGCCCAGAGCCGGCCCGACGCCGCGCGGCACGCGGCTCCACTCGATGCCGAAGCACAGGCCCACCACCACCGCGCCGGTCACCAGCGCGTAACTCACATCCACCCGACGCCGAATCAGGTAGATCATGAGGGCGAAGACCAGGGCGAGGCAGATGCACTCGAACAACGCAGGTCACTCCACGGGACGGGTCGCGGCGCCGCCGAGCAGCACGGTCGGGCGCTCGGAGAGGACGACGGGGATGCGCCGCCCCTGCCAGTCGAGGAGGGCCTCGGCGCTCGCGGGACGGTTGTCCAGGTTATCTGGCGACAGCGCCCAGAGGATGGCGGCCTCGCCCTCGGGGGTCGCGAAGCAATGGCCGACGGCTTTGCCCGACTTGGCTTCGAGCTTGGCGTCGCCGAGGAACCTGGCGGCCCGCAGCAGCCGCACCGTGGCCGCGAACGACCAGGCGGCCGGCGTCGGCCCGTCGGTGACGGCGAGCGAGAACTCCGACTTGTCGAGCGGCACCGGCGAGTTGCCCTCGGTGTAGCCCTGATACCAGAACGTCCTCTCGATGCCGAGGGCGAGCACGGTGGCGAGCACCTTGGGCGCGTAGCTCTGGAGCTGGTCGTGGGAGAACGGTCCGATCCAGTTGGCCTCGTGGCGGAGCGAGGCGCCGATCTCGGTCATCCACAGCGGCTTCGGCGTCCCGGCCTCGGCCAGCCAGCGCCGCGTGGCCTCGACCGTCCGCCGGATGTTCGCCACGCTCCAGTACATATGCACGTCCACAATGTCGCAGGCCGTGCCGAGGCCGTTGCGGATGAGCCAGGGGACGAAGTCGCGGTCGTAGTCGCCGCCCATCGCGAAGGCGCCGGAGAGCACGAGGCACTGGGGATCGGCCTTCTTGGCCGCGGCGTAGACGGTCTTCTGAATCTTGAGGAACGCCTCCCGCCGCTCCTGGAGCCACGTAGCGTCCTTCTGCTGCTCCTTATCCTTGGCGGGCCAGAAGAAGCCGAAGTTGTCGGGCTCGTTCCAGGGCGACCAGTGGCGGATGCGGCCCTTGTAGCGGGCGACGATGCGGCTCACGTAGTCGCCCCAGGCATCGAAGTCGCCGGGCGGATAGGTGGACCAGCCCCACCAGGCCTTCTGGCTCTCGGGGTCGAGGGGCGCGGCCCACTTGACGCTGGGGCCCAGGCAGCCGAGGGGCTGAAGGCCCACGGCCTCGACCACGTCCAACTCGCGGTCGGGGCGGTCGAACTTCCACTGCCCCTTCTTCGACTCGACGTTAGCCCACGCGCACGTGACGCCCCGCACCCACCCGACGCCCGTGGCCTTGGCCTGCGCGAGCTGCTTGAAGGCGAGGTCGGGTGGGAAACGGTCGAGATGGAGGTTGACGCCGAAACGGTTGTCCGCCGGCCCTGGCGACGCCTCCGCGCCCTTCGGCGGCTCGGCCGCCTGGCCAGCCGCCACGGCGCCCAGTGCCAGCGCGCCTCCCTGAAGGAATCCTCTGCGGTTCTGCATCCTGTGCTTCCTCATGAGCAGGAGGAGGCCACCGGGGCGCTACTTGGTGGTTTGGGCCTTGCCCTTGCGCTGCGGACGCGGCGCGCCCGTGGCGTCGGGGGCGTTCACCTTGGGGAGCCACGCGGCCAGCTTGTCCTTGATCTCCTTCGATTTGGGCTTGGCCGCGAGATTGGTCCACTCCAGCGGGTCCTTCTCCTCGTCGTACAGCTCCTCGGAGCCGTCGCGGTAGCGGATGTAGCGCCACTTTTCGGCGCGGACGCTGTGGTTGTCCTTGCCGTAGGTGGTCACGGCGGGCCGGTCCCAGGCACCGGTGGGCTCCTTGAGGAGCGGCAGGAGGCTCACGCCCTCGAGCGTTTTCGGGCGCTCGAGGCCGCACAGATCGGCGAGCGTGGGATAGATGTCAAGGAAGCTGACAGTGCGCGCGCATCGGCCCGCGGGCTTCGTGACCCCGGGCACGGCCATCATGAACGGGGCGTGGGTGGCCTCCTCCCAGAGGGCGAACTTGCGCCAGTGGAGCTTCTCGCCCAGGTGCCAACCGTGGTCGCCCCAGAAGACGACGATGGTGTTCTTCGCGTGGGGGCTCTTGTCGAGCGCGTCGAGCACCTTGCCCACCATCGCATCGCAGAAGCTGATGCTGGCGAGGTAGCCCTGCACCGCCTGCCGCCACTGGTTGTGGTCAATCACCTTCTTGTGGTCGCCCTCGGGCCGGGCGATCTGGCGGGCGATGGGCGGCACGTCGTCGAGGTCGTTCTCGTTGACGTTGGGCAGCGTGATCTTGTCGAGAGGATACAGGTCGAAGTACTTCTTCGGCACGTACCACGGCAGGTGCGGCCGGAAGATGCCGCAGGCGAGGAAGAGCGGCTTGTCGTAGCTCTTGCCAAGCTGCTCGCCCACCCACGTGGCGACCTTGAAGTCGTCCATCTCCTCATCGGACACGTCCACCGGCCCCCAGTCGAAGTGGGCGGCGTTGGGGATGCCGTTGACCGGGCGCTTCGGCGGCACGGGGTCGCCGCCCTTGGGGATGTAGTGGTCCCAGCCCTTCTGGGTGAAGAACTGCTCGCCGGTGCCGTGGTGGTAGACCTTGCCGCGGCCGAGCACGGTGTAGCCGGCGGCCTTGAACGCCTCCTGAAGCGTCACGGCGTCCGGCATCGCGGGCCGCCAGGGCTGGGGGTTGTGGTAGACGCCCGAGGTCGAGGGGCGGATGCCGGTCATCAGGCTGGCCCGCGACGGGTTGCACGCGGGCGCCGTGCAGTAGGCCCGCTCGAACACCACGCCGCGCGCGCCCAGGCGGTCCATGTTCGGCGTCTTCACGTCGGGGTGGCCGCCGAGGCAGCCGACCCAATCGTTCAGGTCGTCAATGGCGATGAACAGCACGTTGGGCTTGGCGGCCGCCTCCTGGCCCGATACAAGGCCCAGGCGCCCGACCGCCAGCGCCGCCGGCCCGCCGAGAGTCGTCGAGAGGAACCGCCGTCGCGTGAGCATGACAAACCTCCGTCGCTCAATGCGCCGCCCGCTGCCCCGGCCGCGCGAAGAGCTTCTGAAGCAGGATGAAGAGGAACAGCAGGAGGCCGATGGCCACCCGCGTCCACCACGAATTCAGGTTCTCGAACGTGATGCCCGTCTGGATGATGCCAAAGATGAGGACGCCGACGAGTGTGCCGACGACGTAGCCCACGCCGCCCGTGAGCAGCGTGCCGCCGACGACCACGGCCGCAATGGCGTCCAGCTCCATCCCCAGGCCCGCCCGCGGGTCGCCGCTCGAGCCGTAGAGCGTGAACACGATGCCGGCGAGGGCCGAGCAGAAGCCGCTGAGGCCGTAGACCAGCACCTTCGTCCGCCCCACGGGCACGCCCATCAGCAGCGCCGCCTCCTCGCCTCCGCCGACGGCGTAGACGTTTCGCCCGAAGACCGTGCTCGTCGAAAGGTAGATGCCCACGCCCACGACGGCCAGGAACACCAGCGCCGTGGCGGGCACCCGCGCCCCCGGCAGCTCCAGCCCCCAGGTCGTCACGGCCTTGTAGAGGGGGTTGGCGATCGGGATCGACTCGATGTGCAGCATGAAGCCGAGGCCGCGAGCGAGAAACATCCCGGCCAGGGTCACGATGAACGGCGGCAGGCCGAACCAGCGGACGATGCTGCCCATCCCCAGGCCGAACGCCGTGCCCGCCGCCAGCACGACCGCCATCGCGACGGGCGGCGGCACGCCCCAAAGCTGCATCTGCACGGCCATCAGCACGCTCGACAGCGCCACCACCGAGCCGACCGACAGGTCAATGCCCCCCGAGAGAATCACGAACGTCATCCCAATCGTCACGATGCCGAGAAACGAGTTGTCCCCGAAGAAGTTCACGAAGACCTGTGCCGAGAAGAACCCGTCGTAGCGCACCGCCCCGACGGCGTACAGCAGCACGCACACCCCAACGGTCGAGAGCAGCGGAATGTGCTTCTGGGAGAACGGCAGCTTCATGACGCCCCTCCCCCTGTAGGCGGGATGTCCCCATCCCGCGTCCGCATTGTGGGCGGGACGTCTCCGTCCCGCGTCTTCTCGCGGGGCAGGGACGCCCCGCCCACAAGAATGGAGCGGAACTGCTCGGACTGGAGCAGGCAGACGGCGATCACGACGACGGCCTTCACCACAAGCGTGTACTCCACAGGCACGCCGCGGGTCAGGATCGTCGTCGTGAGCGTCTGCATGATGAGCGCGCCGAGGATCGAGCCGAGCACGTTGGCCCGCCCGCCGCTGAACGGCGTGCCGCCGATGACCACGGCCAGGATGGCGTCCAGCTCCACGTACTCCCCGCAGCGGAGCGGGTCGCCCTGCTTGATGTCCGCCGTGTAGATGAGGCCGGCGATGCCCGCGCACAGGCCGCAGAAGCCGTAGACGAGCAGCTTCACCAGCCACGGGCGGATGCCCGACAGGCGGCTCGCCCGCTCGTTGCTCCCCACCGCCTCGATGGTGAGGCCCGCGGTCGTCTTCCGCGTCACGAGCAGCGTCGCCGCCACCACGAACGCCACGATGAAGACCGTGAACGGCAGGCCGAGCCAGCTCCCAGAGCCGAGGAACTCGAAGTCGGGCCGGTTGAAGCGGACTCGCTGCCCCTCGCTGAGGAGCTGGGCGATGCCGCGCCCCGCCACGAGCAGGATGAGCGTGGCCACGATGGGCTGGAGCCGCAGGAACGCCACGAGCACCCCGTTCCACAGTCCCGCTGCCAGCGCCACGGCCAGGGCCACCGCCCCGGCCGCCGCCGCCGAATGGGGCGGCGTGCTCGTGAGCAGCAGGGCGGCCACCGTGCCCGCCATCGCCATCACCGAGCCGACCGAGAGGTCAATCCCCGCCGTCGCGATCACCAGCGTCATTCCCACCGACAGCAGCATCACGATGCTCCCGCGGTGCAGGATGTCAATCGCCGAGCCGTAGAGCCGCCCATCGCGGACCTCGATGACGCCGAAGCCCTTGGTGAAGAGGAGATTGAACGCGAGCAGCGCCACGAGCGCCCCGGCGGGCCAGAAGCTGCGGCTCTTGAGGAACCGCCGCCACAGGTCATTGAGGAACAGCAGTGCTCTACGCATCAGCCTCGCCGCCGGCGATAATGTGCATGATGGCCTGCTCGTCAATCTCGCCGCCCGTCAACTCGGCGACCTTGCGGCGGTCGCGGAGCACGGCCACGCGATGGCTGCGACGGACGACCTCCTCGAGTTCCGAGGAGATGAAGACGACGGCCATGCCGTCGCGCGACAGCTCCTCGACCAGACGCTCGACCTCGGCCTTCGCCCCCACGTCAATCCCCCGCGTCGGCTCGTCGAGGATGAGGAGCCGCGGGCTCATCGCCAGCCAGCGGGCCAGAATCACCTTCTGCTGGTTCCCGCCGCTGAGCGTCCGCGCCGGCTGCTCAGGGCCAGAGACCACGATGCCGAGGAGGCGGATGAACTTCTCGGCGACCTCGAGCTGCCTGGCCCGCGACACGATGCCGCATCGCGCGAGCCGGCGCTGCACGGCCAGGACGATGTTCTCGCGCACCGAGAGGTCGGGCAGGATGCCATCGCTCTTGCGGTCCTCGGGGCAGAAGCCGATGCCGAGCCGCACCGCCGCCCGCGGCGAGCGGAGCTTCACGGCCACGCCCCCAACGCGCACGTTGCCGCTCGTCGCCCTGTCCACACCGAAGAGGAGACGGGCCACCTCGGTCCGCCCCGAGCCGAGGAGCCCCGCCAGGCCGAGCACCTCGCCCTCGCGGACCGTGAGGTCGAGCGGCTCGACGGCGCCCCGTCGCCCGAGGCCCTTCGCCTCGAGGAGCGGCTTGCCCGCGCCCGCGGCGGGCGACGCCTTCTCACGCTCCATCGCGGCTACGGCGGCTGGGTCTTTGCCCAGCATGTGGCCGATCAGCTCCAGCCGCGTCAGCTTCGCCGTCTCGTACGTGCCGACCAGTGCTCCGTTCCGCAGCACGGTCAGGCGGTCGGCGATGGCGAACGCCTGGTCGAGGAAGTGGGTGATGAAGAGCACGGCGACGCCCTTGGCCTTCAGCGTGCGGATGATGTCGAAGAGGCGGGCGACCTCGCCCTCGTCGAGGCTCGACGTCGGCTCGTCCATGATGAGGAGCTTGGCCGAGATGTCCACCGCCCGCGCAATCGCCACCATCTGCTGAATGGCGACGGGATACGAGGCGAGCGAGCGGCCGACGTCGAGCCGCAGGCCGAAGCCGGCGAGCAGTGCCCCGGCCTTCTCGTGGATCGCCCGCCAGTCAATCCACCAGGCCCGCCCGGGCTGGCGGCCGAGGAAGATGTTCTCGGCCACCGACAGGTGCGGCACCAGGTTCACCTCCTGGTAGATCGTGGAGATGCCCAGGTGCTGTGCCTCGAGCGGCGAGCGGGGCGCAATCGCCTGCCCGTCGAACACGATCTCGCCCGCGTCGCGCGGGTAGACGCCGGTGAGCACCTTGATGAGGGTGGACTTGCCCGCCCCGTTCTCGCCCATCAGGGCATGGACTTCGCCCCGCCGCATCGAGAAGTCCACGCCGTCGAGCGCCAGGACGCCGGGGAACCGCTTGGTGATGCCATGCATTTCGAGGATGGGGCGCTGGGCAGGGGCAGGGCCGCACTCAACCATCGAGCTTCGGTTCCGCAGGCAGGATATCCATGACCCGTGACCCGTGACCCGTGACGCGTGACCAGAAAGAGAAGGACTCCTGCCCTGGCGCTTCTCTCTTCTCACGCGTCACGCGTCACGCGTCCGGCTTCACCTGTCTCGCCGGCAACGACCCTCTAGTATTGCCGGCTCTTGATGTCTTCCGCCGCCGTGGCCTGCTCGAAGAGCCGGTCCTTCACCACCGTCTTCTTCGGCAGCGTCTCGCCCTTGAGCAGCTTCTCGACGGCGTCGAAGGCGGCCGGGCCGAGGAGTGGGTTGCACTCGACCGTGGCGTTCAGCTCGCCGTCTATCATCGCCTGGAAGGCGTCGTGAACGGCGTCAATCGAGACGACGATGACCTCGGTGCCGGGCTTCATGCCAGCCGCCTTGAGGGCCTGGATGGCGCCGATGGCCATGTCGTCGTTGTGGGCGTAGACGGCCTGGATGTTCTTCCCCTCGGCCTTGATGAAGGCCTCCATCACCTCCTTGCCCTTGGCGCGGTCGAAGTCGCCGGTTTGCGACTTGATGATCTTCATGTCCGGGTACTTGGCAAGCACCTCCTCGAAGCCCTTCTTGCGGTCAATGGCGGGGGCGGAGCCGGGCGTGCCCTCGAGCTGCACGATATTGCACTTGCCGCCCGTCTTCTTCGCCAGCCACTCGGCGGCCATCCGCCCCTCCTCCACGAAGTCCGAGGCGATGAGGGTCGCGTACAGGCTCTCGTCCGTCACCTTGATCCCGCGGTCCACGAGCACGACGGGGATTCCTGCCTGCTTGACCTCGGTGAGCACCGGCTCCCACCCTGTCTCGACCACGGGGGCGAGGATGATGGCCTTGACCTTCTGGGCGATGAAGGTGCGGAGCGCCTTGATCTGGTTTTCCTGCTTCTGCTGCGCGTCGGCGAACCTCAGCACGACGTTGCGCTCCGTCGCCTCCTCCTGGATCGACTTCGTCTCGGCCGTGCGCCAGGCGCTCTCTGCCCCGATCTGGCTGAAGCCCACGCGCACGCGGTGCTCCTTCTTGCCGCAGCCCGCGGCCATCAGGGCCACGACGCCCAACGCCACGCCAAGCCACACGTTCCGCATCTTCACTCCTCCTGTCTTCTCACGTTTCACGAATCACGCCTTCAGGAACAACTCCACGACGGGGACAGCCGCATTCGGCCTCACGACCGGCAGTTCCAGCGTGAGCGTCTTCTTCGGGTCGCCCACGGTCGGCCTTGCCTTGAGCATGCCATCTCCTCGCTCTTCTCGCTTTTACCCCCCGAAGGTTGCCGCACCTTCGGGAGGGGAATGCCTTGCCCCTGCCCCGCGATATCGCCCGGCAGTATCGCAGTTTCCCCGCCCGTCGTCAAGTTGCTCCGACGGCCCGCCCGCGCTACAATCGCCGCTGCGCCATTTGTCTCTTCGGCCCCTCTTCCCAGATGCCCCCAGGAGCCCATGCTCGGCCTCCCTTTCCCCACCAGCCCCTTTGCCTGGCACCGCGTGACCTTTCGCGCAAAGGCCCCCACGGGCGGCATGATCGCCGCCGTCTCGCTCGACCCCGAGGGCAAGCCCCTCGACGCCGACCACCACACGGGCATTGACGCCTCGGCGGACTGGACCGAGCAGAGCTTCTGCACCCGCGCCAAGGCGGGCGCCACCCACGCCGTCATCCGCGTCAACCCGCCGTCGCTGGCCGACCGCGTCCGCGACGTGACCGTCGAGCCCGCGAGCGGCCCCGCCGTGGCCGAGTGGGCCGACGCCGTCTGGTCCACCATGCCCCCGCTCGTCTGGGACCCGCCCCCTGACCGCTCGCGCCATCTGCCCGCGGTCTCTGCTGCTCTTTCCGAGTCACGCGTCACGCGTCACGCGTCACGCCTCCGCGTCGTCATGCTCGGCGATTCCATCGTCAACGACACCGGAAACTCCCCCTGGGAGGTCCTCGTCGAGCGCCACCACCCCGGCCTCCGCCTCGAGGTCGTCACCAGCGTTCGCGGCGGCACAGGCTGCTGGTATTACCAGGACGAGGGGCGTGTGAAGCCCTACGTGCTCGACTACGCGCCCGACCTGCTCATGATCGGCGGCATCAGCCACAACGCCGACACCGAGGCCATCCGGTCCGTCATCCGCCGGGTGCGGGAGCACATCCAGCCCGACATCGTGCTGATGACGGGCGCCTTCGGCAAGGGCCGCGACCCGCGCACCCTGCCCGGTTGGTCGCCCGTGGTCCGCCCCGATGGCGACGGCTATCGCAGCCGCCTGATGGCCCTCGCCATCAAGGAAGGCTGCGAATTCCTCGACCTCGAGGGCGCCTGGGGCGCCTACCTTCTGGGCATCCGCCAGCCGTACGCCTGGCTCATGCGCGACGAGGTCCACGCCAACGCCCGAGGCGCCCAGGTCCTGGCCCGCATCCTCGAACGCTTCTTCGCCCCGAGCCGCTGACCGCCTCGCTGTCGGCAGACTCGCACCTCCTGGCAGGCGCGCGGCAACAGGTGCGAGCCTGCCGACACATGGGCGCGGCGGCCCGGGGCCTCTACTTGCTCCTCCAGATCGCTCGCCTCTCTGCCGACCTCTCCGAGGCCCACCTGGGCGGCAAGAAACATGTTGCCCCCCCACTACGGCTCGCTCCAGAGCCTGGCCAGGCTCCTCCTGGAAGCCTTCCGCACCGACCGCCTCCCTTCCCCTCACGACGCCGACGCCTTCCTCCACACCCCAGTCCAGGTCCGCCTCCCTACCAGGCCAACGTCCACCCGGTCCGCCTCTTCGGCGCCCTCCTCCGCGCACGCAGGGCTGGAGTCTCCACGGCTGCTGTCAGGGGTGCCGCTATTGACAGGGGCGAGGGCAGATGCCAAACTGGTGCCCCTGGTCTGGTCTTTGTGGGACGCGTGGAGTATGCGATGAAGACGATCAGAAGAGCTCAATGCGCCTGGCTTGCGGGGGTGGCGTTGGCGGCGGGCACCGCGCTTTCCGCTGAGGTGGGGCAGCTCCTGGCCTCGAAGGAGCCGGGCTGGCCCCAGTGGCGCGGGCCGCGACGCGACGGCATTTCGGACGAGAAGGGCCTGCTCCAGGAGTGGCCCGAGGGCGGCCCGAAGCTGCTCTGGAGCGTCTCTGACCTCGGCCGCGGTTGGTCCGCGCCCATCATCACGCGCGGCACCCTCTACATCACCGGCGACGTGGGCGAGGAACTGCACGTCTTCGCCTTCGACCTCGACGGCAAGCTCAAGTGGCGCTCCAAGAACGGCCACTCCTGGAAGCGCTCTTACCCCGGCGCCCGCGGCTCCTGCACCTACGACGAGGGCCGGCTCTACCACATCAACGCGCACAACCGCATCGCCTGCCTCGACGCCGCCGACGGCAAGGAGCTGTGGGCAGTTGACCTCATCCCCCGCTTCGAGGGGCGGAACATCATGTGGGCCATCGCCCACCATCCGCTCATTGACGGCTCCCGCGTCATCGTCACCCCCGGCGGCAAGAAGGCGCTCATGGCCGCACTCGACAAGAAGACGGGCGAGACCGTGTGGGCCACCGAGCCGCTGATGTTCGAGCGTACGGACAAGTTCGGCGGCGGCAAGCTGCCCGAGGCGCGGCAGGAGGCCGACGCGCCCGGCTACTCCTCGCCCATCCTCTTCGAGCTGGGCGGGCGGCGGCACATCGTCAACTGCTCCTCACGCCACGCCTTCGGCGTGGATGCCGACACGGGGAAGCTGGTCTGGACGCAGCCCATGCCGACGACCTGGGAGGTGATCGCGGTCACGCCCGTCCTCTACAAGGACTGCGTTTTCGTGACCGGGCCCGACGGCCGCGGCGGCAAGCTCTTCCGGATCATCGTCGAAGGCGAGAAGGTCCGCACGGAGGAGGTCTGGACCGCCGACATGGACACCTGTCACGGCGGCGTCATCGCGGTCGGCGATGTGCTCCACGGCTCCTGGTATCGGCGCTTCGATGGCGTTGGCTGCGTGGAAGCGGCGACGGGCAAGACCCTGCACCGCACGAACGAGCTTTCGATGGGCTCGATGACCTATGCCGACGGCCGCCTCTACTACCTCGCCCAGCGCGGCCAGATGGCCCTCATCAACCCCGACCCCAAGGACTTCCGCATCGTCAGCTCTTTCCCCTTCGCCGTCGGCGACGGCCGCCGCCGCGACGTGTGGGCGCACCCCGTCGTCCTCGACGGCCGCCTCTACCTCCGCCACCACGACAAGCTCTCCTGCTACGACGTGAAGGAGCGGGATAAATGATGAATGAAGATGTGACCCTCCGGCTGCTCCTGATTGCGGCGCTCGCCGCGCCGGCCAGTGGCGCGGCGACGGGGCCGCTCTGGGAGGGCTTCGGGCCAGGCGGCGGCGGATGGATCGAGGACGTGTTGTCTCATCCGACGAATCCCCAGGAGGCATGGTGCGTCACCGACCTCACCGGGCCGTTCCAGACCCTCGACGGCGGCCTCACCTGGCGGCAGCGGGCGACCGTTGTCCAGCACAGGATGATGGCCCGCAAGCAGATCTACTCCTACAACCGCGCGTTCGCGATAGACCCGAAGGAGCCGAAGCACCTCTACTGGGGCACCTCGAACATGGTCTGGGCAAGCCACGATGGCGGGGAGACCTGGGACGTGGCCTACGGGCAGTTCCCCGCCTTCGGCGACCCGAAGCCGCTGAGCCAAGGGGTCACCCTGAGCGTCGGCCCCGATGGGACGGTCTACGCGCTCGATCATGCGGTCGTGCTCCGGGCCTCGCGGGACCGCGGGAAGACCTGGCAGGAACTTGCTCGCCCGCCCGTCAAGTCCGCCAACCCGGTCACTCCGCCTTTCCCCTTCGCTGGGCTGGATGGGACGCTCTACGTCAGCGGCCGGTCGCCCGAGGGGCTGGCTGTCTCGCACGATGGGGGGAAGACCTGGGGCATGGCGCTCAAGGGGAGCGTCGTCCTCAATATCCAATACGCAAGCGACCGCAGGACGCGACCGCAGACGGCATTCGCTTTGGACGCAGCGGGCAGCGTCTACCGGACGGACGACGGGGGGAAAGGCTTTGAGAAAGTGGCAACCGTCCGCCACGCCTGGCAGCCGGGGCGGCGCTTCCCCGGCGGCCTCGCCGTCTCGCCCGACGGCACAGTCATGGTCTGGGCGCAGCGCGAGCAGAAGCTGAGCCGCGACTGGGGCAAGACCTGGGAGCCCTTCTCGATTGACAAGAAATGGCGCTTGGGCAGCTACGCGGGCATGAACCGCTACGGCTCCCCCGAGGGCAAGTGCAGCGGCCTCGCCGTCTCCTGCGACGGCAAGACCTGGCTCAAGTGCGACAGCTCGCTGATGGCCCGCAGCCTTGACACGGGCGGCTCATGGACCGGCTGTGCCGCGGGCATCAACATCCTGTGCTACGCGAACGGCCCGGCCGTCTCAAGCGAGGACCCCGCCGTCGTCTTCGTCGCCGCCTACGACCAGGGGGTCTTCCTGTCCCGCGACGACGGGAAGACCTGGAAGGCGGCGAACACCGACCCTGCCCATTGGGGCGACGACTGGGAGAACAACCACGCCCCCTTCGTGCGCCAGCATCCGAGAGACCCGAAGACCTGGTTCTGCGTCCGACACCTCCTCCGCGACGACAAGGTCAAGCCCAGGATGTTCCGCTCGACCGACGGCGGGGAGACCTGGGCGCTCTTCCTCGACATTGACCAGCAGTTCGGCGGCCAAGGGGCAGGGCGGAACCATCTCGTCTTCGACCCCTCGAATCCCGACACCATGCACCTCTCCGACTTCGCCCTCGGCGTCGCGACCACCCGCGACGGCGGGAAGACCTGGGAGCACAACCTGAAGGCGACCAACGGCGTCCAGCTCTGCGTCTCCCCCTCGGGCCAGCACGTCTACCTCCAGTGCCTCAAGAAGCACGGCCTCTACGCGAGCCACGACCGGGGGAAGACCTGGGAGCTGGCGCGGAAGGAAGGCTGGGGCCTCGACGGCCTCGCCCATCACCCGAAGGAGGAGTCCACGCTCTTCATCACGACCGGCCGGCTCGCGAACTACTGGGACCACAAGGGGGAACAGCCAGGCAGCCTATGGAAGAGCACCGACGCGGGCAAGACCTGGGCCGAGCTAGGCAAGCTTGACGGCGGCGGGGTGTACGTGGATCCCGTGAAGCCCCAGGTCATGCTCATGTCAACGCTCGCGGGCGGCAAGGGCGTCATCCGCTCGACCGATGGCGGCAAGACCTGGGCACCGTTCAACGACGGCATTCCCTCCTACACCTGCACCGGCTTCACCTACGGCGGGCGGCCCGGCCGCGTCTACTGCCACAACAACGACGGCACCATGGGCCGGTGCGAGGACCTCTATCGGGGGATGCCGTAGGCGATGGGCCGCGTGGCGGGCGTCGGCTAGCGGGGAGGGCCCCGTAGCTGTGATGGCCGCCGTCACGACTGGGCACTCCGTGTCATCCTCCATGGCCGCCGCTACCTCCTCGCCCGCAAGATGCCCGACAAGCGCGCGGCCACGCTCAACGCCGCACTCGGCCGAGCGCTCGCCCGGGTTCCCGCCTGCCAGCGCCTTACGCTTACCGTGGACAACGGCAAAGAGTTCGCCCGCTTCAAGGCCCTTCAGGCCCGTTGCGGCCTCGACGTCTTCTTCGCCCACCCCTGCACCGCATGGGAGCGGGGTCTCAACGAGAACACCAACGGCCTGCTCCGACAGTTCCTGCCCAAGAAGACCGACCTGCGCACGGTCAGTGCCAGGCGACTTGCACAGCACGTGCGTTCCCTGAATAATAGACCTCGTAAGTGCCTGGCCTATCGGACCCCTGCGGAGGTCTTCCGTTCCTCACCTGTTGCACTTAGGATTTAAATCCGCCATACCATTCGACAAATCATAGGAGAGTACCATGAGTTGGAATAGTCCCCGGGAACCGCGATTGCGGTGGTTGGTTTTGGCGCTGTGCATTACCTTGGTGACCTTTGCCCGAGTGGGCCGCGCGCAGGAAATCAAGTCCCCTATCGGCAGCCTCTGTGAAAAGTGTGGCGTGACGGGCGGTTTGTGCGTGCAGGTCGGCGCGGATGATTTGGCGGTTGCCCTGGAATTGGCTCGGACCGGCCGGGTTCTGGTCGAGATTCTCGACACCGACGCCGCCAAAGTGGAGCGTGCTCGCAAGCAGATCCACTCGACAGGTCTGTACGGATTGATTTCAGCGAATCGATGGGCGTCGGACAAGCCGCTGCCCTATGCCGAAAACTTGGTCAACCTCGTGCTGATCGAAGAGGACCAGAATGTACCGTTAGCCGAAGCGGTTCGCGTCTTGCGTCCCGCCGGTGTCTTTCTTGCACAAGGCGGCGGGGCGTCGGAGTCCGTGCTCAAGAAGGCGGGGCTGGAGGATGTGCAAACGGTTCGAGCGGGCGGCGATTGGATCATGGGCCGCAAGCCGTGGCCGGCGGAGATGGATGACTGGTCGCACTCGCGCCACGGGCCGGACGGCAAT